>Ga0187846_10001934_pt1 | contig 11550 bp, 12 predicted proteins | sample TC_taG_FD_161473 | JGI IMG/M metagenome (GOLD analysis project Ga0187846, IMG submission 161473) | Biofilm microbial communities from the roof of an iron ore cave, State of Minas Gerais, Brazil - TC_06 Biofilm (v2) | ecosystem: Environmental > Terrestrial > Deep subsurface > Cave > Wall biofilm... | reverse complement strand
ACCAACCTTGGTCCGGTCAATGGCGGCACGGCCAGCTCCACGTCGGCAGACTTGATTGACTCAGTTCTGTCTGCCGGTACGAAGAGCGGTTACACCTTCAAATACACAGCAGGCAGCTCCAATCAGTCCTACACCATAACGGCTACGCCAATCACCGCGGCTACGACGGGACAGAACATGTACTTCACCGATCAGTCCGGTGTGATCCGCGTGGATACCTCTGGTTCGGGCGCGAGCGCCACCAGCACCCCAATCGGCTAATAGAGTTTGCAGTCCAGGGTGAAAGGGGGAGCCAGTGTGCTCCCCCTTTTTCATTCCGGCTTCCATATTGACCGACGTTTTTTCTGTCCTACCGCGAAGCGAAGAAAGCCATAGGCCCAATTTAACCTCCTCGGGTCTGATATTCGTGCAGTGACGATTGTCGCAGGCGTCAAGCGACTACAGAGTTTGGCGAGCCCGAACTAAGGTCCTTACGATATCCTCCAGATTGCCAAAATATTATCTACTTTAGTCGGAATTATCAGTTTTCATAAGCCTTCGCCCAGCCAGAAGGAGCACGTTTTCGACGTCTGGGAGCGAACCGTACCTTGGCTGGCTTCTAGAGGTGTTGATTGGCCATTAGAGAACGCCGGGGCACGAAGAGGTTTCCACTCAAACTTGCCATGTCGGTGCGCCCCGCGGGAGTGCCGACTTCCGAAGAGCTGATCACCGAATGCCAGGACGTCAGCTCACATGGCGTCTTTTTCTTCCTCCAAGACGCGATAAAGAGCGGCTCGCCTTTGGATATCATCCTGACGTTGCCCTCGGAAATCACGCACGCACAGCCGGTGCGCGTGCGTTGCGAGGCGCGTGTGCAACGAACCGAACCTGCCGGAGAAGGTCGCGTGGGAATTGCCGCTGTAATTGAACGCTACCGTTTTCTGCACGGCAAACGCGAACGGCGCAGAGCGAGCTGATCGCTGTAGATTTCCCTCGAGCAAAACGGTCTGGTCTGCCAACCCGTGGTCTCAACCAGGGATGCTCCCAACCTTACAGTAAATCGACACAGTAGATCGACATCTTGGTTCGCGCCGATACAGCCATTACACCTCTGGCTTGACGTTTGCCCGGTATTTCCATTCAGCCCGTCTTAGGCGAACCATACCCATAGGGGATGGTGTGGTGAGTAATTCAGATCGGAGGCTCACATGAAGTTCCAAATTGCCGGCGCCATGCTTGCGGCTGCCCTGATGTTCAGCAGTGCTTGGGCGCAGACAGAAGAAACGAAGAAGGAAACGCATAAGAATACACGCACGGTCACGGGCTGCATGCAAAAAGACGGAGATGAGTACATGGTGACGGCCAAAGATGGCAGCACCTGGGAGGTGAAGAGCGATAGCGTGGATCTGGCTAAGCACGTGGGACACACCGTTACGGTCACCGGCGCCGTGCAGAATGCGGCTCTGCATGGGGCTAAGGAAGATACCAAGACTGAGGCTCGCGAACATGGCATCGACAAGAATTCCACTGAGCACGGCCACATGACGGCCACGGGTTTGAAGATGGTTAGCAGCCGTTGCGAGAAGTAACGTAATTCAACCGTGCTCCAAACCTTCAGAGGAGGACTGAGTCATGAATTGGGATCAAATCGAAGGCAAGTGGAAACAGTACAGCGGCCGCTTCCGAGAGAAGTGGGGCAAGCTTACCGACGACGATTGGCAGGTGATCGCCGGCAAGAAGGACCAGCTCGTCGGCCGCATTCAAGAGCGCTACGGGATAGCAAGAGAGCAGGCTCAACGGGAGGTTGACGATTTCGTGAGCACGATGCCCGCTGGGGATTGGCCGGCTCGCGAGGAAGCTTCTGGGACTTCGGGAACCGCCGCCGGCAAAGCTCGCCGCGCGGGCCAACCCTGATCGTTTAATTCTTACCCTTCCATTGGGCATCATCGAGATGCCCATTCGACGCCGCAAACCAAGGGCTACTCCGTTCCCGGAGTAGCCCTTGTCATTTCGCGCAAGCCGTGATGGCTGGCGTGAACTCCAGTCATCCGAATGTCAATGCGGTCGTAAAGGCCGAATATCAGTGCCCGGCGTATTCAGCCGAGAATCAAAAAGAGTAGCGAACAGAAAACATAGCGCGATGATTGTAGGTGTGAAAGCGCGTGGCCGCGATTTGCACGCCGGCAGCCGCGGAAAACTTGAGGGCCCGCCACAAGCGTATCCGGCCGAAGCCCAGCCCCGGTGTGAGGAACACCTGCGTTTGGCCTACATTCTTGCCTTCCACAAAAGATGTGGAATTGACTTCGACTTCCGGCCAGAGTCTCCAAAGCGCGCGATATTGGAACGCGGTGTTTGAAACCAGTTGTCTCCCGATGGTGGATATGTCGCCGGTGGGCAGGTTTCCGCCGAGTGTGGTCTGTACGTCGAAATTTCTCCAGCCTTTTCCGAGCGCGATTCCCGGCGAAATCACCGCATCGCGCATCGAAGCGGAACCGCCCGGAACCGTGGCGCTCAAGAGCAGCGTAACGAGGTAATCGCCTTCCCCCGGCCCCGCCGCGGCTAAGCCTACCTTCATCATCACCGGAATATCTGCGTAGCCGTCGGGCGTTCTGCCGCCTTCATGCGCGATATAAGGCGGAGCTCCAACCATAAGTTGCACTCGAGGAGCGGCGATGAATTCGAGCCCTTTGCCGCCTCCAAAGTTATAGTCGGCGTCGCCGGGAGTTCCCGGTTGGCGCCACACGTCGTAGCGGAATTCCTGCTTGAGCCGCCCCGATGTCGTGGCCAGCGGGGAAAGCCAGTTGGGCTCGGCGGCCTGGATGCGTTCTCCCATCCTGAACCATTTCCAGAACAAGCCGGAGACACCGGTGTGCTCTGGTGATTTCGTCGTGGATCCCGTCGCCTGCGCCGTGGGCACCGCCTCGGAGGCGTCGCCTGACGACTCGCCCGCTGAGCCGCCTAATGAGTAGATCGGCGACGCGTCCGTTGCTGATTGGGAACACGAGCAAGCCTCGGCAGATTTCGTCGCGTCCGCCCAGACGAGTGGCGTTCCCAGACTCACCGCAAACAGGCATCCCGCAATAATGGCTATCGGCAGAGATTTCACGCGTTTCTCCTTGTTTTTATTGCGCCAAAAACAAAAACGGCCACCGCCAGGTAGAACTTTGGCGAGTGGCCGCTTGCGATCTTTCTCAGAACTCTTCTACTTCATTCGCCTCCACACGCCCAGAGATGGCTGTGTACACCGACAGCTGCACTGGGGCGCCGGCTGCATCTGCATTTCGATCTGATTGGCTCGAATCAGGGCACAACCTCGGCGGCACTTGCATGCCGTGCCGGGCATTAACAAATTGACATAGTATGCGCGAATGGCCGCCGCGTCAATGCGAGGAACGCAGCGCTCCGAAGACGGGTTCCGCGTTCGAGAAAAGCGCGATGGCCTCCTCACCTACTCTGTGCGCGGTGCAGGAGCTCCGCGACGGCAGTAAGCAAATCTTCGGGCTCGCTTTCGCCCTTCAGCAGCCATAGATCGGCCAGGCCGATACCTTCGTCAAAAATCGGACGAAAGCCGGAAAGCATCACAATGGGCACCGCTGGGTTCATGCTTTTTAGTTTTTCGGCCACCGCAATGCCTTTCAAGTCAGGCATCCAGTAATCCAAAACGACAAGATCCACGCGCTCGGAGCCAAACAGGCCTATACCCTCTTCTGGCGAAGCGGCTACAAGCACGCGATAACCAGCTTTTGCCAGCAGCTTGCAACGCAGTTCGAGCGCCAGAGGTTCATCGTCAATACAAAGGATCGTGTTTTGCATTGACCCCGAGCAAAACCTTCAATCGCTCGCAATCAGGCGCTTCACGGTGGGAACGAGCTGAGTCCCGGCAGAAGCCTTGGCGACGAATGCGTGAATTCCGAGCAGGCGACCGGCCGCTTTCTGTTCGGGTCGGTGCTCGCCCAGAAGCGCGCGGACAGTCTTCCTCGTCACTGGTGGTCATCCACGATCAGGATTTTCACTGGCATGAGTCGAGAAATCGCTCGCCGGCCCTTCGGAAGGGGAGGGGCTTCGCGTAGACCGGCCAGCGTAGTGTCGGGGTAGCGAGTTGTCTGTACAATACACGACATACCTGAGGGAGATGCAGTTCGCCCTTCTCGTTCTCAGATGTTGTATCTTCGACGGTCTCGATACGACCGGGATATCCGCAATAGACTTAGTTCCCAAGAATTCCAAAACTGATTTGACCGCGAGGAGAAGATTGCGTACCGTGTCCGCAGGGTTGGATCAAGACAAAACGTGGGCGGTTAGCTCAGCGGTTAGAGCATCCGGTTTACACCGAGAAACTACAGCATTGATATGGCGTCACTTAGATGCCAAACGGCCCTAATAGCTCACGTCTCTTAGTCCCACCAGAAGTCCCAACAAACCGACAAGTCAGGAAGGCAACGCCTGTGTTGAGCTCGAAGCTGAAATAAGGCTTACTACTCCAATTTACCGACATCGGTTGCACCAGATACGAATCCCTCAGATCCAACGCACACGAAAGTTAGCTAACGTCTAAGACCGGCTTTGAAAACCATCAAGGGATGGCGATTAACAAGCCGAAGCTCATGCCAACGGATTGCTCGTGTCCTCGCCCAAAGGTGTGGTCGTAGCCGGGCTCGATGAACCAGCCGAGCCTTCGCTTCCGGCTCGGCCAAAACATAAAATCCAGGACGGCTTCCACTCCGGGCGAGTTGTTTATCAGGCGGTCTTCGCTTACATGTACCCACAGCGGACCAGCACCGGCCATGAACTCCACTCTCTTTGATAGGTTCCACGGCTTTTTAAACAAGAAGTCCGTGTCCCATTCTCTGGAGTGGCGGTTGAAGAGTGGGGATACGCCGGCCTCAAGCTCGAGCCAATGCTCTATGGGTGTAACCTCGACAGCTAAGTCGCCGCCGAAGTTCGAGCCGCCTCCCGTAAGACTTCGGCCAACAGCACCGCCAAGCTCAATGATCGCGATTTCCTTTTCGGCCTCGGGCGACTGTCCAAACAGGCTTCTACCGCAGAGAAACAAAGCCACGATCAATGCGAACTGAATTGGTTTCAAGTCCAGGCCACTCTCATTGCGATCTGTAAGACTCGCATCTTTTCGATTGACGTGCAAACCCAATCCCCCGAAACTTGCCGCAGGTTACCCTTGCCATATTGGCTGCCATTAGACTAGGATCGTCCGGGAAAACGCCGTGCGAAAACCGCTCGCCATCCGTCTGCTGGCCCTGCCGCTGATTCTGGCGGTGTTCTCGTTTGGGACCCAGGCCGTAGCCCACTCCCACGGCACTTCTCACGACGAAGACCATTGCACTTGTCAGGTTTGCCATGTCGGGCATGTTGCGATCCCGCAGCCTGCCTCTCATACGCAAATAAAAGCTTCGGTAGTAAGTACCAGGTTCGCGCCGGACGAGATTTCGTCTCCGTCGCCCGAATCTCCTGAGATCGTCAGCGTTCCCCGCGCTCCCCCCGCCTTGGCTTAAATGTAAAGCCCGGATCGCGAGATTTCTCGCCGGGCCTTTCGCTCCTTTCCATTTGCCTAAGCAGTCATCAGCATCCGCGAACCGCTGTGCCTTTTCGCAACGCTTCGCGCTTTGGCTTTGAGGAGGCCATATGGTATGCAAGCAGGGTTTGTTTTGTGGTGTGTTGCGTTTGGTTGCCTTGGTTGGTCTGTTATTTGTAGCGGCGCCTTGGTCATTAAAGGCTCAGAACAATTCGGGCATGATTCAGGGCACGGTAACTGATCCTTCGAAAGCGGCCGTGGCCGGCGCCAAGGTCCGTATCGAAAACCCAGTCAGTCGGCACGTCGATGAAGTGCAAACCGACACTAACGGACATTTTCAGATTCCGAACATTCCGCTCAACCCATACCACCTGACGGCCACGGCGAACGGTTTCGCGACCTTCAGCCAGGACGTTGATGTGCGCTCGACCGTTCCCATCAACATGGATATAACGCTGACGTTAGGCGCGGCTACCACCAACATTACGGTGACAGCTGAAAATGCCATCGATCTGATCGAACAGGATTCCACCGATCACACTGATATTGATCGCGGTATTTTCGATAGACTTCCCCTCGAGAGCCAATCCTCTTCGGTTAGCTCCCTGCTCACGCTCGCCTCGCCGGGCGTTGTGGCGGACTCGAACGGCCTCTTCCACGGATTAGGCGACCACGCGGAAAACTCCTTTTCCGTCGACGGCCAGCCCATCACCGATCAGCAAAGCAAAATCTTCTCTAACCAGATTCCTGCTGATGCGATCCAATCTCTGGAGGTTATCCAAGGTGCGCCACCCGCCGAGTACGGCGGCAAGACCAGCCTTATCGCGGTGGTGACGACGCGATCAGGTCTGGGGCAAACGCAAGCGCATGGGAGCGTCACCGCGTCCTACGGTTCTTTTGGCACGACAAATGAAGGCTTCGATCTTCAGTATGGGGGAGAGAAGTGGGGAAACTTCATCTCAGTCAGCGGACTGAACACGAGCAGGTTTCTTGATCCTCCTGAATTCGTTGCGCTTCATGACAAGGGCAACGAGGAAAACGCTTTCGACCGCCTGGATTTCAAGCCGTCTGATAAGGACACGATCCAACTCAATATACAATTCACGCGTTCTTGGTTTCAAAATCCCAATACCTGGGATCAGCAACTTCAAGAGTGTACGTTTCTGTCCGGCCTGTGCAGCGGGACCCCGGGCACATACGCTCCCGGCTCCGTCGTGCTGAATCCCCTCACGGGCAACCCGCTTGGCCCAACCGATCAGCGTTCCCAGATCAAAACCTTTGACGTCGCTCCGAGCTGGACGCGCTTGATAAACACGGCTACGGTATTCGATCTTGGCCTCTGGATCCGGCACGACCAGTTTAACTACTACCCGAGTCCTGATCCTTTCAATGATCTCGGGCCGCTTCAGGATGAAACGGTCTCCCAATCCAGGCTTCTGACCAACGCTGGCGCGCGCGCCTCTGTTTCGTATGTGAAGGGAATTCACAACCTCAAAGTGGGAGCGACGTACGAACACACATTCATTACCGAGAGCGACTCGTTCGGAATAGTCAATCCAGGGCTAATCCCGAGCTGCCCGGCCGCCCTTGCAGACGCATGCGCCGTCTTGGTGCCCTACGACCTGACGGCTAGCGGGACCAATTACCTTTTCCATCACCATACCGACATCAAAGAGACGGCCCTGTTTGTGCAAGACACTATCACCAAGGGGCCCTGGACCTTCAACGTCGGACTTCGCGGGGATTTTTATAACGGCTTATTTGCTTCTGCCCGGCAGGCCGAGCCCCGCGCCGGCATCGCCTATAACGTCAAAAAGACAAATACCGTGCTTCGGCTCTCCTACGCCCGTACTATGGAGAGCCCGTTTAATGAGGACCTGATCCTCTCGGGTACCGGATGCACCGACCCTGTGGTCAACGCGATCATGACTGTTGCCCAGGGCTTCTCGTGTGGGGGCGTCCCCGGTCTGCCGCCTCCGCTGGCTCCGCTGACACCAGGCTTCCGCAACGAATTCCACGCTGGCTTGGAACAGGCGTTCGGCAAGTACTTCGTCCTCAACGGAGAGTACATCTGGAAATACACGCACAATGGCTACGACTTCAACGTCTTCGGAACTACTCCGATCTTCCTTCCCATCGAATGGCACAATTCCAAGATCCCCGGATTCGCCGTTCGCGGCAACGTTCCGAATTTTCACGGTTTGACGGCCTTCATCGTGCTATCCCATGTGGCTGCGCGCTTCTTCCCGCCAACAGTTAGCGGAATCGCACCTCCGCAGCCCCCCGGCGTCTTCCGCATTGATCACGACGAGAATTTCGCGCAGACCACGCACATTCAATATCAACCATTCAAGCGCGGTCCATGGTTCGGGTTCAATTGGCGGTACGATAGCGGACTGGTGAGTGGCTTCGTCCCGTGCGAGGCGCAAACTGCGACTTGTTCGTTTTCAACATCAAACGCAGATCCTGGAGGCGCAGGATTGGCCGCCGTTCCCGAGGGTAACATCTTGATGGTGAATAACCTCAACGGATTGCCCTTGACCGCCGATCAGGAGTTCCAGTCCGGGCTGATGTGCAACGGGGTAGGCGCCACTCCGACGACACCGTTGCCCACTTTTTGCCCCGCGAACGAGCTCACGTCCAATCTGGTGAAAATACCGTCGGCGAATACGGAAAACGACGACCACAATCCACAGCGCATCCAGCCTCGCCACCTCTTCGATCTCGCCATCGGCCACGACAACTTGCTCAATGGCGACCGTTATAAGGTTAGTCTTCGCTTTACCGTCATCAACCTGACAAATAAAGACGTTCTCTATAACTTCCTGTCCACCTTCAGCGGCACCCATTACGTCACGCCGCGAACCGAAACGGTCGAGCTCGGTTTTCATTTCTAAATAACGGCCCGCGGAGCGGCGGCTTGCCATAGGCCGCCGCTCTGCACCTGCGAGTAATTCTCTATGCGGACCTTAATCCCGTCGAGAACTATACGGAGGTAGCGAATGTTTGGTCGGCACTCCAAAGGGTTCGTCCAAATGTACGAATATGGCTGTCGAAACACAGCCATTACCGGACTCGATGCAGCACTTGACCAGATGGAGCGTCGCGTCCATCTCTGGAATCGGTTCGTGGAAATCGAGAAAGGCATTCGGCAGAGAGCGCGGGATCTGTTAACAGCCTATCCCGAGTATCAGGAGATTAAGGAACTTCAACGAAGAATTGCGTCTGTGCGTGCCGCAATTATACGGAGGCGAAGGGCGGAAGGGCCCAAAGCTCCTGGAACTGAGGACCTAAGAAAACAAGTGCTTGAGAGCAAAGCGGCTTTGATGAATCTGAAAACGCGCGCCGAGCCAAACAGAAACGAGTGCTTCAGCTGTTGCAAAGCCGCCTTAAAAGCTTTGCACGAACTCCGTGTTCAGCAGGCAAAACAAGCAGAACACGAAAGCGGGTTGCATTGGTGCAACTACGGTGACGTGAGACAAGCATATGAAGTTGCGCGCGTTCGGGCGATGAGGACCAGGACAGAGTTGCGACAACATGAGTGGAACGGCTCTGGGCAGGTCTCCGTCCGATTCCAGAGAGGACTGCCCGTAGGCACGGTTTTTACAGGTCGTGATCGCAGGCTCCAGATTGATCCTGTTCCTGAAGAAGCTTGGACCTCGCCGATAAGGAGTACGCGGCGGAGATTGTCGAGAACAACCGTACGAATGCGAGTCGCCTCCAGTACAAAGCACCGACCTGTATGGCTTGAAATCCCCGTGGTAATTCACCGACCGATGCCTTCAGACGGTGTGATTCGCCGTGCTTCCTTGATCCGCGAACGCGTTGGGCTTGCTTGGCGGTATCGGCTTCTTTTAACGGTGGCGCAGGTCCAGGCACCCAGTTGCGTATCCATCGGGCGGCCCAGCGTCGGCATAGATTTGGGATGGAGGCTTATGCCTAACGGTCTACGTGTCGCTTTTTGGGTTGATACCCGAGAGCGTAACGGGAGTCTTTCGATTCCTGCATCGGACCTGGAGGAATTTGCCAAAGTCCGGGGGCTGTGTTCGCTCTTGGGGAAGAGCTTCCCCCCAGTCAGATCTGCAGTTCTGGGCTGGTTGACCGGGAGGCATACCCCCCAGGCGCTACTGCCCTATTTTGCGAACGTAAAGCAGCGACAGTCCCCACAAGACCTGCTGCGGTTGCTCGAACTTTGGCAGACACATCGCTGTGAGGGGGATGACGAAATATTTGCCGAACTTCTCAGCTGGAGGAGCCGGCACGTTCACCTTTGGACGTGGGCTGTGAATCTGCAAGACCAGTTGATACGTAAACGGTTGGAGCTTTTCCGTCGTTTCGCTGCGGGATTAGTTAAGGAATACGGAACTGTTTTTCTGGAGGATTTTGATCTTCATTGGCTTTCAAGAACTCCTCCCGCGGAGGTCGAGAGTTTTCCGATTGGCGGCAAATACCGCGTAATCGGCGCGCCAGGGATTCTTCGACGAGCGATTGAGAATGCATGCAGGCGGACCGGCGTAAAGGCTATTCGCATAAGCGATAGCAAGACGACAAAGACATGTCATGTCTGCGGACGGGTCGAGGAATGGAATGCTGGCAAGGAACTCGTCCACGCATGCGGCTGTGGCGCGGTTTGGGACCAAGACTACAACGCCGCAGTGCAAATCCTGCGTGCCGGGCTGGCTCAACTCGGGGAGCAACAATCACCCGAATGCGATGTCCTAAGGCTGCACGAGGCATGATGCCGACCCGGCTCACGGGGTAAAACGTGAGACTTCAATCCGTATCATTCAACTGGGCGCTGACCCGGGGATTCTCATGACTGGAAATTTTTGCGATGAAGTCTCTCTTAGTTCAACGGATCGAGTGCTGCCATCCGTGAGTCAAGTAATTCAACATCGACAACTCTATACGGTTTGCTTTTTAGGTGCATTGATCACTAGCTACAGCCTCTCAGAATTGAGCCATTTTGCGACGGTGGTCATAGTTGGGCTTTTCTTCTTTGGAATCTTGGCGTTAAGACGAGCGAGGCCGCAGGACTTCGCTATCGCGAGCTATTTGCCGAGGCTGTCTATCAGCGCGATGTGGGCATTTGTCTTCTTCGCTAGCTATTTAGTTGTTCGGAGGGTTCAGCCCACGAACTACAGAGCCTACGATTCGGCTGGATTGGCGATCTGGTTTGCTTTAATGGCCTGCTACTTTGGAGTAAGAGCGTCTTCAAAGGTTGCCATACCAGCCAAGTGACGGTCACTCAATCGACAAGCGAAACATGATCGACGTTCTGATTTGGACAAGCCTTTTACGTAATCGGCTTGCTTGAGCTACGTCGGATTGGAGCAAACGCCATGAAGGTAAATGTACTGGCCGTTTCGATCGCCCTCCTACTTACGGTCTGCGCAATGCGACCTCAAGATACTCCATCACGATGGCACAGCGTGAGAGGGGTGGTGATAAACGAAATGGGACGACCTGCTGCACTAGCGACGGTTTACCTCAAGGATGTGCGCGGCCACAGACTTCGGATGAAGCAGACGGATCGGAGCGGCAGATTCAGCTTTGGTTTGGTGAATATCGACGGCGACCACGAAATCTATGCGGAACAAGCAAGCCTTATTTCAAAGAGGCTACTAATTCCCTCCAGCGAACCTAAGCACGACGTAGTTGTTAGGCTAATGTTAAAAAAGTAGGGGCTGCGGGGCTAGGTCGGTAGATCCAAAAAGCGATTCTATGGCGCGGTATAGCACTTTTCCCGCTTCGCATAGCCAGCCCGGCAGTTATGTGACATTACGTAATAGCCGGAAGTCACTCAAAAACCGGGGGCGCAAGCCGCCCTAGCATTACAAACCGTCATCACTTTGACTGGCCCTGGCGGGACTAGAATCGCCAAGGGGTCTTCCTTAAATGCCACATCCACAATGCAGAGGATCGGCAATTCATGCGCCGGCGCATCCCTGTGGGCCGACGATGTTGGAACAACTGTGGAGCAACTACGAGACGCAGACGAAGCTGCGCCAGCAGTACCCCCTGTTACTGAAGCAGAGGGT
>Ga0187846_10001933_pt1 | contig 11551 bp, 9 predicted proteins | sample TC_taG_FD_161473 | JGI IMG/M metagenome (GOLD analysis project Ga0187846, IMG submission 161473) | Biofilm microbial communities from the roof of an iron ore cave, State of Minas Gerais, Brazil - TC_06 Biofilm (v2) | ecosystem: Environmental > Terrestrial > Deep subsurface > Cave > Wall biofilm ... | reverse complement strand
GTGAGGCTCAATTCCACCAGGCACGACGATTTTACCTTCGGCATTAATCGTCCTTCCGGCCTGCATCGATGGATCGTCAATCCCGACGTAAGCAATCCGTTCACCATTGATGCCAACCGTCCACTGGGCGACACCCTGCGGCGTTACGACTTGACCGTTCCGTATTATTAAATCCAGCATGGCCCTAGCCTCCTTTCGTGATCTTCCCACCAACGACCGAAGATTCAGCCTTCACCCGAGACGCGCCACCGCACCCTCACTCTACCCTCTCCCGCAAAGGAGCGCGCGAGTTCCGCTCGTAAGAGTCACCGACGTAGCTAACGCGGAATGATGGGCAGGATCACCCGCGATGGATGAGCGGCGTCGTGCAAAATGGTCTGCGTGGCCCGCTTGAAAGTGCTTTCCTTGAATAGCGGACCGCCGGTGTTCAGGTTGCGGTCGTAATGAGGGAAGTTGCTGCTCGAAACTTCAACTCGAAGCCGATGCCCCGGCTTCACGACATGGCTGGTCGCCCACAAATCGATCGTGTACTCGTTCACCTCGCCGGGAATGAGTAGAGAGGGATGGGTTTTCGAGCTTCGATAGCGCGCTCGAATTATTCCGTCCTGGATATTCTGCGCATAGCCATTAGGCCATACATCAACCAGCTTCACCGTGAAATCCGTGTCCGTCGCGCTTGAGGCGGCAAACAACCTGGCGCTGAGCGGCCCCGTGATCTCAAGGTCGTCCGTGAATGGATCGCTTGTATAGACCAGCACGTCCTGGCGGGTTTCGATCGGCCGCTGGTCACAGGGACCAGTAGGATTCGGTCCTAGCTGAGAGCCGCCGCGAGTGGGCACTGGGTCGTTGGGATCGTATACAAACGAGTCATTGCGTTCTTCGCCGTCCGGTGAAGTTCGGCTTAAACTACCGTCGCCGTTGAGAGTATTGGCCCGACCGCCACTGTGTATATAGAAGGGAGTGTATTTCGTTCTCTCCAACGGCCACTCGTCTTCCTGACGCCATGTATTGTCGCCCATGACGAAAATATTAATTGGTTTCTCTTCGACAACTCCGGAATTGATACCCCTGAGCCAGTAATTGAACCAGCGAACGGCAATGTCTCCCACCCGCACCATAGCCTCTGGTCCGAGATCGAGTTCACCCACTTGCGAAGAAGGCGCGTCGTAGGGATACAGGTGAGGCCAGGGTCCGACCATGAGCCGTTGTCCAGCGCGCGCTTCCGCGGTCATTCCGTGCTGCCGGATCGCCGAGAAGTAATGGAGGCCACCTTCGAGAAAGCCGTCATACCAACTCGCCAGGTGGAAGATCGGTACGCTGACCTGATCGGCTTGGCGCCGCACGTTGAGTTGATGCCAATAGCCGTCGCCTTCGGGGTGATCAAGATAATCCTTCAAATAAGGAACCGAATCCTGCAGCTGTTCCACCCAATCGTAAATTGGCAGATGGCGAAAATGCTCTCCCTTGAGCCCATCCCACAGGTTCATCTCCGCTGGATTAGGATAGTAACCGCGGATCGTTTCCAGCAGATGGCGCGTACCTTTGCGCTTGAGTTGGTCGGGCGTCATCATCAGGCAGTAGGGCAGCAGCCATCCGAAATCGAGCACGCCGGCGCCGCGATAAACCCAGCATTCATGCCAGTCCGAGGGTGCAGAAGTCGCGAACATAGCCCGCAGGTGCGGTGGACGGGTAGGAGCCATCAGGTATTGAACCGCACAAAGATACGATTGTCCGTAGGTGCCTACTCTGCCATCGCACCAGGGCAAGCGCGCGGCCCATTCGACGGTATCGTAACCATCAACCGCCTCATGAATCAGCGGGTAATACCATTCACCCTCCGACTCGAAACGAGCTCGGGTATCTTGAGTGACGAGCACATAGCCATATGGAACGAAGCGTTTTGCGTTGGGCGCAGTGGCTTCTCTGCCATAAGGCGTCCGCATCAGAATCACTGGGTATTGGCCGGGCGCGTCGGGGCGGTAGACATCCGAGTAGAGAGTTACCCCATCCCGCAGCCTCGCCGGCACACTTGCTTCCTTGATGACCTTGTATGCTTTGGGTATCCAGTTGGTCACGTGATTCCCTCCGATTTGAGCGCTCCAAGTCTAATATGCGCCGTGCGACAATCGGGCTACAAGCGCAACGCCTCTCCCTCTCAGGGAGAGGCCGACGCGCAACCTTCTGCGCGGCGAGAGAGGGTCATTATCCAGCGCGCCGTGCGCGCGATTAGGAATTCCGAGTCGCGGCAAGCGCCGCTGAATTAGGACCCTCTCTGGGCGCAACGCCCCATCTCCCCCTGGCAGGGGGAGAGACTCAGAGCCCTTGCTGACTATTGTGCAGTGAGTCCGCCGTCCACTGGGAAAGCGGTCCCGGTGACGAACGACGATGCGGCAGAAAACAGCCAGGCGACCGCATTGCCGATCTCTTCCGGTCGGCCAGCCCGCCCAATTGGTTCCTGCCCTAGCAGCCTTTGCCTCGTGTCCGGATCCTCCATCCACTGGAGAATCGGAGGCGTCCCGACCAGGCCAGGACAAACCGCGTTGACCCGAACATTAGCACGCGCGTATTCCAGCGCCGCCGTTTTGGTGATGCCGATGACGCCGTGTTTCGCCGCGGCGTAGGCTCCCATCCGAACCGCGCCCAGCAATCCGGCGGTTGAGGCAGTGTTGACGATAGAGCCGCCGCCCTGCTTCAGCATCTGCCGGATTTCGTACTTCATGCACAGCCAGACGCCTTTCAAATCCACTGCCAGAGTGCGATCCCAATTCTCCTCGGTATCGTCGGCCACGCTGACGATATTGCCGGAGATTCCGGCATTATTGTGCGCGCCATCGAGACGGCCCCACTTGTTCACGGCAGCCGCGACCAGCGCTTCACAGTCGGCCTCGCGTGAAACATCGGCTTTAAAGAATTCCGCCTCGCCGCCGGCATTTTGTATGAGAACGACCGTTTCCTGGCCGCGCCGGGTCGAGATATCTGACACGAGCACTCTGGCGCCCTCACGTGCCAACACGAGGCACGTGGCTCTCCCGATCCCGCCGCCGGCTCCTGTGACTAAGGTGATTTTGCCATCGAGCAATCCGGGCATAATATCCTCTCCCTGAATGAGGCGGTTCGGAGCCCAATTCCCGGCGTTATGGCTGCCCAACCTCAACCTACCGCTAAGCGGTATTACCGTGCGCATGTTAAGGTAGTCACGACGGGACCGGGATAGACAAGACGGGGCACGGCGTCCTCTTGCGCGCACCCCGTCCCTACCAAAGTAGGTAATTTAGCGGAGCCAGCCCAGGCGCTATTGCAGGATCTGCATCAGCCCAGCCGGGCTGCCGTATTTGACCCCATTCCTAAATTCCGGAAGGGCATTCATGTCCACTTCCATCCCGCCCTGCTGCGGATTCGGGTGACCATTAGCCGACCAAACCGTTTCGTGAGTATTCTGGACATCCCATGCCACTGCTTCCGGGATGGCCTTCCACTGGTAGCCATAGTTGGGCAAGTCACCAACTTGGTTCCCGTACCAGAAGACCTTCCACAACTTATTGCTGGTATCGTAGTTGTCAAGCCAGTCGGCCAACCACATCGCACGCTCCACGTACATGATGCGATGTGAGTAGCAATAGCCCGCGGATTCGCCCGGAATTCGATGAGCGTCGGCGATCATCGAATGGCGTAATTCCCACTTGCCCCACGACGGCTTGGGAAAAGCCAACGGCATATCCCAGCCTTCCGGGAATCTGCCCCCTTGAGTCTCGTCCCATTCCGTCAGGTTCAGGACCCTGCGGTCGCCAAGATAGTCGGCCGTATAGATCGACGTGCTGCCGTTGAAGCCGTTCCATTTGGCATCATCGTAGGTCCAGTCAAGGCCAAATATTGGCGAGCACCGGGACTGCACTGACAGTCTGAGCGAGCGCCGCAGCGCCGGAACAAAGACGTAGGTGTCAGCAAACGGAAATTTTTCCTGGTCGCTGAAGAGAAGCTGGAGGGAGGCAGTATAGCGCGACTGCTCCGGTATCAGCTGCTCCGCCCATTCGGTGTACCAACTCCCGGGAGCATAGTGGTAGGTGTGCTCAAAGCCGGGGTCAGTGATGTAGTCGCTCATCCGCCATACGTAGGCGAAACTGTTCGGCGCGATGTTGCCGAACCGGTCCTGCGCCCAGACCGTGCCATAATTGCCCGGATCTTGGGCAGTGATCGCGGGGGTGTAGCCCCAGAACACGTTCGCCAGGATCTTCCAGCCTTTGTAGGGCTCTTGCGGATTCGGAAATGGCGTGCCGCCATAATAGTTATGCAGCACATAATGGCCGTTGGCCAGGACCTCGACGCGGACTTGCGAGCTGTATTTTTCGGTTGCTTCCACCCAGTTCTTGGGCAGATTATTCTCCTCGTGGGTGGGACCGATGTCCATTTCGACGTCGGCCGGCATTTTCCAGCCTAACCGTTGCTGGAAAAACGCAATCATACCGAGGGACATAAACTGCTGATACTGCTGCCAATTTGACATCGTGATTTTGGTGCCGATTGGCAGGTCACCCTGATGCTCAGTGGCCTTCATCCATTGGCCCATTTCACTGAAATCGACTGCTCCCTGAGCCAATGCGAACGACGGTAGGGCGAAAAACAAAACGATAGCAGCGATGCGAGGCAACGTCTTCATAGCACTCCTCCTTTGTTGAGAATGCGTGAACGTTTCTTCCCCGCGCCGTGCGCGATCGCTAAGGCAGGCTTGAGGTTATGCGCACATTGCGGACTCTTTCCCCATTGCTTCTCCTTTCCCCTTCTACTTCACTCAGGGCTTCGGCGCGCGTACTAGAGCGCGGCTTCGCTGCGGATGCAGGTAGCTAGTTGAGGTGGTATATCCGCGCAGCGTTGCCACCCGCGATTTTGGCTTTCTCTGCCTCCGAGCAATCCGCCAGGACCTCATCCAATATTTGCCGGGTTCTCGGGAAGGTTGATTCCGGATGAGGATAGTCAGAGCCCCATTGGAGATTGTCTACTCCGATAATATGCCGCTCTTTTATTCCAAGGGCATCTTCTTGAAAGCCCAGGAATACGTTACGGTGAAAATAGTCACTGGGCAGCATATCTCCGGTATAGCGGTCCCAATAGCCCTTCTTGAATAAATCACGGGCGCGTTGCTTAAAGTTGTAGTCGAGGCGGTCCAAAAAATGAGGAGCCCACGACAACTCCATTTCAACCGAGCCCACCTGCAGTTTCGGGTAGCGCTCAAACACCCCGCTGTAGATCATCTGGGCCAGCGACATCCGCACCCAGTGGTCAGCATTGCAGACAAAGGCCGCAGTAAGCTCACCGATCCCTGCTGCGAATTCCTGGCCCGGTCCCGGGCGGTTAGTGCCGATGTGGAGCGCGAGGGGCATGCCCAAATCCTGCGCTGCTGCCCACAGCGGTTCGTATTCCGGTGATTCGTAGGGTCTGCCCTCTGGCGGATAGCAGGTAATCATGGCCCCGGCGAGCCCTAGCTTGGAGGAGCGTTCTAACTCATTTACCCCAGCCTGGACGTCGTCGATGTTGAGCATCGCGATGCCCTTTAGCTGCCGTGGGAAAGGCTTGCAGAATTCCGCCAGCCAGTCGTTGTACCCGCGAAAAATGGCGCTCAGGAGGTCGCTATCCGACACGCCGAACATCAATAGGCCGGCAGTGGGATAGATGACCGCGGCATCGACGCCGTCAGCCTGCATGTCTTTGACATGTGCTTCCGGCAAATAGCCGCCCGGGCGAACATTTTCGAACAGATCTTTGCGGCTGAGTTTCTCCGGCGCCTCAAACCGTCTGCCGGCTTGCGCCCCGGCGAACGCCCCCATTATCTTGTGGCCATCGCAGAACCACCAGTCGCCCTCGTCTTCGAGGCGGACCACGCGCGGTGCGCGGTCTCTAAAGCTGGCTGGGACTCTGGAAGTCCACAGCTCGGGGGGTTCGTAGATGTGATTGTCAGACGAAATAATTTTGTAGTTAGTCATATTCACAACCTTGTGCGTTTACTCCATAGCCTTTCGGTCTTAGAGAGAAGAGCCCCCTATAACTGCTGCGTTCGTCGACCGTCCTTCGTCCCCGACTGTGGCGATGAAGGACGGGGTTAGGATTGTTGTCTCGGGTGGCGCTCGCTCCCCTTGGGGTGGTGATATCAGTCGATAGACCGCCCGTTGCGGAGCAGCTTACCCGGCGTCGCACCGGTACATTCGCCCTCTTCAAAAATCGGCTGCCCGTTCACCATAATCCAGCGGTAGCCTTCACAACGCCGGACGCGGCGCCATTCGTTGGCCGGGATATCGTGCAGGATCTCTTCGGGCACTGCCTTGAGCCGGTTCAAATCGTAAACCACGACGTCGGCCGCCATGCCCTCGCGCAGGGTTCCACGATCCTTAAAGCCCGCGGCCCATGCCGGCAAACCGCTCAGCCGGAAATGTGCTTCTTCGAGCGTCAGTGCCCCCACGTCGCGCGCCAACCATGCCAGCACCTCTGTCGGGAAAATCCCAGGGGTGATGAACTTGATATGAGCGCCACCATCGGAGACGCCCGGGATCATATAGGCTGGCTGTAACACTTCGCTGTATAGATCCGCGCGGGTGTTTCTCGCCGGTGCCGCCCACTCGGTGCGCAGGTCATCGTCGACCGTCAGGTCAAGCATCGCATCGATAACATGCTTATGCTCGCGCTCGCCGATCTGCTCGATCGACAGTCCCTCATACTGGTCTTTGAGGTCAGGCCGATGGACTTTACGGGCAATCCATTTCGGCAGTTCGCCGAAAATAAACGCCAGCGTCTCCATCCCGCCCTTGTCGTACTCCTCGCGCATCGACTCACGAATCTCTGACCGGCGCAGCTTCATCTTGCGCTCTTCAGTGGTGCCAATCGTCGCCTCCCGCCAGGCAGGCACGCTGTCAAACAGATTCCAGTCCTCCAGCGTCATCCGCACCGGTGCGCGCCCGGTCACACTTTGACCGAAAATTCGCAAGCCCCTCGCGTTAGCATCGCGGAGCCAGTTGAGCTGAGCCCGATGCGAGTCAGGATATTTGTCATTAATCGCAACTGCGTTGTAGAGCAGCGGCCGTCCGCTTTCGCGGGCCAGTTGTTCAAGGAAGCGGAAGTCATCATCAATGCCGAATTGCGCCTTGTTGGCTCCTGACTGGGTGAATTGGATGCAACCGTCGTCCTTCTCGCCCAGCGATTTGGCCAGTTCGATATAGAAATCGTCGGGCAGAATATCGGTGATCATAGGGGTGCCATCGTAGTCACGCTGGACCGAGGCGCGGCTCTCGGGCACCAGGCGCTGGGCCGACCAGCCAAAAGCGCCGGCATCCATGGCCTCGTGCAAAATGCGCTTGAGCTGGAACATCTCGCGCTCACCCGGGAATTGTTTTTTGGCTTCATCAAAGCCGCCCATCACGTAAGCCACGGCCGGCGCTGTCGGCAGCAAATGCCCCAGGTTAATTCCGAGCGGCATTTTCGACAGCCGATTCATGTACTGGGGGAAAGTCTCCCAGTCCACCTTCATTGAGACTCTCATCGGTTCCAGCGGGATCGACTCATTACGCGAAAGCGCCAGCATCGAGCGCTCGACGTCCTTTGCCTTGACCGGGGCAAAACCGAAGCCACAGTTGCCGATCGTGGCAGAAGTCACCCCGTGCCAGCTCCCCATCGTGCAGTACGGATCCCAGTGGATCTGGGCGTCGTAGTGCGTGTGCAGGTCGATGTACCCAGGTGCGACGATATGCCCCGACGCATCTAGCACTTTGTCGGCATCAGCGGTGTTGAGCCGCCCGATTTTGGCGACTTTGCCATTCTTGATCCCAAGGTCTGCCTGATAGCGTGGAACTCGGGTGCCGTCGATTATCATCCCGTCTTTAATAATGGTGTCGAACTCAGCCATAAATCACGCCTCCTGCGGTCAGCTCTGGGCCGCACAACAGGGCAGGCATTGCGCCTGTCAACATTAGTAGAATTGCATCGGGCTTACAGCGATACTAATCCTGTTTCCTAGACCTTTGCCCCGTCGTCGTCAATGGGAACAATTTGTCAATGGAAGGGGAGCGGGAGGTCTTCATCACCCAGGCGAAGGTCAACGCAGAAAAAAAAGGACGGGGCGCGGTGTCTCTCGCACCGCGCCCCGCCGGCAATCGCGCTCGACTATGATCCCCCGGACTATTTCATTATCTGCATCAGCCCGGAGGGACTGCCGTACTTGACCCGGTTGAAATATTCTTTCGGCACATTCCAGTTAAGGGAAGGCTTATGCTTCCATGGGTTGCCGAAGCCACACCAGACCGTCTCGTGCGAGTTTTGGAAATCCACCGCCGCTGAGGCAACGCCATCCCAAGTCCAACCCAACTTCGGCACGTTTCCTATATCGTTATAATAGGAAATCGATTTCCACAGCTTGTCATTCTGGTCGAAGAGGTCAGCCCAGTCTCCATTCCACAGTTCCTTCTCGGCATACAGAATTCGGTGGTTATAGCAATAACCCGCCCGTTCTTGTGGAATGCGGTGAACGTCGACAATAGCCATCGGACGGAGTTCCCATTTACCCCACGACGGTTTGGGAAAACCGAGCGGCATCAGGTAACCGTCCGGGAAAATAGCCCCTTCCTGGTCGAACACTGCCAGCGTCAAGATCTTGCGATCGGCCATGTAGTCCCCGGTGAAGATCGACGTGGTACCATTGAAACCGTTGGTTTTGCCGTCGTCGTAGGTCCAGTCAAATCCCAGATAGGGCGAACAACGAGCCGTGGTCGACAACCGCAACGAACGCCGCAGCGCTGGCACGAAGACGTACTGGTCGGGGTAAGGATTCTTCTCCTGATCCTGGAAAAAAATCTGTAGCGAGGTGGTGTAGCGCGCCTGCTCCGGAGTCTCTTGCATCACCCACTCCGTGTACCAGCTACCGGGCACGGAGTTCGGTATGCTTTCAAAACCGGGATCGGTATTGTACGCGGTCCATGCGTAGACCACATCGAGGGTTGAGGGCGCTACGTTACCATACCGGTCGACTGCCCAAACGGTGCCATAGTTGTCGGGCCCGTTGAAGTACATAGCAGGTACGTACGCAAAGTAGATATTCGCGAGAGCTTTCCAGCCCTTATATGGCTCCGTTGGATTCGGAAACGGTATGCCACCGTGGAAGTTCTTAAGGACGAAATGCCCGTTCGGAAGTTGCTCCACCCCGGTTTGGGAGCTGTACTTTTCAGTAGCAGCTTGAAAGCTCGGGAGACGGCTGCCTAAATGGGTCGGGCCCACCTCCAGTTCGACCCCGGCCGGCATCTTCCAGAAATACTGGCCTTCGAACAGCTTGATCATGCCCAGCGGCAAAACCTGTTTGTACTGCTGGTAGTTCTCCTGGGTGATTTTGGTGCCGATCGGAACATTGGGTTGATGTTCGCTGTCCTTGACCCACTGCTCCATTTCACTGAAGTCAGTGCCTGCCTGTGTCCACCCGAGCGATGGTAACAGGAAAATTGCCACCGCACCTATGACAAGCACGCGAGCCAGACTCTTCATAAAGTGCTCCTCTGGGGTTTGCGCCCCGCGATGGGTTCGCGAAGCGGTTACTATGATTCAACGTCCTCCTGTCGAGAGCGAAGCCAAGCAAAAGCTAAACGAACTCTTGGTCAAACTGGTCCCCCTGTCAAGACAGAAAATCAGCGCCGAAGGCCCCTCCCCCAACGCCTTGCCTCTGTGGATGTAAAGTTGAAGCCGTTTATCGACGACCCGCGTCTGGACGACCCGTAACTAAGCTCCCAGTTGAAAGTGTAAGCGTGACTAGGCGCTAATAGCCGCGAGTCCAATCGATTACGTTGGCCAAGGGCTGGCCATTGAGATAGGCGCGCAGGTTGTCGCAAAAAAGTTCGACCCCGCGGTGCTGGCTGAGGTCGCTCCCGGCCGAGATATGAGGGGTAATGACAACTCGCTGATTATCCCACAGCCGGACATCGGGCGCACGTTCGAACTCACCAATGTAGACGTCGAGGGCGACGCCCCGCAACTTTCCCTGGTTGAGAGCTGCGAGGAGGGCATCCTCGTCGATGATTTCCCCACGTGCCACATTGACGAGAGTGGCGTTCGGCTTCATCGCAGCCAACGCCTCGCGGCCAATAAGCCTGGTCGTTTCCGGCGTCCACTGGCAGCAAACTGCGACGAAATCGCTCTGCGCCAGGAATTCGTTGAGGTGCTCGGGCCCGCCCAATTGTGAGAATCCTTCCGGCAATCGATCACTGGTCGCGCCTGAACGCCGAGTGCCGATCACGCGCATCCCCGCTGCCGCGCACACGCGTCCCACCTCCTGGCCGATACCGCCGGCGCCGACCACACAAGCGGTCTTGCCCTCAATCGCCACAGGCCGATAGGCGCTATGATCGAAATGATGTCGCTGTTGATCGCCGGAGGCGCGATGGAGACCGCGCGCAAAGAACAGAAAGCTAGCGAGCACGTACTCCGCCATGGCCCGGGTATTGCCATAGCCGCGTGAGGTCGTGACTGTCACGTCACTGTTCCACAAGTCGCCGCGCAATAGATTGCTCGCGCCGGCGGGCAGTTGATGGAACCAGCGCAGACGCGGAGCGCGCCCGCGCAGGTCCAGCGGAAACGGCCATCCGCCCAGGATTATCTCGGCGCTGGCCAGGTGCCGATCGAGTTCCTCTCGTGAATGTTCCGCTATCGGACGCTGTGCAAGATAGCGCTCGACCGTCCAGCGCGGCCACGTCTGCGTGATCTCACTGTCAAACCAGCCACGCGCATCAACCACCATAATCCGCGGATCGACCGCCGCAATATGGCTCAGACTTTCAGCGGCTAGCCGCGCAATCACCAGTACTTCAACGTCACTTGTTGACATCGAGTTACTAACAGGTCGCTAAAAGCATATGTGAATTCCGCCCTTGAAGCCGATCACGCCTTAATTTGAAATCTCGCTCAGCAATTGGACTGACCGCAAGGTCTCCGGTGAATCCGCCTGGGCTTCGAAGAGTCTCTTCCACTCCGGATTGGAGTTTTCGAACGCCGTCCGCGCTCCATAAGCCGCCATATCTTCGTACTCGATCATCATAATGAGCGGTCCCGTGTCAGGACCGGGAACTGTGCTGCGAAAGAGCCTGAATGACTTCGGCATCACTTTGCTCTCAAAGCGTGGCTCGGCGGCTTTCTTCAGCTTAGCCATAAAATCGTCCATCCTGCCGGGCTTCACCTCGTAAGTGAATATAGCAATGACTGCCATCCGGACGACCTCCTCCTCGCTTCTGCCGCATGCTAATCGAAGGACAGCCGGCTGCCAAAAGGTAGCCCGCTAAAATGTTTAGTCGAGTGATTTGTGAAACCTGATGATGCTGATGGCGAGTAGCGCCAGGCTGGCTCCCGCAAGCGCAGCCAGTTGTGGCCACAACACTGTCAACCCGACGCCTTTAAGGAAACTAGCCCTGATTATCACCAGAAAGTAGCGCAGCGGAATCAGATAGCTCAACCACTGCATTGCCGCTGGCATGCTGCTGATCGGAAAAGCAAAGCCGGAAAGAAAAACCATCGGCATCGTAAAGAAAAACGTCCCCAT
>Ga0187846_10001932_pt1 | contig 11552 bp, 16 predicted proteins | sample TC_taG_FD_161473 | JGI IMG/M metagenome (GOLD analysis project Ga0187846, IMG submission 161473) | Biofilm microbial communities from the roof of an iron ore cave, State of Minas Gerais, Brazil - TC_06 Biofilm (v2) | ecosystem: Environmental > Terrestrial > Deep subsurface > Cave > Wall biofilm... | reverse complement strand
TGCAACTGGTCGGCCAGATGAAAAAGAGCCTTTTGCTGGCGAGCTCCGCTTGCCAACGCTCTCTCAAGGTGCTTTCTTTCAGTGATGTCACGCGCCACCTTTGAGGCCCCGATCACACGGCCTGCGTCGTCCTTCACGGGGGAAATTGTCAGGGAAATGTCGAGGAGAGTGCCGTCCTTCCGCATGCGGACCGTCTCGAAATGGTCGATCCGCTCGCCACGCGAGAGCCGCTCGAGAATAGTGACCTCTTCCTGATGCCGGTCGCACGGAATAATCAGGGTGATGTGCTGACCCACGGCTTCTTCCGCCGTGTAGCCGAAGATCCGCTCTGCGCTCTTGTTCCAGCTGGTGATGACACCGTCAAGGTTCTTGCTGATGATGACGTCCTCTGAGGAACTGACGATCGCCGCCAGCAGAGCAGTCGTTCGTTCAGCCAGCTTTCGCTGGGTTATGTCACGGGCCACCTTTGAAGCCCCGGTCACGTGGCCCGCCGCGTCCTTCAATGGAGAAATTGTCACAGAAATGTCGAGCAGAGTGCCGTCCTTGCGCATGCGGACGGTCTCGACGTGGTCGATCCGCTCACCACGCGAGAGCCGCTCGAGAATAGTGACCTCTTCCTGGTGTCGGTTGGGCGGAATAATCAGGGTGATGTGCTGACCCACGGCTTCTTCCGCCGTGTAGCCGAAGATCCGCTCTGCGCTCTTGTTCCAGGTGGTGATGACACCGTCAAGGTTCTTGCTGATGATGGCGTCGTCTGATGAATCTACGATGGCCGCCAGCAACTCGGTTGCCCGTTCCGCGCGCTTTCGCAGCGCCGGCAGCTCCTCCAGAACCCTCGCGTTCGCCTCGGCAAAGCGCGCTTCCGGATCGTTTAGGATGCACTCGGCGAGTTCTTCGTGCATGGCCAAGAGCTGTTTGATGTCCTCCTCAAGCGTCAGTTCAGGATGAACTTCTGTCCAGTAGTGCGCCGTCCGAACAAAGGATAGGAGGAGGATGAGGTATTGTGTGCGGACCGTGCCCAGCAAAGACTTCAGGACGTCAAGACAGGTGGGAGCCTCTGGAGTTTGCAAAAAAACGTGGCTCGCAAACGTGAAAATCGCCTCCTCCATCTCCGAGTCCGCCCCCGGCAACTCTCCCAGAGGCGCATGGCCTCCACCGTACTGCGAAAGGACCTGTCCCAATCGCTCTCGCCGCGGGAAGGGCCGCCGGAGCAAACGGATAACCTGTTCAGCCGTTTGACGAAGTGATTGCGCATCACCGGAAGGGCGACCTAGTCCCATCAGGAAACCCACATGCCGGGCGATACAGTAGCGCACTTCACAGAAGCGAGACAGATAGACAAACAACCGCTCCTTGAAGAGTGACGGCAGCGGGTTATCCAGGTATGCGGCTTGGACATACGCCCACAGCTTGGCCGTAATTTCGGGGGTTTCGTCGGAGAGCAGGAAAAAGTTCGGCAATAGGCCGAAACGCTTCTCCACACTGGCTTCCAGCTCAGACCGTGTTTGCTGAGCTGCCGGATCACGCTGCGCCGGTGTCAATGGGGCTTCAGAGTCCATCGGAGACGCCCATTCTGATAGCGACATACTAACCTGTCAACCCTTGGAAGTAAATCTTGCGCGGGCACAAGGCCAAGCGCTGCGCCGCCTCCGGTCTTCTTGGGTGCGCCCGGCAATCACCGAAGAGCATGACATAGGGCCCCGGGTTCTTCAATCTGTTTCCGAGACACATCGTCCCTACTTTTGAGTTGTTGTTGGATATTATACAGATAATTACCCAGTCCCTGAGGGTCCGGTTCAAAGGTGATCACTGGCGAGTCGGTGGGCGTGGACCGCCGTATCTAAGGAGTTCAAAAAGGGCGACAGAGGCAATCTACCTTCGGGCATTTCGATGCTGCGGGAACTCTGCACACGCCCCATGCTTTGTGTGCCGGATCCGAGTCGCGTTAGCGAGCCATCTTCGTGCCGGATCCAGACGACACCTGACGCTTGGTTTTGCCGTGCGCTCGCTTTGGGAGCGCATGACGGCGAATAAGTGTTAACGTCGCCCCCTTATGAAGCGCGACATGGCTGGTCTTGTCGCTCTTGATGAAGTATTGAGGCTCATCCTTGGAGGTGTGATGGACGTAGCCCTTGAATTTTACGTCCGAAGTGGCTTTTCTGGTGATGATTCCGCTGACTCTTCCCGCCTCGGAATTCCACCAGACACGATCACCGCGGTGGAAGGCTAAACTCATGAGCGTTCCTCCTTCTCAGCTCAAACCGGACACTGCACTCCCGTTTTCGTGCTCGCCGTTAGATATCTATCGACACCCGTGGCCAGCCCCATACGGTGCTGGCTGACGTAGTTCGTTTTCGCGCGCCAATGTAGCCGAATTAGACGCCAGTCTTAGTGGGCTTTTGACGGGTCGGATCCGCCTACGCGCTAAGCGGCTTGATGTTTCCCTATTTCGGTAGCCTCTTCGTCGGCGGTCTCGACGACTCCGACCTTGTGAATAAACGTCATCTGCCCCCCGAGCCAGCCAGCCGCACCAAGCACAATCAACGCCAGAATTTCGAGACCGAATGCCGGCGCCCAATGACGTGACTGAAATGCGGCGTCATTGACACGCAGGAAGAAGCTGACGATATACAACACAACAGCGCAAAGATTCAGCACCATGTGCGTCGTTGCTAGCTTCGCTCCGGCAGCACTCATCTTGACAGTGAAGTAGTCGATGAACCCGAAAAGCGCTGCCAATAGCGCGCTCAGAATACCAACGCCGATACAGACGACTGAGAACTGATACCAGAGCTGATCCTGAGTAACGCTCGTTGCGATATCACCAATCAGCGCCAATACAAATGCTCCGATCGGGACTGCCACCAACATGGGATGAATGGGGTGATCTCCAATTGCAGCACGACTTTTCATTTGAATCTCCAATGCAGCACGCAAGTCCGGGAAGTAACAGCGTGCTTCGGCGCTGGTCTTGGTCCTAAAGCAACATCTCAACAACTTAATACAGCCCCAAAGGCTTTCGATGCACGTCGGCGCGGTCCCTCGGTGTGCTTATCCTCCTCCACACATTTGATGTCTGGCTCTCCACTGGAAGAGTCAAAATTTGTCGCTCTTAAGCTTCGACCGGCCAGCACAACAAAAATGCATTCCTCGGAGATGTTCGTTGCGTCTCTCCAGACAGAAGAGAGACTTTCGGGCCGCGGAGTTAGGGTTTGCCCAATTCCGGATCAATGGCGGCTCTGGCAGTGGAGGAAAAGTGCCTCGATCGTCTGGCATCAGTTTATCTTCGCTGCCGCAGTTTCCCCCACACATTGTTCCAAAGGAGGTTCCACCCGTGGCAAAGAAGGACGGCAAGATTCGTTATGCTGTGGTCGGACTGGGAGGCATCGCACAGATCGCGGTGCTGCCGGCGTTTCAGCACGCCGAAAATAGTCAGTTGACGGCGCTCGTCTCGGGAGATCCGACCAAACAAAAGAAGCTGGCGGCACGCTACAAGATCCAAAGCGTTTACTCCTATGAGCGCTACAACGCTTGTTTATCATCGGGTGAAGTGGACGCCGTCTATATCGCTGTGCCCAATCACCTGCATGCCGATCTTACGATCGCCGCGGCACGCGCTGGAGTTCACATACTCTGCGAAAAACCCATGGCCGTCACCGAGGACGAATGCAGATCGATGATTGCTGCCACACAGCAAGCGAAAGTGAAGCTGATGATTGCTTATCGTCTGCACTTCGAGGAAGGCAATCTGGAAGCAATCCGAATCGCGCAATCGGGTCGAATCGGAGAGGTGCGCGTATTCAACTCGGTTTTCACCCAACAAGTGCACGCAGGCAACGTTCGGCTGCGAGAGTCCTTTGGGGGTGGCCCGCTCGAAGATATGGGAATCTACTGCATCAACGCCGCCCGCTATCTCTTTCGCGATGAACCGACAGAAGTATTCGCATTCAGCTCCCGGGAGACCGATTCTCGCTTCAAAGAAGTCGACGAAATGACGGCCGCCATTTTGCGCTTTCCACAGGACCGGTTGGCGACCTTCATCTGTAGTTTCGGCGCCGATCCGGTCTCAAATTACACTATAGTCGGCACGAAGGGTAGCCTTCGTGTTGAGCCCGGCTACGAGTACCAGACCGAGATCAGGCACTACCTAACGATCAAAGAAAAGACCAAGGAGAAGGTTTTTCCCAAGAGGGATCAATTCGCGTCGGAGTTGGTCTATTTCTCGGATTGCATCCTGAAGAATAAAGAGCTAGAACCGTCGGGAGAAGAGGGCCTGGCGGACGTGCAGGTAATCCGAGCTTTACGTAAGTCCGGTGAGCTCAACGCTCCGGCCAAATTGGTGCCTGTCCCGAAGACGATGCGTCCAACCTCGGAGCTGGAAATCGAACGCCCCCCAATCCGGAAGCCACCGAAACTGATCCACGCCAAGACTGCTTCGGGTGAGAGCTGAGACGATTTTTGAGATGCTTTCGACGGGGACCCTGGAGTGAATCGCACCTCTTACCCGAGGTGCTTTCTCCACTCATTCCATTCCTTGACGACTAATTCTGACATTTGCCGGGCGCCGGAACGAAGCCAATCAGCCGGACGCCGGCGCAGGTCGCTTTGCACGGCTTTAATCGTTCGCTTGCTAGCGACATGAACGTTCGCTGCCTCCCAGCCCATCGCGTGCAAGAGGCGGTCCTCGGGTCGCTTATTCGGCAAGGAAACAAGTTCTACGGGCGAAGAATCGGGAGAGAGTTGGCGCACGATCCACGGTCCTACTAAGCGCACGAACGGATCCTTTGCTCGGACTGCGCCGTCCAGCAGTTTCTGGTAGTAGATGCGGACGGGAGCCTTGAGTCGCTGCGCCCAGTGGAAGGCAGAAGGAACCAGCGCTTTGGCCTCGAGGGCCAGTTTTCCGCCACACCAATCAGCCAAAGCGACAAAGCGTCGATGTCCCAAACTGCCCACGCCCGCGCTTCGAGTCACGACTCGATACGGGATTTCCGGCTCGGGAAGAAGCTCCTTTAAGGCGTGAAGGGCACCCCGTGGAACAGGTTTGCTGGCAGGTGGGTTGGCCTCAAGCTTCTTCCAGAAAGGTCGAGGATCATCCAACCGGGCGAGTGCAATGGTTCTCAACCAATGGTTCTGTTCCTCGAGAACAAAGGGCCTTCCTCCGGAATTCAACCCATCGCGGTAACCCTCCAGGATCGAGTCACAGGCGTCCTTCCAGCCTAGCGAGAGGCGCTCCTGAAGAATCGCCAGCCGGGCACTCACGGCCAGCCGAAGCAAGTCCTGCGTATACGGCAGGTAGAATGCTTCGTCGAAATCATCAACCCCCCAGACGAGGCGACCGGTAATGTCCCGCCAGGTTCCAAAACTGTCCACGTGCAAGTCACCAACCGCGAGCACTTGAGGCGCTGCGGCGACATCTGAGCAAACATGGGGCCACATCTGTGACCAGCGGTAGATTGTACCCCGGAGAAAGATGAGTGGGGTTTCAGCCATTCTCTGATGTTTCCTCGTGAGCTGCGCTCGCACGACTACTGTCTGCTGCGCCAGCCATTTTTCAAATTCGCTAGTAGCTTCAACGATTGTCATCTTCCATGCTTGAATGCTGGAGAAGAAACGCGCGCTCAGGTTTGCTACCGAAATTGACCTGACCACCCTGCAATGTCAGCTCCGATTCTCTGGTCAATCTATCCGTCAGACTTTCCGGAGGTTGGTGCTTCTTCCGCTTCAAACTCGACTACCTCAGCCGGGAGCTGAGCAAAGTGTTGCCCGCAATGAGGGCAATGGAGGTCCTGTAAGACCATAGCATCGTGCTGGTTCGAACTCACCGAGCCCTCCAACCGCGCAACAGCGAAGAGCGTCACACAGTTGGGGCATTCTATTCCTAAGAAGCGCGCCATGATCACTCCCTTGGAATCGTCACGTTGTCATCTACCCCGCCGACTTGGCTCTCACTCAACAAACGCCGGAATGCCTACTTCGTGCCGGCCACTGGGGACAGGGCTGTCTGCGTAGCCGCGAGGTGCCGCATCGCGTTGTTGATCTCTTTCTGCACCTCGCCGTGATCGTGGTTGGCTTTCTCGAACACACCCTTTGCAGCCTTGAGACCTTTAGCCGTCAAGTCATTGGACAAGGCCGTTTGAATGTCGCCCAGATCAGAAAGGAATGGAGTGAATTTGGCTGACGCGGCCTGCAAGCTCGCAAGCGAGTTAGCATAGTTCTTTTGCACCTGTTCGAGGCGATGGGTCGCTACCTTGCGTAGTTGCGCTTCGGAGATCTTGTCGTTGTCAGACTTCCAGCTGGAAAAGTAGTTGGCGCTGTCGTTGTTCATCTGGTCGACCCGCTGCTGATTTGTCGCGGCAGCCTGCTTCGTCTTGCCGACATTGTCGACGTAGGCCTGATAGGCCGGCCGCAAATCGTCTCCGGGCTTGGTGGCCAGCAGCGAGTTCAGGGAACTCATCGTGGCGGCGAGCTGGCCTTTCGTGGCACTGACTTCGCTGACCGCATCACCCACACTCTTCATCAGGGCTTCCTGGTCCGCATAGCCGGTGGCGCCCATCAGCGTGGCCAATCCCAGAGCGAGAGCCACGCGTCGAACTGTTATCAATCGTTTATTCAAAGACATTTTTGTTCTCCTTCTATTGGGTGTGACTGCATTTCAATACGACATTGTGTCGAGCTTTTGCATTTAAAGGAAGGAACCAGGTGGATGGAGCCGTAGAACCGAACCCAAACCTCCCAACCTCCCTGAGACCTGGAATTGCGTCAACACTAGGTCTTTAGAGCACCCCCTATGACGGGATACGAGGGCTTGGTTTGCGGTTCCCGTCGAGATCCCTCCCTTCGATTTTTAGCTCCACATGCTTGGATGACCTTGGAGTGGCTCTTGGGTGCGTGTTGTTTTTTCCAACCGAGCAAACGGTGGAGGGCTCCCCACGGCCCGGCCATCCCAAGATTGTAACTGTGCGAATTTTCTAGTGGAGGGCTGAGTGCGATGAAGAGGTTCTTGACTCCGAAGTCGGATCAGCTCGGAGGGGTTTGCAAAGGATCTCAAATCGACAACGGAAGGACACCAATTCCGAACCGTCCTACGACGGCCAAGGAAGCGGGCCCCAAGCTGCTTCGATAACGACCTCTTCGCTCAGCTGGCCTTTTTGCGGACTTTTGTTGCGCGAGATTGGCCGGCGGCACTGCGCGAAGCCTTCGAAGTCGACTGCGCGCGCCTCGCCAAGCTTCTCTTGAGAGCCTCCATCATATCGATAACGGGTGCCATTTTGTGTTCCGTCGCAATAGGAACTTTCTTGCCCTTCAGCTTTGCATCCAACATTGCCCGGAGCTTGCCTTGATATTCATCGTGATATCGCTCGGGTTTAAAGTGGGTCGAAAGGTTTTCAATCAACTCTCTGGCCAGTTTGATTTCTTCCGGCCTCGCTTCTCCGTTAACGTGGCCGTATTCCGAGACCTTTCGGATTTCGTTCTTGAAGTACATGGTGTGGAGCGTCAGCCCGTGCTCACGAGCCCGTATCGCCACAAGGTACTCCCGTTGGTGCATCGCTACTTTGGCCAGGGCAGCCTTGCCAGTCTCTTCCATCGTCTCCACGAGCAACCGATACGCTTTGGCACCAGACTCTTCGGGGACCGCCAAGTAAGATGTATCGAAGTAAAGCGGATCGATTTCGGCGAGCGCCACAAACTCTCCAATCTCCATAGTCCCGCCGGTCTCCGGTGTCACCTTCTTGATCTCTTGGTCTTCAATCAAGAGATATTGCCCCTTCTCGTACTCGTAGCCTTTGACGACTTCTGTCCGTTCTACCAGCCGGTTGCAGGTCGGGCAGAACAGGGGTCGTCTTAGCCGCGTTCGGCACGGCTTGTGGATTTGGTGGAACCCAATTGCATGACTACGTGCGGCCGGGTACAGTTTCAACGGGATCGATACCAAGCCAAACGTAAGATGTCCCTTCCAGGTGGTTGTCGCCACAACATCCGGCCTCCACGCCGGGATTCTCTTCCTCACAACCTTTGATGCCTACCATCGGGTCTTGGGGGCACCTATCGAAAGGTCTAATGTGGTTGTATAGATTGGTGCATCTGGCGTCCGACTCGTTGCTTTGCTCGGCAGAGAAACATCTTCCCCAGCCCACACTGCGGCGGCGTTCCCGGTATGTTCGGCTACTTTAGGCTAGATCGTCAACCTCCTGGGCGCGCACAAGAAACCAGCGCTCCAAGCCTTGACGCCATTGGGTAACTTCATAGGTTAGATTGAATAGGCAATCGCGCTCAAACCGTATGCTATAGGCGTGCGCCTGGACAGAAACGTAATGCATTTGCCCTTCTCCTCGCATCGACTTTTGTAACCCACACGAACAAACGCGAACAACATCGTGTAAAGCGCAACCTTCCGGGAGGAATGCAATGCAACGCGCCTTCCAGAACGCCGTTCCCGCTAAGCTAGTCTGTTTCTTTGGAGTTATGCGAATATCACGCGTTTGGGGGGAACGCCTGCGTTGGTAAGAACTCCCATCCGGAAGAAATAGTTACGTGGGGTGGCAGTCGCTCACGCGTTTCACGCTGGCTGAGTCATCCTCTGCAGTCTAAGGACATATCCAGTCGTTTCCGAACTGCCCTCAGGCATTCACCGGATTGCTTCATGTGGATGACTCTGTAAGGGTAGAGAATGATTGTGAAGGAATAGGACCTCAGCCAGGTTCTGGAGGATACGAATGAAACAGCTGCATTTCTGGACACTCGTGGCATCAGCGGTGCTTCTGACCGCCACCTGGATGGCGGGACAGGAAGAGGCCAGTAAACCCCAAGTCGAGGTTTCGGGCACAACTCAGGGAAACTCGGGCTGCGCCATCCTCGAGAAACATACACCAGTAAAGGGAAAGCTTCTGCTTGTCGGAGTGGTCTACGCGCGCACGGAGTACCGCGTTCTTGACAGCTTCAACTACAAGATGCCGAAGTCGAAGTTCACCGGCAAAGACGAAATCGAGGAGCTCAACCATCTGGCCACAAAGGATAAAATAAAGCTGGTCATCGTGCCCTCGAAGTACACACCTGAAGACTTGGAGGAAGCGAGAAAACTCTGTGAAGTCCCCACTCAGTCGACGTCTCCGGGTGACGATGGGAGGTGATAAGCCACCGCAGGAATGCACTCGCCCATTTCCGCTCGACTCGGCACCCACCGCCGGCGTGAAGAGGAGTTGTGGTCCTCTGGACGCAGAGGAGGTTTTGACTCTTGTCGGCCCGTCGCCGTCCCAGCGTCCCATTCTAAATGGCAGATCTCGAGGCAAGCAGCTGTCTTGAAGTGCGCAGAAAGCTACTGAATTGAAGGGCGGTTCTGATTGTTGTGGATACCGCGATGCGATAGCTCCATCCAGAAAGCATCGTCTGAAACTACCGAAGGGAACTACAAGGAGGAGTCATGCCTGAGCAGGAAACGATCGAGCGGGCGCGTGATGACGCCCGACAAGGGAAAGCTCCGACAACCCAAGCTGGCGAATTCATCCGCGAAGAAATGGAGCATCTGCGTGAAGGGAAGCACGGGGCTCGGTCCACGAAGCAGGCCATTGCGATTGGCCTTTCGAAGGCAAGACGAGCCGGGGTCAAACTCCCGCCCCCTTCCCCAGGAAAGGCCTCTGCAGAGACCAGGAAGAAGGCGTTGCGCGATTACCAGAAGGGCCAATCGTCATCGGCGCGCAGGCCTTCGTTGAAACGCTCACGCGCCATTTCCAAAGTCCTTAAAGGTGAAAGCCGTCAAGCAGCTTCTCACACGGCTCTGTCCCGGCAGGCACGCGCCAGTGCGCGGAAGCGCACAAAAGCAGAGCGGAGCAGCGCCGCTCGCAAGGCTGTTCGAACCAAAGGCAGCGTGGGCTTGCGAAGGGCAGGACGCAAGGCTGCTCGTACCCGCCAAGTCCGGCTGCACGCGAGAGCCGCGTTGGGGTGAGGCTGAGAGTTCGGCAGCGCGGACGCACACGCGCGTGGCCAACAGTCATCGCCCTGGCAGTGGAGGTCGGTTGCAGGCGCGCATTGGTCTGCCAATGTCGTCATTTGATCGTCAGGGTTGAACACGCATCGAGGAGGCAGATACCATGATCAAGAAAGTGAAGGGTGGGTATAAGGTAGTGTCCGAGAAATCGGGCAAGAATTTGGGTGGTCCTTACAAAACAGAAGCCGAGGCCAAAAAGCGCCTGCAACAGGTGGAATTCTTCAAACGCAAGAAGGGGTAACCACTGAATCGCACAAATCCGTGAAGTTATCACAGTTGTGGTGGGCGCTGCTGGATTTGCTTTTGAGTAAGGCGACTAGCATATCCCTCAAGTGGCAATGATTTTCTTGACGTTTAATCAAATGCTCGGTTTGTTAGCGAAACCCTCTCTGCCGGGCACTACCGGTAACACCTTTTCAGGCTCGATTAACGGTGGCCAGAACTTTTCGCATAAAATTCTCGTTGAGGGTATTTCCCTCGGGCTGACGGAATTGGCGGGCGGCACGAGCACTAATTACAGTCCTGCACGGCTCCGTATTCTACTATCTGGAGAATGATGCGCTAAACGCGCAAGACACTGTCTCGAAGGCGGAGGGGATGAAGAAAGCCCCATTTCGTCAAAACGACTTCGGATATGGGCTTGGGGGTCCGGTTTACATTCCAAAGGTTTACAACGGCCGTAACAAGACGTTCTGGTTCACCAACTTCGAGTATAACCACCTCGAGGGGCTCTAGCCCAGCGGATTGGTCACGCTACCCACCCCGGCTTTCAAGAATAGCGATTTCTCCCAACTCTTGAACCCGGCCTACACGGGCAACCCGCTGTCCGGCACGCAGGAGGTTGGCACAGATGCCTTGGGTCGCCCGATAATCTTCGGCCAGATCTATGATCCGCTGAGCACACGGACTGGACCAGGCGGCTCCATTTATTCGCGATCCATTCCCAGGCAACCTCATTCCCCAATCCCGGTGGGACCCGTGGCAAAGAACGTTATCCAGAACGTCGGCATTGCGAATCCCCAATTTGACAGAATGCTTCTCAACATCCCAGGCAATAACTGTAACGGGGGCTATGGCAGGCACTCAGAGGGGGTTAAGATTGACCATCACATACAGGCGAATGATCGCTTATCTGTATAGCATAATAGGAGCTATGTATGGGCAATAAATACTCCGGTAGCTCCTCCGTGCTGGCCGCCAGCTCCTCCAGCAGCCTCTCCCGCCTCCAATTGGGGAGCGCAGAACATCCCTACTAATATGGTTCGACTGTCGCTCAACTCTGTCCTATCGCCGACGGTATCGAATCGCTTCGCCGCCGGCTACAACAACACCCGAAACGAAGTCGGTGCTCTCCCTTCGACTATCGGCCAAAGCTGGGCAGGCAAGCTCGGCATCCAGACTATACCAATTATGTCACAACGACAGCAAAGGACGCCAACCGTCCGGGCGCACGACATAAAAGTGACTTGAGGTGCGGAAGAGTTTGGAAAATGGCCTTGTCCTACAGTGTAATATGCTGTAGGATTAGGACATGACAAACCCTACGGCTTTACCTCCTCAAGTCGCCGAG
>Ga0187846_10001931_pt1 | contig 11552 bp, 9 predicted proteins | sample TC_taG_FD_161473 | JGI IMG/M metagenome (GOLD analysis project Ga0187846, IMG submission 161473) | Biofilm microbial communities from the roof of an iron ore cave, State of Minas Gerais, Brazil - TC_06 Biofilm (v2) | ecosystem: Environmental > Terrestrial > Deep subsurface > Cave > Wall biofilm ... | reverse complement strand
CGTCATCAACAACATTACCGACCGTGGCAACACCGCCACCACCACCCACTTTGTTGCCCTCATGGATGGCATTCTCGCTAACACCATTAAGTCGGGCGAGAACGTGATCTTCGGCATCACCGGCTCGGGAGCCACCATTGGCACCGCTCTGTACACCTTCGATGATCTGCCGGACCGCCTGCGCCGCGCAGCATCGAACGGTCGACAATCCAGCAGGTTGCAGGAGAAAACTGGCGCAAAGACATCCATTGTCATGCATCCTGCTCCCGCAAACGCGCGCAGGGTACGCGTGGAAAGTACCGGTACGACACCGGCTCAAGTGAAGAAAGAAGCCCTGGAGCTGGCGGTAGCCGCCGCCGAGCAATGCCTGGCAAAGTCTTCCTATAGCCGGAACGATATTAACCTGCTGATCTACTCCGGTGTGTACCGGGATGACTACCTGTGCGAACCTGCCCTCGCCTCCATGGTCGCGGGCGAGCTGGAGATGAACGATACTATCGCTTCACAGTTGGAAAAGAAGACGTTCGCATTTGACCTTTTAAATGGGGCTATTGGCTTCCTTAATGCTTGCCAGGTCGCCACGGGCATGATCCAGGCGCAAAAGATCAAAAGCGCGATGATCGTTACGGCAGAGATCGAAAACAACGTAAAAGTGCTGCCCACGGAACTACGTGGACTGCAGGAGACAGGCTCGGCGCTCATCCTGGACCAGAGCGCTGGCGGCGAGACGGGATTTGGCGACTTCGTCTTCAAGTATTTTCCCGAATACATCGAGGCCTTCACGGCTTCTACCCTGGTGAGCGTTGGGAAAACGAGCATGCGTTTCGCAAAAGACCCGCATATCGAAGCCCGCTACCTGCAGTGCATTCGCGCTGCAGTCGAGGAGTTGCTCGCTAGCGAGCAATTGGAGCTTTCCCAGGTCAAGCTTATCCTGCCGCCGCAAATCTCCTCGACCTTTATTGACTGCCTGGGCAATGAACTGGGGGTCGACAGCAACAGGTTCGTTAATGCCTCGCACGATGAAGGCGATCTATTCACTTCATCGCTGCCCTACGCCTTGCAGTATGTGCGCGAGCAGAACCTGGTACAGCCTGGTGACACCGGGCTGATTATCGCTGTTGGTGCGGGCATACAGGTGGGCTGCGCTACCTACTATTTCTAGGATAGCAAGGGGGTAGCTCCCCGATTATGAAGTTTAAAGGTCGGTCCTGTCATGCTGAGCGAAGCGAAGCATCTCTGTACCCCGAAAGCGAGACTCGTCGCTACGCTCAGGGTGACACACCACTATGACTTTGTTGGCGAATGAAAGCTATGGTGCCATCGAGCATGGCGCCCGCAAGGGGCGCCACTACCATGATACGAATGCATCGCCTCGCGCAGCCGTCTCATGGTAGTGGCAGGGCTTGCCCCTGCCATGGTTCTGCACCCTCTTCGCCTCCCAGTCGCATTCGTCAACAGAGTCCACTATTGACCGGTTTTGCTGGTGAAATTTCATTATCGAAGGAAATTCCAATGATAGAGCCGACAGATTGCACGTGGGGCCTGCCACCTGCACACCTGGTCTTGCCTCGTGATGAAATACATGTATGGTGCGCTTCACTGGACCAGCCGCCAGCGAATGTTGCAGCTCTCGAGCAAGCGCTATCGCTCGACGAACGCGCGCGGGCGCAGCGCTACCGCTTTGCTCATGATAAGCAGCATTTTATAATCAGGCGCGGCCTCCTCAGGCAGATGCTGGGCGATTACCTGAACATCGAGCCGGGCAGCCTGCGCTTCCGTTCTGGTCCCTATGGGAAACCAGTGCTCGCGGAGATGCCCGGCGCTTATATGCTTCACTTTAATGTGTCGCATTCGCGTACACTTGCCCTCTTCGCGTTTGCGCGAGATCACGAGGTCGGTGTGGATATCGAGTACGCGCGCCCCGTTGTAGAGGCAGAACAGATTGCCAGGCGTTACTTCCCTGTTCAGCAAACAGATACACTACGCGACCTGCCTCCAGACAGGATGTACACGCAATTTTTCATCTACTGGACCCGCCTGGAAGCGTGCCTCAAGGCCAGCGGCATGGGCCTGGCAGGTGCAGAGAGCCAGGGGTTGCTGTTGACAGAAAATACAGTTCAGTCTCTATACGAGCCTATTTATAGTATGCGGCCTGCTCCTGGATACGTGGCTGCCCTTGCGCTGCAGACGAGGGCTGCAAGGGCATTACCACTGCCCTCCCTGCGTATAGTATACTGGCAGTGGGTTCCGTCTGAGGAAAGAAATACGCAGCAATCCGTAGAAGGATAATACAGGAGAAGTGAGGGCATGATGCTGTAGGAGCGGTGGGAGAGTGGTGTGGGGAGGCTTGCCTCGCCCCGGTCGTGGCCGCAGAGGGTGGCGCAAGCGCCCCGCCTCTAATGAACTTTGACAACCGAATCGGGTCATGACAGAATACGCCCGTTCCCATCCTAATGATCTTTGACAACCGAATGAGGGAATGACCGACACCATCCGTTCCCGTCCTGTAGGGACAGGGGGCGGACGTGGGGAAGGGTGGGGGCCTTGTGCCTGTCCTGACTTGTACCCACAAAATTCGAGTGAAGAAGTGATAGAATCAGAGAGGAGAATGAATCGAGGGAGAGGAGAGAGAGATGCTGGAGTGGAAAGCCGTGATGTCCCCAGAGGGGTGGGCGCGAGCCACCTTTGGAGAGGTGAGGCTGGGAGATGAACGCCGGACTCGCCGCGCGGTGAAGCTGGCCGAGGCCATCGCGCGGGAGCCGAATGTCTCATTACCTAAGCAGCTGGGCGAGCCGAAGGAGGTGAAAGCGACCTATCGCTTCTTGCAAAGTGCGCAAGTCAACTATGAAGCGCTGATGCGTCCGCATCTGCTGCAGACGCGTGAAGAGTGTCTGCAGCGAGCGGTGGTGTTGCTGGTGCAAGATACGACCGAATTGGATTATCAGGCGCACCGGCAGACCAGCGGGCTGGGTCCCATCGGCAACGGCAGGCACCAGGGCTTTCTGCTGCAAACGGTGCTGGCGGTCGAGCCAACATCGGGAGACCTGTTAGGGATGGCCCATCAGGAGCCCTTTGTACGCCAGCCTGCCCCCAAGGGAGAACGCTATAGCGAACGCGTGAAACGGGAGCGCGAGTCGCAGGTCTGGGAACGGGCGGTGCAGGCTATCGGAGCGCCGCCGCAGGGGGTGGTGTGGGTGCAGGTGGGAGATCGCTACAGTGACATCTACACGCTGTTTCTGCAGTGTCGAGAGCAGCAGACGCACTTTGTGATCCGCGCGGCGCAAGATCGCTGTGTGGATGAGCGCGTCGAGGAAGTGGCCCCCGATCTCAAAGGGCGCAAGCGCAAAGCAGGAGAGCCACCCCAGGCACATCTGTTTGAGACGGTGCGCGGCTGGGCAGTCTGTGACGAGCAGGAGGTGGAGGTGCCCGCCGAGCATGAGCGCAAGGCGCGCACCGCGCGAGTCGCCATGAGCTACGGTCAGCTGCGCCTGCTGGCTCCTGACAAACGCGAGCACCAGTTGCCCAGCATGCTGGTGTGGGTGGTGCGGGTCTGGGAAGTGGATGCGCCCGAGGGCGTGGAGCCGTTGGAGTGGGTGCTGTTGACTTCCTTGCCTGTCCAGAGCGTGGAGCAAGCCTGGGAGCGCGTCGGCTGGTATCGACGGCGCTGGATCGTGGAAGACTATCATCAAGCGCTCAAGACGGGCTGTCGCATGGAAGAGCGCCAGGTGGAGAGCTACGAGGGCCTGCGGCGCTTGTTGGGGCTGCTGGCCCCAACGGCAGTGCGCTTGTTGCAATTGCGCACCCTGGCCCGCCAGCAGCCCGAGCGAGCCGCCGAAGAGGTGGTGCCAAGGGAAGTGGTGCAAGTGGTGGCCCTCAAGACCGGCGGGGGAGCGGCTGGCATGACGGTAGAGCAGTGCGTGGGGCGCATCGCCCAACTGGGAGGCTACCAGGGCCGTCGCAGTGATGGGCCGCCGGGCTGGAAGACCTTGTGGCATGGCTGGCTCAAGATCCAGACCCTGCTGGAAGGGGTGCATCTGGCCCATCAAGTGTTACTCGAGTAGAAAATTGTGGGTACAAGTCAGGTGCCTGTCCTGGTGGCTACACGATGCGTTGGGATGCCGTCACACAGGAGGACCGCACCCCCACGAGGACAGGCACAAGGCCCCCGCATCCACCCTGCCCTTCCCCCTGTCCCTACAGGATGGTAGAGCGCTTCTATTACCCGATTCGGTTGTCAAAATTCATCAGGAAAACCTATATCTGAAAGCAAAGGTGGCGTAGAGTGGCATGATGGCCTTTATGGCCGCCCGCGCCGCGGATTGATGAGTTTTGCGTCAGGTTAATGCATATTTGAATCCTAGGGGAGAGAATAGAGGGAGATAGTCATACATGAAGCTGGCAAGAGAAGGCAAAGGGCAGAAAGAGGCGAGCGCCCGTTCCCCGGCGCTGGCGGGGAAAGTAGTCATCATCACGGGAGCCAGCTCAGGCATAGGCGCGGCCACGGCGTGGGAGATCGCCAGGCGAGGAGCGCACGTAGTGCTGGCGGCGCGGCGTGAACAGGAACTTGAGACTAAGGCCAATGCCATCAACGCCGCAGGCTACCATGCCGTAGCAGCCCCTACGGACGTGACAGATGCAGCGCAGGTCCAGCGCTTGACGAAATTCACAATGGAGATGTTCGGACAGGTAGACGTGCTGGTGAACAACGCCGGTATGGCCTGGCGGGAGCCTTTTCAAGAAAACTCGACCGAACAGATCGAGCATATAGTCGATGTAAACCTGCTCGGCGCCATCCTCTTGACACGTGCCGTACTGCCGGGCATGCTGGAGCGGCGCCGGGGCGTCATCATCTCCGTGGCCTCCGTGGCGGCCCATATCCCCGTCGACCCCCTCTATTGCGCCACAAAGTTCGGCTTGCGCGGCTTCTCCCTTTCGCTGCACCGCGAACTGCTCGGCAGCGGTGTCTCGGCTGCAATCGTCTCACCCGGTTTTGTCAGCACCCCCATGAACAGGCATATGCGCCTGCCCATGCCGGGACCGGAGGTCGTGGCCAGGGCAATTGCTAACCTGGCGCTCCACCCGCGCCGCGAGGTCGTCGTTCCTGTCTACTACCGTCCTATAATGGTAGGTGAGCATATGTTACCCTGGGTAGCTGATCGCATCATTCGCTGGAGTCGTCGCCGCGTGATTCCTGTGGAGTAAACGAAATTGCAATCCTTCAGGCCAAAAGTGTTAATCCTCACGTCTCTCACCGGCGGCGGCCACCTCAGCCTGGCCCTCGCTTTGCAGGATGCTCTCGCCGAGGACTACGAGACCTGCATCGAGGATCCCCACCCCCGCATCTTTCACCACTACTATAACTTCGTCGGCCGGCACTTTCTCACACTATGGGGACTTGAATACCGCTACAGCGATAATCGCGCGTCCGCACTGCAACTGCATAAAACGCTCACGCTGCTGCTTCAAGATCGGCTCAGCGCCCTTATCAAGAGCAGGCAACCTCAACTCATCATCACTACCCATACCTTGTTGTCCTACGAGGTAGCCCAGGCTATCGAACGCACTGCTCCTGGCCTGCCGCTTGTGTTCCAGTTGAGCGAGCTGGAAGAGGTTCATTCCACCTGGTTGACTGTGAAGGATGCCCATGCCTATCTCGTCCCGACGAGCGAAATATTGGCCCAGGCGCGAACACAGCATATCGACGAGAGCCGCCTGCACCTCACCGGCATGCCGGTGCGCGCGCAGTTTTTACAGGACTACAGTGCAAAAAAGGCCGCAATATTGACTGCTCTTGGCCTCGACCCGGCTATATTTACCGTATTTCTCCAGGGAGGCGCAGAAGGAGCTGCGGGCATCGATCAAACCGTGAAAGCCGTGTTGGCCTCCGACAGGTCTATACAAGTCATCTTGGCCGTAGGAACGAACGCACAACTGGCCTCCCGCTTTTCAGGCATCGAACACCTGAGTGTTCTCCCCTATACGAAAACCATTGCCCCGTACATGGCCGCCGCCGATGTCGTCACCGGTAAGGCAGGTCCGAATTTTATAGCCGAAGCCGTCATGCTGGGAAAGCCCTTTCTCGCAACAGCTTTCATCCCTGGCCAGGAGGCGCCCAACCTCAAATTTCTTGAACGGCACAACCTGGGCTGGGTCTGCCTGGAGCCGCAGGACCAGCAGCATTTAATTGTCACGCTTCTGGACAACCCCCAGGCGCTGGTCGAGAAAATCGCCAGCGTTCAAGCCTACCGCGCGTGGAACCTAGAAGCGAATCGCCGCCTGCGCCCGCTCATAAAAAACATACTCACCCTCTAATTTTTTTGCGCATAAACTCCAGCACGACCCTGTCTACGCGACCATCCTCGAACCAACGCTCTTCCAGGTTTTCGCGGCTGCTGAACTGACGGAACGCCTCGCGTGTGACCTCGTCATAGGTACCGTTGATGCTGCCTTGATAATCACCAGTCGCGCTGAGCATCTCCTGCAGCTCACTCGCCAGCGTATGATCGATTGCCAGGATATCCTGCGGGTCTGGCCGGAAGAGAAAGAGTTTGTGCAGTTGCAGGATGCGCTGCAATTCCGCGATGGGCTGTGGGTGATCATCCACGCGCACGTCGATAAAGCGATCGTTAAATCCGCTGTAACCACCTCCCTCGCGCACTACCAGAAGGGCAGCTGACTGCTGACCCCGGCTATCTCCCCCCGCGGCCTGCCCTGCCGCCAACGCGGCAACCAGGCGATCGCACAGCAGACCCGTGGTTTGCTCAAATGTGTGCGCCATCGCTAGCACGGTATCTTCCCCTACCAGGATATTCCCCTGGCACGTGTAGTGTTCGCCCACGCGCCCCCCGGCCCAGGGAAAACACTGCGTCCCCGTGTAGGTTGCCGCTTCCCCCTTGACGCCGACAATGCCCACCTGCCGGTCTGCCCGCCCTGCGTCCTCTTCAACGAGCTGCGCGAGCGCCTCGCTTGCTGGCAGGCCGTGCGCCAGTAGCTCCAGCCCCCGTGGTCCGTAGCTTGTGTTCGCCCAGGACTGAGTGGCAATTGCTCCCACGCCTGCCTTCGCCCAGGGAACGACTGCGCCAACCGCCAGGAACTTCGATTGCACGGCTATTCCCAGTTCGCCTGTCTCAGGGTCACGGGCCACTATCGAAAATGTCATACATTGCCTCCGCGCTGCTGAGTGATAATAAATACAAAAATGCATGTGACAGCATTATAGCACTAGAACCTTGACTTTCAGCGTTATTTCAAGCAAAATTATAAAAAGACGGGCTCCCACGTGGTGCACTCATGAGAGGTTTCCATCCTATAGTACGTATTTCTTTCATAGACATTATGAGTGCACCACGGAACAAGTATACCTTCTCTGCGCGCTTAAATTGCTTAATACGACTCATGCAGGCGGTTTAAACACGCAGGGTTTTTACAGTAAGGTTGCTGTGAAAAGGTATGCCCAGCCTGCAAGGAGCGAGCATGGTGCGACAGAACTGGACAGATGATGACCTGGCCCAAAGGCTCTACGAACACGATCCTGATGCTTTGGAAACTCTCATCTCCCGGTATTCTCGAGAAGTATTTTATTTTATCCGTCTGGTGCTAGACGGTGTTGGCGTTATCCAGGACGCCGAAGAGTGCGTCAATGATCTCTTCGTTGCAGTCTGGCAGGAGATCGATAGCTTCGATCCCCAGCGGGGTACCCTGCGCACGTGGCTAACTATGCGTGCCAAGTACATCGCTTTAGATCGCCGCCGTCAACTCTGCCGCCGCCAATTGCATAACCTGCCGGCGGCAGATGAAAATCGACAATGGGGTAGCTCCGATGGCAACGGCGTCGGCGGGCGAAATATGTTTCGCCGGGGTGGACCCGATAGTGAAAGTCGCACATCCCTGCCGGCATACTCCGAAGCCAGTATGGAGCAGCTAATAGAACAAAGTGAGAGGCTCGAAGAACTGAGCCTTGCCTTGGCGACGTTGCCTGAGCTTGACCGTCAGCTTATATACCTGCGCTACTTTAAGTATGCCAGCACCGGAGAACTGGCAGCTAAAACGGGCCTCACCCGTCACGCTGTCGATACCCGGCTCTGGCGCGCACGGAAGAGCTTACACAAAGCGCTCAAGGAGCGTGCATATGAGTATGAATGAATTTGAAGAACAATCGCACAACATGGAGATTGATTCTGGCACTCTCCTGACTCATGGACAGGTGCTTCCTCAGGATTTCAGCGAGGAAGACATCGTTTTTGCGCGGGAATTGAATTCCTTCTTTGCCCTTGACGAAGAAAAAGTGCCACCCTACTTTGCTCAGACCTTGCTTGAGCCTGATAGTCCACGCTTTCAGGTTGCTGGACATGGCTTTGAGGAGAAGACCCGTGCTCGTGTCTTCCGCCGCCTCAAGCTGCGCCGCCGCCTGTTCAATCAGCGCTGGCCCTCTCGCGGCGTCATGCCTGCGCTTCCCTTGCGACATTCCTGGCTGGTGGTAGTCGCTGCCTGCCTGCTCTTCGTCCTCTTCACAGTTGCCTACACCGGTCAGTCATTCGTAGAGGGCGTATCGTTCTTGCTCAAGGGTGCGCACGCCGGCGTCTACCAGGTACATACCTATCCAATGGCGATGCTAGCTTCTTCCTATAGTCAGAACAATAGTCAGAACAATGATCAATCCAATCAGATCAGCCTGGCGGATGCGCAGCAGCGCTTGCATTTCCCCATGTACTGGCCGCAGGTGACGCCTAAAAACTTTGATCTCGATGGCATTAACCTGTATCAAAATACAAAGCAAACATGGGCCGATGGTCCCATGCTGGAACTCCAATACGACTATACCTCTCCCGGCGCCCCGGCTCATGGTTCGGGTGAGATCGCAATTCTAGAATTCAAGCCCATTGATTCCGTGTTGCAAGTAATCGGCGGCGCTCCTCAGACCGTGTACGCCGATGACAAAGGCGATCCCGAGGCTATCTATGTCGATGGTCAATGGGTATTGCTTAACAGGTACTCTCACCACTGGATTACTGGCGGCCGCAGCGAACTCATTTACCAGCGCGATGGCATCGTCTTCTGGATTGTTGGCGACCAGCGCGATGGCATAGACAGGGATGTCCTGTTAAGCATAGCTCAATCACTTCAGATAGTCGAAGCCAGTCGTTTCATGCACGTCGGGGTCCAGATGACCGCGACCCAGTTTGTGAATGACTCGTCAGGACTGTTCGCAGGTGATATCGTCGCAGTCGGCTCCGATGATGGCCTCTCTGGCCCATACTTAATCCGCCTTGGGCCTGACCAGCCTCTCCAGGAGAAGCCCATAGAGAAACATCCGATGCACAGGTCTTGATCCCCTGCCAGGTCCCTGCTCGACGCAAAAAAGTAAAACGCACCCAGAGCTGGCTAAAAACTTGCGCTAGCCACCTCCAGGGTGTATACTAGCCCCCGTATCATTGACGATGGAGAAGAGACCTGTTCTGACTTCTCCCTACGAGGAGCTTTTCCGCATGAAAGTAATTCTTTTGCAAGACGTTGATGGCCTGGGAAAGGCCGGTGATTTAAAAGAAGTAGCCAATGGCTATGCCCGTAACTATCTGCTGCCGCGCCAACTGGCGGCTGGGGCAACTGCCGCCCTGGTGGCAAACCGCAAGCAGCGTATAGCCTCGGAACAACGCAAGATCGAGAAGCAGGCCGATCTCGACCGGCAGCAGGCAGAGCGCCTATCCCAGGTGACGCTCACCTTCAAGGCACGCGTTGGCCGCCAGGGACGTCTCTATGGCTCGATCACCAGCCAGGATATCGCCACGGGCTTGCGCGAAACCGAGGACATCACGCTTGACCGCCGCGCTGTTGAAATGCCTGACCCGATTCGCACCCTCGGCACCTTCGAGGTACCCATAAGGATCGCGCAGAAGTTGCATCCCAGGATTACCGTTCGCGTAATCGATGCAAACGAAACAGAGCAGCCTGCTGAAACATCTGAAGAAGTCAACGCGTAGTGATGCCTTTGTCTTATAGATGGGGAGATCATGCCACGCTGGCTCTATATCTTGCTGATAACTGCCTTCTTTGCGCCCATCATCGAACTCGTAGGGGGGCAGCAGCAAGAACTGGCCATCTTTATTTGCGCGACCATCAGCCTGATTCCCCTGGCCGCGATGATTGGCTTTGCCACTGAAGACCTCGCAGCGCGTGTTGGCCATATCGCCGGTGGTCTGCTCAATGCAACCTTTGGTAATGCCCCTGAAATTATAATCGGTATCTTCGCACTCCAGCAGGCGCTGATCTCCGTTGTTAAAGCCTCCATCGTCGGCTCGATCATCAGCAATATACTGCTCGTCCTCGGTTCCTCGCTGGCCTTCGGAGGTTGGCGCTGGGGCAAGCAGTACTTCAACGCTCGTGACGCCGGAAAATATTCTGCTATGCTGGTGCTGGTGCTTGGCGCGTTCGCCATTCCGACCACCGCTACCCTGGTCATTCAAGATAGTGGGCGCATCCAATCCATCAGCATTCTCATCGCTATCATCCTGCTACTGGTATATGCAATGTACCTGGCTACGCACGTCTTGAATGTGCATTCGACTCGCCGCAGCCCCAGGCAACGAAAGCTCACAGCTCCACTTCCTCCCCCCTCAGACCTTGCAGAAGCAGAAGACGAGCCCTCCGTGGAGGCTGGTGCCAGCGACGACAAGGCTGATCCCGTAGTAGCGGGGACACGTACAGCTAAGCCGTGGCTTTCCGCCCTATTACTGCTCATTGCCACCCTCGCCACTGCCTGGAATAGCGAACTGCTGGTGAATGCCATTCGCCCTGTGACTGTGCAGCTTGGCTGGTCGCCAGTCTTCATTGGCCTGGTCATCATCCCTATCGTTGGTAATGTCCCCGAGCACAGCAGCTCGATGTATATCGCCTTCAGGGACCGCGTAGACCTGTCCATGGCCATCGCCCTTGGCTCCGCAATTCAAGTTGCTGCGCTGGTCGCCCCGTTGCTCGTCTTGCTCAGCCTCTTTTTCCCCGCGCACCTCAATCTCGTCTTCCAGCCCCTGGAACTACTAGTACTGGCTTTGGGAACTATCCTCTTTACATTTATCAGCCTGGACGGAGAGTCATCCTGGCTGGAGGGAGTGCAGCTCGTCACTCTCTACACCCTGGCCTGCGTCGTGTTTTTCTTCGTCCCCGGCTAGAGCTCGGCAGAAAGCGCCTGGAATTGCACCTCAGCATGGCTACCCGGCATTGCTGAACAGGCCGAAAAGGAGAGAGAGCCCCACCAGCATGAGGATGGCGCTACCGATATACGAAAGGAGCGCTGTGGAGCGGCGCAAACGACGCAGGAATGTGCTTGCACGATCCACCAGGAGAGCCACCAGCAGAAACGGGACTCCCTGGCCCGCCGCAAAAGCCAGCATCACGATTACCCCTTGCAGCAGCACCTGCGATTTCACAGCAGTCAGCACCAGGATCGTACCCAGAATGGGACCGGCACAGGCCGACCAGCTCGCCCCAAAGGTCAAGCCGATGAGTCCGGAGCGCCACCAGGTTGATCGGTCTGACTTCACCTGAATACGGTGCGTGTT
>Ga0187846_10001930_pt1 | contig 11556 bp, 21 predicted proteins | sample TC_taG_FD_161473 | JGI IMG/M metagenome (GOLD analysis project Ga0187846, IMG submission 161473) | Biofilm microbial communities from the roof of an iron ore cave, State of Minas Gerais, Brazil - TC_06 Biofilm (v2) | ecosystem: Environmental > Terrestrial > Deep subsurface > Cave > Wall biofilm... | reverse complement strand
TCACCATATATCACTCGCTGTGACTCGATTCGTACCACTATAGGTAGATACGGCATTTCTACGGGTAGTGGTTGACGTGTTGTCCGCGTCGGGCGCAACATTCTGTAGCGCGCCCCCTGTGCGTTATCGTTTGTATGAGCGTCCTAACCCGACCATGCAAATTCCGACGTGCAGGGGGAACGCTTTTAAAATTGACCCCGCCGCAATGAAAACCGAGAAATCACGCCTCTCTGACTCACTCGCGCTTAACATCCTACGCAAATGGTATGCGGGGGATAGGACAATCGACATTGCTGCGCGGTTTGGCGTTGGGTTAAGGTTAGTGCGTGCCGTCGTGCAGCGGCATTCCCAGGAAGTAGCGCAGCGCGCCATGGAATCGACGGGCGAGCCGGAATATCTTCGGCGCGAGGATGGCGCTTATGACAACGAACCGGAGGACTTGAAATGATTACCTGCCCCGTAACAAAACGCTTCCCTAATTCGCATTCTCCGGACGGTGTTGACTATCGGCGTTCTGAACCGCCGCCGTTGATTGAAGCCAAGCAGTATGGCAGCGTGATTTATCCAGCGAATGAAGTAGAGAACTGGAAACGTCGCGCTAGGAGCGCTGATAAGGCACTAGCCGAATTGCAAGTTAATTATGGCAAGCTAGTTGCCGCGTATGAAGAACTGATACAAGCTAACCAAAACCCGCCCGCCGTGTTGGATAATTTCTCCAGTCGTCAGATTTGGAGACGGCGTGCCCTGAATGCCGAATCTGAAGTGAAGCGGCTCAATGAAATTATCGCTTCTGCGAATCGTGCAGGCGTTATCGAAGCGGCCCAACGCGACGTTTGTCGGGAGCGTTACGAGAAGCTTGTCATCGAATACGAAAAAGTACTAGCGGTTATCAATAATTCGACTCTTGACGAACAGCAGCGAGCGGCGGCTAGGTTGAAAACTTTCGCCGAGAAGGAATTTCCCGCCCGCGCGTTGCGTTTCGCGTTGCCTAAGCTTCCGCGTTTCTTTTAAGGGGGGATTGGTTTCATGAGTGAATTCACGGCGAGCGTTAAATCTCTGGAGCGCCAGTTGCGCATTCTCAGGGAAATCAAAAGCGAGCGCGACCGGCAGGACGATTTGAAAATGGCGGGGCGTTTTCCATACATCTGCGCCGATCTTGAGCTATCGCACGGCGAGAGGCTTACTATCCTCATGGAAGAAATCGGCGAAGCTTGCGAGGAAATGTTAGCGTTGAAAAAGATTGGCACAGTCGGCGATGCGCGCCGCAATCTCAAAAAAGAGCTAGTGCAGTGCGGGGCGGTCATCGTCGGGTGGATTGAGGCAGTCGAAAAAGAGGAAGAAATCAGGAGTTTTAATGCGGCTGCTAATAAGCAATGGGAGCGAGGAAAATAAAATGGAAATCCGCAAAGGCTCGGCAGAGCATACGGTCGTAATCCGCACTACCAACGCCAACGAAACGACGCGATTGATTGTGGCGTTATCGTCGGGGTATAACTTGCGCTTGGGGTTATGGATTTCCAATCTCATTGCGGCTATCAATCGCGTCGCTACCGGCAAATCCGAATCGGTTTCATTCGTTGACGAGGAGTAAAAAAAAAATGGAAATTCGCATCGGCCCGCATAAGGTACTGCATGCAAAAATAGAGCGCACCTTGGCAGAAATCGCGGCATGGAATGATGGGTATGATTCGGCAACCAAGATAGCGCGTTGGTTCGCGCTCGCTGCATTCTTGGCGGGCGTTGGTTTAGGCGTTTACGTTACGCTGCTATGGTCATGAGTAATGTTTAGATTTCTGTCGGCCAAAGCCCGCAAGAATCGCCGCTACTACCTGAAGCACAGATACCGCGAACAAGCTAGAAAATTGGCGTATTACTACGCCAGGGGTAAAAGGCTGAGACAGGAGCGCAAGGGATGGCGCGTCGCCTAACGCCCCGCGATCAGGTTCGTAACCTGACTCTGCCGGGACGGTTCTCCAATCGCGAATTGGCGCGAGCGATGGGCGTTTCCGAAAAAACCATCCGCCGCGTCAAGACCGGCGAGCGGGTATTGAGTTCCGCGCGCTACGATCCGGGGGTGTTCGATGTTCTTCATACTTTGGACAAAGAAGTACGTAAAATTGAGCGACGCGAAGCAAAGCGAGCCGGATTTTCGCCGCCCAGCACGCCTATACAATTCCCGGCGGAGCGCGACGAGTGGCAAGATCCGCGCGACCCGAAAGCAAAAATTCCCGGCGACACGATAACTTACGACATAGAGAAAGCCGAGTACATTTCGGCGGCGGAAAACGACATTCTTCCGCTGTTGAAAGCGTACCGGGATCGAGCGGCGCTGTCGGGGCGGTTATCGGGCGTTCGATTTCTTGTCACAACGTATAAGTACAGGGGAAAAGCCGTGACCTATTGGTGGCCGACGCGCGAGCGCGCGCAGCCTGATATCAGCCGGATGACGGATGCGCAATTGCGCGACCTGTTCGTTAGGGTTTACATTGACATCCGTTCCGACGGGGAAATCCTAAAGCTTAGGATAGGCGACACGCTGTTAAGCGTGTAGCGTGTCGTGCGTCTTACCCCGCCAAGCGTGGCGGAATTGCGGCGCGTCGCTCGCTGGCTAGCGGGGCGTGCCGCGAAGCGTCGCGATCATGAAGGCCAGCCGCTCAAGCCGATGCGGCGGAAATCGTTTAGCTCGCGACAAAAGCGCTTCATTGCCTACGATCTGGAGACTACGCGAATCGCTGAAGGGACACCGACGCCGCTCTATATCACGGCCTATGGGGAGGATTTTAGCTATTCCCGACGGCTCGCGTCGCTCGACGACCTGGCCGACGTGCTTTCAACCGATTTTCTGACGGCGGAAATGAACGGCATGCGTTATGTGGCGTGGAACGGCAACCATTTCGATTCTTATCTCGTCGGCTGCGCGCTGATGCAAGTTGAAGGGATCGAAGTGATTCCCTATTTAGCCAAAGGATCGATGCTGCGCGGTTTCAAGGCACAGTCGAAGCATTCGAAGTTAAGCTGGGAATTTCTCGACGGCATTGCAATGTGCATGCCTGCGCAGCCTGTGCCGCTCAAAGAATTCATAGAGAAATTTGCGCCGGAATTCCCTAAATTGTCTGGCAATATTGATTTCAAGAAAGAGGAATTTGACGCCGACAATCCGAAGCACGTCGCCTATGCGGAGCGCGACAGCGAGGGCCTTTGGCACGCGATGATGGCATTTCAAAAGATTCTGCTTGACACATTCGGCATGCCGCTGCAAACGACGCTGGGGAATGCTGGCATCAAGATTTTTCAGGCCGAGATGCCCGACGGGGTTAACGTATGGTCGCCGCCGTTCCGCGCCGAAATGGCGCTGCGCGAGTACGCTTACCGAGGAGGATATTGTCATTTGCAGCGGCGCTATCGCGGGCCGACGTGGAAATACGACTTAAATCAAGCTTACTGTGCGGCGATGCGCGAAGTGGATTTGCCGGCTGGACGATGTTTTGAAGTGGCCGATTATCGCCCCGACAAGTGCGGCATTTATCGAATCGTCGCAAGCAATGACAAGAACGTGATTCCTTTCTACTACAAAAGTGAACCGATGAATGGGGAGTACGGCGTCAATGCGTTGACTGATACCTGGGTTACGTCGCTCGAAATGGATCAGTTGATTAGAGAACAGTGGGCAATTCGCATCATAGAAGGATACGCTTGGGAGGATGCTTTTCGCATGACCGAATTTGTCGGCAAGCTGGAGAAGCTTAGAATGTCGGCACCGGATGGTCCCGGCGGTGCACTCGGGACGGCGATGAAAAATTTAGCGAATTCAAGCTATGGGAAAACATGCGAACAACTTGATGGTTTGGAGTTTAGATTTGCGTTCGATAGGCCCGACGGGTTCTCACGTTCTATACCTGGCGACGATGAGGAGGCATTGCCCTTCCTATGGTATCGAATCAAAAAACCTTTACTGCGCCCGTATCATCAACCGCAAATCGGCGCTTTTATTACTGCGCACGTTCGGATGGTTGTTCGACGGGCGGCGCTCCTCGCGCCGGATGAATTCATCTATGCCGACACGGATTGCTGCGCGTTTTCTAGCGCGGTATCGCTGCCATTCGACGCTAAGGTTTATGGCATGTGGAAGATCGAGAAGCAGGGCGAGCGCGCTGCTTGGATCACCAAGAAAGTCTACTTTTTTGAGGATGATTTCGAGAAGGCCCGCAAAGCCAAGGGAATGAACGTCGAGGATTTGACGTTTGCTGATTTTGTAAATTGGTGGGAGGGGCGACCGCCGAAGCAAATTCAGGTGCAGCGCTCTAGCTTTATTAAAGTAATGACGGGAGCGCCGATGTTTTTCGAGCGGCCTAAGGTCGGGCAAAAGTTGGAGAATCAACACTTGATAAACTGACGCAGCGGGAGTAAGCTTGAGAAAACGACGCGCGCGACCTCGCAGTCTTTTGGGAGAGATCATGGAGAAAGAGTTAAGCAACCTGCGAACGCCCGGCGAGATGGCGGCGTTTCAGGCGGGCTATGAGGCGGGATGGGAGCATGCGGAGATACGCGCCGACACGCTCACCTGGCTTGCGCTGTCGGCGTTCGTGCTGGGTTTAGTCATAGGCTATATGTGGCGGCTGGCGGTATGAAAGTAGATTACCTTTCGCCAAGCACGCAAGCGATGGTCGCTCGCTTTCGCCGTCGATTTTGGGAGCGAGTTTTTTCTGAATCCCGTCCACACCTTACTACGCTAAAGGCGGCAGAATGCGCCGACAACGCGTTAGTGGAATGGGACAAACGTTTCAATCCGTTGTTCAAACCGGAGGGATCAGAATGAAACCTGTCTATATCGCCAATCCTAAGCTTAGTCCGCACGACAAGATTCGCTATGCGAAGCAGAGCAAGGAGCGGCGTCGCCGTAATGCCGCGCGCAAAACTTTGAATAGAAAACTTGCCGGCGTGTTGCGGTACTTGGCCGATTCGCTGGAAAAACAGGAATTCTTTTTCTTCTAAGCGCCGCTCGCGCGCTATTCGCGAGCAATAACCCCAAACCGGGAGAATTGAAATGGCAGCCGTCGTATCGAAAGAGGCATTGCAAGGGAAATATCGGCGCGTCAAGCACGTCGTCACGCCGCTCCTCAAGATCAAACCGGATGTGGAGTACTACATCAAGATCACCGGCCCGATGTTCGTCGGCAGGAAAGTCGAGGAAAAGAAGGAACCGGCTACGCTATGCAACATTCTCGATTTGTCGCGCGATCCGCCGGAGGAAATGCAGTTGATCTGCGGCGCGGTATTCAAGGGTGCATTGCGGGATGAATATCCGGGCGATTCATACGTCGGCAAGTCGTTCGCATTCGAGATCACCAAGCCGCCGACGGGGGAGGATGGCGCGGCAACCAAGCGCTACAACCTGATCAAGACGTTCATCGAAATCGACGCCAGCGAAGCGCCGAAAGCGGTGAAGAAATGACGCCGCTGGAAAAAGCGGCGACGGCGGCACCGCCGCCCGAATTCCTCAAGGTCGAATCGGATACGCGCACCTGCGAGTCATGCCGATTCTGGAAGCGGGCGGCGGATACGGATATCTCCCTTATCGGCGAAAAGAAAAATGCAGCGGACGCTGGAGTGTGTCACTTGAGTCCGCCCGTCGCGCAATTGATGACCGGCCAATCCAAGATAGGCGTAATCCAGCAAGCGCTGATGGGGTTCTTTCCGCCTTGCGGTGCGAACAATTTCTGCTCGCATCACACTCGGGCCGGCGAATTGACTAGTGAGGAGGGTGCAGCCTACGCGTTAACCCGCATCGGCGTGGCGCTGGAGCATCTGGCCAGGGTGGCGGAAGTAACCTCAAATAAACCTGGATAATACCTCCGCGATACCTGCTATCATACGGCTCCGCATACCATGCGGAGCCGTTTTTATTGGAGTTCACTATGGCCAGGCGCGCTAGTCGTACCGATGACGTATCGGATGAGAACTACATACCGCCCGACGTGGAAATCGAGCGGATAATCGAGCAGTTGGACCCGTCGCAGGATGCCAATGTGATGGTCTATCGCCAGGGGTTGAACGGGCGCGATTTGTCGTTCATCGATGAGATGCCCGCCGCCAATTTCAGCATCGCGATGCTGAAGAGTCCGCCTTACAACGGCGGCAAATTCCGCGTGCAGGTGCACGCCGCGAACGGCGATATGATCAAGAACAAAGCCGTCGTCGTCGAGCCGCCGCCGAAAGAAAGCACGCCAGTTCCCGCGCCGATGGGCGACGTGCAGTCAATCGTGCAGGCGATCACCAAATCCTCGGAGCAAAATCAACTGCTCGTCGGAAAGCTTGCGGAGCTAATCGTCGCAGTCAACGCTAGCGCTCGCGGCGCTACGTTGCCTGCTAAAACTACCAAGGATTTTCTGGAAGAAGTTGCGCTAATCAAGCAGTTTCTTCCCGCTCCCGTATTGCCTGCGCCGCAGGCCGATCCCATTAAAATGATCAGCGAACTGCTAGGCGTGGTGCGCGATCTGCCGACGGCGGGCGGCGAAGTGGCTAGACCGGCCGGCCCGTTCGACGTATTGCTGCGCCTTGCGCAGGATTGGCTGCCGAAAATTTGGGATGCCGTGCAACAAAAGGCGGCGGTTACTGGCGATCCGAATAATCGGATTAGCCAACCGACTCAACCGAATTCGTTGCCGCCGCCGACGCCGATGCCCATCGATCCGCGCGCCGAATTGTTCGAGCCGCATCCGCCGGCCGTTGTGCACGGCCCGCCCGATGCGCGGGCCGCGCATTACGAATCACCCGCAGGTGCTCCGGCAGCTATGACCGAAACGGCGGAAACCATGATCCAAAGACAATTGAAATTCCTGGCGACTCAAGCGGCGTTGATGGTCGATCCGGAGCCATATGCGGCGTTGATAATCAACAACGTGCCCGAAGCGGTCTTGCGCTCATTCTTGGACAAGCCGGATTGGTTCGACGAAATCTGCAAGCTAGCGCCGGAAGCAAAGCCTTACCGGGTTTGGTTCGAGGATTTGCGCGGCTATATCGTCGAGGACTTGACACCCGATCCCGGCGGGGTAGAAACTCTCACCGGTGCGCCTACACGTCAATGACTACGGCTCGATTCTAGGAGTCATTCCCGACGGCCAACCGGGAATTGAGGCGACGCTTGCGCTGATGTCGCGCGTTGTTTTCGAGTACAAAAAGAATCTGCAAATAAACGAGTTGGCTAGCGACATCATTCGCTTTATCCCAGGCAAATCCTACGCGCAAGAGGCGCGAGCGCTTTTTGAATGGGTGCGCAGCAATATCCGTTATCAGCGCGACATCAACGGCGTCGAAGTAATACAATCCCCGACGGTTACTATTGCATCGCAACATGGCGATTGCGATGACATGAGCATTTTACTCGCGGTCCTACTGGAGACTGCGGGTCATCCGACGAAATTTGTAGCCGCAGGATTCGGCGGCGGCGATATCGAGCACGTTTGGGTGGAAACGTTGATCGGCGACAGGTGGTTCGCAATGGATCCGACGGAGCAACAACCTTTCGGTTGGCGTCCGCCGGGAATTACTTCCAGGCTGACGGTGCACAATTAAATGCTAAGCTTGAGAATCGACACCTTTGAAGATGACAGCGATTTTCCGGTACTGTCGCATGTGTTCTATGGCGACACGCGTGAATATATCGAGGGCATCGTAAAGGCTCACGCCGAGACCGATTCGTTTTTTCGCGCGTCGATAACGACGCATAGATTTCAGGGAATGAAGCTGACTAACATTTACGACTGGAAATCCTGATGTTAAGCGCATTGGCGGCGCACGATTTAGGCGCATTTTTGGGAGCGTTCGGCGGCATGTCGCCGCTCACGCTGCAAATGTCGGATGCGGATTATGCCAGCTATCAGACTAATCCAGCGTTCCCAAGCATTGCGCCGTATCTCACGGCCGGCGCGCAAACGGTAGTGGGCGAATCCTTTGCCGGCGCGGGCGACGGGACGCTTGTTACTTCTTACACGCTCGACCGCGAGGGGTATTTTCGCAACGTCTTGCTGCCGCAAATTCTTTCAGGTAGCTTGAGCGGATGGTTGGCGCGGATCTTTGCCTACGATCCGACATTGCGTGCGCTGCCCTGGGGCGATTGGATCGAGCAATACGAATTGTCGCAAAATCCGAACTGGGACAGCACTACCTGGCAGGATTTCACGCTTTTTACTTTCGCCGGGACCGGGCAAACGCATTTCGATCCGAATGCAGCAGGCTCGCAAATGCTGGCGACATTCGAGCCGTTCAAGCAGCGCATCGCCGCCGATTCGGGGTTGCGCGATTTGGTCAATCAAATGAATGCGGAGGAGTTTGCGCGCAATCAAGCCGGCGCGGCGGGCGCGGAAGGGAGCGGCTTTTTCAAATTCATGGAAAAATACTTCCCGATGGTTGGGGGTACAATCCTGATCGGCGGCGCGGCGATTGTCACGGGCGGTGCTATACTCGCGGCTGAAGCGGGAAGCGTTGCCCCGGCGGGTGCGGAAGTCATACCCTCCGCTACGGGGCAGGTTTCAACGGAGGCAGTCATGCCACTAGCTCAAGATGTCAGCGATGTCGCGGCGAGCGACGTGTCGCTCGTCACTTCGGATTACGTGCCAACCATCGATTCGACGGCGGCGGTTGCTTCCGACGGTTCCAGCGTCATCGATGCGAGCGCTACCGTTCAATCGGCGAGCGACGTAAGCTTCACTTCTCCCGCCGCAGTGGACGACGCGGCGGCGGCGGGGCAAATTCCCACGCCTGCATCGATGGGCTACAACCTGCCGAACGTATCGCTCGCCGATGTCACGCAATTGCTCAAGACGGGGTTGACGCTCGATCAGGTCTACAAGCAATTGTCCGCGCCTAAATCTTCGGCAACAGTCGCCGCGACGCGAATCTATGATCCGCGCACCGGGAAATGGCTGCCGGCCAAGATAGACCCGGCGACCGGGAAGCTTGTTCCGCAATCCGGTATCATCGGCGCGCCGTTCAATCTGCAAGCGGCGCTGCCGTGGATTTTAGTCGGCGCGGGCGTCATTGCCGTCGTCGCCGTGATAGGAGGCCGCAAATCATGACCATGAATTCAACTGCTCGCGAATGGTCGAACTGGGAGCGGATGGGGCGGACGGGGTTGTCGGGGGTAGGCATGCTCGACGACGAGATGCTGTATAACCCGCCGCTCCCGCGCCCGATGTACCGGGGGCTAGGCATGCTCGACGACGAGATGCTGTATAACCCGCCGCAACCGCGACCGATGTACCGGGAGCTAGCGCCGCATCCGCGAGCGATGTACAGACTTTCCGGATTAGCTCAAGCCGAGCCGCTGTTGCCGAGTGATATCCCCGCCGGTTCGAGCGTATCCCCCAGCGGGACGAGCATCACGTCGGATTTCGCCACGTCGTTGACCGATGTTGCGAAGGCTTACGCCTCCTACTCCAGCACGCAAAAACTGCTCGACTTGAACATTCAGCGCGCGGCACAGGGCTTGCCGCCGCTCGACTCCAGTCAAGTCGGAATGGGTATCAACGTCGGCGTATCGCCGGCTGTGCAGCAAATGCTTATTTGGGGCGGCGGGGCGGCGCTTGCCATCTGGCTATTCACCACGATCAGAAAGCGCTAGTCCATGAAATTCTTACTCGTGGTTGCATTACTCATGATGGCGGGCTGCGCGGCAACGCCCCCTTTAGCTGCTGCGGGGACGACGGTTATTGCTGCTACTCCTGCACCGGCCGCGCCTGCAACATCCGATCCTCTTGCGCTGTTGCGGGGGTTGACTGCGGACGATGTGGCGCAGGCGTTGACCATCGCTAAGATTGCGGGCGATGCGGACGGCGTGCAATGCTTCACCTCCCTGCAATCGCATCTTGCCGACGGCACCCTTTCACTCCCGCTGCCGAAAGGATTGGTTAGCGCGTTCGAGCTAGCCCGCGTGATCGACTTGAGGTTGCGCGTCGGATTGCCGAAGGATTTGATCCAGGCCTGCGCGGTCTATACCTTCGATATGCGGACGTTCGCGGCGAGATTGGGATTGGCCGGCGCAATAGGGGGAGCATTGCCGTGACGATGCTCGACGATTTGAGAATGACAATTAGTGGGCGGCTGGTTTGGTTAAGCCGCGCCGTGTTGCCCAAAGCGCAACGCGACGAGTATGACGCGATGTTTTCGCGCGTTGTAGACGTAGCGCAAAAAGAGCGGATTATTCCGGCTGAAACGATAGAGCATGTCAAGGCGTCGGGGCGGCGAATCGGCGTGACAGAAGGAAAAATTCCATGACTATGAACAACGGCGTGCCGACTCGCAAGGTCGCGCTCGGCGTCGGAGCAGGCGCAATCATGGTGATCGTCGTTTGGATCGTCAAGCAATTCGGCCATATCGACGTGCCCGCCGAAGTCGCAATGGCGGCGCAAACGTTGCTCGTTTTCGTCGGCCAGTATTACCTGCCCGATGCAAAGTCGTGAAAATTGGAACGGTTGAAATTCCGGACAAGGTCGCACTGATCGGCGGCGGCGTCGTGCTATTGCTCGTCGCGCCCAAATTGCTAGGTTGGTTAGCAGGGCAAACCGCCAAGGCGGCGGGCAACGTCGCCGTGGGCGTCGCCACGGGAACCGTTTACGCCGTGTCGGAGGCAGTCGGAATCCCGGATACCGACGTGACGAAATGCCAGGCGGCGGTCAATGCGGGCAAATGGTTGGACGCATCGTTTTACTGTCCCGCCGGAACCTTCTTCAAGGATGCGGCAGGAGCGATTTTCACTCCCAGCACAGGGCAGCAAGTCGCGCAAGGCGCGGCGGGATCGCCCGCCATCGTGACGATTGCTCCCGCTGCCGATGGCGCGGCGAGTGACTTCGCTACGCAATATCCTGGAGGCGCATGATGGAAAAACGACGGCCCGTGACGATAGACCAGGAATCAGGCAGTGTGGTCGAGCAGTCGGATGCGGAGATCGAGCGCAACCGCCGCGCGATGAAAATTTCTCATGCGAATATGACTCGCTCACGCCGCCCGCGCAATGTGCTCGCTGAAATGAACGCCCAGGCGCGTCAACTGGAAAAACTTGGAAGTTATGTCGCCTCCGAGGATTTCGTGCTAGGCGGCATTGCCGCCATCATGGCGCATAACTTCTTCAAGGGACCGCCGCGATGAAGCGCTACCCCTATATGGCCCAAGTAAGGCGCATCGGCTCACGCGGCTGGATCAACGCCGTTTCATTCGACACGAAAGCCGAAGCGCAGCGATACGTTAACATCCTGAAGCAAGATTCAATGACACAAGCGCGAGTGCTAGTCAGGAAATATGCCAAGCGCAAAAATAATCCGCTCGCTCGCGGCTATTCGCGCAAGACGATTAGCGCCAACATCCGGCGCGAGATTCGACGCGGGCACGGGCAAACTCAAGCGGTTGCGATGGCGATGCGCGCGGCGCGTGCTTCCTACCAGCGGAAATTCCCCCACAAGCGATTGCCGCATTATTTAACGATGTCGAGCAAAGCCATTTTTCAGGCCAATCCGCCGAAAAAGAAACGCCGCTATTTTCCGTCACATCATTGGGATGTATTTT
>Ga0187846_10001929_pt1 | contig 11558 bp, 9 predicted proteins | sample TC_taG_FD_161473 | JGI IMG/M metagenome (GOLD analysis project Ga0187846, IMG submission 161473) | Biofilm microbial communities from the roof of an iron ore cave, State of Minas Gerais, Brazil - TC_06 Biofilm (v2) | ecosystem: Environmental > Terrestrial > Deep subsurface > Cave > Wall biofilm ... | reverse complement strand
TTCCTGGTAGATGGAGAGCTTCTACTTCAGTTGCAAGATAACACATATCTAACGGGTGGCCAGGTTGGTTTATTTTGCTATAATGTTCAGCTTAGCGTCAGTGACTTCAAGGTGATCGGGTTATAAGTAGCCTCAGGGCAGACCCGTCTGGAATAGGGAACATGCCTACAACACGCCTCTTTCTTATCCGCCATGGCGAAACCATCGCCAACCGCGAGTTCCGCTACATTGGCGTCAGGGATGAACCACTGAGCACCCTTGGACAGGCCCAGGCTATACAGCTTGCTGAGGCATTATCAGTACTCCCGATTGCTGCAGTTTACTGCAGTCCCTTGCAGCGAGCTTATGATACAGCGCTACAAATAGCGGCGCGACATAAGCTTGAGGTTCAACCTGTGGAGGGTCTCCGTGAGTGCAACTTCGGCACCTGGGAAGGATTGAGCCGCGCTGAAGTATTAGCCCGCAGCCCTGAAGACGCCCAGCACTTACACGCCTGGGAACAAGACATGACCATCGCACCTCCCGGTGGGGAAAGCTTTGAAACCATGCGCGAACGCGCCCGTGCTGTTGTTGAGCAACTGGCGCAAGCACATCCTGACCAGTCAATTGTGCTGGTTTCCCACGTAGGACCGATCAAAGTCCTGCTCGCCGCAGCCCTGGGAGCGCCTCTCACCTCAGCCTTCCGCATCTTCCTCGATCCTGCCACCATTAGCGTCGTTGACTGGCGCGACATGGCCCATGCCATCGTACGGCTCGTCAATAGCCACGCTCACCTCGGCTGGCAGCAGGCACGCTGGATGTAGCGATACTACTAATCGAATGACCTCTAACCCTGCTCCTCTGACCACGGCGTTATGGGCACCTCTACCCGTTCACCATCCACGTAAATCGCATCTACCCGCTCGTTGTAAAAGCAGAGGAACTTCTCAATTGTTGAGCATTCGGGTAGAGGGTTGCGATAGCTCCAAACGATGTCCTTGAAGACCCTGTTGCCGATGTGAGCGGACCAGTATGACGCCTGGCCCTTGTACGGACAATGGCTGCTGCTTTCAGTAGGCTCCAGCAGGTCCATGCGGATATCCTGCTCAGGGATGTAGTAGCGCGTGGGAATGCCTGTTTCGAGCAGTAGCCGGGGATGGTGCGTGTCTGCTATCGTCAGGCCTCCCAGCACAACGCGGACATGGCGGGGGCTGGGCAGGACGTCTACCCGTTTGTATGGATCACGCGCATGCGCAAAAACCCGTTCATCCTCTTCATACCAGGCATCCATTTTATCCCAGTAAAAAGCAACGTAGCCCTTGATCTGCGGGCCTTCCGCTAACGGGTTCGGATAGCTCCAGGCAGCATTCTCTGCCACGCGGTCGCCAACGCGGACTGTCCAGTAGGACGCATCCCCTTTCAGCGGAGAGTGGGTGCTATGCTCAGTTGCCTGTAAAAGATCCATGCGAACATCTTCGAGCGGAAAGTAAAACACCGGTAAGCGTCCAAATTCATGCTGTAGCATGACGCGAGTGCTATCGGCGATAGTCACGCCAGCGAAGACCACGCGCACCCGCCTGCGGCTATCTTCCCAGCGAAAGCGCAATCCCTGGGAGAAGGACGGGGAGGCCAGGGGGCCGAGGAACGTATCTTCAAGAGCCGGTTTCATAACTTCTTGCCTCTCTTTACCTTACATGAAAAAGCAACTCACCAATCATATCATATACGCAACTCATAGCCCTCAACAGCGTAAATACAAGTGGGAAGCCTACGGGCTAATTGGTGCATTCGGGAAAGGCGTGAAAGAGGACCAGGGCCGATAAATCGGCGGTGGGCGCGATAAATCGGGCCCCTACGATTTCCCAGGATTGAGCGAATGCACCACTAATTAACCGTATACCCTCAAGAGGTAGGATAGATAGTTGGTTCGTTGTTTAAATCCGCGAGCAAATGGGGGGCATGAGAATCCCCCTAGAGCGATAGCCTGTCATAGATGCGACTTCCTGGTACAGGGCGCGCACGTCGGAATCTACGAAGTTGTCTCTTTCGTGGGCACAGGAAGCTTTGGTCATGTCTACCAGGTGCGCGAACCTATGCCACTCAGCCGCGTACTGGCGCTCAAGGTTCTACGCACTGACCAGTTCAACGAGAAGGGGCAGGACAGTTTTTTTGACGAGGCGCAGCGCATTGCCAATCTGCAACACCCCAATATCCTGCCAATCTATAACTTCGGCCAGCTAGAGGATGGACGCCCCTACCTGGTGATAGAGTACGCGCCGAAGACCATTCATGACCTCTTTCGCAAAGAAGATGGCACCAGGCGACTGGCCTATGCAGAGGAGCTTGTGCCCTATCTCCAGCAAGCGGCTGCGGCGCTCTTTTACCTCCACGAGAATGGACTCATTCACCAGGATGTTAAGCCCGGCAACCTGCTGATTGGACGTAGCGGACAGATCCTGCTCGCTGATTTCGGCGCATCGTTCTATCTTGGCATGCAAACACATGCATCGCTGGGCGAGGTCACCGGCACAGCTCCCTATATGCCACCCGAGCAGTGGCAGGGCAATCCAAGACGCGACTCCGACCAGTACGCACTTGCCGTCTGCATCTATGAATTGCTGGCAGGTCGCCCGCCTTTTTCTTACAAATTTATAGAGCAGATGTGGAACGCCCATTTGAAAGAGCAGCCCCCAACGCCGCAGCAATGGAATCCGCGTATCCCTGTAGAGGTAAGCGCTGTTTTGATACGTGCCCTGGCAAAGGACTATCACCAGCGTTACCGCTCCATCGTTGAGTTTGCCGATGACTATGCCAGCGCGGTACAGACGGCCCTGCAACGTTATGTCTGCCAGCGCTGCGGACACCAGAATCGCAGCGGCGCGCGTCGCTGTAGCGCCTGTGGCACTGATTATGACGATCGCTGCTGTCCTTATTGTGAAGCTCCTGTCCGTTTTGGGCAGCGCTGCTGCTCTGCCTGTGGCCGGCTCACTATCCCGCCAACGATGGTGGCACATAGCCCGCTATCAGGTGTCAGCGCCCGCCAGGGTCGCTACGTTATCAAGCATGTTTTGAAGAACACCGAAGAGACAAGGGTGATGACGGCTATCGCCAATGATACGCAGGCCAACGACCAGAAAGTTGTGTTGAAACGCTGGGAGTGCAGCGATGTTTCTGCCGCCCGTCGCGCGAGGGAACTGATCTACTATGAGAATGCAACCAAACCTCTGGCGCACCTGCATCATCCGTTGATCCCAGAAGTACTTGACCGTTTCGTCGAGGGGAAGCACTACTACATGGTGCTTAAATATATCGATGGTGAAAGCCTGGAGGAGCTGCTGCAAAAGTTACTGAGGCCCCTATCTGAACGCGAAGTGCTTGGCTATATGAATAACCTGCTGAATATATTGACTGCGCTTGAGCTGCAACGACCTCCGTTGCGCCACTACGATATTTCGCCCGCCAATATCATCATTGAAAATTCGCGAGGGCGAGCCATGCTGACGGGTTTTCAGATTCCCCCACCTCCGCCCGAAAAAGTGAATGTGCTGAGCAATCAGCGCACGACACGCAAGATCGCTATTTCGCCGTATTTGCCGGTGAAAGACACGCCCTATGATCAACGTACCTGCATATACATGCTTGCCGCAAGCATGCATCATGTGCTCACGAACTACGCCCCGCCGCATTATCCTTCATTCCCGGCGGGACGCACGCTCAACCCGCTGATCTCACCAGAACTTGAGGCGATTCTCACTCGAGCTTTGATGGAGGAGAGAGAGGCACGCTATCAAAGTTATGCGCAGATGCAAAGGGATGTGAAGCAATTGCTGTAGCCTATCCTCGTTGCTCAATTGGCACGTATGCAACATTCTTTGGGCCAACGTACTCGGCACGCGGGCGGATCAGGCGGTTATTGGCATATTGTTCCAGCACGTGGGCAGTCCAGCCGGTGATGCGACTACAGGCGAAAATGGGTGTATCCAGGTCAATCGGGATACCCATCATGTAGTAGACGGAGGCAGAGTAGAAGTCAACGTTGGCATTGAGGCCTTTGTGCTCTTTAATATATTCCTCGATGATACGCGACATTTCGTACCAGCGAGTATCGCCCGTGCGCTCACCCAGTTCCCTGGACATCTGGCGCAGGTGGGTGGCGCGAGGGTCCTCAGTTCGATAGACACGATGGCCAAACCCCATAATACGCTCGTGGCGATCGAGCGCCCCCTGAATATATGCGCCAGCCTTATCAATTTCACCAATTTTTATGAGCATGCGTATAACTTGTTCGTTTGCTCCGCCATGGAGCGGGCCAGAGAGCGCACCAATGGCTGATGTAATGGCAGCATACATGCTCGCCAGGGTGGCAGCCGTTACGCGGGCTGCAAAGGTGGATGCGTTGAGTTCATGGTCGGCATGCAAGATTAAAGCAACATCCAGTACATGGGCATTGTAAGCATCCGGCATCTTACCTGTGAGCATGTAGAGAAAGTTTGTAGCGTGGTTTCCGTCCGCAAGTGGGGCAACTGGCTCTTTGCCATTGCGAAGTCGATCCCAGGCTGTAACAATGGTTGGCATTGCTGCTGTCAGCCGCATTGAGCGACGGCGATTGGCTTCAGTGGAATTATCACCAGCATCAGGATCAAAAGAGGAGAGGGCTGATACGGTGGTACGCAAGACATCCATTGGAGTAGACGTACGTGGTAACAGGCGCATCAATTCGCTCACAGGGCCAGGAAGCACTCGGTTTGCACGAAGTTGCGCATTCACATCTTCAAGCTGTGATTTTGCCGGTAAGACCCCGTGCCAGAGCAGATATGCAGTCTCTTCAAACGAGGAGTAACGCGCTAAGTCGTGAATATCAATGCCAAAGTACGATAGTTTCCCAAGTTTGCCATCCAGGTCGCAGATTTGTGAATGCGAGGCTACGACGTCTTCGAGTCCTTCTGTGGTCGTCATATGAGCTTTCCTCCAGGGATATACGCTTCGCTTTGGATAGAAGAATGCAGGTCGGCATCCGGTCGCCTGGCGGGTGTCGCGAAACTGTTGCTTCCACGGCGAAACAGACAACTTTCACACAGCAAACAATATGCGGTTCTGTAAAGAATTATAGGCAGCAATCGAAAGCAATGTCAACGGAAAAAGTCAAGAAGTGATCACAATTTCGTGTATGCCTGCGAATTGTTATTGCCAGGAAGCGTAGTATGTATAGAAAAATGCTTGCTTTAAAACAAAGGTATCCAGACAGGATAAATTATGTTACACTGGCGAAAATAGTACAGGAAAGAGGCAGCGTCAGTGCCAGAAGATGAAGCACTACTCATCACCCGCATCCAAAGAGGGGATGTCAACGCATTCAACCAGTTGGTGCTGCATTATCAGCAAACCACCTACAACGTGGTTCTGCGCATATTGGGAGACCGCGATGCTGCTGCCGATGTGACGCAAGATACGTTTATTACTGCCTTTCGCGCTATTCAATCCTTTCGTGGCGGCTCCTCGTTTCGTGCCTGGCTGCTTCGCATTGCCTCCAACCAGGCCTGTGACTATTGGAGGCGCACTAATCGCCACCCGCTCGACTCATTGGATGATGTGATGGACGAGGATGAGCCACATGGTGCCAGTATGCTGAGTACGCTGGTTGCGACGGACCAGGCGGCAAATCCTGAGGAGTTTTTGCTGAACCAGGAATTGCAGGCGCTGATCCAGAGAGCGTTACAGGAACTGCCTCTTGATCAACGTGTCGCGGTCATCTTGTGCGATGTGCAGGGGCTTTCCTACGAGGAGATTGCATCCAGCACTCAAACAACCCTCGGGACGGTGCGCTCACGTATTGCGCGCGGACGGGCGCGGCTGCGCGACTACCTGTACAAGCACCGGGAACTTTTACCGCGTAGTTATCGTCTTCTAAGCGATAAAGAGTAATAGCTTAATGGAGTATACGCGTGGCACAACTACATAATGGGCATCTAACAACCGAACAACTTTCAGCATTTTTCGATAAACAGCTTTCACTAGAGGAGCAGGCTGTTTTTGATGCTCACGTGTCCACCTGCCAGGAGTGCCAGCGCCGCCTGGCTGATTTACGACTGGCGGTCGCGCTGCTGCGCGCATTGCCGGAGGAGGAAGTGCCTCGCTCATTCGTCCTACCAGGCAGGTTGGCTCCTTTCCAGGAACGCCCCATACGCCAGGGAGCAGCGACCACGCCAGTTTCCCAGGGCCGGCGCGTATGGCTTCACACTCTACGGCGCTCAGTCCGTTCTGTGAGCGCCCTCGCAGCAGTGCTGGCACTGATCTTTATCATTTCAGGTATTCTGCCGCCTCTGCGTTTTGGCGCGGGGGAAACTGCTTCAACTACCTCAGCTCCCGCGGTTGCGCCATCCAGTACGCCTACAGGAGAAAGCAAAGCTGCCAGTGGCTCTCAAACCCTACAGAGAGATCTCAGCCCCAATGCACACGCGGCAGCCACTAACACACCGCAGCCAACACAAACAGCAGGCGCAAAGCCAACGGCAACAGCAGCATCAAACACAGGCATTGGAACTCAAACAGAACACGCTCCACCTGCGCCGCCGCTAATCGACCTGGGTCAGCCGCAGGCTCGTCTCATTCTAGGCGCATTGCTGCTGGCGCTGAGCATTATTGGCTTCATTATCACAAGGCGTAGACGAGTCACAGCGCATTAAGCAGATGCTCGCGCCAGTTTCCAGCATTCCTGGGCGATGGCCCAATCTTCCTGCGTACGAACTATGACCACGGGTACCGCTGAACCGGCAGCGCTAATATCCTGGTCCGCGGGGGATAGCGCATTTTTCTGCCCATCTAGCTTGAGGCCAAGAAAGGCGAACGAGTCAACAACTGCTGCTCGCACTTCGGCAGAATGTTCCCCTATACCGCCCGCAAAGACGAGCGCATCTAAGCCACCAAGCGCTGCGAGCATAGCGCCTGTGTAGTAGCGCAGGCGGTACACAAACATATCAAAAGCCAGCTTTGCCCGTGGGTTGCCCTCTTTGACCTCGCGCAGAACCTGCCGCATATCACCCGAGCCAGCAATACCCCTGAGGCCTGAAGCTTTATTGAGCGTCGTGTCTAACTGCTCCGCCGTGTAGCCCTTTTGCTCCAGCAGGTAGAGCATAATGCCCGGGTCAATTGAGCCTGAGCGACTACCCATCATCAGTCCCTCTAAGGGCGTAAATCCCATGGTGGTATCTACACTGTGACCGTGGCGGATTGCCGCTAAAGAACATCCATTGCCCAGGTGGCAGGTGATGAGGCGCAGCGATTCCAGATTTCTGCCGAGTATCTGTGCCGTGCGCTGCGTGCAATATTGATGACTGATGCCATGAAATCCATAGCGGCGAATCTCCTGCTCAAACCACTCGTAGGGACCCGGGTAGACCACAGCAGGCAGGTGCATCTGCCTGTGAAAAGCCGTGTCGAACACTGCAACCTGGGGTACTGCCGGCAAGATGCGCTCAATAGCTTTGATTCCCTCAAGATTTGCAGGGTTATGAGCAGGCGCGAGAGCAGCCATGCGCAAAATCGCCGCCTTGACTTCCGGCGTTACCAGGGTACTCTTCTCAAACTCCTGTCCGCCGTGGACGACGCGATGCCCCACGATGTCAATTTCTGAAGCTTGAGCGATGACCTGCGTCTTTCCGCTCCACAGGGTCTTGAGCACGTGCATAATCACTTCTGGCCGCGCATCTGTGTGCAGATTTTCTTCAAGGATAGCACCAGCAGCAGTGGAGATTTTCAGTTCTGTGATTCCTTGATGAAGCGTCCAATCTGCATCAGCCTGCCAGAGCGGTGCAGGCGCAGTTTCCGGTAATGCGCCAGCTTCAGATAGTTCGTATAAGCGGCTCTTCTGGCTGCTTGAACCTGCATTCAAAACCAGTATCTTCACCAGATTTAGCTCCACTGCCAGCTGGAGATCTCCTCCGGATCTACGCCGTTCTCCTGAATGAAGCGGCGGAAATCGAGGAGGACATACTCGTAATGGTGGACGCGTTCGCTTGCGCGTACAGCCACACGTGGATTGCGAGTTGCTGCTAACCGGATGGCCTGCATAATCAGGTGGTAACGGCTGGTACCATTGCGTACGTTCATGTCAAAAGGCGTCGTGGTCGTACCCTCCTCCTGGTAGCCATTGATGTGGAAGCGTCGATTATGGTTACGCCCGAAGATCAACTGCTTCACTGCCGAAGGGTACCCATGAAAGTTGACAATCACAGGCGCCTCCGACGTGAAAAGAGCTTCAAACATTTCATCATCCAGGCCGTGCGGATGGGCCGTTTCTTTCTCCAGGATAAAGAGATCTGTGACGTTGACTACACGTACGCGTAGCTCCGGCATATCATTGCGCAAGATATGAGCAGCTGCCATGACCTCCAGCGTCGGGTTATCGCCAATGCCTACCAGCACGACATCCGGGTTAATGCCCTCATCTATGCTGGCCCATTGCCATATCGAAGCGCCAGCCCGGCAGTGTGCAATGGCGTCTTCCATGGAGAGCCACTGGGGCATGGGAGGCTTATTGGCAATGACCAGGTTGACGTATTCCTTGCTGTGCAGGCAGTGATCAACCGTACTGATCAAGCAATTGGCATCTGGCGGCAGGTAGACGCGAGAGACCTTTGCTTTTCTGTTCAAGATATCATTGATTAAACCCGGGCTTTGATGCGAGAAACCATTGTGTTCCTGGCGCCACAAGGTAGAGGTTTCCAGGTAGTTCAGTGAGGCGACGGGCAGGCGCCAGGGAAATTCCTGCGACATCTTCAGGAACTTGGAGTACTGGTCCATCATAGACACGATAATGTTCAGAAAGGCCTCGTAGGAGGGGAAAAGGCCATACCGGCCCGTGAGGAGATAGCCCTGCAGCCACGCCTGCAGGGTATGCTCACTGAGTATTTCCAGCACGCGCCCATCGTGCGAAGTGATCATTTCGTTGTGAGGCGGAACAGGCCACTGGTAGTCGCGCTTCGTCACTTCGAGCACCGCGGTCAGTTTATTGGATTCCAGCTCATCGGGGCTGAAGATGCGGAACGTATGTGGGTTACGCTGGACGACATCCGTCAGATATTTGCCGAGCTGCTCAGGGCCGCTGATCAGGCTGCCTTTAGCCGGGCCAGTCTTGTTTTCAGCAACTTGCTCAATTGGAACGGCATACGCAAAGATTTCAGGAAGATCGAGGTCTCGACGGATGCGTCCCCCAAAGGTGTGAGGGTTACTCCCCATGCGCCGGGGGCCTTTTGGACATAGATCGAGAATCCCAGGCCTGGGACGGCCATGCTCATCGAAGAGTTCCTCGATATGGTAGGAACGCAGCCAGCCCTCCAGCAGGTGCAGGTGTTCAGGATTCGTCTTCGGATCAGGAACAGGGACCTGATGTGAACGGTAGGATCCCTCGATAGGCTCTCCATCCATTTCTTTAATGCCTGACATGCCCTTGGGAGAGCGCATCAGGATCACAGGCCAGCGCGGCCTGACAAGCGGCCGGCCAGCACGTGCCGCCTGCTGAATGCTGCGGATTTCGTGATATGCCCAATCCATCGCTCCGTAGAGAGAAGCATCCAGATCATCACCCTCTACGAAGATCGGCTGGTAGCCGTAACCAGTAAACAAGGCAAGCAATTCCTCATCGGTCATGGTGCCAAAGATGGTAGGATTGGCGATTTTATAGCCATTCAGGTGCAGGATGGGCAGTACCGCGCCGGATTCGGCAGGATCAAGAAACTTGTAGCTGTGCCAGGCGGTAGCGGTGGGTCCAGTCTCTGCCTCGCCATCACCGACAATACAGGCAACGATCAGGTTGGGATTATCCATGGCAGCCCCAAAGGCGGTTGCCAGGGCATAACCCAACTCTCCTCCCTCGTGAATAGTTCCTGGAACACCAGGATAGAGGTGACTTGGAAATCCGCCAGGCCAGGAAAAGCTGCGCACAAATTGTTCAACTCCGGCGCGATCGAGCGTCAGATCTGGATAGAATTCTTGGAGTGTGCCTTCCAAATAAAGATTTGCCAGGTTCGCTGGAGCGCCATGCCCCGGTCCCGTGACCAGAAACATATCGATGTCGTAGCGCCTGATGAGGTGGTTCAGGTGAGCATAGACCAGGTTGATGCCAGGGCTGGTGCCCCAGTGACCCAGCAAGCGGTCTTTGATATGCTCAGGTTTCAGTGGTTCCTCCAGTAACACGTTCGTTTTGAGATAGATCTGTGCAGCCGCAAGGTAGTTGGTAACGCGCCGGTAACGGGCAATCGCATCCAACTCCGCGCCTTGAGCCTTGCGGATTTGCTCAACTGAAATCTTCGGACTAATATAAGACACCTGCGACGTAGAAATCTCTACTGACATGCGTAATTTCCTTCTTTCGGTCTGGTGATTCTATTCCTTACTTGCGGTATCCAATAGCACGAGTACCGGGTCAGAAACGGTTCAGAACCGTTTCACTACGTGACATTATGGTATGGCTATACCCACTGAGGAGAGTCCCTGGCGCATAGTTTTGGGAGTGAGCGGCTGTACAAAGACTGAGCGCACAATACCATTGCTGTCGATGAAATAGCTTGTTGGAATGGCAGTTACACCAAAAGCTGCGTTGGTCGCGCCTCCTTTATCAAAGAGGAGAGGATAGGTAAGATGATAATCTGCGCCAAAACCGGCAATATCGTCTTTTGGATCAGCTTGATTGATGCCCAACAAGACAAATTGGCCTTGTGCTCCATACTGCGCATAGGTTCGCTGTAAGTAGGGAACCTCAGTTAGACAGGGAGGGCAGGATTCGGACCAGAAGTTGAGAATGACGGGATGCCCGCGTAAAGCACGAAGGTCGATAGAATTGCCCACGCCGTGCCCGCCATAAACTGGCAGGTTAAATTCAGGGGCTGCCGTGCCCGCAGCTATTCCTGTTATGGGGGGCTGCGATGACGAGGGCAGCAAGGTCAGCCAGATAAATACGCCCACAATCAGCGCAAGCGAGCCGAGCACGCTAAAAGTAATTATCCTGCGCCGATTGCGGGGGTTGCGCGGTCGATGTGCGAAACTCTCAGCCAGATCGGCATTCAATTCTTGGCGCTGTATACGCGCCAGTTCCTGTTCTTCTTTATCCTTGTTGAGTTTTTGGGCCATCACACTGCTCTCCTATCCTGATGAACATAGTATAAACGCGAAGACAAGATAGCTGCAAGGACTTGCAAATCTTAACAAGTTCCGAAATTACTATAAGTTTGCTCAGATTTCTCTAAATTTTAGGCTTGACGAATGCCCCGATGGGGAGTATGCTTTTAAAGGATTTTTGTTTTTTCATACGATACTTTACACAGTTAGGATAAAGCTATGACAAGCACCTCTATTTTGCTGCTCTTCGCTATTCTCAACGTAGTAGTAACGGCGCTCTTTGCAGGAGTGGTCTTGCGCCAGTATCTGAGGCGAGGGCGGCCTTCGCAACTCTACTGGTCTATTGCCCTGATTATGGCTTTTCTTGCGACCCTGGCCTACGTGTTTATGGTTATCGCAGGACCTACGAGTAGCGTGGGAATAGCACTCTTCCGCATCTACTATACTCTCGGCGCTGGCCTTGTGTC
>Ga0187846_10001928_pt1 | contig 11564 bp, 10 predicted proteins | sample TC_taG_FD_161473 | JGI IMG/M metagenome (GOLD analysis project Ga0187846, IMG submission 161473) | Biofilm microbial communities from the roof of an iron ore cave, State of Minas Gerais, Brazil - TC_06 Biofilm (v2) | ecosystem: Environmental > Terrestrial > Deep subsurface > Cave > Wall biofilm... | reverse complement strand
GTCTCCCGGCTCTCGACCTACGGCACTTCGTAAAAAGTGAGGCGGGCCGTTCGGTCTTCTCCCCAGAGACTCTGAGGGCCCTGCGCATCGCGGACACCACGGCTCTCCGCGGGAGCTCGCACGGTGGCCAGATTGCCCGCAGCGCGCAGGACTTCCTCGAGGAGACGGTCATCGAACTGGCAGAAACCTACCGGCAGAAGACCGGGGCAGCGAACCTGTGTGTAGCGGGCGGCGTGTTCTTGAATGTCATGTTGGTCCACGCCCTGGAGAAGCGAACCGGTTTTGACCGGGTCTTTGTTCAGCCGGTATCCGGCAACCCGGGTACTGCCCTGGGGTCGGCTTATCTGGCCGGCAAACGTCTGCAGGGTTCCATCGACCGGCATCCCTTGGCGCACCTTCATCTAGGCCCGCAATTCAGGGAACCGGAGATCAAAGCTGTCTTCGACAATTGCAAGACGATCTATCGATACCTGCCGAGCGAGAAACAACTGCTGGACGAAACTGTGCAGTTACTGCAAGACGATAAGATCGTCGCCTGGTGTCAGGGCAGAATGGAGTTTGGGCATCGGGCCTTGGGCAATCGCAGCATCCTGGCCTCAGCTTTCTCTCCCTACGTCATGGAGAATCTGAATAAGTACATCAAACACCGCGAGGACTTCCATCCCTTCGCGCTTTCGGTCCCGGCCGACACGGCCGCTCACTTCTTCGATTGCGGCGACAACTGCAGGTTCATGTGCTCAATCGGGACATTGAAGGAATCGCCGCCGGGGCTGGAGCGCTTTACTTTCAACGGACGCTCCGTGCGGGTGCATACCGTGGAAAAGTCCATCAACCCACGCTTCTGGGCCTTGCTCCGCCGCTTCGGTGAGGTTGCCGCGGCGCCGGTGCTGGTGAATACCTCCTTCAATCTCTTTGGCGAGCCACTGGTGTGCGACCCGCGCGAGGCGATTCGCAGCTTTTATTGTTCCGGAATCGACGCCCTGGTGATGGGCAATTTTCTCGTGGTCAAACCGTGATTCAATAGGAGCGAGGGCTGGCCTATCGAGGACCGTGCTACTAACAGTTGTTGTCGACCTGCGGCCCGAAAAACGGACTCACGGACACTGGCGAGTCTGCAAGATCAGGGGCGACTGGTTTTGAGTGAAGTCGAAGCTGTCGGTCATATCGCTCGCCGCGCTGTCCCGGGCGGCCAGCGGCGACAAACCGTAACGCTGTTCGACAAACTTCAGGAGGGAGGAGAACTCGTAATTTGTGTGAGAAACGTACCCTTTCTTCGCGAAGGGAGAGATAATTAGCAAGGGGACACGAGGTCCCAGCCCAAACTGGTCGAGCGAGGGTGGCGGCACGTGATCGTAAAACCCGCCGAAGTCGTCCCACGTCAGGAAAACCGCGGTTGAGTTCCAATCAGGTCCCTGCATCACGGCATTCAGTTGGTTCACTGTCCAATTTTCCCCTTGGCAGGTGCTTGCAGGCGGATGCTCGCTCAAGGCGTAGGTGGTGACCAGCCAACTCACCGCTGGTAGTTGCCCGCTTTTGGCGTCGCTCACAAATTGGGTCCATGGAACAACGTGATCCGTCCACAACGAGCTGTTGCGGATGTGGTTAATGGCGTCCAAGGTGGACCAGACGTAACCTGACTCTCCTTTAATCGGCGCGTAATACTTCCAGGTTATGCCCGCATTCTGCAGAGTATCGGCCAGCGTCTGGAAGTCGAAGCAGGGCGTCTGGTTGGAAGCTTGACCGCTGCTATTCAGTACCTCCACGGTGGTGCCCTCGACCGCATCGCACCCCCAGTCGTCGGGGTCTGAGGGATTGCTGATTACTCCACCCGATTGCGCACCCACCGTGTAAAGATGGTTGGGAAAGCTGGGCCCGTGAAGGGACGAAAACATGCGGTCTGCCAGAACAAAATTCCGCGCATAAGTGAAATAATTGGGGATATCTGATTCAGTCAGTTGGGTGTAGCCCAAGTGCTGGGGGCTCCCGCCCGGGAAGGCCGGGATGAGGTCAAAACGATCCATTTTGCCGCCGTCCATCGCCGTAACGGCGCAAGACCAGTCATGGCAAAGGTCGGTGGTCTTGTCAGGCGTGTGTCCAAGAGTAATCACTTGCCCAGTGGAAATCTTTCCCGTGGTAGCGCCGTCGGCACCGGAAAATGTGCCAAAGTAGTTGTCGAAGGTACGATTCTCTTTGATGATAAACACCACGTGCTGAATTGCATCCAAGCTGGGCGAGGGAACGGTGGGCGTCGTTGAGGACTGAGAGGACCCGGAGTTGCCACCACAGGCGCTGAGACCGAGGGCTAAGAGCGGCAAGAGCGGCCGAACTCCCTGACCTTTCTGTCTCGCCTGTCGGGTGACAGTGCTACAGAGTCTCATAGATCCCAGCAACATGATGCCCTCCGCAAATTACTCCACTTTGGCCCCATTTGGTGCATCCCAATTGCCAAAACAGGATAAGGCAGCAACCTAGTGCAAAATAAGCTCTTATAGACAAATACGGAATTTCATAAGATTCTTTACCTTCGAAGGGCATACGATCTCAGGCGCGCTAAGTGCCTGATTCTATTGGAGGCCTGATCGGCGTTTTGGCGCATAAGTCCAAGATCTGTCTATATTTTGATCTTATGTAGGCTAGGCACAAACCAGAAGGTGTAGTTTTTGCCGATACGGGGTAAATTGCCGCGAATCGCAGGCCTCAAAGGCCTACGCCAGCCCGGGACTTCTTCAACATTCTTGCGACTCAGGACGCAGCCTTCGAAAGCCCTCAGATACACTAGCCTAGCCGTGCCGTGAGGCCTTGAAAATCGCAAACACGGCGCCTTGAGGGTCGGCCAAGACCGCGAAGCGGCCCTCCTCAAAGCTCGTCGGAGGCACCAAGAGGCGGGCGCCAAGTTCCTTGGCCTTGGCAGTTATGGCGTCCCAGTCGGAGACCAAGAAATAGGCCACCCAGTGGGCCGGGGTGTTGGGGTCGCGATGTGTCGCGGGAGGTATGCCGCCGATGAACGCCTCGCCGATCTTTATGTGGAAGTAGCCGTGACCACCCTCATCCTCGGTAACGATGGTCCAGGCGAATAACTCGGAGTAGAACTTCGCGGCGCGCGTCTGGTCCGTCGTGCTGAGGTCCGCCCAGCACAGGGTCCCGTCAACACCGGCAATTCCGGTGCCCGCGTGCCGCTTCGCCTGCCAGACGGAGAACGTGGCGCCGGTCGGATCCTGCAGCACGGCCATGCGTCCGATGTCGAAGACGTCGAAGGCTGGGGCGAGCACCCTGCCTCCAAGCTGGGCAGCACGAGTGGCGGCATCATCGGCGTTCTGGACGGCGACGTAGAGCATCCAGTGTGGCGGCACGCCCTGCGCGCGCTGCTCAGCTCGGATCGTGTACGCAGCCGCAGCGTCCGAGCCCTCGAGCTGGAACATTGAATAGAAGGCGTCCGGGCCCAGGGGGAAGTCCTTCACAGACCATCCAAATAGTGAACCATAAAAACTCTTGGCGGCATTCTGATCGGTTGTCGCCAGCTCGATCCAGCAGAAGGTTCCCGGCGGGTGTTTGTCGATTTTTGGCATGCTGGGGAGTATAGCTGAACCGTGGGTCGGATGGTAGCCACGGTCAGCGTTTTTCTGACCGTGGGTTCTTGGGTACCCGAGAAAACCGAAAAGCCCAGGTCAGGAAACCACTGACCCGTGGCTACCTACTACCTACCCACCGCCACCGGGTTGATGCTGCGGACCAGGCGAAAGCTATCGTCCGCATACTGAAAGGTGGGAGGGATACTGGAGCGTGCAGCGCACCGGCTCACCTTGACGTGGTGACGCCACGAGCCACCGCGGGAAGCGCGGCGTTCGCCGGCCTCAGGCCCATTGGGGTTGCGCTCCGGCGAGCGGGAGTAGAAGTCGCGGCTGAACCAGTCTACGCACCATTCGTGAATGTTCTCCGAAACATCGAAGAGGCCATAAGGGTTGGGCAATCCTCTGCCGGCGGGAAGCGGTCCTTTCACTTCCCGGCCCCAGCGCCGTTGGTACTCGGGCCACGATTGCGGCGGCTCGTCACCCCACGGGTAGAGGCGACCTTCGCTGCCACCACGCGCCGCGCGTTCCCATTCTGCTTCCGTCGGCAAGCGATAACAGTTCCCGGTCTCGCCGCTGAGCCACTCGCAGTATTTTGTCGCCTCGAACCAGCTTACCGCCACCACCGGCTGCTCGGGGCGATTGAACTCGGGATCGTTCCAGTGCGGTGGCGGAGGGTGCCCCGTCGCCTCCAGAAAGAGCGCGAAATCCTTGTTTCGCACTTGAACCACCGCCATCCCAAAGGCGTCTACCCAGACGCGATGCACTGGCTTCTCCTCGTCCTGGCCAGCTTCACAACCCATCAGAAACCACCCCGCAGGGATGAGCACGCACGGTGGCTTGACCCTATTTTCTTCCGTTGGATCTCGGTCCCAAGCCGGCGAGGGGGCACCCGCGAGTACGCCACCATTTTCCATTTGCAAACCCAGCTCAATTCTATAACATCTCAGGTAGGTGGTAGGTCTTAGGTCCGTGGGTTGTGTAGCGCAGCGTTCGACGTGCAACGCTGCGGTTCTTCGAGTTTTTTTAGCAAAGGAAATGGTAAAGCCGCAAGGTTGAGAAGCGAACCTTGCGCTACATGGCCTGGCCGTGTGGCCACCGTTGGTTCGATGCTGAAATCACACAAAGTGACCGTTCAGAAGCAATTCACCAGGACCGCAGACGCCTTCACGGAGTTTGCGGTACGCGACGGGCCGGAAGTGCTGGCTGAGAAACTGGAGTTTGTAAAGCCACAGCATGCCGACTTGGCGCTGGACGTGGCCTGCGGTCCCGGTGCGTTCGTCCTGGCGCTGGCCCCGCGGGTGCGTTTTGCGCGCGGCCTGGACTTGACGGCGGAGCTGTTGCGTCGTGCGTGCCGACTTCAGCTCGAGCGCAACATTCTCAATGCCGCCTTTGAGAGGGGCGAAGCCGAACAGCTTCCCTACCCGGACGCCGCGTTCGACCTCGTGACCTGCCAATGTTCCCTCCATCACATGCCCAAGCCCGCCGTGGCGGTCAGAGAAATGGTGCGAGTGATGAAGCCTGAAGGGCGGCTGGCAGTTATTGATGCGCTGAGCCCGGAAAGCGACTCCAAGTTCGAGTTGCACAACCGCATCGAATCCCTGCGCGATCCCTCGCACACACTCTCGCTGCGGCTGACAACCTTTCTGGAAATCTTCGAGGACCTTGGATTGGAAGTCGCTCGCCAGTCAGTCAGGCGCCGCCAGCGCTCCTTCAATCAATGGATGCTCCGCGCCGGCCTCGAGCCCAGCCACAAGCGCTACAAGGAAACGCGCAAGCTGCTGGAACAATCCATCGTCGGCAACCGCGCCGGCTACTCCGCGCGGGTTGAAGCCGACGATATCGCAATCGTCCACTATGAGGGAATGTTTCTTTTGGTAGGTGGTAGGTAAGTAGGTCGTAGGTGGGGCGTTTCAGGCAGGTGGCAGGTCGTAGGTAGTAGGTGGGGCACCGGAGCTAACCAGCAAACGGCTTGGATGACCCGACCCGCACTGCTTTAATCAGCCCGGTAAGCATTCTGCCGACTTGGTCGGCCTGTATTGCCATCGAGCCGTAATCAAGCTTGTACCCCAGATCCCGGCAGAGGATGAAGTAATACCGGAGTTCCTCCAGTGAACCCTGGGCGATGTTGTAGAAATGTACCTTGTCAGAACGTCCGCGCCGCTTGAAACCTTCCCACCTACTACCTACGACCTACCACCTACTGCTTATGAAGCTACCCGCTACCTACGACCTACGACCTGCCTGAAAAGGCCATTCACCTTTCATCCGCGCACGAATCATATAAGCTGCAGTGCCCACGGCGAAGACACCGAAAGCGAAGGTCAACGACTTCCTCTCGGCGGTCGAGAGCACATAGATCCAACCACCGCTGGAGATGAGTCCGGGCAGGGGATAGAACCACATACGGAAAGGCCGCAAGAGGGTGGGGGCGCGCAGCCGCAGCAGAAAAAACCCAATCGTCTGCGGAATATACTGGATGAGTACCCGGGTGGCGATGAGGCTGCCGATGACCTCACTCAACTTCCCGAGGCTGAAGATGGAAGCCACCAAGCCGAGAGTGATGAGTGATACGTAAGGGAACTGGCCTTTAGGGTGCAGTCGCGCAAAGATGGGGAAGAAGTTGCCATCGGTCGCGGCCGCGTACGGAATGCGCGAGTAGCCGAGCAGCAGCGAGAAGACAGAAGAGAACGCAATCCACAGCAGCAGCAGGGTCATAAGATTGCCCGCTGCTGCCCCATGCAGTTTTTCCATGTACTGCGATGCAATGAACTTGCTCTTCGCTGCCTCCGGCCAGGGAATAACGCTCAGGAAAGCCGCACTCATGAGAACGTACAACGCACCTACCGCCAGGACGGAAAACATGATGGCGCGCGGGATGACGCGCCCCGGATCGCGAATCTCCTCCGCGAGATAACAGACGTTGTAATAACCAAAGTAATCATAGAGCGCGTAAAGAGTGGCGTGTCCCAAGCTCACCCAGAAGACCCAGTTCAACTTCAAAGGGCCAGGAGAAGCAGAAAGGATCCGGGCCGCGCTGAAGTGAGGCAACCCTGAGACCACGATCCACAGGCACCCGAGCAGCACACCCCCCACCAGCACGACGGAGAGCCTCCCGATGGCTCCGATGCGCCGGTAAAGCAGGGCCACGAGGAACAAGGGAAATGCCGCCGCAACCACCCGCTCGCCAGGGCCCGAGAGTCCGGGCAAGAGGTAGCGAAGGTAGTTAGCAAACCCGATGCTGCCGCTCGCCACCGACAAGGGAGCCGAGAACACAATCTGCCAGACCATCAAAAATGAAAGCCAGCGACCGGGGCCGTGCGGTCCGAAGGCTTCGCGCAAATAGTTATAACTACCCCCCGCCTTGGGCAGTGCCGCGCCCAGTTCCGCCCACACCAAGCCGTCGCAGAAGGCGATCAGCGCACCCACGAACCAGGCGAGCATTGCCCGCGGGCCGCCCATGGTGGCGAGGAGCAGGGGGATGGTGATGTAGGGGCCGATCCCCACCATGTCGGTGATGGCTAAGGAAGTAGCCTGGAGGAGGCCGAGTTCGCGCCGTAAACCAGGTGTGGGCATCAAAGAAAGTCAAAAATCGGAAACAAGAAAGCAGAAAAACCCGACCTTTTCATCCTGCTTTCTACCTTCTGATTTCTGCCTTGTATCAGGCTCGGCTTTTGCGCAGACGCCGGAGCAGCGCCGATTTCAGCTTTGGGTCGGGACGCTCCACGCGCCCCGGCCAAGTGAGAAAGTAGACGGTGAGGGCGGCCTCTCGCAGTTGTTCCAAGCAATAGGGGCAACCGCGTTCGACGTGCTCCTGGACGGTGGCGTCCTCTTCAGCCGACAGGGCGCCAAGAAGGAATAACTCGTAGATCTGGTCTAAATGTTGGCAACCCACGTTCCCATCACGGCGCGGAGCCGATGCCTCAGGAAGCCCATCGCAGCACGCAACTCCGACCTGACTTTACCCAGAGGCTGGGCGAGCTTTTGGGCGATTTCAGCCTCGGTGTAGCCATCGAAGACCGCCCAATCCAGGGCCTGCCGCTGATGTGAAGGCAACTGCTTGATGACCTTTTTGAGCAATTCACTTCGTTGCTCGAGCAAACCAATCTGCTCCCCGCGGGGCAACCAGGCCGAATTATTCCTTAGCACGCGGTGACTGCCGCGCGGCTGCGGCGGCAGACCCTTCCCCGCGCGCAACCGATCTACTGCCGCGCTCCGAGCCAGGAGTGCCAGCCAAGCAGACGCGCCAATGCCCTCCCGGCTGAAATACGATGCCTGGTGGCAGAGGCGAAGAAAGACCTCCTGGAGAATTTCCTCGGCCTCACGCCGCTCCGCCAGAATCCGGCGAAGAGCCGCCAGGAGGCCTGGGGCAAAGCGGTCGTATAGGGCTCCCAAGGCTCGCTCGTCGTGCCGGGCAACGCGGGCTAATAGCTCTTGTGCATTGTCTTCCCGCACCATGGCTCCGCACTCGAATTCCGATTCTAGCCGAAGAAACGGACGGGCCGCCGGAAAATCGACACCCTGTCACTTCGATGGGCATTATAGGGTATATAAAGAGAATTGATTAGACAGCAAGGCGATCATCGTCTTACAAAGGTTATCAAAACCCGGTAGCAACAGGGTCGGCGTTGCGGAGTCTTTGCCCCCAAAGCCTCTGACGCAGGCCAGTACCGGATACAAGTCAGACCTCCTTCTTGACGAGACCCCTCGGGCCCGAAAGGGCTCGAGGGGGCATTCTGTGGCGACCTGGGTCAGAATCACGTTCCCGCTGGACATTCGTTGCCAAATAGAAATATGCTGGCTTTCGCAGCGCCGTCAGGGAGCGAGCGGCGCGAAAGGAGGGCTGTGGCAGCGGAGGGCAAGCGGCCGGCGGGGGAGGTCTTTATGGACGTGACCCTAGAGAAAATCCACCTGGCTGAACGGATGTCGCGGCTCGGAACAGAGAGTGCCTTTGACGTCCTCGTGCGCGCTCAGGAGCTGGAGGTCCAGGGGCGTGAGATCGTCCACTTGGAGATTGGCGAGCCCGATTTTCCCACGGCTTCGCACATCGTGGAGGCAGCTGCTCAGGCGTTACGTGCTGGCTGGACCCACTACGGACCTTCCGCCGGCCTGAGCCAGCTCCGCGAAGCGGTAGCCGAGGACGCCTCCAGGCGGCGCGACATCTCTGTGGAGCCCGGCGAAGTGGTTATCACGCCGGGGGCCAAGCCCATCCTGTTCTTCACCTTCCTGGCGCTGGTAGAGCACGGCGACGAAGTTCTCTATCCCAACCCCGGCTTTCCCATCTACGAATCGATGATCCACTTCGTCAACGCGAGGGCGGTACCCTACGGCGTGCCCGAGGAGCGCGATTTCGGGATCGATGTCGGCGAAATACTATCCAAGATCACTGACCGCACGCGGCTGTTGATCTTGAATTCGCCTCACAACCCCACGGGCGGCGCCGTGGCGCGAGCTGACCTTGTCACCCTGGCCGAGGCCCTTGTGGGGCGCGAAATCTTCATCCTCTCCGACGAGATTTATAGCCGTTTGCTCTACGAAGGCGAGCACGACAGCATCGCTGAGCTTCCTGGAATGAAGCAGCGAACCATCATCCTGGATGGCTTTTCCAAGACTTATGCGATGACCGGCTGGCGACTGGGGTACGGCATCATGTGTGCCGACCTGGCTCAGAAGGTGGCGCGATTGCAGACTAACTCCAACTCCTGCACGGCAAGCTTTACTCAGATCGCCGGTGTCGAAGCTCTGCGCGGCGACCAGGCCTCGGTCGACCATATGGTGGAAGAATTCCGGCGTCGTCGCATGGTGATGGTGGACGGTCTCAACCGCATCCCGGGTTTTCATTGCCGAATGCCGCGCGGCGCCTTCTATGCTTTTCCGAACATCGCCGGCACAAATCGCAACTCGAAGGCTCTGGCGGACGCTTTGCTCGACGAGGCCGGCGTGGCCTGCCTGTCCGGCACGGCCTTCGGCGCTTGGGGCGAGGGGTATTTGCGCTTCTCATTCGCCAATTCAGTGCAGAACATTCATAAAGCATTGGAGCGGATTGAGGATTGGACGAAGAAGAACCTGTAGGGATTTTCGATTTTAGATTTTCGAATTTGGATTACACCCGGACTGCCGCCCGCGAGTCTTCGGTGCAGTGTGCTTTCCGGGTTCGCTCTCGTGGGGCCGTTATTCCGAGCCATGGAAAGTAATCCAAGATCCAAAATCTAAAATCCAAAATCACTCATGACTCTCACAAAGCCTCCGTACCGCGTCTTTGCTACCTGCGACATCGGACGAGAAGCCATCGAGCTGTTGCGCAACCGAGGCTACCAGGTTGAGGTCCATGACCAGCTCGAGCCGCCTCCTAAAAGCCTGATTATTGAGAAAGTGCGTGAGGGGGTCGACGGGCTCGTCACCACGCTGCGCGATCGCATTGATGCCGAGATCTTCGAGGCAGGACGCGGCACACTCAAAGTGGTGGCGCAGGACGCCGTAGGTTTCGATAACATCAACAGGGCTGACGCCAACCGTTACCGCATCCCCTTCACCAACACCGCCGACGTGCTCACCGAGGCTACAGCGGAGTTTGCCTTTTTTATCCTAGGCAACGTGGCACGGAAGCTCTACCCGGCAGAACGACTCGTGCGCGATAACCGCTGGGGCACATGGCATCCTTATCTGCCCTTTCTTGGCGATGAGGTGACGGGCAAAACCATCGCAGTCATTGGCACAGGCCGGATCGGTCAGGCGTTCATCAAAAAAGCGGTGAGTTTCGACGCCGACATCCTTTGCTTTGATCCCCTCGCGCCGGCACGCGACTTTGTTAGGCAGGTCCAGGCGGTGATGGACACTCGTTTCCGCGCCGGCTTCACTCCCGACCAGCGCACCATCCGTTACGTGACGTTTGAACGGGCCTTACAGGACTCCGACTTCGTGAGTCTCCACGTACCCCTCGTGCGCCCGGGCGAGAGCGAATTCGCTACGTACCACTTGATGAACGAAAGGACGCTGCGAATGATGAGGCCCAGCGCCTTTCTCATTAACACCTCGCGGGGGGCGGTGGTGGATGAACAGGCCCTCTGTGCGGCCATCAGGGAAGGCGTGATCGCCGGCGCAGCCCTGGACGTGTTCGAGACCGAGCCGCTACCTGCGGATTCGCCGTTACGCGACCCGTCGTTCGAGAATAGGGTGCGCCTCTTCGCCCACTTCGCCAGCGCTGCGCAGGTGACGCGGCTTTCCACCGATCCGAGCCGGGGCATGGCGGGCCGGTGCGTCCAAGGACTGATCGACGTACTGGAGGGCAATTATGACGGTAACCCAGCCCAGATGCCGTACGTGGTCAACAAAGAGGCGTTTCGGTAGGCTGGCTGCGATGTAAGTGGTTCGACCTTGCCATCCCGCAGATCCAACATGACAGTTCTCTCGCCTTTTTTCAGCTGGCTTCCTTGCATTCTGTTGATCAGGCCAGGTCTTGCGCCGGCGGCCCCCGCTGAGATCCAGGCTGTGCCGCGAGGAGCCATCGAACAGCGGCTGCGCCGCTTTTCGGGGAACAACTGGACGCGTGAGACGGAGTTAAGAAGAATCTTTGAGGAGGCCGGTTGTGCTGCGGATCGACTATCTGAGCAGAAGATCAGGCCGAAGGATCCTCCTAATGTGACCTGCCAACTTAGAGGCGCCACCGACTCCACGATCATTGTAGGTGCGCACTCCGATCTTAGAGGCAGGGGCCAGGGCGTGCTGGACGATTGGAGCGGCGCCGCGCTCCTGGCCAGCCTCTTCCAGACTCTTCAAACTTTCAGCCGTCAGCATACGTTCATATTTGTCGCTTTCACAGAAGAGGAACACCACATGAAGGGTTCCCGATTCTTCGTGAAACAGTTCAACCCCGAAGAGGCCGGCAAGATTCGGGCGATGGTGAACTTGGATTGTATCGGTGCGGGTTCCACTGCCGTGTGGGCCCAACACGCTGACCCGAAACTTCTTACCATTCTCTACGAGGCGGGGCGCGAGTGG
>Ga0187846_10001927_pt1 | contig 11564 bp, 10 predicted proteins | sample TC_taG_FD_161473 | JGI IMG/M metagenome (GOLD analysis project Ga0187846, IMG submission 161473) | Biofilm microbial communities from the roof of an iron ore cave, State of Minas Gerais, Brazil - TC_06 Biofilm (v2) | ecosystem: Environmental > Terrestrial > Deep subsurface > Cave > Wall biofilm... | reverse complement strand
GCGAAACGGGATCGGCAGATCGTCGAAGCGGATCACGTCCGACGAGCGGATCAGGCGCCGCATCATCCGTTCAAGCTGTACGCCGGCCACCAGGCCCTTGGGCACCAGCAGCTCGCCGCCGCGCACCCCGAACTCGGGCCCGACGAGGTTGCGCTGCTCCTCGATCTTGGTTCGGATCGGCAGCTCGGAGCGCGGCGGCCGGTCGACGAACAGTCGTTCGGTCGACAGCCGCGATACGAGGCGCTCCATCTCGTCGGCGCTGATCCCGGTCGCATAGGCGGCCCCGATCAGCGCGCCGATGCTGGTGCCGGCGATGCAGTCCACCGGCACGCGCAGTTCCTCGAGCACCTTGATGACCCCGATGTGAGCCGAGCCGCGGGCGCCACCACCCGCCAGCACCAGGCACACGCGAGGCCGCGCGGGCGGTTGCTGCGCAGCCGCGCCGGTGGCATCGGCACCCGCTGCGGCCCCGGAAGCCTCTGCCGCGGTCGCGCTCGCCGCTCCGATGGCGACGGCAGCGTATCCGAGCACGATGGCGAGCCGGCGCCAGCGGATGCGGTTCGAATGCGCCACGAGCTCGCGTGCGGCGCTCAACGCGCTCGAGCGGATCCGGCGTAGGCACGCTCGACCCGTGCCACGCGTATCTCGTAGCGCTGATACCACTCGCGCTGGCCGCGCTGCTGCGCCAGCATATGCTCCGCCTGCGCCTTCCAGGCCGCGATCGCCTCGGTCGAAGCCCAGTAGCTGACGGTGATACCGACTCCCTCCGAATCGCGCACGCTTTCCACGCCGAGAAAGCCCGGCTGCTGTGACGCCAGCTCGACCATTCGATCCGAGGTCTCGGCGTAACCGTGGTCAACCGCCGTCCGGATCGAGGTAAATATCACCGCGTAGTACGGCGGTTGCGGTGTCCGGGCCAGCCTGCCTGCACTCATCGCTTCACTCCCTTCGGTCTCATTTGCCGCATTGCCTCGGCATCAGGATCTCCTCGGCGTGGCCGCGATCCAGCCGGGCGGGATTGACATGTCCCAACAACAGGTAGAAGCCCGATGCGCCGTCGCCGACCGCTGCGATCGTATTCATTTCACGTTGCTCCGGCGTTGCATCCGCGCCGGCAGCCCTTTGAAACGGGCTGGGCCCGCGCAGGCTGGCCACATGAACGATCCGGTACGAATGCCCGAACAGCTCGATGCCCGCTCGCGCGGCGCCTTCGCGCTGCCACTGCCGGATCGCGTTGCGGACCTCCGGCCGGACGAAGTCGATGTGAATGTGCAACTGGTCCTGCGTCCGGCCCCAGCGTGAATTGATCGCCAGCCCGAGCTCGTCCGACGGTACCTGCGCCCGACCCGAGGCGGCGATCACCCGGTCGCGCGCGCTCCAGGCGTCGCCGAAGTAATCGGGCTCCTCGTCCTGCAGCAGCTCCGGGCTTTCAATCCCGATCCGGCGCGCCGTCGGGATCAGCAGATAGTGGGTCGCGCCGCAGATGTCCTTGAGCACTGCGTCGCCGCGCGCCGGATAGCACTGCAGCGACGGCACCGGCGCCCATCCCTGATTGCAGCCCGCGTTCACCACGTTCCACAAGGCGTTGGAATGCACCGGAGCGGTCGGTGCGGCGCATGCCTGCAGCGCGACCGCTGCGGCCAGCAGGCCCAGCCAGACGCACGATCCATGACGGGCGCCACGAACAAGGTAATTGCAGCTCAACGCCAGTGGCCTCCTGACCCCGAAACGGGTGCACCGATGATGAGCGGGCGATGGTGCGCTACCCGACGCAGCCGCCCGCCGAACACCCCAAGGATGCATCGCGCCTCGCTGCAGCGCAAGATGAAGGCCCCATCGATTTACTGACATACAATCGGCGCAACGCCAGGCCGAGCCGGCGCGTTGGTACAACAAGCACAGCACGAGCGAGGAGGCATTCGAATGGATCAGAAAACGAGCGCGCCCAGCGCCGGGCGCCGAACCGTCCTGCGCGCCGCACTGGCCGTCGGCGCGACCAACCTGGCGCCGCCCTTCATCCGAGCCGCACGCGGCGAGCAGCCGGTGCTGATCGGGTTGGACAACCCGCTGACCGGTACCTATGCCGGCCCGGGCAAGAACGAGCTGTCCGGCTGCGAACTGGCGATCAGCCAGATCAATGCCAAAGGAGGAATCCTCGGGCGCCCGGTGCAGTTGCTGGTCGAGGACTCCACCAGCGGCGATGCCGGCACCGCCGTGCAGAAGGCGCGCAAGCTGATCGAGCGCGACAAGGTCGATTTTCTGCTGGGCAACGTCAATTCGGCCCTGTCGCTGGCGATGGCGCAGGTCAGTTTCGAGAAGGGGGTCCTGCACATCGTGCCGGGCGGGCATACCGACGCGATCACGGGCGCCACCTGCCACTGGAACGTGTTCCGCGTCTGCAACTCGACCATCATGGAGGCGAACGCGGCGGCCCAGCAGCTGATCGAGAAAGCCGGTCGCAAGTGGTACTACATCACGCCGGACTACGCGTACGGCCACACGCTGCAGGCCGCGCTGGAGAAATCAGCCGAGCGGCTCGGCGGCACCAAGGTCGGCGCCGATCTGTCGCCGCTGGGCACGACCGACTTTTCCTCCTACCTGATCAAGGCGCAGGCGGCCAATCCGGACGTGATCCTGTTCCTGGTGCAGGGCGACGACATGGTCAACGCGCTCAAACAGGCGGTCCAATTCGGGTTGGACAAGCGGATCCACCTGGCCGGTGCCCAGCAGGAGCTCGAGTCGCTCGAGGGGCTGCCGCCGGAGGCGCGCATCGGCGCGTGGGTGTTCGAGTGGTACTGGAAGCAGCCGGGGGTGCCCCACGTGGCCGACTTCGTCGAAGCGATTCGAAAGAAGACCGGCAAAGTGCCGACCGCGCGCACGTGGTTCGGTTTCGTGTCGGCCTGGAGCTGCGCGCTCGCTGCACATGCGGCCAAATCGTTGGATGCCGCCAAGATGGCCAAGGCGCTGGGGGGCCTGAAGTTTCCGCCCGAAGTCACGCTCGGTCCGAACCAGGCGTTCTACCGCGCCGAGGATCACCAGTTCGTCGCATCGCTGTTCGTCGGCAGCGCACAGGCGAGCGGACCGGATCCGGAGGATCTGTTCAACGTGGCGCGCGTGGTGCGCGGCGTCGACGTGGTGACCCGCGTCGAGGAGAGCCCCTGCAAACTCGTGTGGCCGTCATAACCACCTCCTCTCCGAACAGCGGCATCTCGTGCGAGCGAAGGCGGCTCCGGAACCCAAAAGAGGAAGGATCGGCCTCGAGGGGGAGCTGCGCCCCCGTCTTCCGGCCAGAGGCCGGAACAGAACAGAGGTCAGGAACGAGGGGGCTTGGCTGGCCCCCTCGTGCTCCCCCAGCCGATACGACTCTCCCGCGGCCCTCACAAGCGTCACTGTTGCGGCCGCGCACAGGGCTGAGCGTTGCTTCAGCTGATCCTGTTCAACGTCTTCAACGGCCTGATCGTCGGGGCGTTTTACGCGCTGATGGCGCTCGGGCTGTCGCTGATCGTCAACCTGAGCGGCGTCATCAATTTCGCGCACGGCGGCTTCCTGGCCCTGGGCGCCTACCTGGCCTACTCGCTGATGCCGCTGGTGGGCTTCTGGGGTGCGCTCGTGGTCGCGCCGCTGCTGACCGCGGGGCTCGGAATCCTGATCGAGCGCGTGCTGATCCGGCGCGTGTACGGGCGTGACCCGCTCTACAGCCTGCTGCTGACGTTCGGGCTGGCTTACATCCTGGAGGACGTGGCGCGCTATATCTGGGGTCCGCAAAGCCTGCCCTACCCGATCCCGGGCGTGCTGACGCGGCCCCTGAGCACGCAATTCTTCTTTCTGACCGGCTATCGCCTGTTCATGGTTGCGCTGGTCGCGCTGGTGGTGGCGGGCCTGTTCGTGGTGCTGGGACGCACGCGCCTGGGTATGCGGATCCGGGCCGGCACGATGGACCTGGAAACGGTTTCGGCCCTCGGCGTGAACGTGCGCGTGCTGCGCAATCTGAACTTCGGGCTGGGCATCTACCTGGCGGGGCTGGCCGGGGTGCTGGCGGCCGGACTGCTGGGCCTGCAGCCGACCATCGGCACCTCGCTGATCATGCCCAGTTTCGTCGCGATCATCGTTGGCGGTCTTGGCAGCCTGCCGGGCACGCTGCTGGGCGGACTGCTGATCGGAGTTGCTTCGGGGCTGGCCACGGTGTTCATGCCATCGGCCAGCGAGGCGATCATCTACGTGATGATGGGGCTAGTGCTGCTGCTGCGGCCGCGCGGCCTGCTCGGCGAAGAGGGGCGGCTGAAGTGATACCGGCGCGCGTCGCCGCGATTGGGCTGCTGTGGCTCGTGCTGCTGACGATGCCGTTCTGGATCAACGCGATCGGCGGCTACACGGAGCTCGCCAGCCGGGTGGTCGTGATGGGACTGGGCGCTATGGCGCTGAATTTCCTGCTCGGCTACACGGGCACGCTGTCGTTCGGCCACGCCGCCTACTTCGGGCTGGGCGCGTATGGCGTCGGGATGACGTTGAAGTACCTGGTGCCCAGCACCGCGCTCGGGATGCTGATCGGGGTGCTCGTCGGGACGCTGGCGGCAGCGCTGATCGGGGCCCTGATCGTGCGGCTGCGCGGCGTGTATTTCGCGATGGTGACGATCGCATTCGGCCAGGTGTTCTATTTCATATCGTTTCGCTGGAACAGGGTGACCGGGGGCGACGACGGGCTGACCGGATGGCGCCGCCTGCCGCTGGAGCTGGGCGCGCTGCGACTGGATATCCAGGCAAGCGACGTCGCGTTCTACTACCTGGTGCTCGGCTGCTTTGCGGCCTCGGTGGCGGCGATGGCGCTGCTGCTGCGCTCACCGTTCGGGCGCACGCTGCTGGCGATCCGGGAAAACGAGCGGCGCGCGCGCTTCCTGGGTATCGCGGTGGAGCGTCACCTGTGGCTGGCCTTTGTCATTTCGTGCGCCTTCGCCAGCCTGGCCGGCACTCTGTACGCGCTGCTGAACAACTTCACCGATCCGCGCGCGCTGCGCTGGGACATGTCGGGCAACTTCGTGATCATGGCGGTGCTGGGCGGCATGCGCTCGTTCTGGGGTCCACTGCTCGGAGCCGCGGTGTTCGTCGTGCTGCAGGACTACGTGTCCAGCCATACCGAGAACTGGATGTCGGTGGTCGGCCTGATCTTCGTGCTGGTGGTGCTGTTCTTCCCGCGCGGCCTGCTCGGCCTGCTGCGAGCCAGGAACTCGGCGTGAGCCTGCTGCAGGTCGAGCAGGTGTCGTGCTGCTTCGGCAGCCTGCGCGCGGTCAACGCGGTGTCGATGTCGGTCGAGTCGGGCGAGCTGCGCGCGCTGATCGGGGCCAACGGGGCCGGCAAGACGACATTGTTCAATCTGCTCAGCGGCTTCCGCAGCCCCGACGATGGGCGCATCGTGTTCGACGGACAGGACATCACCGCGCGCGAACCGCACGAGCGAGTCGGCCTGGGCATCGCGCGGACGTTCCAGATCACGGAGATCTTTCCGGAGCTCAGCGTCCATGAGAACCTGCGCATACCGGTGGAAGCGCAGGCGGGCCTGAGGCTGCGCCCGTGGCTGTCGCGCCCGGACAGCCAGCGGATCGAATCGCGCGTCGACGAGCTGCTCGAGCTCGGCAACCTGACCTCCAAGCGCTGGCGTTACGCCGGAGAGCTCGCACACGGCGACCAGCGCACCACCGAAATCCTGATGGCGCTCGCGCTGAAGCCGCGCCTGCTGCTGCTGGACGAGCCCACCGCCGGGATGGGCGAGCAGGAGACGTACGACATCACGGAGCTGATCCGTCGGCTGCATCGCGAGCGTTCGCTGACGATCCTGCTGGTCGAGCACGACATGCGGGTCGTATTCCACCTGGCCGACCGCATCATGGTGATGGCGGAGGGCTCGATGCTGGCCGAGGGAACGGCCGACCAGATCGCGGCCGACGAGCGGGTGCAGGCAGCCTATCTGGGCGGAAGCCGCTCATGATTGCGCTCGAGGCCAGCGGGCTGCAGACGTACTACGGCAAGAGCCACATCCTGCACGACGTGGGCCTGAGCGTGACCGAAGGGCAGGTCGCGACGCTGTTGGGGCGCAACGGCGCCGGCAAGACCACCACGCTGCGCAGCCTGCTGGGACTGACGCCGCCGCGCTCGGGCACGGTTCGCGCGCTCGGCCAGGATTGCACCGGCTGGCCGCCGTACCGGATCGCCGCCCTCGGCGTCGGATTCGTTCCGGAAGGACGACGCGTATTCGCGAACCTGAGCGTCGACGAGAATCTGAAGGTTCCGTTGCAGCGGCCCGGCGCGTGGACCATCGAGCGCGTCTACCAGGTCTTTCCAAGACTGGCACAGCGGCGCACCCACCGCGGCAGCCAGCTGTCGGGCGGTGAGCAGCAGATGCTGGCGATCGCGCGCGCCCTGGTACTCAACCCCAGGATCCTGCTGCTGGACGAGCCCTCGCAGGGACTGGCGCCGATGATCGTGCAGGAAGTCTTCCAGGTGCTGGCGACGTTGCGCACTCAAGGCATATCGATCCTGCTGGTCGAGCAGAACGTGCGCGCTGCGGTGCAGGTCGCCGACGCCGCGTACGTGCTCGACGATGGTCGCGTCGTCTACCAGGGCCCGGCCCGGGAGCTGGCCGCCGACGAAGAGCGGTTGCGCACGCTGGCCGGCGCCGCGGCGCGCAGCTGGCGGCCGCAATGAAGCGGGTATTCCTGCCGTTCGATCTGCCCGTCTTTGCCAGCCTGAACTCCAATCACCCGCTGCTCGCCGGCCTGACCGTCCAGAGCTACGAAGGCATCGAGTTCGTGCGCCCCGCGGCCTCGGGCGAAGGCCCCTCGCCCAATCCCGCCGTGTTCGAGCAGGCGGCCCGGTTCCGACAGCAGCTTGCCGCCACCACACCGAGCCGGCCGGGCGGGGAGCAGGCGTTGACCGACTTCATCCTGTCCCGTGATCTCGGGTCGCAGTCGCGGATGGACGTCTCGTGTGACCTGGCTTTCTTCCACACGGTGCCGACGCTGCTGAATCAGATGCCGTACATCCTTCACTTCGAAGCCCCGACAATGCTGTTCTTCCCGGCGCTGCTCCATGGCGCAACGGCTGGAGTACGCCTGAAGCAGATTCCGATGTACCCGCTCGTGCGCAGCATGCTCGAGTCGAGCCAGTGCCGCGCGCTGTTCACGAACCTGTCGATGAGCGTCGGACACATCCGATCCATCTTCGACAGCGAAATCATCTCCGGCAAGACCTCGTACGTGCCACCCGGGGCCTATCTGACGCCGCGCGAGCTAGAGCTGGCCGCCGCGGCCGCTGCGCAGCGCGCCAGCAAACAGCGCGTCGACATCCTGTTCACCAACTCGTGGCATCAGGCTCCGGGCAACTTCTACCTGCGCGGCGGCCTGGACCTCGTGCACGCCTTCCTGGCGATCGAGCAGACGTGCCCCAACCTGTTCCTGACGCTGCGCTCGGTGTGGCCACACCAGCTTCGCCGCGCACGATCTGACGCGGATCGTCCACCAGCATCCGCGCATCCGCGTCCTGCCCGACAAGCTGAGCGACGGACAAATCATGAACCTGTACCTTGGGGCCGACATCTTCTGCCTGGACGCCGCCGGCGTGCATTCGCTGTCCGTCCTGCGCGCGATGTATTGCGGAGCGGTCTGCATCGTGTCCGATGCGCCGGGCTACGAGGAATATGTCGACCACGGCGAAACCGGCGTCGTGATCGAAGGGCGGCGCGCGGCCGTGTATTCGGAAGACCCGGAAAGCGGCTGGCTGCGCGACGATTACGCTCGCATGTACGAGGTCAATCCGCCGAACGTCGAGCGGCTGGCGTCCATACTGCGGATGCTGTACAGCAATCCCGAGCAGCGCCGCCGCATCGGCCTGAACGCGCGCCAGCGTGCCCTGCAGCGCAACTCGTTCGAGGGCTGGAAGAGCGGCTTCGAAACGATACTGCGCGCGGCGCTGACGGCTTGACCCATCGTGGCGCTCAAACCTGTCTGTCGAGCCGGCGCCCGCGGGTTTCAGGCAGCATCAGCGCCGCCGCCAGCATGATGCCGTAAGCGATCACCGCGAAGGTGGCGATGGCGAGCGACAGCCCCATCGCCTGCGACGCGTAACCGACCAGAGCGGGAAAGAGTGCACCGATGCCGCGGCCGAAGTTGTAGGTGAAGCCTTGTGCCGATCCGCGCACCCGGGTCGGGAAAAGCTCGGTCAGGAAAGGTCCCATTCCCGAAAAGCAGCCGCTGGCGAAAAAGCCCAGGGGAAATCCCAGCACCCGCATTGCTTCGTTCGAAATGCCGAGCTGCGTGTAGGCGATGATCAGCAGCAGCGCGCCGGCGGAAAACACGATGAACGTCGGCCGCCGTCCAATCCGATCGGACAGCCAGGCGCCGACCAGATAGCCGGCGAAGCTTCCGCAGATCAGCAGCGCCAGGTAGCCGGTCGAGCCGACGACGGACAGCTTGCGCTCCGTCTTCAGGAACGTCGGCAGCCATGTCGTGATCGCGTAGTAGCCGCCCTGGGCCCCGGTGGCCAGCACCGACGCCAGCACAGTCGTGCGCAGCGAGCGCGGATCGAAGATCGCCCAGATGGCGGGCCGATCCGCGGCGACGGCCCGCGCCGCCACCGCGATCTGCGGCTCGAGCACGTGGCGCCGCAAGTAGAACACCAGCAAAGCCGGCGCCGCTCCCAGCGCGAACATCGAGCGCCACGCCGCCTCCGCCGGCAGCCATGTGAACAGCACTGCCTGCGCCAGCACCGCGCCGCCCCAGCCGACCGCCCAGCCCGACTGCACGAGGCCGACCGCGCGGCCGCGGTACTGGGCGCGGATCGTTTCGCCCATCAGCACGGCGCCCGCGGCCCACTCGCCGCCGAAGCCGAACCCGAGCAGGCCGCGCACCAGCATCAACTGCCCGAACGTATGCGCAAACGCGCACAACAGGCTGAACGACGAAAACCACAGGATCGTCATCTGAAGCGTTCGCACACGCCCGATCCGGTCGGACAGATACCCCGCCACCCAGCCGCCCAGCGCCGAGGCCAGCAGCGTCAGTGTCACGGCCGCGCCGGCCGTCGTGTGGTCGACCTGCCACAGCGCCACGATGGTCGACAACACCAGCGGATAGATCATGAAATCCAGGCCGTCGAGCGCCCAGCCACCGAAGCAGCCCCAGAACGCGTGGCGCTCCGGCACGGTCATGTCACGATAGAACGCGACCAGGCCGGCGCCGGCCGGCGAATCGGTTGCCGCCATCGTGCTCCCCTGATGCTGTCGCTCTTGTCCGAAACGGTCTCCACACTACTTCCAAATTCGACCGGGTTGGTTGAACATCTGCTAAGAAACGGCCGTTCCGCCGGGGATATCGACGCCTTGGCAGCGCCCGCGGTAACTACCCTAGCCTGGGACGAGCCGGACAAAGGATCCGCATGAACGCGATTTCCCGATCGGATAAGCGGCGGCCTGCCGCTTCGCCCCACGTGGCCAGCAGCCCATTGCCTCCCGAATTCGTGCCGCTGCCGGCCGAGGCCAGCCCCGAGGAGAAGGACCGCCACTGGTACCTGAATGCCTACCAGGGCGATCGCGTGCCCCAGTTGACCGTGCGCGCCGTCCTGACCGGCGCCGTGATCGGGATGCTGATGTGCATCGGCAACCTGTACACCAATTTGAAGGTCGGCTTCACGGTGTCCATCGCGATCACGGCGTGCGTGCTGTCGTATGTCGCCTGGACCCTGCTGCGCGCGGCGAGCGGCGGCCGGCTCGGATCACTGTCGATCCTGGAAAACAACTGCATGCAGTCAACCGCATCGGCAGCCGGCTATTCGACCGGCCCGACCCTGTCGTTGACGTTCGCCGCGCTGATGATCCTGGACCCCGCGCACCGGCATCAGCCCTGGTGGGTGATCGCCGCCTTCACGTTCACGACCTCCGCGATGGGCGTGTTGCTGGCGATTCCCTTGAAGCGTGCCCTGATCAACCATGCCCAACTGGCCTATCCGACCGGAACCGCCGCCGCGGCCACGCTGCGCAGCCTGTACGGACGCGGCCGCGAGGCGATGCAGAAAGCCACCGCGTTGCTGATCGCACTGGCCGCCGGCGTCGTTTCGGGCGTGCTCAGCACTGCCGAGGAGCAGTTTGCCGCGTTGGGACGGTTTTTCGGATGGATGCGCGCGCACCTGTTCGAGGTGCACCTGCCCGGGCAGATTCCGGCGCACGGCTTCGCCCAGCTCGGCGGAAAGCCCGTGGTCGGCCTCGCCTTCGAGCCCGCCGTCATAACGGTCGGCTTGGGCATGATCATCGGCCTGCGGGTGTCGTTGTCGATGCTGGCGGCCTCGGCTGCGCTCTATTTCTTCATCGCACCCTGGCTGCACGGCGTCGATGTCGCTCACGCGGGCGCGGCCGGTTACATCGCCTCGATTCCGACCGTCCGCAGTGGGGCCGCGTACCACCCGCTGCGCTGGGCGCTGTGGGGCGGCGCCTCGGTACTGGTGTTTGCGAGCCTGACCACGCTGGCGTTGCAATGGCGCATGATCGGGCGGTCCTTCTCGACGCTGCTGGGAGCGCGCGCGCGGCAGCCGGAAAACGCGCTCGAGCGCTCGATGAGCGCGATCGAAGTGCCGCACGTCTGGATGGTCGCCGGCCTGGCGCCGGTGGCGCTCGCGATGATCGCGATCCTGGTGATCGCATTCGGCGTGGCCTGGTGGGCCGGTTTGATCGCCGTGGCTGCCTGTTTCGTGCTGTCGCTGGTCGTTTCCCGCGCTACCGGCGAGACGGACGTGAGCCCGGTCGGTGCCGTGGGCAAGCTGATGCAGCTCCTGTTCGCGCTGATGGCTCCGCCCGGAGCGATCGGCACGGCCGCCAGCGTCACGCAGAACGTGACGTCGGCCGGCATGGCTGCTACCAGCGCCGGCTCTGCGGCCGAGCTGCTGTCGGACCTTAAGACCGGATACCTTCTGGGAGCCAATCCCCGGCGGCAGTTCCTGGCCCAGCTCGCGGGCGTCTTCTTCGGCACGCTGGTCAGCGTGCCGGCGTGGTACCTGCTGATCCCGAATTACGCGGCGCTGGAGACGTATCCGAACCCGGCAGCACAGACCTGGGTCGCGGTCGCGCGCGCGATCACGGTGGGCCTGAGCACGCTGCCGCCGTCGGTGCTGTACGCGGTGCTGATCGGGGCGGCCATCGGCCTGCTGCTGCCGCTGCTGGAAAAGGCCTTTCCGAGGGCGCGCGGCGCGCTGCCGTCCGCCACCGGCATCGGATTGGGTTGGCTCGTTCCGTTCAGCATCCCGCTGTCGTTTGCGCTCGGCGCGCTCATCGTCGCGATCTGGCGGCGGGGCTCGCCCGCCAGCGAGCAGACCTACAGCGTGCCGATTGCGTCCGGGCTGATCGCCGGCGAGTCGATGATCAAGGCGCTGCTGGCGATGCTCGCGACCGCGATCGGTCTGGTTGCTTAGCAGGAAGGCGCTTCGCACCCACCCTCGCCGCTCGCCGGGCTTGCCCTCCGTAGCGCGCAGCGCGAAGGAGGGTCAATGGATGCGCAGCAGGCGCTTGACTTCGCGCTCGGCGTTAAACA
>Ga0187846_10001926_pt1 | contig 11564 bp, 11 predicted proteins | sample TC_taG_FD_161473 | JGI IMG/M metagenome (GOLD analysis project Ga0187846, IMG submission 161473) | Biofilm microbial communities from the roof of an iron ore cave, State of Minas Gerais, Brazil - TC_06 Biofilm (v2) | ecosystem: Environmental > Terrestrial > Deep subsurface > Cave > Wall biofilm... | reverse complement strand
GTTTTGACGGTAGGATCTGTCATTTTGGACCCCCTTCGAATTGTGACCAGTTCTCCATTTCAGGCTGAGGCAGGACACTACGGGAACAGCAATACAGGAAATGAGTGGCGCCCGGCTCAGTCCGGCGCGCTCAACATCCTCCTAAAGACGCGGGGCGGCGCACATTATTACAATGATTCTTCGTATTGGTGATTTTTTGCAGTCACGGCGGGTAACTTCAATCTCTTCATTTAAGACTTTTGAGCAAAGCCAGATCGTTAGTGTTCAACATATGGCATGGGAGCAGCCTTTCTCCGAAAGTGGTCTGCGGTCTTGCCTGAAACGAAATTGCGCTTCGCGTCACAACCTTACAGCGCGGATCTCTCTCACCCCTCGCAAAGCCGCTAAGAGATCCGGCTCGTGCGGTCAGCGGCTATTTAACCCGTCACCAACCCCCGGTGGAAATGACACAACCGGCGGTACTCACCGCCATCGGGAGGATAGTATGAAAACGCAAGTGCTAGGAATTGCTGTATTCGTGACGGCCCTGCTTGCAGTCTCACCTGCCGTTGCACAGGGTAAACCCGGAGACGTGCTGGTCAACGTCCCGTTCGCGTTTGTTGCCGGAAGTCAGCAGATGCCGGCTGGAAGTTACATCGTGACCCCAGCGAACGGCGGCTTTATTCGCATGTACGCGACCCAGGGCTCCAAATCGGTGTATCTGGGCGTGCACAGCGTGGAGAGCCTCAAGCTGCAGGAGGCCAAGCTGATCTTCCACCGCTACGGCGCCGCGTACTTTCTGGCTCAGGTCTGGGCCGGGAATGGCGCGATCGGAAGGGAACTTCCCAGGTCGAAGGCTGAAAAGGAGATTGCTTCCGGCAAGCTGAGCGGAGCGCGCTCCGAGGGTGAACTGGCAGTGGTTCGACCGGAACGATAACCGCGAATCCGGTGGGCGCTCGGCCGGGCGGGCGATTGGGCGGGCGCCCTTATTCGCGTGGGGGGAAGTTGGTTGCTCTGAAACCTTGATAACCGATGAGAGGTTGAGGGATAACCAACGGCGTCGGCTCTGCCTTGGGGCGTTGTTATTGGTTGAGATCCGCCGGCCAGTTCACGACCAGTTCGAAATTCTGTGGCTGCGCGGCGGGTGGAGAAGTGTTCATCAAGAAGCGGCCGTCGGGGGAGACATCGAACCAGCGGCCGTTAAGGTTGCGGGCGGCCACGTCAAACAAAGCAGTGGGAGTCCCAAGGCTAGCGGTATTTTTCTGGGTATTCACCTTGACCGCCATCATGGTCAAAGCTTCGCGATAGTAGATCACCTTGCCGTCGTGCCTCCACACCGGCCTCTCTCCGCCCCTGGTGGAAACCTGGTACTGTGCGCCGCCAGCCGGAAAGGGGGTAATGTAAACTTCGTCTCTGCCGCCCTGGTTTGATTCGTAAGCCAGCCAGTTCCCATCCGGCGAGAAGGCGGGCGCAGATTCGTTCGCCGATGATTGATGAAAGAGTTGCGGCTTGTGGTCTCCCGCCAGCGCGACGGTGTAGATGTGCATCGTGGGATTGGTAGAGTCCCAGCTGTTGAAAGCGAGGTACTTTCCATCCGGGGAGGCAGTGAGAAAGGCTGCGCCGAACTGTGCTCCATCGAAAGTGACCAGGGGCCGTTCGGGACCGGACTCGTCCGCGGGTTTCACGTAAATGTCGTAAGGCCCCTTGCCGTTGGAGGCGTAGTAAATCTCGCGGCCATCGCTGGACCAGACGGGAAAACCGCAATAGCCGCCGCAAATCATCGGGGTTCTGCTTCCCCTCGCATCGAGGACGAGGATGTTGCCCCTCGACATGCGGGCGACACTGGCCGCGACCCGCGAGCCATCGGGTGAAATCGCGATGCTGTCGTAGACATCGTTTTCGCCGAGGGTGCCCAGCAGTTTCCCGTTGCTGTCATACCAGACCAGTCGGGCTTCAACTGCCCCCGCCCCCCCACCCGCCCGGTACACCAGGGTGCCGTTGGGCGAAGCGGAAAAGGCGGCGAACCCGAAAAGGGCATCGAAGGCCACGTGATCGGCGATGGGTGCAGCGCTCCCACTCAATACGCCGCGGCGGGGGTCGAGCGGCTGTGCCACAAGATTGCCCTCGCGCCAGGAAATCAGGTGTCCATTGGCAAACGCCGGGCTGCTGCAAGAGTGCAGCAGCGACATTTCCAATTTCCCATCCAGCGAGGCAAAGCGGATCTCGCTCCGGTCGCTGCACCCGCCTCCGGTCTGTGAGCTCATATAGAGGAAGTGCTCCCCGTCGGGGAGGAAGTGCGGCCAGCGATGACTGCCCACCTGTGCAAGGTTCGAAGCCGGACCGGATCGCGTAATCGCCACCGGCACACCACCCTCGGCGGGCACGCGGAAGATGGCGCTGCCGCGCGTGGGAGCAAAGACGATCGCGCCCGAGGTTCCCCAACTCCCGCCGCGGCCATCCTCGGCGTCGCAGATCACTTGCACCGGCCCGCCGTCCACAGTTACGCGTTTCAGCTTGCCATCCGCGAAGAAACCGATCTCGCGCCCGTCGGGCGACCAGAAGGGGGCATATCCGCCGGCGGTCCCAACGATTTCATGGGCGTCGGCCGAGCGCAGAGACTGCAGCCAGATCGAGCAGGCGTTGCTGCCGGCGACGGATCTCGAGGCTGATTCATTTTTGCACCCGGTGAACGCCAGATTCTTTCCGTCGGGAGAAATCTGGGGCGGACCATTTCGACCGGAAGTGTCGGGAAAGACTCCGGCGGGAGGAACCAGCGATGCCCTCAAGCGTGATGCGGGCGCGGGGCGCGTCGCATACCAGGTCGCCGCGACAGTCAGCGCCAACGCCGGCAAGAGGAGTGCCGCGGCTGCTGCCGCCCAACGCAGTCGCCGACCTTTCGACGCAGACGCAGGCGAGGCCGGCTCCGTGGCGGTTTGCGCGACCCAGCGCAGTTCGCGAGCGACTTCACGCGCGCTCTGCCAGCGGTCGGCGGGGGCTTTGGAAAGGCAGGTAGAGACTACGTGCTGCAGGGCCGAGGGAATTCCGGCGACCGGTTCGGGATCCTTCTCCAGGATCGCAGTCATGAGACTGAGCTGGCTTTTGCCGGCAAAGGGATGTTTGCCCGTGATCATTTCATAGAGCACGACGCCCAGGGCGAAGATGTCGCCGCGCGCGTCCGCGTTTTTTCCCTGCAGGACTTCCGGGGCAACGTACTGGAATGTCCCCACCACCGTACCGCGTTCGGTCAAGGGAGCGGCGGGGGCGGACATGGAAGCGATGGTCATGGTGGGAGTCGAAGGCGTCAGCGAACTCACGGCGCCGGCACCGGTAACGATCGCCGGCACGGGTTTGGCGAGTCCGAAGTCGAGAGGTTTCGCGCCCGACCTGGTAACCATGATGTTTCCGGGTTTCAGATCGCGATGGGCAATGCCGGCCTGATGCGCCAATTCCAGAGCCTCGGCGATCTGGATGCCGAGTTCCATGGCCTGGTTCAGCGGCAGCGCACCCCGCTGCAGCCGCTGCTGCAGCGTTTCACCCTCGAGATACTCCATGACGAGGAAATCGACCCCGTCCTGGTGCCCCACGTCGTAGAGCGTGCAGATGTGGGGATGATTCAAGGAGGAAATGGAGCGGGCTTCGCGCTGGAAGCGCTCCTTCAGGTCAGGATCCGAGGAAAGATGAGAGGGGAGAACTTTGATGGCAACATCGCGCCCCAGGCGGGTGTCACGCGCGCGGTACACCTCGCCCATGCCGCCCGCGCCGAGCGGAGCACCAATCTCATACGGCCCGAGCCTGGCGCCAGAGGTCAGCCCCATAGGTTCAGGGGATTATAGACTGCCGTCGTCCTGACGGCTTCGAATTCGGGGCTCGCCGGAATCTGGGTTGGAGAGCAGCTCGACCGGCTTGCCGTGAGGCGTGTGGCGATAGGCATCCGCCCAGGCTTCTTTGCGGGCGAGCATGGCCGCAGGATCGGAGAGATCTTTCGCGGTCACGATGCGCTCAAGGGCGGCGAGCCAGTGTTCGTAGTAATGCGAGCCGTCGTCAGGATGGCCGCGATCGGCAGCGGATTTGAGTTCCTCAGCCAGACCGGCAGCCCACTCCTTCCACGTGAAATATCCCTGCTCGGAGAGCTTCACGGCGAGGGCGAAGGCCTGCGCCTGCCAGGGTTCGGCGAACACCGGCCCGTCGTCGTCGCGCGGAAGCTCGGGGAGCGCGGCGAATTTCTGTGCCGGCTCTTTGGGATCAGGCTGGCTCAAGGTAGTCGTCTCACAGGTCGAGATAAACGCAGTCTTTCTCCGGGGCCTGAGAGCCCCACAGTTCGCGGGCAGTGAAGCGCACGGAATAGACGTGCTGCGGCTTTTCACCGTTGAAATGCGCGTTGGTGTCGGGAAAAACGAAAACGCCGTGGTCGCGCTCGATGGTCCCGGATTTTCCGCGAGCGTAGCGCGGCAGGCGCGTGTGCCCCAGGGGATTGATGTTGCGGGCGCGCACCCGCTCGCCCACCCTGAAGCTCGCCGAAACGGCAACGTCGCGGAAGGCATGAATGCGAGCGGAGAGCGGGACCGGCGAGATTTTGTCGGCGGTCAGCGGCGGGGTGGCTTTGGCGGTTTCGGGCGCGGGGACGCCGCTTTCAATTTCGGCAGCGGTGACGAGTCCTCTCCGGACCAGCAAATCGCGCAGCCCGGAGAACCACTGATCGTAGTAACTCAGGCGCAAATAGTCTTCCGGGGGAAGAACCTCGCGGGTGTGGCGGAAAGCGTCGAGATTCCACTTGCGCCAGGCGAAAGTGGCCAGAACCATGGCGAACACGCGAGACTCCCAGGGCGCGTGAAAGACCGGTTCGTCTTTCTCATAGCTGACCGGGCCCATGTCCTGCATTCCGCCCATGTCATGAATGCCGTTCATGATTTCCCCCCGGATGGCGGCATCACTTTCGCGACGCCGACCATCGCATTGCGCGTGACCAGCGCGGCCAGTTCGTCTTCGCTCAGCCGCTCGGCGCCGGCGGGACGCTCCGGCAGAACGAGGTAGCGAAGTTCGGCGGTGCTGTCCCAGACGCGGACCTCGACGTCGGCGGCGAGGTCGACACCGAATTCGCGGAGCACGCCGCGGGGATCGATGACCGCGCGCGAGCGATAGGGCGCAGACTTGTACCAGACGGGGGGCAGCCCAAGGACCGGCCACGGGTAACAGGAGCACAACGTGCAGACAATCAGGTTGTGAACCCTGGGCGTATTTTCGACGACCACCATGCGGTCGCCCTGGCGGCTGATGAAACCGAAGTCGGCCATGGCGTCGTTGGCGTTGTCGAGCAGGCGGGCCTTGTACGCGGGATCGACCCAGGCGCGCGCGACGACCCGAGCGCCATTGCGCGGGCCGATCTTGTGCTCGTAGGCGTCGACCAGGGCATCGAGCGCCGCGCGCTCGACCAATCCCTTCTCCACCAAGCAAAGACTCCAGGGCTTTCACGCGCAGGGTGGGGTCAGAGGGGACGTCCTGATGGGCGTGATCGTGTGCATGCTCATGCGCATCTCCGCGGGCGAGGTCGGGAGTCATCGCTGCTCCGGCGGTCACTGCTGCCGCAGTCAAGAAGTCGCGCCGCGTGGTGCTCATCGAAGTTTCCCCGTTCTTCTGGCGAGGATTGACCAGGCGAAATGGGAAAGCCCGCCCGGCGATTGCAACATTCTGGTCTCGACGGTGCGAGGTGTCAACCGGGTGAGCTGAGAGCCGTGAGTCGTGCCTGAGAAGCCGGCTGTTTCCCGGTGGTTTGGAGTTTCTTGCTGGTTACTTCGGTTTGCGTGGGCGGGGATAGGGGAACGATCCGGGGATGCGTCCGTTCTGGGCCGATTTCCGGAATTTGGTGGCGATGGTTACTGAAGGTCAAGAGCCGTGGACACGTTTACCCCCTGTCCTATCTCCCGTAGTGTGAAGACTCCAATCCCGGTCTCTCCCTCGGCCTGGGTCCCCTTGGAGCAAAGACATGGCTACGCCGCAACAACGAGGATTTCGGCTAGGAATATTGCCGGAGCGCAAGATCGACAAACGCGCGCTGGCCACCAGTTACACGTTTGTGGCGCTGGTCATCCTTCTTCTGATCAACGTCGGATATCTGATGCCGGACACGATCACGTTCAAGCAGTACCACGTGACCGAGCTGATTCCGCTGCCGTCGCTGCGGCCGGAGCCGGAGCCGATCAAGAAGCCGGAGGTGAAGCCAAAGCTGCTGCCGGCGGCCAAGCTGCCGGTGTTTGAGCAGCCCAAGCTGGTGGTGCCGCGTGAAGTTCGGCGCGCGCCCGAGGAGCAGGTGGAGGCTCCGAAGGTAGTGATGAACCAGTTTGCCGCGCCGCAACTGAAGGCGGCGGCGGGCGGGGCGCGTCCGCAACTGGTGCACACGGGAGATTTCCATCAAGGAAGTTCGGCGACGCCGACGGTGAACGCGGCGGTGGAAAAAGTGCAGACGGGAGGATTTGGCGATCCCAATGGCTTGCCCGGCGTAGGCAAACCGGGAGCGAAGTTGTATGCGGCGCAGATGGGATCGTTTGGCATGCCGGCGGGTCCGGGACAGGGGAACGGATCGGGCGGCGCGAAAGGGATCAAGGGGACGATCGCGAGCGCGGATTTCGGCAACGGCATCGCGACCGGCGGCAATGGCGACGGGCGCAGCAACGGGAAAGGCAGCGGGGTTTCCACGGGCGGATTTGGATCGGAGCAGGTGGTGCACAACACCCCGAAGATTCAGCAAGCCGACTCCGGGCCGCCGACCACGCCGGTGGAGGTCACGTTCAAGCCGAATCCGCTTTACACCGACGAGGCGCGCAGCCTGAAGCTGGAGGGCGAGGTCCTGCTGGAAGTGAGCTTTTATGCGAATGGAACGCTGCACGTGAACCGTGTGGCGCGTGGGCTGGGTCATGGACTGGATGAAGCCGCCGTCAACGCGGCGAGCAAGATCCGGTTCAAGCCGGCGTTGCGCAACGGGCAGCCGGTGGATTCGACCGCGATCGTGCACGTGAAGTTTCAGCTGGCGTACTAGAACACAGTACCCAGTGGCCAGGGGCCAGTGGCCAGCGAATCGCTGGAGGCTGGCAGCTGAGTACTGAAAACGGGTTTACCGAACTTGGAGAAGAGAGTCATGCGTACTTGGAAATGGATATTAGCAGCCGCCGTGCTGGTTTCGATGAGCGCTGGGGCGCAGGACACCACGGGCGCACAGCCCGCGGCGCAACCGGACGCCAGCGCAGCCACGCAGCCGGCCCAACCGCCAGCATCGTCTAGCGCGCAGCCGACCACGACTGCGCCGTCCGCTCCGGCTCAGGCCGCGCAGCAGCCCCCCGCCGCCGCGCCGCCCACCCCGGCGCCGGCGCAGGCTCAGGCCGTGCCGCAGTCGCAGGCCACAGCCGGCACCGCTCCGGCGCAGCCTTCGGCTCTGCCGCAGCCCACCACGATGGACCAGGTGGTGGACCGTTTCATCGAGCGCGAGCACGGGCTGATCAAGGCTCTCTCCAACCGCACGCCGGTGGTGGAGACCTACCTGCAGAACCTGAGCGCGGACCCGCAGCTCGGCCCCGTGCCCAGCGAGGATCACTACTTCCTCGGGCGCATGGATATGGGCGAGACCGTCGACCGCAAGGACTATCTGAAGGAACAGGAAAAGAACATGCAGACCCGCCTGATGGGCGGCTTCGAGAAGCTGTTCAAGGTACAGTACCAGCCCCTGGGCTTCTCGTGGATGGTCTATGCCGACCGCACCGACTTTGACCGCGAGCACTACGACTTCAGCTACATCCGGCGCGAGTTTTTGGGTGAAGTACGCTGCCTGGTGTTTGACGTGAAGCCGAAGCCGAAGTCGGGCAAGGGCCGCTTCCTGGGCCGCGTCTGGGTGGAAGACCAGGACTTCAACATCGTGCGCCTGAACGGGACCTACGCTCCGGCGCCGCACAACGCGTATTTCTTTCACATGGACAGCTGGCGGCTGAACCTGATTCCGGGATACTGGGTGCCGGCCTACATCTACAGCGAAGAAGGCGACTTCAGCGCCGGCGTGAAGAACAAGCTGGCCTTCAAGGCGCAGACCCGCATCTGGGGCTATGACCTGAAGAAGGGCGGCAAGGACGACGAGCTGACGCAGATCCTGGTGGACAGCGTGAAGGACGAGAGTCCTACGGCGCAGGATGCGTCTCCGCTGCAGGCTGAGCGCCAGTGGCAGCAGCAGGCGGAAGACAATGTGATTGAGCGCCTGACGACGGCGGGCCTGCTCGCTCCCGAGGGCGACGTCGACCGGATTCTGCAGACCGTGGTCAACAACCTGGAGGTCACCAACAACATCGATCTGCCGCGTCCGGTGCGCACACGGGTGCTGCTGACTGCTCCGCTGGAGACGTTCAGCGTGGGCAACACGATCGTTATCAGCCGCGGGTTGATCGACGTGCTTCCCGACGAGTCGAGCCTGGCCGCCGTGCTGGCGCACGAGCTGGCGCACATCGTGCTCGGCCACAACCTGGGATCGAAGTATGCGTTCAACGACCGCATGCTGTTCTCCGATGATTCCACGTATGCGAACCTGGGCTTCAAGCACATTCCGGAAGAGGAGCAGGCTGCGGACAAGAAAGCCGTGGACCTGCTGAAGAACTCGCCTTACGGTCAGAAGCTGGACAACGTGGGGCTGTTCCTGAAGGCGCTGCAAGCACGGGCGGCACAGCTGAACGCGCTGCTGACCACGCACCTGGGCAACACGCTGGCCGAAGGCGGCACGGTGACGCGGCTTTCGGGCCTGCTGTCGACCGGTCCGTCGCTGGACGTGAACAAGCTGGACCAGGTGGCGGCGCTGCCCTTGGGCGGACGCGTGAAGGTCAATCCCTGGGACGACAAGGCGGAGATGGTGAAGACCGCGCCTGTCGCCATCACCTCGGCCCGCGACAAAATGCCGTTCGAGGTGACGCCGTTCTATCCGCGGCTGGCGCGGTTTGGCACAGCGGCTCCGGCCGCGGCGCCGACCACGGCCGCTTCGAACTCGAACTCAGGCAACTGAGCAAGAGCGGATCGCAGAAAAGCTCCACTCCAAGTTGAGGTAAGCGCAGGCCGGGAATCCGGAAGCCATTCCGGGATCCCCGGCCTTCGTAATTTGGGGCCCTTACATCTTTGTCGGCAAGTTCCCCGGCTCTTGGTTGAGGACAGAAATGGGCAGGCTGGCATAGTAGAATTGCCGCCGATCCTGGACCGGGAAGAAATCTCTCATGCGGCGCGCGGCGCTTGGTTTCCGCACTCACTCGGGATGGACGGCTCTGGTTGCGGTGTCGCTGGAGGAAGTCGGGCCACGAGTTCTGATGCGAGACCGGCCGCAGCTGGTCGAAACCTTTACCTACGGGTTTCGCCAGCCGTATCACACGGCGGAGAAGATGCTGCTGGAAAAGGCGCGCGCGTTCGTGTCGAGCGTGGAGTCAGAGGCGAAGCGGCTCGCGGAGAAGGCCATCCGGACGGTGCAGGCGGACCTGAGAGGGCAGGGCTACGCGCTTACGCATTTCGGAATGCTGCTCGCTTCCGGGAAACCGTTGCCAAATCTTGAAAAAATCCTGTTGTCGCACGCGTTGATTCACGCGGCGGATGGCGAACTGTTTCGCGCGGCGTTGGCCGCCGCCGGCGCGCGGTGTGACATGTCGGCGTTCACGATCAAAGAAAGCGAATTGCTGGCGCTCGCCGGCAAGACTCTGGCCGTCAGGCCGGACGTTCTCATGCGCCGCCTTACCGCGCTGGGCAAGCCTTTTGGAGCACCCTGGTCAAAGGATGAAAAGTTTGCCGCGCTGGCAGCGTGGCTGGCGCTGCACGGCGCCGATGGCAAGTCCGCACCGCGTTAGTGGCCAAACCGGGCGGGCAGCGGAACGTCTCAACCTCGGCATTCACATCTGCAGCCCCAGCAACGCAGGCCAAAGTCGGAGCAGGGCGAAGCGCAGAACCAATCCTGCGCACAAGGCGACAAGAACGCTCGAAAGAGAGCCAATCAGAAAGTATTCGGTGAAATTCCGGTTGCTTTCAAACTCATCCAGGCGAACAACTCCCTTGGCAGCCACCAGGAAGGCCAGCGCCGCAAAACTGCCGGCCGCGACCACCAGCGTGAGCAGAATTCTCTCGAGGTTGCCGATGAGACGGCCGCGGTTGTACTCCTCGATATCCACGGACGGAGCGGATTCGGCAGCGGCTGCGAGGTCAAGATCGCTTTGGACCTGGGGAAACAGCTGCGGCAGTAAACCCGGGTCCGGAGGAATTTCCTCCCGCGTGCGCGACGGGAGCGTTCCGCACTTCCGCAAAACCCCGCGAACCATGTAGGTCCCGCCGCGAACCACGAAGAGCAAGGTGCTGGTCACAATGCAAAGGGCTGCCAGTTGTGAGGGGGAAAGCGACGTCAGCATGTAGCGCGAGGCAAAATGAAAATGCCGGATGACTCCCAGGCTCGACAGCAGCACCGCAGGAATCGACAGCAACTCAAACTCGGCCAGCCAGCGCATGGGAAGCGGGCAGCGCAGCAAGGGCAGCAGCAGGATGAACAGGAGCAGAAGTCCGGACAGAAGGAACGAGTGCGAGAAGAGATAAATGACAGCCCCGGCGAGGAGGGCGCGCACACCCAGCAGCCATTTCCACTTCCTTGGAGAGCGGGCTGGTTCTCCCTGCAGAGGATCCGCGTTGGCGCCGTAGCAGGCGATGCTCCATACCAGCAGGACTTGGGCCCAGAGCAGAAACTCGAGACTAATGTCTTTGGGAGGCGCCATGTCGGGACTCAAGCAGAGGATCGACCTGCCTGTGCAGAATCATACGCCAGGCGGTTTCCGCTCCGAGATATTGCGGCCATCCGGCGGCAATCGCCTGCTTGGAAACCACCTGCGGCCTGATCCTCAGTTTTCTTGCCACCTTCACCTGGGAAAAGCCCTGACGAAGCAGATTGGCAATCATCCGCTGTGAAGCAGTCCAGCGCGCGCGCTGAAACCACAATTGCCGGGCAATGCCGTCGAGGACGGGATCGAGGTGGCCAAAACCGCGGAAAACCCCGCCCAGCACTTTTCTCTGCTTGGCAGCCTGGATAGCCGCGCGGGCAGCATGCAGCGCCGGACCGTCGATGTTGATGGCAGACTTTTGCAGCGGTGTGTCCAAAGCGCCCAGCCCGATGCCCAGACGGAGTTCGCGCTGCGGAAACTCCTGTTCGAGGCGCCAGATGAGGTCAGGGATGATCGCCGAGGCGTGGAGCAGGCCCTGAAATTCGTCGCCCAGAGTGATGACGAAGCGGGCGGCGATAGTCCGGCAGTAGTCGCGGTTGAGGCTGACGATCAAGTCGGCGAAGCGCCGCTGGAGGAGAGGGCGGCGCGCGGGCGCCACATCGCGGGAACGAACCATGTCGGCGATAATCGCGAGGTAGCGCTGCCGTCTCCGAGCCATGCCAATGTCTCCAGTCAGAGGGTAGCCTGCAAGGGCATTTCCAGTATCACCCAAATTTGGGTGATTTGCAAGAAGTCACCCATTATCGGGTGATTTGATGAAAGTCACCCTTTAATGGGTGTTGGAGATCAAAGGGAGAAACGGGAACAAAAAGCGAGGGGTGTTGC
>Ga0187846_10001925_pt1 | contig 11566 bp, 8 predicted proteins | sample TC_taG_FD_161473 | JGI IMG/M metagenome (GOLD analysis project Ga0187846, IMG submission 161473) | Biofilm microbial communities from the roof of an iron ore cave, State of Minas Gerais, Brazil - TC_06 Biofilm (v2) | ecosystem: Environmental > Terrestrial > Deep subsurface > Cave > Wall biofilm ... | reverse complement strand
CTTCACCACGGTCGCCGGCCCGATGGCGTTGACCCGGACGCGAGGAGCCAGGGCGATAGCCAGTTCGCGCACCAGATGATTCACCGCGGCTTTACTGATGTCATAAGCCTCGCTTCCTGCCTTAGGGACGACAGCGTTGGCTGAACTGGTCAGGACAATCACGGCCGGCAAATCCTGGTCCAAGAAGATGCTGCGGATTTCGTCCGCCAGCAGGAAATTCCCAGTGACATTCACATCCATGGTCAGCTGCCACTGGTCGTCGGAAATACGCCCGTCCCGGGAAGAAGGAAACAGCGCGGCAGTGTTAATGAGAATGTCGATGCCTCCAAAGCAGGCTATCGCCTGCCGCAGGGCGGCGCGGATCGAGTTGCGGTCACGAATGTCGAGGGAGACCGAAGTCGAGCTCTCGACGCCGTTTTGGTCTTTAATCTCAGACGCCACAGCCTGGGCTGCCTTGGCGTCAAGGTCGCCCACCACGACGTGGGCACCTCGGCTCGCCCCGCGCAGCCCTACCTCGCGCCCAATGCCGGAGCCGCCGCCGATGACCACCATCACCTTGCGGCTAAATTCCCTCTCCTGAGTCATGCGGCGGAGTTTCGCCTCCTCCAGCTTCCAATACTCAATCCCAAAAGCCTGGGCTCGCGGCAACGCAACATAGTTCTGGTACACGTCAAAAGAATCCGACCGCGCGGCAGCGCCGGCGTGAGGCAACGGGCTGGGCGGTGGGCCGTCGCCCAGCGCTGTCGCCCCTTCCATAACGTGAATAGCGTTGATGTAGAATTCCCCAGTGATGCGTGCCTCGGGTTTAGTCTTACCGAAGGTGAACATTCCCACACCCGGAATAAGCACGACGGTGGGGTTCGGATCCCGCATGGCGGGGGAATCCGCCCGAGCATAGGCGCGATAGTACTCCTCGTATTCCCGGCGATAGACTTCCAGCGATTCGCTGAACGCTCGTTTGAGGTGTCCGATGTCCTCAGACGCAGGATTCCAGGAAACAAACAAAGGCCGGATCTTACTTCGCACGAAGTGGTCTGGGCAACTCGTGCCCAGTTGGGCCAAATGGGGAGCGTCGTGGGAATTAACAAAGCGTAACACTTCAGGGAGTTTACTGAAACTGCCAAGGAGCCGGCGTGTACCCGAAACCCGGCCGCGCAGAAATGGAAACAGGTCCACCGCCAGATCGTGATTATCCGGACGGGTCTGGTGCGATAAGCCGCCGAAGAGTCCCCCTCCAACCTTCTCGATGTGTCCGACGACAAACTGTCCCAGGTGGTCGATGATGGTAATCGTGTTGAGATAAGACTGGCGCTGGGTTTCTCCCCAGGTGAATAGCCCATGCCCGCCGAGCACGACGCCGTCGCCCTGAGCATCGGCTTCGATAGCGCGCCGCAGCATCATTGCCAACTCAAATCCGGGCCGCTGCCAGGGAAGCCAAATGAGATGATGGCCGAAACGCCGGTTAAACTCTTCCATCTTGTCCCGTCCATTGGCCGAAGCCGCCAGGGCAATGCCCCAATCGGGGTGCAGATGGTCGACGTGAGGAAAGGGAAGAAAGCCGTGCAGGGCGGTGTCAATCGAGCTCGCTACCGAATTTGTTCCGAAGGTGCAAAGGGGATAGAAATCCACCATTTCGTCTTCGTGCTCGACGCCACGGTAGCGCTTCTCAAGGGCGCGCAGTTTGTCCAGATAAAGGGTGGCAAAGCCATCGCGCTTGATGCTTCCCAGATCGCCTCCACTGCCCTTTACCCAGAGGACGAGTTGTTCGCGTCCGTCGAGGGGATCAGCCTGGACAATCTTCGAACTGGTATTGCCGCCGCCGAAGTTGGTGATCCGCAGGTCGCGGCCCAGGAGGTTGGAACGGTAGCGAAGCAGCTCGGGCCCGTCCAACCCGCGAGCTATTCCCTCGTCCCAGAGATCCTGCAAGTAACGCAATCCAGGCGCGGTTTTCGCCTGCTGCATGGGGATCACTTCCCTTCCAAGGCAGAGAAAAGTGGGTAGCGCAGACTTTCGCTTCTCAGAAAGTCTGCGGCTTGTTGCGGACGAAGAGCCGCAGAGTTCGAAAGGCGCGAACTCTGCACTACCCCTGTTTCTTTTTGATTTTCCTATGACCTGTTCCCCGGAACCTATAACCTGTCCCTTGCTACGCGTAGCTGCTGACAGCGGAGGCGCGCCCGGCGCGTTGGCGAGTGATTTGCTCCATATAGCCGCTGTCGCGGAACGCGGCCAAAGGATTCTCCGCCAGTCCCTTGGCGTGCCGCCACTCTCGCACCGCGGGCCGGACATCAGTGCTGAAAGCGTCTTTGTAAATGTTCTCCGCGTCAATCAACCGCTGCTCGTTCTGCGCCGCCGTCAAGGCGCCGAAGTCGATAAGCGCAGCCTTAGCGTAAAGCTCCTGCGCGGCCATCACCGTTTGGATCATTTCCTCGATCTTGCCCTTGAGATTGTGACTCTGGTCAATCATGTAGGCGATGTCAGCGCGTCGGCCAGTTTCCCACTCGTAGAAACGGATCTCAGCAAAGATGCGAAAGACCTGATAAGGGTCAATGGAGCCCAGGGTTAGATCATCGTCGGCGAAGCGACGGTCATTAAAATGGAAACCGCCTAGCATATCCTCGTCCAGCAACCAGGCCACAATTTGCTCGATGTTCTGAGCTTGGTAGTGGTGTCCCGTATCGACCAGCACTCGCGCTTGCGGCCCCGCCGATCGGGCAAGTACGAGCGCCATGCCCCAGTCCGCGATATCCGTGTGATAGAAGGCGGGCTCGAAGGGCTTATACTCGACCAGCAGCCGCTGGTTAGGACCCAGGGCCTCGTGGGTGCGCTTCAGCCCTTCTGCCATCCAATGCTTCCGCGCACGAATGTTGGCGGTGCCGGGGAAGCTGGAGCCGTCGGCGAACCACGGTGTGACGTCCCTTGAGTCCAGCTCGCGCGCAATCCTCACCGAGTCCAGAATGTGGCTGAGGGCGCGCTGCCGCACGGATTCTTGTTCGTTGCACAGCGAACCATACTTATAGGCCTGGTCCTGGAACACGTTGGGGCTGATGGAACCGGGCCGCACCCCGTAGCGCTCAGCGAGTTTCTTGACGTCCCGCGATTGCGTTCCTTCCGGCACATCCCATAGCACGTGGAGCGCCACGGTGGGGCAAGCGCCGCTGAATTTGTGCACCTGGCCCGCGTCGGCAAATTTCTCCTCGATCGTGCTAGCCGCAGGTTGAAGGAACTTACCGAACCGGGTGCCGGTGTCAGCAAACCCCCAAGAGGGTAGTTCAATTTGCAGCCTATCCAACGCCGCAACGACGGTCTCCGTGATAGAGGACGCCGGCTCAGAGAAATGTGATGTCATAGGTTGCTTGTAACCTCCTAATATTCAGTGACGCTTATTGTATAACAGCAACCAAGTCCCGGGAGCATGTTCCGTCCCGATTCTTTACGGTGGCTGGGGCTCTACTCAATGATTTCGAATCGTTTCAGTGCCTCCTCATCAATCATCACGCCGAGCCCTGGTACGCTATCATCCAGCTCAATATATCCGTCTCGAGGCAGGGGTTCGCCCTTAAAGATATACCAAAACAGCTCGTTCCCCACCTCGACGTCTACCGGCGGGAAAAACTCAGCGATGGGGCAGTTGTAGCTGGACATCGTCACGTGGTAATTGTGCATTTGCCCCGCGTGAGGGACCACAGGCACTCCGTGAGCTTCGGCCAGTGCCACGATTTTCCGTGCCTGGGTAATGCCGCCCACCCGATTGGTGTCAAACTGGATGTAGTCGACCGCCTTGGCATCGAGGATCCCGCGAAAGCCGTGAAGGTTGAACTCATGCTCTCCACCGGCGATCGGAACTCTGTTGAGCGCTTTCAGCGTCGAATAGCCGGAGATGTCGTCGGGAATGATCGGCTCTTCGAGCCATCGGAGCTGGTAAGGCTCCAGCAGCGGAAGCATTCTTCGCGCGTAGTCCAGGGTCCAGCCCATGTAGGCATCAGCCATCAGGTCGATTTCATAGCCTATTACCTCGCGCACGGTGCGAACCAGTTCCAGGTTCCGCTGCATACCGGCTGCGCCGTCCGTCGGGCCCCATCCAAAGCGCAATTTCATGGCCCGGTAACCGTCATCCTTGTACCTCTTGGCCTCGCGCGCGAGATCCTCGAGCGGCTGGCTGTACAGGCGGCTGGCATAAACCGGAATGCGAGCTTTGGTTCGTCCGCCGAGGAGCCGGAATACTGGCTGTTTCAGGATTTTGCCCATTAGGTCCCAGATCGCAATATCGACCGCACTGATCCCTACCATGCCGACGCCCTTCCTTCCGAAAGGCAGGGTACCGCGGTACATGTGTTGCCAGAGGAGTTCGCAATCGAGCGGATGTTGTCCAAGAACAAGGGGCTTGAGGTAAACATCGATGAGCTGTTTGGTGACACGTGGCGCAAGCGCAGCCTCACCAACCCCCACGTCACCCGTATCCGCCATCACCTCCACCACCAGCCAGCTCAAAAACCGAAAGAAATTCATGGCGCCTGACGGCAGCTCCAGAAGGTCCAGCGCATTCGTGCAAAAGTGCGGCGGTGGCGGCGCGGTTTCACCTCGCCATTCCACTACCCTCGTACGTATCTCGGTTATCTTCATTTCCGAATCCTTTGAATATTGCTCCAAGCTAAGCGGGAGGAAAATCAAATAGCGGTATATCCGCCGTCAACCATCAAATGAGTTCCGGTGATGTAGGAAGCTTCATCGCAAGCCAGAAAAAGGATGGCTCGTGCGACCTCGTGGGGCTGGCCGATCCGCTTCAGCAAGGTCTTGGCACCTTCATCCGCATTCAACTGCTCAAGGGTCATGCCTCGCTCTTGCATGTAGCGCTCGAGTGCGGGGGTCATGATGCTGCCGGGGCACACGCAATTCACTCGTATGGCCCAGTGGGCGAGGTCCATGGCCATGTTGCGTGTCAATTGCAAGATGGCGGCCTTAGTCGCACTGTAAGCAAATATGTTGTTTTGGGCGATCCAGCTTGAGATCGACGCCAGATTCACCACAGCGCCGCCTCTTTTTTTCATTGAATCGACCACGTACTTCGTGACTAGCACCGTACCGATCACATTAACGGCCAGCGACTGCTGCCACTCCGCTACGGTCGCATCGAATCCTTTCAGCACAAAGATGGCGGCATTGTTCACCAGAACGTCGATGTCGCCGAAGGCTTTCGCTGTCTCATTGACCAGGCGCTGCGCGTCTGTTTCCTTTGAGATATCTGCTCGCACAAACAGCGCGACGCGACCTTGCCGTTCAATTTCAACCACCGTCCGCTCTCCGCCCGCGGCGTCACAGTCCACAACCGCTACCTTGGCTCCTTCGCAAGCAAACAGGAGCGCTGTCGCTTTGCCGATGCCGCTACCCGCACCCGTGATGATTGCCACCTTGTCTTGCAGTCTCATAACATAGGCACGATACATCCAAATGGTGGCGATGCACATATGTTTTGCGCATAAGCGCATCCTGAGGTAGGTTAAGCATCCATGGGAACGCTTATGCCGAGGCAAGCTTTTTTTGACTTGGGAGGGCAAGTAGCTCTCGTGACCGGCGCTGGCCAGGGAATCGGGGAAGCGATTGCCCGCCGTCTGGCCGCCGCCGGTGCGCGGGTGGCGGTGCTTGATCTAAGAGAAGAACTGGCGGAACGGGTCGCCTCATCGCTTGGCACGGTAGGTGTTCACTGCGATGTTGCATCGGCATCCTCGGTGCAGCAAGCCATCGAACGCGTAGATCGGGAACTCGGGCCTGCGCATATCCTAGTGAATAATGCCGGTATCACGGGAAGGACCTTGCCCCTGTGGCAGCTCGAGGAAAGCGACCTCGACCAGGTTTACGCGGTAAACCTGAAAGGTGTCTTCCTTACTTGCCGCGCCGTCATCGACTCCATGATCTCGAGACGCTACGGCAGGATCGTCAACGTCGCGTCGATTGCCGGGAAGGAAGGGAACCCCACACTGATTCCTTACTCGAGCACCAAGGCAGCGGTGATTTGTCTCACCAAGGCCTTGGCGAAGGAGGTCGCCGGCAAGGGAGATATCACCGTGAACAGCATTTCGCCTGCTGTGGTAAGAACCACGATCCTAGACACGATGTCACCCGAAACGGTTGCTTACATGGTGAGTAAGATCCCGCTCGGGCGCACCGGTACGGTAGAAGAGATCGCCGCCCTCATCCACTTCCTTGCATCTCGAGAAGCCTCGTTCACCACAGGCCAGTGTTATGATATCTCCGGCGGTCGAGCGACCTACTGAAACGCGGCAAGGCGACGCTGGACATAGCGCCCCTAAGGCCGCAACCAAAAGCAGATTCTTCGCTACGCTCAGAATGACATGTCATCCCGAGCGTAGCGAGGGATCTGCTTTCCTTCGCGGCTAGCGACGAATCTGGCCACCAGTAGCATAGAGGTCGGGTCCCGGGCTCGACGGATCGGTGCCGCGGCAGAGCCGAGCCATGTTCGATTCAGACCGGAGCATTAAGAGCTATTCACGCAGGCAGTTCATAACCCATACAGGTCTTGCAGGTCTTGCCGCATCGTGGACGGGCCAACCGCTGGTCCCGGAAAGGCGCGAAGCGGACGACAGCGAAGCTCGAATGGGAAATGAGTGGGAGAAACTCAGGGGTGCATTCCTGGAACCCCCGGAATCAGCACGACCCATGACCCGATGGTGGTGGTTTGGGGGGGCGATCACCCCTGAGGAGATCACGCGCGAGCTGACGCTGATGCGCGAAGCTGGCATTGGCGGGGTTGAGCTTCAGCCCGTCTATCCTTTGGAGGTCGATGATCCCGAGCGGGGGATACGCAATACCCGTTACTTCTCTGAGGAATTCAATGAACTGCTGCGGCATACGGTGCGTGAGACCCGCCGGCTGGGACTGCAGTTCGATCTCACCTTGGGCAGCGGCTGGCCCTACGGCGGTCCATTTATTCCCGTGAATCGAGCGGCCCGCCGGCTTCGCGTCCTCACGCGTTACGTTGCGGGCCCGGGGCAATTCTCCTGGGACCTGAGCGCCGAGATCCAGGAGGATGAAAACCTCATCGCTGCCGTGGCGACTCCGGTGCTTCCCTCCGGCAACCTGGACCTCGCTCACAGTAGTGTAATGACGGACCGGATCCGGACGCACACCAAAGATCACGAAATTACCTTTCGGGGATTTGACCAGGCAGAGCTTCCCTTCGGCCTGTGGAGTGTCCAGGTGTTTCTGGACACGCCCACCCTAATGCAGGTGAAGCGGCCGACGCTGGGAATGGAAGGTTACGTGATCGATCATCACAGCCAGGAGGCCATGGCTCTGTTCCTCGACGCCGCCGGTAACCAGGTGATCGATCAATTGAAGTCCGTGGCGGATCCGCCCTTTCATTCGGCCTTCTGCGACAGTCTGGAGGTCTACGGAGCCGACTGGACAACGCACTTCATTGCCGAGTTCCAGCGCCGTCGCGGCTACGATTTCAGACCTTATCTTCCCGCCTTATGTCAGGACGCCGGTCCGCTCACTCCCCACCTGCGTTACGACTACCACCTCACCATGTCCGACCTCATCGTAGAGTATTTCTTCCGGCACCTCACGCGCTGGGCGAGGGACCACCGCCTGACGTCGCGTATCCAGGCCCATGGCGCTTTTGGCGACGTCATGCAGGGATATGCGGCGGCAGATATCCCCGAAGGCGAGGACATCTTTCACGGGACGCGCTATTCCGTGAATATCAAGCACCGCCGCCTCTGCACTTCGGCTGCCCACATCTACCAAAAGCGTTTGGCCTCGGCTGAGACCTATACCTGGCTGGATATGCCCCTCTTTACCGTAACCCTCGAGGAGATGAAGGCCGCGACGGACACGATGTTTCTCGATGGGATCAACCACATCGTGAACAGTGGTTATCCCTCGTCTCCGCCCCAGGTGGGAAGGCCGGGCTGGGTCTTTTATGCCGAAACGATCGTCAATCAGAATAACATCTGGTGGCCGCATTATCGCTATCTTGCGGAGTATGTGCAGCGCGTCCAGAGTTTGCTCACCCAAGGTGTTGCGGTGAACCAAGTCGGAGTCTACGTCCCGCTCGCCGATGTCTACGCGCAGTTCGGCAAAGGGTCGCGGAACATGGACGAGGAGATTGAGAAGCGTTTGGGCTTGGAGCCGTTGCTTGCACTTCGCCGCGCCGGATACGATTTTGATCTGATCAACGACTGCGCGCTCGAGACCGTGGCGCGAGTTGAAGAGGGAAAACTACGGGCAGGCGATGCGGTTTATTCCGCGGCTATCGTGTTCGGCTCACATTTCATGCCGCCCGAATCGCTGGAACGTTTTGCCGAGTTCGCGCGCAGTGGGGGGCTGCTCATCTTCGTGGGGCGCCTTCCGGAGGCGGCACCGGGGATGGCCGATCAGGAGCAACGCACAGCTCGGGTTCGTAGCCTTGTCACCGGCCTTTGGCCAAACCGGCAGCCGGTGGCAGGCCGGATGGAGACCGTGGGAAAGGGCAAGAGCGTTTTCGTGGGTGATTATTCCTCGATAGTGTCCCAACTGGAGTTGCTGATTCCTCCCGATTTTAGGGTGCTCGAAGCGAACGATGGGAGCGAGGCTGCGCTGAGGTTTGCGCAGGCGAACGTCGGGTTCGTACATCGGCGCCTCGGCCCGGTGGAGATATATTTTGTGAGCAACGTAGCGGAAACAACCCACCGCCTTCGGGTGCAGTTTGCCACCGGCGGCCGGCAACCCCAACTATGGAATGCCGACAACCGCGAGAGCTATGAAACCATGGTATTCCGGCCCGTTGACCTCTCCGGTGGTGTGCGGGGAACTGAAGCGCTACTGCACCTCGACCCCTTCGCATCCTACTTTGTGGTGTTTAACCCGAGCGACGGACAGCCGATCGTGACGGACACCAATTGGCCGGGTCCCTTGCAACTGAGGCAAGCGGCGAATGAGATCGAAGCTTCGGGCTTGATCGCCGCCAACGGTCATTATTATCTCGTCCGAGCCAACGGCAAGAGGCACGACTTCACGGTGAATGACGTCCCCCAGCCGGTGGCGATTAAAGGAACGTGGGACCTCGAGCTGGACGGCGGCCCTAAGCTGCGTCTGGACGATCTGCTTTCCTGGACCGATCTCGCTCCTGCCAGGAACTACAGCGGCTGGGCAACATACAGTATCAGCTTCGACGTTCCAGATCTCGGTAGAGACCTGGAATGGTGGCTCGATGTCGGAAGCGTTCACGAAACCGCGGAGGCTAACCTGAATGGCACCGCCCTGGGAGCCGCGTGGAAAGGGACCCGCCGGCTCAACTGCCGGCAAGCGCTCAAGGCGGGTGGGAATCAGCTCGCGGTGAGGGTCGGCAACCTCTGGGTCAACAACTTCTATTCGCGCCCGAAGCGCGATCTGAAGCCGGTGGCGGAGACTTTCGGCATTCGTTGGGGAACCTATGGCGAAATTCCACCGAAGACCATGCCCCCCTCCGGCCTGCTGGGGCCTGTCCGTTTGATTCCCCTGCAGCGTAGAACCGAGAAATTGTAGCTGCCCATGACCACACGAACCAAGCGCCGCGCTACGCAAGCTTCGGATGGTTCTTCTTGATCCACTCTCGGACTCGCTGATTTAGGCCTCGGGCCAAAATTGCCATTTCCTCCGCCTCGTGGTTCGAAATGTGCCCTCCGAATTCGTAGCTGGTCAAGTTCCGCTTCTTCCGAAAGGCATCGAACTGTTGCACGAACCGGGAATCCGCACCTATCGAAAACGCGAGCGACTGAATCACTCGCAGATGGTGTGCCTCTCGGGCGGCGCGGTACCCGGCTGCCGCCAAAGCGGCTGTCGCAGCCTGCAGAGCGGCGCTGTAAGCGATGTTGAAGCGCCAGTCGACGGAAAGGTTTGGGGTCTGGCAAGCCTCAAGATCGCGGTCTACCAGCGCGAGCAAGTCCCGGATCTCCCGTCGGCTCGGCTTGTGTGATGTCACCCAGCCGTTGCGAAGCCACGTTTGCAAGCTCACGCTTGTCTCCTATCAAGAATATCTTCTTGTCTCGCAGGACCGTTTTGACGAAGTGATTCTGGGCGGCCAGCCTGGAGCGAAACTCATCAACGGAGTACACAGTGGGATTGATCTCGCGGGCCAGGGTTTCCTGAGCTGGGTTTACGGCTGCAACGACTTCAGCAAATGTGGGATCGCCGACGATCATCACATCGACGTCACTCGCCCGACGGTAGTCCTCGCGCGCGAAGGAGCCATAGACCAAAGCAACTCGAATGCGCTCTGCTAGGGGAGTGAGCGCGGCTTGCAGAACCTCAGCGAGACCGCTGGTCTTGACCATCAGGCCTTTGATCTCGGCGAAAACCGGGCACCGCGGATTGGCCTGGTAGTAGACTTGGTGGCCTCGCGCCGTACGGGTGATGATGCGCGCACGGGTGAGCCGGCTGACCTCGCGGTCTACGGCGCCGAGTCCTGCTCCTGCCCTTCGCGCTAGCTCGCGCAAGTAGAAAGAGTCCTCAGGGTGCGTGAAAAGCAGACCCAGCACCGCGCGTCGGGTCCGTCCGAACAGGGCGGCAGAGAGCTCGAGGGTAGGTGTTGTTCTCATTCCGAGTACAATCGTACTCAATCTGATAACGACCTGCAAGTGTGCTGCTGGATGTTGCCCCGCCTAGATGGACACGCACAGGCCTCGCCTGACCCACCCCCGCGTGGAGATGTAAAGTCTGAAGCCGACCAGCCGAATAGCAATAGGAGGGCCTTAACATGCTACGTGCAGTCCTGCCGTTCCTATTTGGCGTGGGAATTTCTCAACTCACCCTGTGGACTTCGAAGCGCTGGAAGAGGAGTCGCCATTGGCACTTCCTCGACCGCCTGAGATGAAAAGGGCAATAGACTCTTCCAACGGCGCAGCGCCCACCACCGCCATGGCGATTGTGGTAGGAAGACTAAATAAGACATTATAGCAATTATGCGATAATCCTCGGGTCAGGGCAGTTTCAAAATTGAGTAAGGAATTCACGATTGAGTACGTAGAACTGCCGAACAGGCGAGTTCCCGCCCGAGAATTCGTGGACTCTTTGGATGGCAAAGCGGCCGCCGGATAGACGCGTTTATCGAATGCAGGGAAAGTTCGCTAAGAAGCTTGCGGATGACATCTTCGAGCTGCGGGTCAAACAATTCGACCGAATTTTTCGGGTTCTCTTCTTTTACCAGCCGGAAATGCGAATCGTGATTACGTCGGGATTTCACAAGAAGACAGAACAGACACCACGAGGGGGAGATCACGAGGGCGGAGCAGCTAAGTACTGGCTTTCACAAATACGCTAGCGTATCAGTGTCCGCGTCAGCGAGGCCCGTTAGGGCCACTCCCGCTTCGCGGGATGGCCCAGCGCGAACAGCGCTGGGATAATCTTCCCCGCTTAGAAAGCCCCGCTATAAGGGGCGACAGAGGTATTTCCCGGTCCTTATGCCGGTAGAGTAGGAGAGGAGGCGATGCCCAGAGGCACGACTTCCTCTCCCCTCGTCGAACCGGACGTGAGGATCTCCCTCATCCGGCTCTCGCAGAAACGGTCAGCCGAAAGCATGCGCAGGCAGTTG
>Ga0187846_10001924_pt1 | contig 11574 bp, 11 predicted proteins | sample TC_taG_FD_161473 | JGI IMG/M metagenome (GOLD analysis project Ga0187846, IMG submission 161473) | Biofilm microbial communities from the roof of an iron ore cave, State of Minas Gerais, Brazil - TC_06 Biofilm (v2) | ecosystem: Environmental > Terrestrial > Deep subsurface > Cave > Wall biofilm... | reverse complement strand
AACGGCAGTACTCAGCCTCTTGCTTTTTGGGCTTGTATCGGTCATCGAACGCATAGCTTTACCGTGGTATCACGGTTCGGTAGCACGCTGGTAATGCGTGTATGCACTTGTACGAAAGGAGGAACTCAATGAGTTCTCGTATACGACTTTTATTGAGTATCGGCATACCGGTACTGCTGATCATCGTCATTGTTGGGGTTTTTCTATTGCAGCAGCGTGCTGCCAGCCCTGGTAAGCAAACTACACAGCAAACTGTGACAGCGTTGCCATCCCAATGTGCTTCTTTGGGCAAATCAACGCCACAGCAGTTGACGAGCTTCAGCCTGGCTTTGGACTGGACGCCCAACACGAACCATACTGGTATCTATGTTGCAATGGCGCAGAACTGGTACCGCTCTGAGGGCATTGATCTGCATTTGTTGCCCTACTCTGCCAGCGTTTCACCGGATGTTCTGGTGAGTAATGGCAAGGCAGATGCTGGAATCAGTTTCACTGAGGGCATTGTAACAGATGCCGCTGTGGGGCAGCCGGTGGTCTCGATTGCTGCCATCATCCAGCACAACACTTCCGCGCTTGTCACACTTGCGAGTTCCGGCCTCACACGCCCGCGCGACCTGGACGGCAAAGCCTATGGCGGATTTGGCGCTCCTTATGAGCAATCAGTAGTGAGCCTGGTCATCCAGAAAGATGGTGGTAAAGGCCAATTCCGCAATGTGACGCTGAGTGTCGATGCTATGGACGCGCTGGAGTCCCACCGCATCGATTTTGTCTGGGTCTATGAGGGCTGGGAAGTCATCCAGGCGCAGCTCCAGGGTGTGAAGCTAAATATCTTCCCCATCACGAGCTATGGTATCCCTGATTACTACACGCCGAATATCATCACCAGTCCCTCTGAGATCAAGCAGAAGCCGGACTTGCTCCGCAAATTCATGCTGGCAACGGCGTGTGGTTATGAGTACGCGCGCACCCACCCGCAACAGGCGGCGCAGATGCTGATAGCTGGAGCACCCGCAGGGACCTTCTCCAATGCAGGGCTGGTGTATGCGAGCCAGGACTACCTCAGCTCGCGCTACGCAGATCCTGGTCGCAAATGGGGCATGCAGGAAGCAGCCGCCTGGCATAACTACCCACAATTCATTATCGATTCGGGAGGTGTTACCGATGCGTCTGGCAAAGCAGTTCACAGCATGAACTTCGATGCCTTGTATACCAATGAGTTCTTACCGTAAAGGTACGCTTATGGAAATGAACAAATTAGTCGGATGATCATTGGAGGCGTAGGGGCTCGATTATGCACATTAATAAAATAATCCAGCCATCCGTAGGGGCCCGATTTATCGCGCCCATCGCCGATTCATCGGCCCTCGCTGGATGTTATGATGTCCGCCGTAAAAAGTTAATCTGAATTATCGCGCCCTTTTACCCCTCTTTAAGCTCCTGCGCATCTGTGTGAATAACAAGTAACAGTCCACGCTCAATGGACACTTCAGCGTGTTCCTGGGTGAGCACATTGCTCATTCCACGCGGCTTCCCAAAATATAATGTCTCACCATGCAGCGCATAATAAAGCCCCATAGTCCGGATGCCGGTCACATCACTCGTCAATGGCAGGAGTGAGAGCAGATCTCCCGCCTGCCCATCGATAGCAGAACTCCCCGGCCCACGCACAATCCAGCCGGTCGATGGCCCATCCACAATCCTCATGTCAACCGCCTCGAAGCCGGCCAGCAACAGTATATTCGCTATAGTATGATCGAAACGCACTCCACCAATCACGCCGAGCAGCGTAATGCTGGTCGCTCCTTGCTCAATGGCTGCCTGCACCGCAAGTTCCGTGTCGGTCTCATTCTTCTCGACTGCAACCCGACGTACCTGGCTGCCTCTCTCGCTCAATTGTTGTAATACCAGTTCATCCAGCGAGTCAAAGTCACCAACGACAATAGCAGGATTGTAGCCGTATCGCAGCGCCGTAGCAGCGCCACTATCCGCCGCAATAATCATATCAGCGCCGGCGATTGCCCTGTAAAAGGCCTTCCCTGGCTGGAGTGTTCCACCCGCGAAGATTACAACGTGCATATCTTTGAACCCTTCGGCTAATTGGGTACATATCGAGAAAACGTTTAGCTTCTCGATGGACTTCTTGCCTTACTTTATCTGGTATCAATCATCTTGTAAAGAGCGTTTAGACAGCAATCAGGGCTTTTCGAGAAAGACGATTATAGACATCTACAAATGAAAAGCATATTGCGCAAAGCCACTTGTAATCGTCTCCAAACAGATCGCAAGCGGAAAGAGGCCTCCTATACTTTTCGGCCTGATTCGTAGCTATACCAGCACTCATTACGTTATACTAAACAGGCAGAATAGCTTATAACGCATCAGAGGTATAAATCGATTCATGCTTTCTTCCGCTAAAACGAAACAACCCCAGTCGTGGGGCAGATATCCAAAAGTTCAGCATTGCCAGGTTCTACCAGTTTACTGGCGCAGCGACCTACCTGATCTCTCCAGCCTTGAACTACCTGTATTGCCTTATGCTTATGGGCGCAGCTATGGCGATAGCTGCCTTAACGAGGGCGGCGTATCGCTCGACGTCAGCCGCCTGCGGCGCTTCATCTCCTTTGACGAAGAAAAAGGCCTCTTACGCTGCGAAGCAGGCGTTTCCCTGGCCGAAATACTCGAGGTCATCGTCCCTCGCGGCTGGTTTCTGCCAGTCTCGCCGGGTACCAGGTTCGTATCCGTCGGCGGCGCTATCGCCAATGACATTCATGGCAAGAACCACCACCGGGCTGGCACATTCGGTTGCCACGTCACCTGCTTCGAGCTGTTGCGCTCAAATGGCGAACGCTTCGTCTGTTCCCCAAATGAGCATAGCGAGCTTTTCCATGCCACCATCGGCGGATTAGGCTTAACTGGCGTTATCTTATGGGCTGAATTTCATTTGAAACCCATCGTAAATCCCTATATCGACGTGGATCACATTCGCTTCTCATCCCTCGACGAGTTCTTCGAGATCTCGGTGGAGTCAGACAAGGATTATGAGTACACCGTATCCTGGGCCGATATTTTGATCGGTGGCGAAAATCTGTGCAGGGGGATCTTCACACGTGGTAATCACAACCAGTCAAAAGCACTGGCCTCCAAACATCAGAAAAAGCGCCTGCCGCTGGCCTTGCCATTCAACTTCCCCATTTTTGCGCTCAATACCCTGACCGTGAAAGCCTTTAACGAACTCTATTATCATGCGCAATTAAGCAAAAGGGTGCACAAAGTCGTTCCATATGATCCTTTCTTCTATCCCCTTGACTCCATCCACAACTGGTATCGCATGTACGGCAAACGTGGTTTTTTGCAGTACCAGTTCGTTGTGCCCTTTGAGAATGCGCGTGAGGCGATGAAGGAGATTCTAGGTCGCATCAGGCGTTCAGGTGAAGGGTCATTTCTGACCGTGCTCAAGCAATTTGGCAACATCCAGTCACCAGGCATGCTCTCCTTCCCCCGACCGGGCTTAACCCTCGCCCTCGATTTCGCCTATGGTGGTCAGAAAACCTTGCAATTGTTAGACGAACTTGATAAGATCGTGCTGCAAAGCTGTGGGGCAGTTTATCCAGCGAAAGATGCGCGTATGAGCGCTGAAAGCTTCCAGGCTTTTTTCCCAAAATGGAAAGAATTTGCGCAATATGTGGATCCTCACTTCTCTTCCAGCTTCTGGCGGCGTGTAACAGCAGCAAGAACACAATCTCAAGCATTGGTGGCGTTCTAAATGAAAATATTGATAATAGGGGCAACTTCGGCCATTGCCCATGAAACGGCCAAATTTTTTGCTAAAGATGGCGCCGAGCTTTTCCTCGCCGGTCGCACTCCTGCGAAGCTTGAGGATGTCGGCAACGACCTCAAAGTGCGTGGCGCGAAACGCACGGAGACCTTTCTACTCGATCTAAGCGACCTCGACCGGCACCAGGAAATGATACAGACCGCCATTGAGACACTCGGCGGACTCGACATGGTTTTGATTGCCCATGGAACGTTGAGCGATCAACAATTATGCCAGCAGAGCGCAGCAAAAACGATTGAGGAATTGACAACAAACTTTACCAGCGTCATTTCTCTCCTAACCATTCTCGCTAATTATTTCGAGCAGCAAAAGCGAGGTTGTATCGCCGTTGTGTCATCGGTAGCGGGCGACCGTGGCCGGAGAAGCAATTATGTGTATGGAACTGCCAAAGGCGGCGTCAGCATTTTCTTGCAGGGTTTACGCAGCCGGTTGTCCACTTCAGGCGTTACCGTGATAACTATAAAGCCAGGCCTTGTGGATACTCCTATGACGTCTTCATTGAAGAAGGGCTTGTTGTTTGCTCAACCGGCTAAAGTTGGGAAAGGTATTTACGAGGCAATGATAAAGGGCAAGGAGGTAGTTTATTTGCCCTGGTTCTGGCGACCAATCATGGCTGTGGTCAGGAGTTTACCTGAGCCTATCTTTAAGAGGATATCTATCTAAAGAAGAAATGACGCTCCTCTTGCCGTCTCAGTAATGATCTTCTTCGAATTGCTATTACATGAAAGTTTAAGATGGTAGGCCTAGCTCTCTTCGGACAAGGCTGACAAAGTTCGGAGCGTGCTGCTTGAGTGTATTCAAAAGTTCTGCTGTGGTTTTGGGGGGATATTGAAGGTCCGATGCTTGCATTACAACGACCTCTGCTACCCCTTTACGGGCGAGATAAAAAAGATGCACCAGAAATTCATCTGGTGCTTGCGCTTCCACTCCAAAGGAAGCGAGAGAACTTTGAGGGAAATCTTTTAAATTTTGGGTTACTATGACCTGGGCGCTACAAGCTACTGCGGCTGCCAGCACATGACGATCCTTTTCGTTAATTGGCATTGAGGGAATTAGTGATCTATGATGAGCAATAAGCGATTCTGGAAAGGCCCCTTTTATGGTATCTATGAGATCCTGAGCTTTATTTTCAGCTACACCTCTATGACTAATAAGATTTCGGCGCAAATCTTCAAGAATATCGTTTGTAAAGTAGACTCTATATAAATTAGCCTCCGCAGCTCGCAATAGCGTGTCGCGGAGTGCTGAGGGAAATAGAACGCAGGTATCAAGCACAACAATAAAAGATGACATACATGTATACCCCTTCCCTACTTATCAATGTAATTCGAATTTAGGTCATTAGCATGCTCAGATGCCTGGTATAGGTTAAATAGTAGTCCTGTCTGCTTTTACTTAAGGCAGACAGATAGACTTGCTATTCATTATACAGCCCTAGTTCTTGGCTCATTTGTGTGAGTTCAGTTAGTTTGCGATGTCTTTCGGCATCGCGGCGCTTCTTGTATTCCATAAGATCACTAAATCGTATGCGCCTATGTGTTCCAGTCATGACAAACGGAATATCGCCCTGTTCAAGGAGTTTTACCAGGTAAGGCCGTGAGACGTTGAGAATATCCGCTGCTTCTTGGGTTGTGAGTTCCTTGTTAATAGGCACAATTGTAACAGCTCTGCCTTGCTTTAGATGAAAAACGATTCGCCGCAGTACTAAGAACACAGATTCAGGTAATGGAATCTCTTCTCCATGAGGCCCAATGAGCTTTGGGCCACGAGTAGAGTTCTCTAACATAGATTCAATTCTGCGTAATGCTGGCTGTTCGCTTTCGCTAGCTGTGATAGGCTCATGTTCCAGTACTGGCATAATTTTTCCTCGCTCCTTCTTATGCTTTTATCTGTACATTTCCCTGTAATCGTATCATAACATATATTCGAAATAAACGCAATAGATAAAATAAACGAAACTATGATCTCAAACCCTGCCTACCCCTGCCTCGAATAAAACACATACAAAATAATCCCAGTAAGGATTAACACAATTCCCAGGCCTCCCAGGACGAAGACAAGCGCAAGATTCGCTCCACCTCCACCACTGGTACCTGTTCCCGGCGTGGGTGATGGCGTGGGAGCGATGGTAGGCGTCACTGTAGGTGATGGAGAAGCCGTTGGCGATGGCGATGGTGATGGCGTGGGTGTCGGCGTGGGCGTGGGTGTTGGCGTGGGCGTCGGCGTGGGTGTCGGCGTGGGCGTTGGCGTGGGTGTCGACGTGGGTGTCAAAGAAGGTGTAAGCGTAGGCTGATCGTGAATGCGCTGGCTAAACCCATTAGCATGCGTCTGTGGCATCAAGATGCCGGCAAATCCCAAAATGCAGAATCCACAGCAGAGCAGCAGAAAAAGATACCTTGTAAGTCTTTTGAACACCATCTAGCTCTCCAAAAAAGCAACATTGTCTCAACAATTGAAACGTTGAGGGGTAGTTACTTGTAACGCCAGGTCTATTGCTTGCCCTGTTTGCTGCGTTTAGCGCTGCGCTGTCTCAATGCTTCGTAAAGAGCTATACTGCCTGCAACCGCTGCATTGAGAGAATTGATGCGGCCATGCATCGGAAGTCTAATCAGCAGATCGCAATGCTCGCGTACCAAACGGCTGATGCCTTTGCCTTCGCTGCCTACCACCAGCGCTAAAGGACCGGTAAGATCAGCCCTGCCATACTCCGCTTTTGCTTCTCCATCTAATCCGATTACCCAGATATTCTGTTTTTTGAGAAATTCGATTGTGCGCGTCAGGTTGGTTTCCTGGGCAATCAATAAATGTTCGCTGGCCCCCGCCGAGGTTTTAACCACAGTTGCATTGACCTCTGCTGCCTCATGCAAAGGAATAATCACACCATGCACGCCCGCCGCCTCCGCGCTGCGCAATAGCGACCCGAGATTGTTGACATCTTGAATAGCATCAAGGATTAGCAGCAAAGGGTCTTCATTTTTATGTCTGGCGTAATCTAGAATTTGCTCGAGTGTCGCGTACTTACGCGATTCAACTACCGCCAGGCAGCCCTGGTGGACCGCCCCCTGACTGAGTTGATCAAGGCGCTGGCGCGACACAGTTTCGATGGGAATATGCCTTCGTTCGGCCTCCTGGAGAATAGCAGCGATAGCTGGCGCATCACGCAGGCCCTCGGCTATTAAAATACGCTTAACTTGCCGGGGCGAACGCAGCGTCTCTAAGATAGGATTGCGACCCCACACGTAATCAGGCATCTATTTCCTCTACCAAATATGTTACAAGTCTGTCGTATTCTGCAATGCAAATTTTTGGGTTGCCTTTTTCCTCCCAGTTGGCGTGCATTGTAGAAGAATTCGCACAGCACTTGCTCACCTTTATTATACCTGGTAGTACCTAGTTCCCACGAGGGCAATCTTGTGGTTGCCCTCGCTGGAAGCAGTGGGTTTTCTGGCCTGCAGCTCGAGTCTGATTTCTTCTGCTCGCACTCAAGTCAGACAATCAAATCGAAACCTTCTCCCTCTCGATCTCGAGCGCCACCGCATCGCTATTGCTAACCGTACCTCTGACATGGGCTGTACTCTCGCTCAAACCCACTCTTCGCCAGATCATGCGTAAGGGAGCAGGCGCCCACCAGTTCCATGTCCCGAGGAGTCGCATTGTAGCCGGTACCAGCAGCATCCGCACCAGAGTAGCATCAATGATCACGGCAATTGCCAGGCCGATGCCGAGTTCTTGTATAAAGATGATCTTTGACGTACCAAATGCTCCGAACACCACTGCCATCAGCATTGCTGCACTTGTGATGAGCCAGCCTGTCCGTTGCAAACCTGAGGAGACCGCTGTACGATTATCGCCTGTCTCATCAAAACGCTCCTTGATGCGGCTGAGCAGGAACACCTCGTAGTCCATGGAAAGGCCAAAGGCAATGGCGAATATCAGAATAGGTTGTGTCGCGTCAATACTGCCGATTGACTGGAAGCCCAGCAGATTCTGCAAGTGACCATCCTGGAAGATCCAGACTAATGCGCCGAAGGTCGCCGAGAGCGAGAGTATATTGAGTACAAGCGCCTTAAATGGCATCAACAACGAGCCTGTCATTAAGAAGAGGAGCACCAGGACCGCCACAACCATCACAAGCAGCGCGTAGGGCAATGTCGCGCCCAGGCTTGCCAGTAAGTCAAGCTGGTATGCCGTATTACCATCAACCAGTGCCACAAGGCCACCCGGCGCATGGATTGCGCGTATCTGGCGTACAATATCTTCAGCCGCAGCGGTATAATCGGCCGGTTGCATTGCTACCGTAATTTTTGTCGTATCGCCATTTGCGAGTTGTGTTGCAATCGCAGCTAGCTGCGGATTTGCGCCAGGATGCGCGTAGAGCTGCTGGTAGTCTGCAAGCGAAAGCGACGGGTTAACGGTCACCAGGCTATCTACACTGACAACTCCAGGGATGCTCTTGATGGTACGTACATAGGTATCAAGACTGGCCAGGTTTGTGGGAGACAAGGCATCACCAGGCGTGCGAATAGCAATCACCAGTTGCGCGTTTCCTTGCTGTGGGAAATCCTGGCCGAGTCTATCAAAGACTATGCGCGCTTCCTGGTTCGATGGCAATGCCCTCACGTCTGGGGTAGAGAATGAAACACGCAAAAATGCCAGCCCAAGAGTCACCAGAATAGCCAGCACAGCCAGCGCTACTACTATGGGCCGTCGCATCACCGTTTCAGAGATGCGATACCACGCTCCTCGTGTCTCAGTAGATGCGGCTTGACGCTGTGACGATGTGTTGCGCCGGAAAAGACGTTGTATCGAAAGCGCGTTGACGCGATGGCCAAGCAGTGCCAGTATCGCAGGCAGGATCGTCAACGCTGCCAGCATTGCAACCAGCGTAGCTGCTATTGCACCCATGCCTATACTGCGCAAGAACATTTCTGGGAAGAGCATGAGGGCCAGCAAGCTCGTACTGACCGTAAGCCCTGAGAAGATGATTGTGCGCCCTGCTGTCGCCATCGTTCTCTCCAATGCGCCTTTCACATCATTTTTGTTGCTGCCTAATTCTTCACGGAAACGTGTCACGATGAAGAGCGCATAGTCGATTGCCAGGCCTAATCCCAGCATGGTCACAACGTTTACTGCGTAGACCGAAACATCCGTCAAACTTGCGAGCACGCGCAGGATTGCGAATGCTCCCAGGATGGCGATGCCACCAATGAGCAGCGGTAGCCCTGCAGCTACAAGCCCGCCGAATACGATCAGCAGGAGAATAGCTAAAATGGGAAAGGTTATCAACTCAGCGTGTTCCAGGTCAGTGCCTACTTGCTGATTGATCGCGTTACTGAAGGGAACAGTGCCTCCAACCTTTGTTTCAAGCGTCGACGAGGTTATGAGAGGCTCAATTGTTTTGTAGTCTTTCTCCTTCGTCGCTTCATCTTTTGCCGCGAGCTGCACTACCGCGAAGGTCTCGTGCCCATCGCGCGAGAGAAAACCAGGGCTATGCGTCGTATAGTAGGAAGTGATAGAAGCAATTTCTGGGCGCACTTTAAGTGTGGCCAGCAATTGTGTAGCGGCGTCCATGAAAGCGGGGTCAGTCGCTTTCATGGAGTTATTGCTCATCAGGATGATGATATCGGCTGCTGAGCCTCCTAATCGCGTCTCGAGCAGGTTCTGAGCCTTCGTTGATTCGCTCGCTGGATCTGCAAATCCTCCACTTTTGAGAGAACCAAAGAGTCCTGTCCCAAAAATTGCTGCTCCAGCGACTATCACAAGTACTGAGAAAAGGACTATCCAACGGGTACGATAAAGCATCCCGCCAAGTCTTGCTAACATGCGTTGATCCTTTCTAAATGAATGAAGTTCATTCATCTTATGGCAAAAAACAGATGTAGAATGTTCAGCCTGAAATGGGTTCGATAGCGATGTAGATTAAATCAATTTTAGCCTTACGTTGGATAATGCGTACCGTATCGAGTAAGAAATAATAGAGGCTGCGCATTAGCCCATATTTCTTTGACATTGCCACCTTAGCTGCCCTGATCTCCTGGGACTCAGTCAAAATTCGAGCTTTTCCCTCGATCGCTGATCCCGTTACTTTGCCGCTAAATGTACACGGAGCCAGAGCTACTCGCGCCGTATGGCGAATACGTTTAAGCTTCCCCGCATTCGCTCCTGATTCGACATAGATGGTTCCGAAACTGTCAGCGAACCACATGGGTGTAGCAACTGCTTCCCCTGTCTTGCGGAAAGTCGTCAGAGCGATATATTTCTCTCTAATGAGATCAGTAAACGTGTTTGTTTGAACCAGCATCTCTTGCCTCGCTTTGTAACAGTTTTTTCTCTCACTGGATGAATGAGCTTCACTCATTTAACTATATATTACGTCTTGCTGCGGGTTTCGTTACACTGAGTGAAGTTCATTCACATCCAGGTCTACTAAACGCTATTTTTGCTCAAAATGGAATTAACCGGTGTTGACTGCTGTCCCTGCGACTTTATGTGTAATGTCTTTTGGCCCCTCGCGTATTGATGGGCCAAAGAATAAACGTTCGACAATTTCAATGGTACGTTCGCGATAGAGTTCCTCGCGCTCGCCACCTTCGACACAGAAGCATTCATAACAGACGGAGTCAACCAGGCCAAAGAGGATTTTCGTATACATCTCTGTATCGAATGGTGGGAGTTGGCCCTGCGCAATCGCCTGGCGAAAAAAGCTATCAAGCGCCTTCGTAATTAATTCATCTGCAGCTTTATGTTTCTGGATCTCCTCCTGTGATTGTATATCTACATGAAAGAGCGACATCTGTTCGCTATTTTGATGACAGATACGAAAAGTTGCCTCAATCATTGCACGCGGCACTTGCTCAATTGGCAGCGTAGTAATCGTAGAGTCCTCAAAAACCGCAGCAAGCAACACTACCCAGTCTAGTGAGACGCTTGTGTAAATCTCACGTTTATTGTGGAAATAGAGGTAAACTGTTCCCACAGCAACACCTGCTGCTTCCGCAATCTCAGCGATAGTCGTATCCTCGTATCCTTTTTTTGCGAAGATATTGCTTGCAGCCTCGATAATTGCCCGTCGTTTTGATCCTGTTTCTTCTCTTACCATTTCCGCCATATGGACCTCCGAATGAATGAACGTCATTCATTTTTATAACATGGAAATACTGAAAAGTCAAGGGTTTTTTCTTTAAATTTCGCCTTGTAAAAACTTCACCCTTGCACGTCTATTGTAAGAGCCAGGTAAAAGTCAAGGCAAGTGAGGTAAGAGATATCACAATATAATCGCACTTGTTCTCCCGGGTATTAAATGGCAGGGTCTATTGCAAGAGTAGTGGTTTTTCCTAGAGCCCAAGAGTTGAAGAGTTGAAAAAGAGTTGTTATGCCTTTACCTTCATGGTATACTATATTTGAATCATTCTCATCCATTGTCAGCACTTCTTATTTTACTCTTCACAAGTGAGGTGCGAACATGGCACTCGAAGGACTCCAGAGCGGTCGCTACCGTCGCCTGCGCCTCCTCGGTGGTGGTAGTATGGGTGAAGTCTACCTCATGGAAGACACGCGGATCAACCGGCACGTGGCGATCAAGGTGATCCGGAGCGAAGCCAGTCCCTATCCCGATAGCGACGCTGCCAGGGACGCAGCCCGCCTCTTCCAGCGTGAAGCACGCGCCATCGCTGCACTCGACCATCCCAACATCTTGCCGCTCTACGACTTTGGCGAGGAGCACCTCCAGGGCACTACGC
>Ga0187846_10001923_pt1 | contig 11576 bp, 16 predicted proteins | sample TC_taG_FD_161473 | JGI IMG/M metagenome (GOLD analysis project Ga0187846, IMG submission 161473) | Biofilm microbial communities from the roof of an iron ore cave, State of Minas Gerais, Brazil - TC_06 Biofilm (v2) | ecosystem: Environmental > Terrestrial > Deep subsurface > Cave > Wall biofilm... | reverse complement strand
GTGCGCTTTACGTCAGTTGCTCGGGCCGTGGCGGTCCCCATTTCGGCGCGCAACACGCCGAGTTGCAGATCGTGCGCAAGGCGCTGGGCGAGGTGCCACTGGTCGGTTTTTTCGCCGGCGGCGAGATCGCCAAGCATCACCTGTACGGCTATACGGGGGTTTTGACGGTGTTTACAGCCGGCGATTTCGATTGACGCGATCAAAGATGCGAAAGCCGCGGACATGATCACCCTTTGACGAGTCCAGAGACCGTGACCAACCCGAGCGGCGTTCTGCTGGTCCTGACCAACTGTCCGGACGCCGCTACCGCCGCCGACATCCGACGCGAGCTCGTCAACGCACGCCTGGCCGCCTGCGTGAACCAGTTGGGGCCGGTGCAGTCCACTTACCGCTGGCAGGGGGCGGTGGAAGAAGCCTCGGAGGTGATGCTGCTGATCAAGACGACGCGCGAGCGCTACCCGGCGCTGGAAGACCGACTGCGGCGGATGCACCCGTACGAAGTACCCGAAATCGTCGCCATTGCGGTCGAAGCCGGAAGTCCGCTATATCTTAGGTGGGTGCTGTCGGAAACCCGCGCCGATACTGACCAAAACGCGTAGTTGTCATTCACTCGTCATGCAGGTCTCATACAGTAAGGTTCAATGACGCGTAGACCCGGCGTGTTCGATCTAGACCCGCACCGCACCGCGTTTTCGCCTTCCCAAAGCCTTCCGGTGCCTGACGCCGGTTCCGGACCGGCCCAGCCCATTGTTTCCACGTCGGTTTCGCGCGTCCGCACGATCTTTGTCTCCGACGTCCACCTGGGCACGCCAGGCTGCAAGGCCGAGCACCTGTTGGATTTTCTACGGCACCACGAGTCCGAATACCTGTACCTGGTCGGTGACATCCTGGACGGTTGGGCCCTGCGCAGCCGTTTCTACTGGCACCAGACCCACAACGATGTCATCCAGAAGGTGTTGCGGCGCGCCCGCAAAGGCGCCCACGTCACGTACGTGCCCGGCAACCACGACGAAATCGCTCGCCAGTTCTGCGGGCTGCGCTTCGGGGATGTGGCGATCAGCGAAGAAGCCGTACATACGCTGCTCGATGGGCGCCGTCTATGGGTGGTGCATGGCGATCTGGCCGACGGGGTGATCCGCCACGTCAAATGGCTGGCGCACCTCGGCGACCGGCTCTACGACTGGCTGCTGTGGGCCAATCGGCACTTCAACATGCTGCGGGCGAAACTGGGGTTCGGCTATTGGTCCCTGTCGCAGTACCTGAAACACAAGGTGAAGAACGCGGTCAGCTTCATCAGCGATTTCGAGCACGTGCTGGTGCGCGAAGCCAGGCGCCGCGGCTACGACGGCGTTGTCTGCGGCCACATTCACAAGGCGCAGATCCACACGATTGACGGGCTGCTGTATTGCAACTCGGGCGATTGGGTCGAGAGCTTGACGGCGATCGTTGAGACGCTGGACGGGCAGTTGAAGATCGTGGTTTGGGACAACATCCTGGCACCGGGCGAACCGGTGCCGCGTTGGAACGACGCCGAGACGGAAGAAGAGCGACAGGCGCATCAGCCGGTTGCGGCCACATGATGGACGACGGCCCCGTGAGCCCGGCCCTGGGCGCGGCCCAGGAAATCGAACGGCTTTCCCCGCGATCGGTGCGGGCCGGCTCGCGCGCCAAACGCATCCTGACGGTGACCGACGCCTGGCACCCGCAGGTCAATGGCGTGGTGCGGACGATCGAGGCGACCCAGCGCGAGTTGCAGCAGGCCGGCCACGACATGGACGTGATTACCCCGCTGCGATTTGCAACCGTGCCGTGCCCGGGCTACAGCGAGATCCGCCTGTCGCTGCTGCCGTACCGGAAGGTCGCGCGCCGGATCGAGGAGTACGAGCCCGATGCGATCCACATTGCCACCGAAGGACCGCTGGGCCAGGCGGCGCGCCGCTATTGCGTGCGGCATGGGCTCGCTTTCACGACCGCGTATCACACGCGCTTTCCGCAATACCTGCGGGCGATGTTCGGCATACAGGAGCGCTGGGTCTACCGTTTTTTGCGGTGGTTTCATTCGCCGGCCTGGCGCGTTCTGACTCCGACAGCGGAGGTCGAGCGCGAGCTCGCCGCATGGGGTATTGACCACGTCGCGCGCTGGACCCGCGGAGTCGACCTGGACATGTTCCGCCCGCGCGGCGAGCCATCGCCGCTGGTCCAGGGGCTGCCGAACCCGCGCTTCCTGTACGTCGGACGGGTGTCGGTGGAAAAGAACATCGACGACTTCCTGAAACTGGATCTGCCCGGCTGCAAGATCGTTGCCGGAGTCGGCCCTGCGCTGGAGTTGCTGCGCAGGCGCTTTCCCGACGTGGTATTCGTCGGCGTGCTGGGTCGCGAAGAGCTCGCCCAGCTGTATTCGAGCGTCGATGCGTTCGTGTTCCCCAGCCTGACCGATACGTTCGGGCTCGTGATGCTGGAGGCATTGGCGTGCGGAACGCCGGTGGCGGCCTATCCGGTGCAAGGCCCGGTCGACGTGGTAGGCGGCTCGGATGCGGCCGCGCTGGATACCGAACTGCGCCGCGCCGCGTTGCGCGCGCTGCGGATCGATCGGGCACGTTGCCGCGCCTGGGCCGAGCGCTTCTCCTGGCGCGCCGCCACCGAGCAGTTCCTGGCGCAGCAGCGCTGGATCGGCGCCGGCGCGCCGGCCGAGTCCGCGCTGGTTCGCACCGCCTAGGCCCGCCCCAATCCAGGTCTTCCGACCCCGGCTGCGAGGTCGGCGACCAATTGGGCCAGCTCGAAGCGTCGGGCAGCGAGCGCCTCGAACGACAGCAGCCCGTCGTGATGTGCCTGCGTCAAGCCTCGAACCAGCACCTCTTGCACGATGTCCAGTTTCAGGAACTGCTTTCGATGGAGCGAGAATCGCGCCAGTTCCCATTTGGGCTCGTCGATTCTGACGCCGATGAACCAGCGCAGCAGCACGCTGTCCCAGATCTGGTCGAGCAACTGCCGATCACTTGGAATCGAGAAGAGCAGCTGCACCAGCAGCGCGCGCACCGTCTTTTCGGGTTCCATCAACGCGCCGACGGCTGCGCCAGCCTGCCGCAGCTCTTCATGCAGCGAACCGAGTGGGACGTCGATCGCTGCGCGCACGCGCCGCAGCGGATGCTCCAGCGGAACATAGCCTTCCAGACGGGAACGTTCGCCGTGGCAGGTGGACAGTGCGACCATCGCGGGCTCCGAATCAGGCGATCATCCCGAACGGCTCCGGCTTTCGAGCAGGCCGATCGCCGATCAGAGGGGAACCGCAGACGCAGGGTGGGTCGATACGATGCAGCATTTTTACCGTCCTCTCCGACTTGTTCATCACACTGCCAGCGTCTGTGCGGCAACGGCGACGCTTCGGCGGTCCGGCCCAACGCTGCGAGGGCTGCAGTCTGCGCGTGAGGTTGCACCAGGGCCATCGGGAGATCCATGCAGCCCTCGCCCAGGAAATACCTGGGGTGCCGGCGTCTACAACAGCCGCGCTGCCGGGACCGGTGCGTGGCACCGCTACAGTTGAACCAGCCCCCGACGCACGGCGTAGCGGACCAGACCGGCGGTCTCGTGGATGTCGAGCTTCTTCATCAGCCGGGAGCGGTGCGACTCGGCGGTCTTGTAGCTGATGTCGAGGATGCGCGCGATCTGCTTGGTCGACTTGCTCTCGGCGATCAGCTGCAGGATCTGGCGCTCGCGCGCGGTGAGCTCCTTGGCAGACGGCTCATCTTTGTCGAGAAGAGCGTCCACCAGGGAAACGGCGATCCCCGGGCTGATATAGACGGCTCCGCGCGAAACCTCCTCGATCGCCCGAACCAGATCTTCGGCCGCCTGCGTCTTCAGAACATAGCCCTTGGCACCGGCCTGTAGCGCTTCGACCACGTACGGGCGGTCCGCGTGCATCGTCAGCAGGACGGTGCGCGCCTGAGGCGCGACCCGGCCGAGTTCGCGCGTGGCGTCGACCCCGTTCAGTACCGGCATGATCAGGTCGAGCACCGCGATGTCGATTGAATGCGCTGCGGCCAGATCCACCGCCTCGCGTCCGTTGGCCGCCTCCGCCACCACGACATGCCCTGCCTTCTCGAGCAGCGCGCGCAATCCTTGACGGACGATGTGATGATCGTCCGCAATCAACACGCGCTGCCGCAGAGTCATGGTCGAACCGGTAGTACCAGCAATAGAGTTGTGCCACCGCGCGCGCGCGGCTCGATCCGGAACGTCCCGCCCAGCGCACCGAGGCGTTCCCGGATGCCGATCAGGCCCAGTCCAGCGCTGTCCTCTCTGCGCGTGGCGTTCAACAGCCCGACGCCGTCGTCCTGCACGATGCAGCTGATGCAGTGCGAGCCGCGACGCAGCCGGATCTGGACCGAGCGCGCATGCGCGTGCTTGACAACGTTATTGAGCGCTTCTTGAACGCCCCGATAGATCGCCGATTCGATCGGGGCTGGCACCCGGGCATGGTGGTGTCCCCTGACCGCGATGGAAAGCCGGGTGCGCCGTGCAACCTGCTCAGCCAGCGCGCGCAGCGCAGGCAGCAGACCCAGGTTCTCCAGCACAGTCGGTCGCAGCTCATGCGACAGGTCGCGCAGAGACTCCTCGCAATCCTTGAGCAGCCGAACGATGGGCGCAACCCGTCCGCGTTCGGCGGGCGGGAGCACCGGCGTCAGTTCGGCCAGCGCGATGTGCACCGAGGCCAGAAGCTGGCCGGACTCGTTGTGCAACGCCTGGCCGATCCGCTTGGCTTCGTTCTCCATTGTCTCGTTCAGCCGCTGCAACGCGACAGCCGCCTCGCGCGTGCCGCGGTGGCTCATCTCGAACGGCGACAGGCATTCAGCCAGGAAACGCCCGGCCGCCTGTGAGGCGCGATGGCGCTCAGCGCGGTCGGCCAGATCGAGCACCCCGCGCAGGGCCGCATGGTGGGCCGTCGCCACGTCGAGCAGCCCCAGCCCGGCCACCAGCGCGTCGCGACCGGTTTCGTACGCCCTGTTCAGGTCCTCCTCGCCAAGGTCGCGCAGGTAGCCTTGCAGGGCTTGCTCGTACCGCAGCGAGAATCGCTCAACATTCAAGCTCATTCGTTTTTCAACTGGAAGCGCGCGACCAGTACCAGCGCATCGTCGGTGCTCTTGGCGTAGCGGTTGAAGATATAGTCGGCCAGCGGCTGCGGTGCCCAGTCGTCGGGCAGTTCGTCGTCGAAGCGATCGTCGATCCCATCGGTGGCCATGATCAACATGTCGCCCGGACCCACTGGGAACGAGGTCGGGTCCAGATCGGGCAGATTTCCGCCGACCAGGCCCCCGCGTACCAGCAGTCGCTTCAGTGGAGACTCGGATTGAAACGCCTGCGACAGCAGCACCCCGGCCACGTTGCCGATTCCGAGCCAGGTCATCTGCTGCGAGCGCAGGTCGAACGATGCCAGGCTCATCGCCGCACCGGGACCATTTCGCAGCAACGCATGGCACCGCACAGCCAGTCCGGTGACCGTGTCCTGCGCGTTGCGCCTCAGCGCGTCGACCGCCTGCACGGCGACTTTCGCCGCCCGCTGGCCATGGCCCAGCGCATCGATTACGGCCACCAGCGCTCCGTCGGGGTATCGCTCGACCAGGAACCGGTCTCCCGATTCGGTCTGACCCGGCAAGGGTGCGCCGGCAGCCCCGCACTCCAGCGTCGCCAGGCGCCGGCGGCTTAAGGACTTCAACTTTTCCATTTGGTGACCGTGACGGTCGTGCCGGTCGAGCGCTCGGACACGATTTGAAAGTCATCGACAATCCGACGCACTCCGGACAACCCCAGTCCAAGACCGCCCGAGGTGGAAAAGCCGGACTGGACCGCCAGCTTCGGGTCGTCGATGCCCGGCCCGCGGTCGCGTGCGACCACGACGATACCCTGCTTGGTGCCGTTGGCAATGGCACGGACCACGATGTCGCCATCGCCCGCGTATTGCACGATATTTCGCGCGAGCTCCGAGATGGCCGTGGCGACCAACGTGGCCTCGCCCGCGGAGAAGCCGAGCCGTGCCGCCAAATTGCGCCCCTGCAGGCGCGCCGTGACGATGTCGTTGACCGATGCCACCGGCACGCAAAACTCCACATCGTCGTGAGGGTTCTGCTCTGGCATGCCGCAGCACTTCTCGGTCAGTCTTCCGCTCGCGCATGCTGCAGCTTCTTATCAAGGTAGGCAAGACCTTCCTCCAGGTCCAGTGCGGTTGAGACACTTTCGAGGGTAATGCCAAGCTGCACCATCGCGAACGCCACCTCCGGCTGGACTCCGACTATGACGGTCTCGGCTCCCCGCAGGCGGATGATGTGCGCGATGTCCCTGAGCGTGCGCGAGGCGAACGAGTCGAGCACGTCCAGCGCGGTGACGTCCACGATCACGCCGCGAGAACGGTACTTGCCGACTTTTTCAACCAGGGCGGTCTGCAGCGCCAGCAAGTCCTCGTCGGTCAAGGCCGACTGGATGGTGGCGATCAGGTACTGCGACTGCTTGAGGATCGGAACCGGCACGCCGGGCCCCGCTTACGAGTCTTCATGTCGTCCAGAAATCTGCGAGGGGATCTCCGGGGTCGGTACCACCTTGTAGCCAAGCAGGCGCTCGGCCTCCTCGATGCCGCCCTGCAGATCCCCGACCGTGTTCATCTTGCCAAGGTCCACCCCGATTTTCACCAGCGTCTGGGCGATCTCCGGCGAGAGGCCGGTGACGATCACGGTCGCACCCAGCAGGCGCGACGCCTCCACGGTCTGAACCAGGTGATTGGCCACGTGGGAGTCCATTGCCGCCACGCCGGTGATGTCGATCACGACCACGCGCGCCCGATTGGCGCGGATCCCGTGCAGCAGTTGCTCGGTCAACTGGCGCGCCCGCTGCGGGTCGATCACGCCGATGATCGGCAGGATCAGCAGGCGCTCGCGCACCTGCAGCACCGGCGTCGACAGTTCGCGGATCGCTTCCTGCTGCTGCCGGATGATCCGCTCGCGCTCCTGCACGAACCCGACCGCGACCGTGTTGGCGATGCGATTGGCGGCGGGCTCGTAGGCGTCCAGGATTCGATTCAGCAACTGGAAATCGGCCTGATACTTCGCGAACAGCGAGCGCGCCAGCACGTCGCGCAGCAGCAGCACGATGCCGACCACCTCATGCGTCTCGACCCCTCGCGGAATAATCCGCTCGGACAGGTTGCGCGAATAGGTCTGCAGCGCTTCGAAGGTCCCGGTTTCCAGCGCCGCCACGTAGTTGTCATACACCGATGTCGCCTCCGCGAAGATCTCCGCGTCGGACATGGCCGTCAGCACTTTGGCCTCGGTGATCCGCCGTGCCCATTCCTCGCGCAGTTCGGTGCGATGCTCGCGCAGATGCTCGACCAGGTCCGGCAGCATCTCGCCCGTAGACACCCCGATGCTGCGCATCACGTCTCGTTCGACATCTCGTTCGAGCAAGCTCTTCATTCGAGCGCTCCTCCGGATCTTCTCGAATGGATCTTAGGGGTGGATCCCCCTAGGGCGCGGCGCAATCGCGCTATTGCGAGGCTTTCCCTCACCTGGACTAGGGTGAACACCCTAGTCGAACCGCAAATCCGAGCTCAGCGGACCTCCAGTGGAATGCCGAAACCCTGGCGGCGGCTGTCCGCTGGCGCCCAAGCCTTGGACTCCTGACCTCCCCGCTGCTCGGTCAGGTCCCGCAGCGAAACCGAGCACAGAAAGTCGATCACATGTCGGTTCAAGTTGGTCCAAAGCGCCTGCGTCGAGCACCGGTCGTCGAAACCGTGCTCCCGCTCGGCATCGCGCTCCGGTTCCGGCCGGTCGACCGCCATCACGATATCGGCCACGCTGATCGTCTCGCTCGGCCTGGCGAGCCGATATCCACCACCTGGGCCACGGGTGCTCTCGACCAGCTGATGGCGCCGCAGCTTGCCAAACAACTGCTCGAGGTAGGATACGGAGATCCTCTGGCGCAGGCCGATTGCGGCCAACGGAACCGGACCGCGCTGCTGGTGCAGACCCAGATCAATCAACGCCGTGACCGCAAAACGCCCTCTGGTGCTGAGCCTCATGGCCTCATCTCCCTCCAAGAAGTCAAACGTTCCTGTCCGCGCGCTTAGAAGACACTGCGCGAAAAGCCCACTGCGACGAATCCGGGGTGGTGACTCGTTCCCATGAACCGCCCGCACTCAACCCGGACTGCCCAAACACCCAATTTGACATGAGCTCCCCCACCGCCGGCAAAGCTCGTGTCGATATGGTGCGGCGGCAGAGGTTGAAGGGTGCAATCCGGGCAAGCCCACACCCCAGTCGCCAATGCGATGTCATTCAATATGCCTTTCGGCGGTGCCACCGTTGCGGTCGCGTACACATCAACCGGGCGCGCTCGCAGCCCCCAATCGAGTCCATCGTAAGCGGCCGTGCCCTTCAGCGGAGTATCGGTCGCAAGTCCGGAACGATGAGTGGTCGGTCTCATGTCGATTCGATGCAGCTCGACTCCGGTACTCACCATTGGTCGCAGCTCGGCTTGTGCAAACCTCCGGATCTTGTCCTCGAGGCGTTCGTAAAGGAGCGGATTGACGATCCAGCGAACGGTCGGTGCCCTGTTAGTGCGTTCGCCCTGACGCTCGGCGGCGATGGCTCGATCGGCAAGCAGCGAGCTCAATGCGACCGCGGTCAACAGGGCGTAAAAGCGCCGGCGTCTGAGCCGGGTCCGTCTGACGCAACCGCCGCTTCCCCGCATCGAAGTGGCTCCTCGGACCGCCGATCTTGATCGGTCGTGTGCATCGACTGGTTGAGAACATTGACAAGTACGTCGCGATCAATATGAACCCGAGCGGGTGTGGATTCAAGAACGAGTTTTCCCAAGTTTCAGCTAACCCATTGAACCTCGGACGATCACGCTAGTTGAAAGCAACGGGGCGGCGCGATCTCGTCCTTGTGGTCGATGCGCACGGTAGGTTTTTGAACGAGGTCAGTCCAACCCAGCGAAGATCCGCTCCAGCTCCTCAATCGACAGTTCGGCGGTCTCGGCTTCCGGCTCTTCGTCGAGGATGGGCTCTTCGATTCCAATATCCTCGCCGGCGGGCTGGACAACCTCCGTGGTGCCACCCTCGATCACCTCAAATCGTCTGGTCTCCATTCGCGGCCCCCAGTTGTCGCCGGCAAGGCTGGTTCCCACACTCACGATGAGAGGTTAGCGGCAAGCGGCCGCGCCTCGTTGCAGGTGAATCCATGCATCGGGTTCGTGCAAACTCCCTAGCGACTTGCGAAACACCGGTGCACGCGGTGGCCGCCGCGCTACCTCAGTCGCGGAAGTTGTCGAATCCGATCGGGACGTCGGTCACCTGGCTGCGCAGCTGCGCGATGCACTGCTGCAGCATGTCCCTCTTGGCGCCCGCGACGCGCACCGCGTCGCCCTGAATGCTGGCGGTCAGTTTCAGCCGGCTGTCCTTCACGAGCTGGACCACGCGCTTGGCCAACCCGGAGTCCAGCCCGCTGCGGATCGCCACTTCCTGTTTGAGCTTGTCGCCCGAGATCTTCTGCGCCGGCGCATCGAGCTTCAGGAAGCGTGCGTCGACCGAGCGTTTGGCCAGTTTGGCCAGCAGCACATCGCGCACCTGCCCCAGCTTGAAATCGTCGTCCGCGTAAAGAGCCAGTTGCAGCTCGGCCAGTTCGACTCTGGCGTCAGAATCCTTGAAGTCGAAGCGGTTGGAAATCTCCCGATTGGCCTGATCGACTGCATTGCGCAATTCGACCAGATTGGGCTTGCAGACGACGTCGAACGACGGCATGTATGCATCTCCGAAAGCTGGGCGGCCAGTGTATCTGTCCCTTGAATGAGATCGACTTCGGCGTAAGAATGTAGGGCTTGGCGCGACTGATCGCCAGGAACCCGCTCATGAGGCACTCTGGATGCTGACCCGACGCACACTGCTGTTTGGCGGTGGCAGCCTTGTCCTGATTGGGGCGCTGGCGCTGATGCGCGCCGGCCGCTCCAAGGACGGCCCGGTAGGGCACTTCGAAGTGACCCACACCGACCAGGAGTGGCGCAATCTGCTGTCGCCTGAGCAATACGAGATCCTGCGACGCGAAGGGACCGAGCGCGCGTTCAGTAGTCCGCTCAACCATGAGAAGCGCGTGGGTACCTACGCTTGCGCCGGCTGCGGGCTGCCTCTTTTTTCCTCGACGACGAAGTTCGACAGCGGCACCGGCTGGCCCAGCTTCTGGGCTGCGCTGGACCACGCGGTCGACACCACTCAGGATTACAGTTTCGGTATGGCGCGCACGGCGCTGCACTGCACGCGCTGCGGCGGGCACCTCGGGCACGTGTTCGACGATGGCCCTGCGCCGACGCACCAGCGTTATTGCATCAACGGGCTGGCATTGAAATTCCTGCCGGCGGCGGCCTGAGCCGCGCGCACCGGCTTTCGCAAGGAGCACCACGCATGACAATCCGAATCCATGGGTCCGGTCGGCCGCGCCGCTGGTTGACAGCTGTACTGGTTGCGCTGGTGCCGGCACTGGCGACTTGCGCCGAGAAGGCGACCGTGGTGCCGTCCCCGGCGCTGGATGAGCCGGCGTCCACCGGCGCCACGTCGGAAACGGCCGTGCTGGCCGGCGGCTGTTTCTGGGGCGTCCAGGCCGTATTCCAGCACCTGAAGGGTGTCCAGCAAGCAGTGTCCGGGTATGCGGGCGGCGCGAAGGATACGGCGCAATACGAGACGGTCAGCGGCGGCCGCACCGGTCACGCCGAGTCGGTCCAGATCACGTTCGATCCGCGCCAGGTCAGCTACGGCCGGATCCTGCAGGTCTACTTCTCGGTGGCGCATGACCCGACCGAGCTGAATCGGCAGGGCCCGGATACCGGCACTCAGTATCGCTCCAACATTTTCGTGATGAACGAAAACCAGCGGCGGGTGGCGCAGCAGTACGTCGCGCAACTGGAGCAGGCGCACGTATTCACTCACCGGATCGTGACCCGGATCGATTCGTTTACCGGATTCTATCCGGCCGAGCACTACCACCAGGACTTTGCCACGCTGCATCCCGATCATCCGTACATCGCGTTCAACGACGCACCGAAGGTCGAGCACCTGAAGCGGCTGTTCCCCGACCTGTATCGCTCGGTAGCGGCGCTGGTCAGTTCCGGACAGGCGTCGCGGTGAAGCACGCCGCAGCCCTCGGAGCCGCCGTGGTCCTGCTGGGCGTGACCGGTACTGCCGTCGCGGCGACGGCGTCCTGTCGCGCCGTGAGTCCCCCCCACACGGTCGCGCTGATCGAGTTGTACACGTCGCAGGGCTGCTCGAGCTGCCCGCCGGCGGATCGGTGGCTGTCGAAACTCGGTGCCGGACAGACCCCGCTGCGGGCGGTTCCGCTGGCGCTGCATGTGGGCTACTGGGATTACATCGGCTGGAAGGACCCGTTCGCGCGCCGCGAATTCAACCAGCGCCAGCAGGATCTGGCCGCGCACAACAACGCCCGCGGCGTGTATACGCCGGAGGTATTCGTCGGCGCCCGCGAGCTGGCCGATTGGAACAATCCGGACCGTTTCGCCGATGCGCTCGCCAGCGTGAACGCGCGCCC
>Ga0187846_10001922_pt1 | contig 11580 bp, 5 predicted proteins | sample TC_taG_FD_161473 | JGI IMG/M metagenome (GOLD analysis project Ga0187846, IMG submission 161473) | Biofilm microbial communities from the roof of an iron ore cave, State of Minas Gerais, Brazil - TC_06 Biofilm (v2) | ecosystem: Environmental > Terrestrial > Deep subsurface > Cave > Wall biofilm ... | reverse complement strand
AAAACTCCCGGCCCTGCGCCTCGTTGTAGCCAATCTCGGTCGGATCCATGCTGAAATCCACCACGTGCGTGGCGTCGAAACCCAGATTGGTTCGCTGCGCTTTGTCCAGGCTCCGCGTGAAGAGCCCCGCGATGATCAGCAGCAGCAGCGACCCCGCCACCTGCGCGACCACCAGCGAGCTGCGCAAACGGTTCTTGCCGCCCACCAGCCCACGGCCGCCTTCGTGAAGGATGCTGCTGATGTTTCCGCGCGAAATCCGGATCGCCGGAACGATGCCCACGATAATCCCGGTGACAAATGCGGCGCCGAATGCGTAGGCGAAGACGCGCCAGTCAAAACCGAAATCCAGCCGCACTGGCAAATCGACTTGGAAATTGACGGAACCAACCGCTCTGCTGCCAAAATATCCTAGCGCGATCCCGGCCGCCCCTCCCGCGAGCGCCAGCAGCACGCTTTCGGTCAACAACTGGCGAATCAGCCGCCCCCGCGCAGCTCCCAGCGCCGCGCGAATCGCCATCTCCCGTTCGCGAATCGTGGCCCGCACCAGTAGAATGTTGGCAACATTGCCGCACGCCAGCAGCAAAACCAATCCCGCGAGCCCTAGGAAAAGCCCGGAGATCACTACGATCGTGTTCGTGGGATCCGGATTCGGCCGCGAATGAAGCTCGGGAAAAGCCATGTAGCTGAGATCCTGGTTCGCCGGATATTCCTGAGCCAGTCTCTTCGAGACGACCGCGAGCGCGGCGCTGGCCTGCTCCACGGTGGCGCCCGGCTGCAGCCGGCCGTAAACGAAGAGCTGCCGGAACCCGCGATTCGTCATGAAATCTTGCGGGTTTCCGTCGATCGTGGCCATCGCGAGCGGCATGTACGCCTGCACCTTCGCCAGCGAGAAGAGTCCGTAGAACGAAGCCGGAGCGACGCCGACGATCGTCATGGGTTGGCCGTCGACCGAGACTTTACTGCCGACTACCGAAGGATCCCCGCCGAAATGCGTTTGCCAGTAGGCGTAACTGAGAACCATCACGGGATCGGCGCCGATCGTCTCGCCTTCCGACGGCAGAATGAAGCGGCCAAGCGCCGGCTGAATGCCGAGCGTCGAAAAGAAATTGCCGGTTACGTAGTTCGTCAGAATTCGGTCCGGCTTGCCCTTTACGCTCAGCCCGTCGAGCCCGAACATGGCGCCAAAGAGTTCGGAGAAGACGCCGCTTGTCTGCGTCCGAATGTCGCGATAGTCGGCGACCGACACTTGCACCTGCACGAAACTCTGTTTCTGCCGAAACGCGATCACCGTGATTTGCTGCGCATCCTTCACAGGGAGCGGGCGCAGCAGGAATGAATCCACCATGCTAAAGATCGCGGTGTTCGCGCCGATGCCCAGCGCCAGCGTGATGATGGCCACCACGGCAAAGCCCGGGTTTTTCATCAGCATCCGAGCGGCGTAAAGAACGTCCTGCTTCAGGTTTTGCACGTCAACTCCTCGGCCTGTGTTTTTAGCGGCTCAGCTATTCGTATCGCAGCGCAACCATCGGGTCCACGCGCATCGCCCGCCGCGCCGGCACGTAGCACGCCGCCAGCCCCACCCCAACCAGCGTCAACGCTACAGCCCCAAACGTGAATGGATCCGTCACGCTCACTTCAAAAACCAGCGTTTGCAAGAAACGCGTCAGCGCGGCGCCTCCCGCCAACCCCAGCGCGACGCCGCCAATTGCCAGCAGCGCCCCTTCCCCCACCACAAGCCGCAGCACATCGTGCGTTTGCGCCCCGAGCGCTATGCGAATTCCGATTTCTCGCGTCCGCTGCTCCGTGTTGTAGGAAATCACGCCGTAAATCCCAATGGCCGCCAGCAGCAGCGCCGTCGCCCCGAAAAGCCCAAGCAGCGTCGTCCGGAATCGCGGCTGCGCTACGGTCTGGCTCATTCCGTCCGCCATGGTCATAATTGCGGTCACCGGCAGCGAGGGATCCATCACCCGCACCTGCTCTCGAATCGCCGCGCCCAGCAGCTTCACGTCGCCGCGCCCGCGTACCGCGATTCCCGCCGCCCACAATGGATTCTGCGCAAAGGGTACGTAGAGTTGCGTCGAGTCCAAGTCGGCCAGGGTTTTGTCCCGGACGTCGCCCACCACACCCACTATTTCGCGGGTAGCGCCCTTAGGGAACCCGATCGTGATTCGCTTTCCGATGGGATCTTCATTCGGGAAAAACCGGCGGGCCATTGACGTGGAAATCAGGCATACAGTGGGCGATGCCGCTGTGTCCGCAGTTGTGAATTCGCGCCCGCGAACTAAGGGAATTTGCATCGTGCGAAAATAGCTTGGGTTCACCATTATGAAGTCGGTGTTGTTGAGCTCTTCGCTTTTGGCCTGTTGTGCCTTCCCCTCGATCTCAAATCCCAGATTGATCCCTCCGCCCACTAACGGCAGCGGGACCGCTACCGTCGCATCCTCGGCTCCAGGCATCACATTCAATCGTTCCACCAGCTTCTCTTGGAACGAGTTCCACTGCTCCGGCTTCGAATATTCCGCCAGTGGCAGTCCTACCTGCGCGATCACCAACTGCGAAGCGTTCAGTCCGGCATTCACGTGCTGCAATTGCGAGAAGCTCCGAATCAGCAGTCCCGCTCCGATCAGCAGGACCACCGCGAGCGCGGTTTCCGCCACGACCAGCGCGGCCCGAAGCCTTCTGCGGCGGGCGTCTTCGCCCGCGCGCGCGCCCTGATTCAAAATGCCCGACAACTTTGCATCGCCAGCCCGCGACGCCGGCGCCAGTCCGAAAACGATTCCCGAAAGAATCGAAAGTGCCAAGCCGAATGCGAGAACCCGCGCGTCAGTATGAATTGCTGCCACCCGCGGCACATCCGCCGGAATCCATGACTTCAGCCCCTGCACGGTCACGTACGCCAATGCCAATCCCGCAATTCCGCCTGCGATACCCAACAGCACGCATTCCGTGAAGAATTGGCGCACGAGTCGGCTGCGCCCTGCGCCCAACGCCATCCTCACCGCCACTTCGCGCGTGCGCGAGGCTGCACGCGCCAGCTGAAGGTTCGCCACATTCGCACATGCGATCAGAAACACCAGCCCGACGGCTCCCAAAAGCACAAGCAGCGCAGGACGGACGTCGCCTAGCAAATCCTCTCTGATCGGGATCAGCCGCACACTCCAGCCTTTGTTGTCGTCCGGAAACTGCTTCTCCAACCCCTCCTCAATCGAAGTCAGCTCCGCTTGTGCCTGGGCGCCGGTCACACCCGCCTTCAGTCGCCCCAAAATCGTCAGGTAGTGTCCGCCGCGACGTGAACTCGATTGCGAAAAGATTCGGTCTTGTTCGAGCGGCACCCACAGCTCCGCGTCCTGGTCGGCCAACCCCGGCCGAAAATCAGCACTCACAACGCCAACGACTGTGAAGGGGTGCCGCTCGAGCGTAATCGTTTTGCCCACGATGTTCGGATCTGACCCAAATCGGCTCCGCCACAGGCGTTCGCTCACCACTACGACGTTGCTGGCCGCAAGCGAGTCGTCGCCCTCTTGAAGAGTTCGACCCAGTAGAGGCGTCTGCCGGTACATTTCGAAGTACCCGCCGGTCACAGCTTGGCCGACGATATAAGTCGCATCGCCTTGTCCTGTCAGTGCCAGTGCCGTATCGCGAGTCGCCACCAGCTCTTCGAAGCTTTTACTTAGCCGCTTGAAGTCCTGGTAGTTCGGATACGACACGCCGTTCTTAGGCACACCTTTCTCCGGCATCGCCTGATAGACGCAGTACATCCGGTCCGACTGCGCGAACGGCAAAGGCCGCAGCAGCACCGCGTCCACCACCGAGAAGATCGCGGTGTTCGCGCCGATACCGATCGCCAGGGTAAGAATCGCGATGGCTGTGAACCCCGGATTCTTGGCAAACATGCGGAGCGCGTATCGCAGGTCCTGTATCAAACTTTGCATCGAAAGCCTTTCGAAGCCTTGTCTTGTTTCGAGTTATCGAATCCCGTAAAACTACTCGTACCTCAGAGCCGTCATCGGATCCACCCGCATTGCCCGCCGCGCCGGCAAATAGCATGCGGCCACGGCCACCAGTGTCAGCAGTAGCGACACTCCCGCCAGCGTCAGCGGATCGCGCGCGCTCACGCCATACAGTTGGCTCGCCATCCATCGCGTGATCACCAGCGCCACCGCGAGCCCGAATCCTACTCCCATCAGCGCCAGCCCCAACCCTTCACGCACCACCGATTTCAGAACGTGCGCCGGCTGCGCGCCCAGCGCCATGCGCAAGCCGATCTCGTTGGTTCGCTGGCTCACCGAATACGAAATCACTCCGTAGATTCCGATGATCGTCAGCAGCAGCGCGAGCCCCGCAAACGCTCCCAGCAGCCACATGGCGGTGCGCTGGTCCGTTAGCGAGCGCGAAACCACCGCTTCCAGCGTGTCCACATCGCTAATCGGTTGATTGCTGTCCACCGCCGCCACCTGCCCGCGCGCCGCAGAGACCAGCGAAGTCGGATCGGTCTTCGTGCGCATCACGATTTGAAACGATTCATCCGGCCGCTGGAGGTACGGCACGTACACTTCCGCCCGAACCGCATCCTCCAGCGTGTCGTGCTTCACGTCTCCCACCACTCCGACAACCTCTTCAAACCCCTCCGTGTTCCAGCCGAACATGATTCGCTTCCCGATGGGATCCTCGCCCGAAAAATACCGCCGGGCGAACTCAGAGTTGATAATCGCCACATGCGGCGCTTTAGCCGTATCTCCGTCCGTAAAAAACCGGCCGCGCAACAGCGGGATCCGCATCGTTCGAAAATACTCGGCGCTCGCAAAGCGCTTGTCTGCCATAGGCCCCGAATCCTTCGGAAAGGTGCGCCCCTGGATCTCCACATCGCCCGATGCATTGCTTCCCGTCAGCGGCAGGTAATTCACCATGCCCACGGAATCGACTCCCGGCAGATTCTTGAGCCGCTCGAGCACCTGCTGGAAGAAATTCCACTGTTGCGCCGGCTGCGAGTACCGGTTTTGCGGCAAGTTCACCGTAAACGTCACCGCGTTGTCTGAATCGAATCCCTTGTTCACGTGCAGCAATTGCTGAAAACTTCGAATCAGCAGTCCCGCTCCCGTTGACAGCACCAGCGACACCGCAACTTCCGCCACCACCAGCGCGTTGCGCTTCCGCGCCGGCACTTGCCCGCCCTGCCGCCCGCCCTCCTTCAGCACCTCGTTCAGAGAAACCTTCAGCGATTCCCACGCCGGCGCGAGTCCAAACAGAATTCCCGTTAGAACCGAAATCCCCAGCCCGAACACCAGAACGCGCGCGTCGATCCCGATCTCGTTAAATCTCGGCAGCCGGTTTGCGAAAATCCGTACCAGTGCCTGCACGCCCCACTCCGCGATCCCCAATCCCAGCAGGCCTCCCGCCAGCCCCAGCAGCACGCTTTCGGTGAGCAACTGCCGCACGAGCCTCCAGCGCCCGGCGCCGATCGCGATGCGAACGGCGATTTCTCTCCTCCTGCGCACCGCGCGCGCCAGCAGCAAGTTCGCGATGTTCGCGCAAGCGATCAGCAGCACGAAGCCGACCGCGCACAGCAGCGTAATCAGCGGCGTGTCCGCGCTCTGCGTCAGGTTTTCTTTCCAACTGAAGAGCGCGATGCCGTGTGGCGTCCCGCGCTCTTTCTCGAGTCGTTGCGCCACCGGCTCAATTTCCTGGCGCGCTTGCGCCAGCGTCAGCCCGCCCCGCAAACGCCCGATCACAGTCAAAAAATGCAGCCCGCGGACCGCGAGGCGCGGGTCCAGCCGCAACCCCGCCAGCACCTCGGCCTTTCGCGGCAGCGGAAAATCGCTCGGCAGCACGCCGATAATCGTGTAGGGCTGCTCATCCAATTCCATCGTCTTGCCGACGATCGCTCGATCGCCCCCGAAGCGGCTCCTCCAACTGGCGTAGCTCAGCAGCAGCACTCGGTCGCCCCTGATTTCCTCCTCCTCGGACCGCAGATTGCGCCCAAGCGCCGGCTGAATTCCCAGCATCGGAAGATACGCCGCGGAAACACGCAGCACGTTGATCTGCTCGGCCATTCCCTGCCCGGTGAGCACGTACGAAGAAAACGCCAGGGCCGAAACACTCTCGAACACCTGCTTCTGCTCCCGCCAGTCCAGATACTCGGGATACGACGCCGGCGTAATCTGGTCGTTCGGCTGGCGGTCGCGGATGGCCACAAGCTGTTCTGAATCTTTGAACGGCAGCGGGCGCAGCAGCACCGAATTCACGACGGAAAAGATCGCTGTGTTCGCGCCAATGCCAAGCGCGAGCGTCAGCACCGCCACGAGCGTGAATGCCGGATTTTTCACCAGCATCCGAAGGCCATAGCGAATGTCTTGCATCAGGTTTTGCATTGTGTGCCTGACCTCAAGCCTTCAAACGTCGAAGCCTTGCTCTTCCTCATTCGTAGCGCAGCGCCACCATCGGATCCACGCTCGCCGCCTTGCGCGCCGGCAGCCATCCCGCCAGCGAAGCCACTGCCGCCAGCAGCGTCGTCGCAATCGCTAGCACCAGCGGATCGAACGCCTTTACGCCGTACAGTTGCGATTCAAGCAGGCGCCCCAGCCCGAATGCAGCCGGCAGCCCGATCGCCAGCCCAATCGCCGCCATGCGCGCTACCTCGCGCACGATCAGCCCGGCCGCGTTGCCCCGGCTCGCGCCCAGCGCCATGCGAATGCCGATCTCGCGCGTTCGCCGCGTCACCACGTAGGCCATCACTCCGTACAATCCCACCGCCGCCAGCAACGCGGCCAGCAACCCCAGCGCGAACGAACACACGGTCAGCATCTGGTCCGCGAATACGGATTGATTCACCTGATCCGCCAACGCTTTGGCGTCGTACGCCGGCAGGTTCGCATCGAATCCCTGCACAGTCTTCCGCAGAGTCGAAATCATGGCCGATGGTTCGAGAGCTGTGCGGACGTAAAACGTCGCGCTGCTGAAGTCCGTCTCCTGCATGTAGGGGCTGTAAAGCGTCGGCCGGATCTCGTCCCGGGCGTCGATGTGCTTGCTGTTCTGCACCACGCCCACGATTTCCATGTCCGGATGAACGTTCCCGCTGCCGCTCGCGATGTGCAAGCCGATCGGGTTGCGCCCGGCAAAGAATTTCTTGGCCAGCTTTTCGTTGATGATCACCACCTTTGGGCTTCCAGCTCGGTCGCTTTCCTGGAACTCTCGCCCCGCCAGCAGCGGAATTCCCAGCGTCGCAAAATGATTGGGCGCGATCGAGTTGCGCATCACGTGAATATCTTCATCGGGCCCCGCAGTGTAGCCTTCGGCAGTGATGTCGCCGTTTGAGCTGCTGTCTTCAAACAGTCCGATCTTCGCCGCGGTCACCGACCGCACGCCCGGCACCGCCGCAATTCCTTCGCGCACCCGGTTGAAATAGGCGATGGTCTGGTCGGTGCTGTAGTGGTTGAGTCCCGGCGAAATCGCGAACTGCACCACATGGTCCACCTGCATGCCTATGTTCTGCAGCTTCAGATTCACCAGGCTGTGCGCGAAAAAGCCGGCCGCAACCAGCAACACCGCCGTCAGCGCCACTTGCGACACCATCAGCGCCCGCCGCAGACGCACACTGCCGGTTCCGTGCGACGCGTTCACGCCCTGATCCTTCAGCGTGGACTGCAAATCCGTGCGCGTCGCTCTTAGCGCCGGGCCAAGCCCGAACAACACACCCGTGATGATCGAAAGCCCCACGGCAAAAGCCAGCACCCGCCAATCGAGATGCGTTTCAAGCCCGAGCACCTCAATGTTCTGCTCCATCGCTCGTACGAAGGCTGCAAGAGTCCACGAAGCCAGCGCCAGTCCCGCCACGCCGCCGGCAACCGCCAGCAGCAGGCTTTCGGTCAGCAACTGCCGCACCAGCCGCCAGCGCCCAGCGCCGAGCGTCAATCGCAGCGCGATTTCCCGTTGCCGCGCTTCTCCGCGCGCCACCAGCAGGCTCGCCAGGTTCGCGCACGCGATCAGCAGGATCAGCGCCACCATTCCCATCAGCGAAAGAAACGGTGTGCGTGCGTCTTGCTGAAAAATCTGCCGGCCATTCGACGCAGAATCAAGATTTAGCTTGCGGTCGAGATACCGCTGCTTTGTCTTTTCCCCGAGCCTCAGTTCCGTCACTTCAGATTCCATCAGCGCGTGATACACCGGTGCCAGTGCTGCTTGAGCTTTCGCTGCCGTCATGCCCGGCTTTAGCCTCCCGAGCATCGCCACCCAGTGGTCTTTGCGGTCCGCAAGCCCGTCCCAATTGGGCGTGATTTGCGCCTTCATCGTGATGGGAATGAAAATGTCGGTCGAATATCCGATTTCCACCGTATGGAATCCCGCTTGCGCCACTCCCACAACCGTTAGAGCGGTTCCATTCACGGTCAGCGGCTTGTTCAAAATCGAAGGATCGCCTCCAAACCGCCGAATCCAGTAACCGTAGCCCAGCACCGCTACAGGGTTCGCTCCGGGCGACGTCTCATCCTCCGGCGTGAACACCCGCCCCAGCGCCGGCTGCACTCCGAGCACCTGAAAATAGTTTCCCGACACCAGTTCGCCCCGGCCGCGTTCCGGCTCGCCGTTGCCTGCCACGCTCAGCCCGTAGGGAAATCGCGCTAGAAGTCCGGAGAACGCTTCGCCGCTGCGCTCGCGCAGATCCTTGTACTTCGGATACGAAAACGTTCCTCCAACGTCTCCGTCGCTCCACGTGTGCCCGGGATCGGAACCCGGCGAATGCAGCGCCACCAACTGTTCCGGGTGCCGCACCGGAAGCGATCGCACCAACACTTGGTCCGTCAGTGAAAAAATGGCCGTGTTCGCGCCGATACCCAGCGCCAGCGTTAGCACCGCGATCGCGGTGAATCCAGGATTCTGTCCAAGCCCTCGAACGCCGTATCGCACGTCCTGCAGGAAACTCTGCATCATGAATGCCCGCCTCCCGCCGGAGAATCACTCGTACCGCAAAGCGCCCATGCGTCGCCTCCAAACACACATATCCTCTCGCGCCGAACACACTTTTTCGGCTTACGCGCCGGTGTTTGTCGGAATCCTTGTTTAGACGGTCGCGGTGCGCGAGCCCATCGTTTCTTCTACGATGCGGCCGTCAAAGAGGTGAATCGTGCGGTCGGCGATGCTGGCGTACCGCGGGTCGTGCGTCACCATGCAGATTGTCGCGCCCTCGCGGTGCAACTGCCGCAGCAGGTCCATCACCGCTTCGCTGTTCTTCGAGTCCAAGTTTCCGGTCGGCTCGTCCGCCAGCAGGATCGACGGCGACCCCACCAGCGCTCGCGCCACTGCCACGCGCTGTTGCTGGCCGCCCGAAAGCTGCGAAGGATAGTGCTTCATGCGGTGCGCCATGCCCACCCGCTCCAGCACTTCCTGCACCCTCTTCTTCCTCTCCGCCGACGCCATGCTCCGGTACGTCAGCGGCAGCTCCACGTTCTCGAATACCGTCAGGTCGCCGATCAGGTTGAACGCCTGGAAAATGAACCCGATTTCGCGGTTCCGGATGCGCGTGCGGTCTGAAAGCGACAGGTTCGCCACCGCCTGCGTGTTGATCCAGTAGCTTCCTTCCGTCGGCGAATCCAGCAGCCCCAAAATCGAAAGCAGCGTCGACTTGCCGCAGCCCGATGGCCCCGCAATCGACAAAAACTCGCCGTTCTTGATCTCCAAATGGACGCCGCTCAGCGCGTGCGTTTCCACCTCATCCGTGTAAAACACCTTCGTCACGCCTTCCAAGCGAATCAGTCCTTGCTGGGTCGTGTTCATCCGCGGCTCCTTGCCTTTCCGGCACTAAGTAGTACGTCCCTCGTCGCTCCCAAGTTCCCTTACTTCAATTGCACTCGGTCGTAGTTGTCCCACGCCGACATGTCCGACAAAATCACCGTATCCCCCACCTGCAAACCCTTCCGGATTTCCACCTGGTTCACCGACGTCCGGCCTAGCTCCACTTGGACGCGCACCGCCTCGTTTCCGTTCTCAATCACCTCAAAGAGGCCCACCGTGCTGTCCGCTTCGCCGTGTACCGGCCGCCCGACGTACAGCACGTCCGCCAGCCGCTCAATCTCGATCGTTCCTTCCACGCTTAGGTCCGGTACCGCGCCCGGCGGCAGCGGCCCATCCAGTTTGACGTCCACCGTCCGCGTTCCGTTAATCACCGAAGGATCGATTCGGATCACGTGCCCGGGGATAATCCCGTTGTGCGTGTCGATGGACGCTTTTTGTCCAATCTGCGCGTCCTTCGCCTGCGTTTCCGCGATCTTCAGCGCCGCCTTCAACAAGCTTGGCTGCGCTACCTTCGCCAGCGCCGTGCCCTGCGCCACCCGCTGCCCCACGTCCACATCCAGTTCCTGCAGGATGCCGTCAATCCCCGGCCGCACGTGCAGTTGGTCGAGCTGCGATTTCTTCAGTTCGTAGAGCGCCCGCAACTGGTTCACTTTCGCTTCCTGCACCGCCAGTTGTGCCCCGATCGAATTCGCGAACGTGTCCACCTGCTTTTTCGCCAGGTCGTCCTGCTTTTCCAGTTCCTGCGCTTGTACTTGCGAGGTCTTTACGATCAGGTCGGAAACCAGCCCGTACTTGAAGAGTTGCTCGTTCGTCTGCCTCTGTAGGTCTGCCGTGTGGTACGCCGAACTGATGGCCGCCGCCTGGGAACGCTGCTGCATCAGTTGGTTCTGCAACTGCGCTTTCAGGTTGTTGTACTCCGCGTCGGCCCCCTTCAACTGATACTCCGCGTCCATCGTCGCCTGCTCGAGCTCCGGATTCTTCAGGTCTAGGATCACCGTGTTTGCCTTCACTTCCATGCCCGGCAGCATGTTCCGCCGGTCCACAATTCCGTCCGTGATTGCTGGAATCACGCGAATCGTTTCCGGCACCAGCGTCCCCAGCCCCCGCATGTCCCGCAGCATCGGGCCCCGCTTCACCGTATCCTTCCAAATCGTCGCGCTGTCCACCGTCGGCGCTGCCGGCTTCAGCCGCGAAAGTGCCACCGTCACAAACACCGCCAGCACCAATCCGCCCGTCCCATACAGGATTCGGCGAATCTGCTTCTTCCTCTTGATCTCTGGTCGAACGATATCCACGGAAACCTGCCTCGCCAGTTATTTTGCAACTGGCTTTCCGGTGTCTCAATCGCGTTAAGTCCTGTATATTCTTCCCTTTACGCCCGGTTTACAAGCCCATTTTTGCCCGGCTTGCCCACTCGTGGGAATCCCCCGTCCCGCTTCCGAACACACCTTTCGCCTGCCGTTGCGCGCCCGCCACAACAAAACGAGGCAGTCAATTTCTGGATTTCCGTTTCAGGAAGAGGCCGATTCCAGGCTCGCGCGAATTTCCTGCCACCGCTTCGGCCGCCTCTTCGAATCCAGCACCTTCTTCCGCAGCCGAATCGACTTCGGCGTCACCTCGACATACTCATCATCCGCGATGAATTCGATCGCCTTCTCGAGCGTCATCTCTCGCGCCGGCACCAGCCGAATCGCCTCATCCGCCGTCGACGACCTCATGTTCGTCAGCTTCTTTTCCTTCGTGATGTTCACGTTCATGTCTTCTTCGCGCGCGTTCTCGCCGACGATCATCCCCTCG
>Ga0187846_10001921_pt1 | contig 11582 bp, 6 predicted proteins | sample TC_taG_FD_161473 | JGI IMG/M metagenome (GOLD analysis project Ga0187846, IMG submission 161473) | Biofilm microbial communities from the roof of an iron ore cave, State of Minas Gerais, Brazil - TC_06 Biofilm (v2) | ecosystem: Environmental > Terrestrial > Deep subsurface > Cave > Wall biofilm ... | reverse complement strand
GGCTTGAGCAAGCGCTGAGTGTGCTGAGCGCCCAACTGGTTGCCACACGCGCCCGGCTGGAAACGACAGAGCAATTGGTGGCTGCTGCCGTCAGGCGTCTGCTGGAAGTCGATGGGCGCGTGACGCGCACGGAGCCGCCTCCGCCGCCACCCAGTTCCCCGCGCGGGCGGGGGCGGCCACGCAAGAATCGACCCCATTGAACAAGCATGGCTGCTCGCTGAAGAGTGTTTGCGACGAATACAAGGGTCTGCTCGTATACATTTGTGGAGGAGATGTTGCCGGCGCTAATCGGCTTCTATTGATCCTTTTTCGTACACAGGCGCCGGGGTTCTGATGAAAGGAAGCGTTCCCTTATGTCATCTTCACCACAGCGTTCGCAGACGCAGTGTGGCTTCTGCGGATTTGCCGACGAGCAGCCCTTTACATTTTGTCCGCGCTGCGGGCGCCCCACTGCGCTCTTCGAGAACCCCGCCAGCGCCAGCAACTCTGATGTCTTTGACGCGCCGACCCATCCAGGCACCGGCGCGACCTTTGGCAGCGCGGCAACCGACCCTGGCCCCACCCCAAGCCGGCGAGACGCCGGCGGTACAAGTGGCGGCTTTGCCCCTGCCGGCTGGGATGCTGGCGCAGCGGCCAGACAGCCAGCCCAGCCGCGCCGCAGGATGCGCTGGGTCACCATCGCCAGCGTGCTGCTGGCGCTGCTGCTGCTGACCACTGGCGGCGTCTTTGCCTATACGCTGCTGGCGGGCTACAGCGCGCTGGATACGGCACGCTACCTGCCGGCCACTACCATCTTTTACTCATCGCTTGATTTGCAAAAGATCGCGCAGAATAAGTACCACCTGGCCCAGAACGACGTGGCTGCTGCTGCTTCGGTAGGGCTGGAATGCGGCACGGGCCTCAACTTTCAGAATGACATCCTGCCCTGGATTGGGCCGACCTTTACTTACGCGCTGGTGAGCATCAGCCACCAGATGCCAACGCAGAACTCCGGCCTCGGCAGCACATTCGATACGGTCTGCCTGATTGCCACCCGCGATACCAATGGCTCCAACGCGGCCATCCAGAAAGTCATCAAGACGCAGCAGCAAAAATACGGCGTGCTGTTTACCAGCAGCAGCTATGGCGGCGTGACCTTGCAGAGCGATGAGGATTCGATCCAGACCCAAAAAGTCATTGATGGCTATCATGGGGCCTCGCCGCTGGTGCTGGGTACCCTCAAAAATCAGGTGTTAGTTGCCAATAGTCTCGCGGTGGCAAAGCAGGTAATTGACCGCGCCAACGGGACTGGCACATCGCTGGCAAATACAGCGAGCTTTACCGACGCGATGAGCAAGCTGCCCAGTGATCGGGAAGGCACGCTCTATCTCAACGCGCAGCAGCTTACCAGTTCCCTGCTGACCTTTGGCGGCACCACTGCCCAGGCAAGCGGCTCATCCCCCGTCAGTATCGGCTATGGCGCGCTGCAATTCACCGATCAGGGTTTGCGCCTGAGCTTTACACTGGAAACGCAAGCAGGCTCAACGCTTAAACATGACCTGAGCGGCGATACCAACGCCAGCGCCGCCGTCGTTCCGGCCAGCGCGCTAGTTTATGGCGGACTGGGCAACCTGAGCGCGTATTATGCCGAACTAAAAGATGCCACACATGGGGTGCTGAAGGATGCCGCCTTCCAGAAGGCTGTTGGGCTGGCGCCTGACGATCCACTGTTGAATGCGCCACTCAGTTTTGCCATCATGGCAACGCCAAACACCACAGGCGACCTGGACAATATCCTTGATGGCCTGGTGCTGCTGCATGTCAGCGGCGATCCAGCCAGCGCGGACGCCAGCGTCCACCAGGCGCTCCGCAACATTGGCGCGTTCACCAGCACCAGCACGATCAGCGGCGTGAGCGTGACTACCATTCAGGTGCCTGAAAATACGGACACGAGCAACACAGGCGTGCCAATCAGCAGCTATCACACACTGGCCTATTACGCGCTGCTGGGGCATGATCTTGTCTTTGGCAGCTCGCAGAGTGCCGTGAGCCAGGCGATCAGCACCTTCCAGGGCAAGCAGCAAAGTCTGGCCCAGGCACAGCTTTTCCAGCAGATGGTCACAGCAGAGCCAAAAAATCTGGCCTTCAGCCTGTTTATCAATCTGGTGAATCTGGCAAATGCGCCGGGCGCGGTGGGCCAAAGCTATCGCCAGGCGATTGCCAAGAACAACGCGCTCTTCTCGAAAGGGCGCGCCATCTATCTGACCTCCACCTGGACCGGCCAGAGCATTACCATCACGGAGGATCTTGCGCTACAATAAAAGGCATGGCGCTGAAGCGACCTGGAGCGTTGGCTAGAAGCCAGCCCTCCAGATGAGTGAAGAAGGAAACAGAGCGCGTGCCAGATCAATTTACCCAGCGGCCCCCGCCTGCGGGGCCACCGCACCCGGATAACGGCTGGCAGGGCCAGAGCCAGCCCGATTCCGGGCCGACCTTGCCCCTGCCGGCGTCTGAGCGGCTGGGGCTGCCGCCGGCGCATCCAGGGGAACTGGCTTTGCCACCCAGCCCACCGCTGCTGGCTTTGCCCGCACCTTCTTCCTCGCCGCCGAGCGCCTGGCAGACTTCAGCCGCGCCATCGGTGGCAACAGGTCAGCCCACTTACGCGCCGCCTGCCCAACCTACTTACCCGGCCCCGACGGAGCCACCCTTCCACAGGCACCCCTGGACACAGATCACGATGATGATCTGGCTGGTGGTGATCGCTGTCTGCATCCTGCCGCTGCTGGTCTTTGGCATCTGGTCGTGGTGGGCGGAGCAGAGCCATCAAGCGCCGCAGGTGGTGGCACAGCTCCAGGTGGCCGGGCAGCGCGGTGATCAGGTGGCCTGGTCGCCTGATGGGCGCTATCTGGTGGATCAGATCACCCTGCCCAGCAGCATGGGCGGCACGGCGGTGATTCTCTGGAATGTAAACACGCGCCAGGAGGTGCGCCGCTTTGCCGGCGCTATTGGCGGGCTAGCGCCAGCCTGGTCGGCGACTGGCGACTGGTTGGCAACCACCGATGGCAGCCATATCCTGATCTGGCAGGCCCAGGAGATCGAAACCTCTGGGGGCAATGTCTCCCCAGTGGCGCGGCTCACTGCCCATGACGCCAGCACTCCCATCACGGCGCTGGCCTGGTCACCAGATGGGCAAACGCTGGCTGCCGCCGATGAGGGTGGGCTGGATGTCTTTCAGGCTGCCCCCGGCAGCACCGACTGGAAACAAATCCACTATCTGAGCGATAGCCTGTGCGCGTCGTACACCTGCAACCGCGCGCTCTCCTGGTCGCCGGACGGGCGCTGGCTGCTGGTGGCTCCCTGGCATGATCGCAGCGCGGCCAGCGGCACAGGCGTGGTGGATACGGACACCTGGAAGCAGACTACTTTGCTCTCTGCCTCGGCGCCGCTGGCCTGGTCGCCGGATGGCTCTCTGGTACTGGTGCGCGCGGGGGATGAAACCAGCCTGCAAGCGCTGCATGCTGGCAGTTGGGACGCGGCCTGGACGATCAACCCGAACAACGATCTGCATCAGAGCTACAACGTCTTTCCGCAGGCGGCTGCCTGGTCGCCAGATGGCAAGTGGTTGGTTGGCAGTGCCGACGGTTGGGTAGACCTCTGGCCGACAGATACGCGCGATTCGTTGCGGGTCTGGAATGAGCAGCAAACCGACCAGCATATCTATACAGCTACAAGTCTGGCCTGGTCGCCCGACTCCAAAACACTGGCAGTGACCACCGATGGCACAGCGACGCTCACCCTCTATGATCTAAGCAGCCCCGGCAATTAAAGATCGCGGCTCGTTGGAGTACGGGCGCTCAAGTCCGCCTACGCGGACTCCCTGCTCCATCTCGCCCGCGCCGGCAAAGATACCAGCGGTACAGGCAGAACGGTCAAGTCGGACAACTCGAACAACTCGGACACCTTCCCGCACGTTTCCCAAGTTTCGCACATTTCCCACTCTTCGTGGCTGGAAGAGCTGCCAGCAAAATAAGACCATTCGGTCTGATTTGAGAAGCGTGATCCGATCTGGGGTGGGAACGATGGGCACAATGAGAACTAAGGTGCAGGAGAGATGTGGCGTTCCCTTTCCGACAGTTTTTGCGAGCCGCCACCAAAGCGGCACGCGCCACACCCCCCGCCCCACCCCAAGGCCGGCGGGGACGCCGGCGGTACAGGTGAAGTCCTTTATCAAATTGGGCATTGCTCACTTAGAAGGGTAGTTCTTTGCGAGGGCGGCCACACTGGCGCGGGGGCGTGGTTGGCGGCGGTGGCTCCAGGCGCGTCAGGCGCTCCTTGATTCCCACCAACTCCGCGATGATGGCAGCCACCAGCCGCTCAGTCGTACCCAGGTCGGTGAGCGTGGCGAGCCGCCTGGCAATCAGATCACTCAGCGCTTGTTCTACCTGTCTGAGCGCTGGCCCGATCTGGGCCACCTGCTGGTACAAGGGAATGCACATCACGAATGTGTGATAGTGCTGATCGTAGATCTCTTGAAGGGTGTCGTAAATACGACACCCTTTTGGACCCCAAAATGAACCAACTTAGCTTGCCCCTATTGCAGAGCTTCTGAAGGATGTGGTAAGACACCACACCCTTGGACCGAATATGGGGAGTCTGCCCCACCTGACTTGTTCCTGATCTACTTACAAAATGTAGGTCACTTGTGAAAAAGGGGTACGTGAAATACCCGTACCCCTTAATGAAGGTATCACTTATTCTAACATGATACGCTCATGTTCAAGCTGGCTCGTAGCTTCATCCTCCTTTCGGCTATATGGAGGCGCTAGACGGACAGGAGGGCGGGGCGGTAGAATACAGGAAAGCCTCCGTGTCCGGTCTTAACGGCGCCTGGGTCATGATGGCCGCGCTCTAAATGTGAGCGCGGCCATCACTGTTGATGGGTGTTTGTAAGAGTATAGCTTGCTGTGCGAGCAAAGTCAAGCATTTTCTGTGTGAATGATACTGCGCCTACGCGGGTTACGAAGAAAGAAGAAAGAATGCAGCATTTGACACCCTGCCAGCGGCGTGCGATACTCTGCTCGAACGATCCTCTCTTGCATTGATGAGAAATCATATGACCGGACACTGCTGAACTCGTTAGGTCACGTATCTTCTGAAGCGCTGCCCCAGCAGACAGTCGCTTTGGTTTCAACCGCCAGCCGTCGCTGGTGGTTCTTCTCGTGCCCGCGCACCTCCACGCGCTGCGGCTTCCCCTGCTCGCGCTTCCAGAAAGCGTATGGCCTCCTGAAATCTGTTCGTGCCGGCAGAGGCGTTTGTCCTGTCCGGCAGAGAGGATATATCCGATGAAGAGAACTATTCCGGCGCGGCTGGCAACGATTCGCGCCACGATTCGTCTGCTCTATCAAAGCCATCCGCGTGCCTTTGTGGTCAGCGCTGTCTCATCGCTGGCCGAGCCGCTGTACTTCCCGGTGCTGCTGTTCTTGCTGCAACGCCTGTTGCAGCAGATCACCGGGCCAGGCGGCAAGGTTCAATTCACCCCCGCACTGGTCGAACTTGGCGCGGTGCTGATCGGCTCGATGCTGATCCAACGGCTGGGCATTATTATCCGCGATAGCTCGGCCACCATCCTGCGGCAAGAGGCGTGGGTGGTTATCAGCAAGCAGATTATGCGCAAGCTGCCCGCCGTCCCGTACCCACTCTTTGAGAATAATGCCTTTCAGGCGCGCTACGGCCTGGTAATCCGCGAGGCGTCAGAGCGCTCGATCACGCTGGTGGATTCGCTGATCTCAACCGCGCCGATCCTTTTTGGACTGGTGGGTCTGGTCGCTACCCTCTTTACTATCGCGCCGCTGCTGGTGCTGGCTCTGCTGGTAATTGCCATTCCGGCAACCTTGACTGAGCGGCGCTTTAGCCGGGCGATGTATGAGTTGCAAGAGCATACAGCGCCCAATCAACTTCGCATGGAGGCGCTGACCAATATGCAGGTTGATGCCCCCTGGCAGCGCGATGTGCGCGTCTATCGCAGCGATCTGCTGGGCCGCGAGCATGCTTCGCTGGCCGAGCGCTATCTGGCAGAGTTGAAACAGCTTACGGCGCGCTTTCTTGGTCTGCGCGGTGGGGCAGCGCTGGTGCAGGTCATCGGCCTGGGGCTGGCGATCAGCGCCGCTTTTGTGTTGATCAGCCAGCGCCAGATCAGCCTCGCCAGCTTTGTGGTGCTGGTGCCTGGCATCGCTATTCTGACAGGGATGACCAATTCCTTTGTCTACCAACTGCGCTCGCTGCTAGAGTCGCTGGCCTATGCCCAGACGCTCTTTGACTTCCTGGCGGCGCAGGAGTTTGACGGCCAGCCGCTCGCGCCGCCAGCCGCGCCGACAGCACCCGCTGCCCATCTGGAGGCCATTCAACTTGAGGATGTTTCTTACACCTATCCCGAAAATCAGAAGGTTGCCTTGACTGGCATTTCCTGCACCTTCAAGCCGGGCCTGACGGCTATTGTGGGCACCAATGGGGTGGGCAAAAGCACACTGGTCAAGCTGGTTGCCGGGCTGATTCCCCCGACCAGCGGCAGCCTCTTTGCCATTGACAGCGCCGGCGAGCGCCTGCCTATCGCTAACTCTGCCAAGGCGGTGCTGTTCCAAGACCCGGCGCATTTTCACTTCAGCATCCGGCATAATGTGACGATGCAGTTTGAGCAGACCACCGGGGAAGAGCAGCGTATTGCCGAGGTGCTGCGCCTGGCGGGACTCTGGGAGGTGGTGCAGGCCATGCCGGAGGGCATCGATACGATTGTGGGCACCGGCTTTGGCGGTTCGGCTGATCTCTCTGGCGGCCAATGGCAGCGGCTCGCGCTGGCCCGACTGCTCTATCACGATTCGCCGCTGATTGTGCTGGATGAGCCAAGCGCGAGCCTGGACCCGGTGGGCGAGCGCCAGATTTTCGACCTGTTAGCTCGCCTGGCCGGGGAAAAGATTATCCTCTTCACCTCGCATCGCTACGACACCATTCGTAAGGCCAGCACCATTGTGGTGCTGGTGGATGGGCAGATTGCCGAAATTGGCTCGCATGAAGAACTCGAACGCAACGCCCGCGACTTCTGGGCGCTCTATCTGGCTCAGGGGGCCAGTGGGTATTGATTCGCCGATTTCAATCGGCGCTAGGGGCGCCTACGGGCGCCAAGAAATCCCTACGGGACTAACGTGCCTGTCCCGTAGGGGATTCGCCGATTGAAATCGGCGACGGCTTGACCGGCGCTCTACAGGCCCGCCACCGGCTGGATGACGATGCTGATATGCGCGGCGTCAGCCGGCAGTTGTTGGCCGTTACCGCCGGTGAGGGCGAAACTGACCTTCGCCACCCCAGGCTGGCTGAGGAGCGTCTGCATAGCCGCGCTCTTTGAGATGCCCACCAGCAGTCGTGCCAGATCGTGCTTTGCCGCATCGCTGAACTGATAGACCCAGATGCCTTCAGCATTGTCCATGATGGTCACGACACCTTGATTGTCGGCGCTGGCGCTCATTTGGGTGGTCTTGATCTGGCCTACCAGCGCGTAGGTATCGCCGAGCTTGCTCTGCGCCTGCGTCATCAACAGCATTTTGGCAAGGGCCAACGCCCCGGCTGCATCATAGGCTTCGCCGGTACAAGTGAAGGTAACAGTCACCGTCACCTGAGCAAACGAATCACCAGCATTATGGTTAGAACTGACATTCGGCGTACACTGCTGGTTGCCGATCAGTTGCTCATTGGATTGAAGGCTGGCCTGCACAACTTGCTGCGCGTTGGGCTGGTTGGCTTGAATCAGATTGTTGGCCGCGCCATTGATGTCACTCTGCAAGATAATCGGGAGGGTAGAGGCGTCCTGTCCACCAGAGAATGCTTGCGGGTTTGTGACACTATTTGAGAAGCCACAGCCGCCGCTCCCCGGCGCAAGGGGCACAGAAGGGGCAAAGCCGCCTGGAGCCGGAGCATTGCCGCACCAATCCGCGCTAATATCCCCAGCCGGAATATTCCCGCTGCTTCCCGCATTGAGCGCGTGCGCGGGGATATAGACAGTAGAATTGGGGGCAACACTTGCTGACGCATCGCTAATCACCTGTACCCCGGTGGTTCTGCCCTTAAACACCACGCCAGCATTAAAAGGCAGCGTGTAGGTACTAGGGTTGTACACTGACAGCGTTCCTGTCGCCTGAGTTGCGGACATCGTGAGCGAGCCAGTGGCGTTGACTGTCTGCGAATGCGCTGGCGTGGTCACAGAGACGTTCCGTCCCCCTACCTGCTGCTGCGAGGCATCTGGTGTCCCCAGGACCGCCGTAATCGTGGAGGTGTTGGTGAGGTCGCTGCTATCGGGCGTGATCGTCACCGTCGCGGTAGAGGCGTTTGTGTGAACTGGTCCGCCAAAAAGCGCGTGGGCACCGCCAAAGGCCGCGTAGGCGCCGCCTCCAAGAATCGCCAACAGCAGCAGCGCCGCCGCTGCCGCCAAACCCCAGCGCCAAAATGCCCCTTTGCGCCGCCCTGAAGGAGGTTTTTCAGCGCCACCGGGCGCCCCTGGCGGCGGGAGCGGCGTCAATCCCGCTGGCGCTCTGCTAAAGCTGTCCGCTTGCGTGTATTCTCCTGCCCCGGATGAAGCGGACGCTGGACCAGCCGGCGCGCTCCCCCATCCTGGTGGCAGAAAGGTGAACGAGTTCGCCTGAACGCTCGGAGGGATGCTGCCCACAGGCACGCCTGCGCCAATGTTCGCCAGTGGGAGCGCTGTTGCAGCGGTGTGCGGAGCCGCGCCTGCGGAGGGTCCGCTGCCAGCCGGTGGGAGCGCTGTAAAAGCCGTAGGTGGAGTGATTTGTGTTGGGGCAAAAAGCACCGATGGTCCCGCCTGGCTGGCCTGTTGCTCAGGCGTAGATTGCCCGGCCAGCGCTGGCGTGATATGCGGCGTGGGCTGGCCCGCGGGAGCAAGGGCGGCGAGGCCCGTCGGTTCGGCTGGCGCTTGCGTGCTAAAGGTGGGCAGCACAGCGGCCCGCGTCGCAAAGGATACGAGCGAGGGGTTTACCTCGCTGGCCTGGGCAAAGGCGTTAGCAAAGGCGCGCGCGCTGCCAAAACGCTCTTTGGGGTCTTTCGCCAGCGCCGTCAGCACTACCTGCTCCACCGCTGGCGAGATCGTCGGCACTTTCTCGCGCAGCGGCGGCGGGGCAGCAAAGAGATGCTGGCTGGCGACCTCGGTAAACGACCCCACAAAGGGGCGCTCGCCCGCCAGCCACTCATAGACCACCACCCCCAAAGAATACAAATCGCTGGCTGGGCGCGGCTTGCCCTGCAACTGTTCGGGCGCCATATAGGCCGCTGTGCCCGCCACGCCCTGAGTCTTCTGCATGCTCGTACTCTGCGCCACCACTGCGATGCCAAAATCCGAAAGCAGCGCCTCATTGTTGCGACCCAGGAGCATATTCTCTGGCTTGATGTCGCGGTGAACCAGCTTTTGCTCATGGGCATAGTGTAAGGCATCGGCTACCTGCATCAATGCTGGCAGTACCTCGGCTGGCGAGAGGGGCTTGCCCGCTGGTATGCGCTGACGCAGTGAGCCATTGGGAGCGTAGTCCATCACCAGATAGGGTGTGCCCTCCTGCACATCAAAATCAAGCACGCGCACAATATGCGGATGGACCAGGGTGGCAACCGTTCGCGCCTCAACACGAAACTTTTCGATGTCGCTGGGCAGCGCCAGTTGCGTATGCAGCACTTTTATAGCCGCCTGGGTGCCCAGGTGCAGATGCTCCCCTAGATAGACCTCGGCAAAACCGCCCTGCCCCAGCATATGAGTCAGACGGTATTTGCCCAGCAATTGCCCAATGTGATCAGCCATTGATACAGCCCTCCCGACGAAAAAGAAGTGCAACAAGGCCAGAAAAAGTTGGAATGATTCCTGCTTATAGAACGTGACAGCGTAGGCAAAATTGGGCATAGATTTACGCGCTGCTGCCTCAAACATCGGCACACAACGCTTCATCCCTCAGCAAGCACATTCTACTCTCATCAGGCGGGAATTACTATAGCGCAGGCGACTGCGGCACGGTGAACTTGCACACATCTGACAGATTGAGAGCGGTTGCTTGGTTCGTGATGCATGCTGCTACAGCCAGCCGTTCAAGGCTGCCGATCCTTGCGAGGCCAGCCCTGCGAGCGCTGGCTGGGTGGCTGGGCTTCCAGATGGTTCATGCGCTCCTTGATTTCCAACAGCTCCGCGACAATGGCGGCCACCAGCCGCTCAGTCGTGCCCAGATTGGACAATGTGGCAAGCCCCTTAGCAATCAACTCACTTAGTGTTTGCTTCACCTCTGTCAGGTCTGGATCCATCCGGGCCACTTGCTGATACAGCCGCGCCCAGGCATCTGCTAGCGCCGCTATCTGCGCTTGCTCTGCTGCTGAGCGTGTCCTCATCTCGTCCCGCAGCGCCCCCAATGTGGCCGCCAGTGCCCCAAGCTGTGCCGTCACGGCTTGCTGCCCCTGCTGTCTCCTGGTATTCATCTGGTCGAGCGCCACACCCAGTTCTCCCACTGCCTCGATGACTTCCTCCAGATCAGGCCAGGCCACGCCTTGCTGCGGCGCTGGCCCGGCTGAGGCTTGGGAGACGCCTTCGTGGGCGGCCAACTGGTGCTTCAGGTCGGCCAACTGCGCTCCCACCTCTGCCCGATACGCCTCGAACGCCGCAGACTGTTCCAGCAGGCGCGCTTCCAATGCCTGCCGCACGGGCTGCACCGCCGCCTGGATGCGGGCCTCTCGTTGCTCCTCAGTGAGCGCCTCCCGTGAGGCAGTGGAGGGCCGCGCCCGCTTTGCCTGCGTTGGCTGAGAAGCTGGCATGGGCCGCCTGCTGCGGGGGGATGCGTGCGGATCTGGGAGCGCTTCCCGCGCTGGAGCTGCCGGGCTTGCCAGTTGGGCATCGGTTTGGAAGAAATAACGTCTCAGCACCTCGACGACTTCGCGTTTCAAGGCGAGAATCAGTGGGCGCTTTGCTGGGGCGATCCTGGTGAGATTGATCCCACTCAACCACAGCGGGATGGCCTCGACCAGCAGCACATCCATGCGCTGCGGGCCGCCTGGCGTTTCAACGATGGCGAGGAATAAGTAAGGGGCGAGCGCCGCATCCCGGCGGATGCGTTGAACTTGCTTTTCTGGGACCAGCCCAACCATAGCGCACATCGAACTCATCCCGCCAGCAAGACGATTCTCAGAAAAACGCAGCCCTAGAATCTCTTTGTGATGGAAGGGAACGAACCCTTGCTCAATGGGAATGAGGGAAGATGGTTCGGCGTGACTCATTTGCAGGCTCTCCTTTCTGTTACTCAACGGTTTCTGTTCAAGGAAATCTGGGCGCCCACTGTTTGAGCGCACCGCTCATAGACTTCTTGAAGGGTCTGCCAAGATGGCAGACCCTTTTGAAGCAAAAATGGGCTAACTTTGTTCTCCATTTTCGTAAAGTTTCTGAAGGGTGTGTCAACTCGTGACCTTATCCTCCTTTCGGCTATATGGAGGCGCTAGACGGACAGGAGGGTGGGGCGGTAGAATACAGGAAAGCCTCCGTGTCCGGTCTTAACGGCGCCTGGGTCATGATTGCCGCGCTC
>Ga0187846_10001920_pt1 | contig 11583 bp, 11 predicted proteins | sample TC_taG_FD_161473 | JGI IMG/M metagenome (GOLD analysis project Ga0187846, IMG submission 161473) | Biofilm microbial communities from the roof of an iron ore cave, State of Minas Gerais, Brazil - TC_06 Biofilm (v2) | ecosystem: Environmental > Terrestrial > Deep subsurface > Cave > Wall biofilm... | reverse complement strand
CCCCCTCTCCCCGCTTGCGGGGAGAGGGTTGGGGTGAGGAGCCCGCGCGGTGGCGAACCGGTACGAGGTCAACCTCAAAAGGAACTCCCTCCCGATGGCCAATATCGAAATTCAAGTGAATGCGGTTGAGCCCTTTGCTGAGGGTCGGACGTTCGGCGAAGCCGGTCCCTATCTGCGCATCCGGGGTTTGGCCAAGGGCGAACTCGATCCGGCGGCGCCGGCGAACCGGGTCATCGTCGACCTCGACAAGGCGCCGCGCAATGCGCGGGGCCTCGTCGAATACGAGACCGATTTCTTCATATTGCGGCCGGTGGATCCGGGCCGAACCAACGGTGTGCTGGTCTACGATGTGACCAATCGCGGCTCGAAGCGGATTTTCCAGCTCCTCGACGACGCGCCGAGCGCTCCGGTCGACGCCGCGAACGACCCGAAGACCGCCCGAGAGGCCGGGCTCGGCTTTTCGCTCGGGCGCGGCTACAGCATCGTCTGGTCGGGTTGGGACCCGGGTGCGCCCGCCGCCAACAACGGTCTCGGCGCGCGCTTCCCGACCGCAATGGAGAACGGCTGGCCGATCACCGGCCGGATCCGCCACGAGTTTCACATCGGCACCCGCGCGCCCGGCAAGGGCGACCTCGTGCGCCTCCCCTACCCGGCCGTCTCGACCGACACGCGCGAGGCACGGCTGACCGTTCGCGATCGCGAAAGCGACACTCGCACCGAGATCCCGGCCGGTTCCTGGGAATTCGCCGACTCGCAATCGATCCGACTCTCGCCGCGGGGCAGCCTCTTTGCGCCATTCAAGATTTACGAGCTGTGGTACGAAGCGACCGGCTCCAAAGTGCTCGGCATCGGCTTTGCCACGGTGCGCGACCTCGTCTCGTTTCTGCGCTACGAGCGCACCGACCGCAACGGCACACCGAGCCCGATGATCGCCGAGGGGGCGCGGACCGACGATACCGGGATGCGCCATGTGCTCGCCTTTGGCGTGTCGCAGAGCGGGCGTTTTCTGCGCCATTTCCTCGAGCTCGGCATGAACGACGACGGGCACGGCCGACGCGTCTTCGATGGTGTGATGAGCCATGTGGCCGGCGCCGGCAAGGTGTTCGCCAATCACCGCTTTGGCATGCCGGGACGCACCGCTACCCAACACGAAGACCGGCTCTATCCGGAAAATTGGTTCCCGTTCGGCAACGCCGTCACGACCGACCCGTTTTCGCGCAAGACCGGCGCGATCCTTCAGGGTCGCCCGACCGACCCGCTGGTCATCGAGACCAACAGCTCGACCGAGTATTGGCAGAAGGGCGCCTCACTTGTGCACACCGATCCGACCGGCCGGCACGACGCCGCCCTGCCATCGAATGTCCGGGTCTACATGATCGCCGGCACCCAGCATGGCGGCCGACCGGGGGTCGATCCGGGCCCCGGGCCGTGCGTCAACCCGCGCAACCCGCACAGCGCCACCCCGGCCTTGCGGGCGTTGTTCGCCGCGCTCGAAGAGTGGGTCACAAAGGGTGTTGCACCGCCGCCGAGCAGAGTCCCGCGGGTCGCCGACGGTACAGCTATTATGGCCGAGAGCATCAAGATGCCGGCGGTGCCGGGCTTCGCCGTCGCCCGCGGGGCCAACCAGATCGTCCCGCCGATCGATTGGGTCGACCCGCCGGCACGGATCGACAATGTCTATGGCGCGCGAGTGTGCACGGTCGATGCCGACGGCAACGAGATCGCCGGCATCCGGTTGCCGCCGATCGCCGTACCGCTCGGGACCCATACCGGGTGGAACGTCTATCGCGCGCAGCCCCGCGAGCTCGCCGACCGCGACGGCTCGTTCATTCCGTTCGCCCAGACCAAGGCCGAGCGCGAGGAGACCGGCGATCCGCGCCCCTCACTCGAAGAACACTACGGCAATCGCGAGGCCTATGTCGCCAAAATCAAAGCCGCCGCCGAGGCGCTGGTCGCCGAACGCCTGCTGTTGCCCTCCGACACGGCGGCTTATGTCAAGGCAGCAGGGGAATGCGACCGGCTTTGAGTCATAGCCGTAATTCTGGTGACTGGGGAATAACCGGGCGCCGGGCTCGCTGCCGCGCGCCAGCTTGCTCGCTTGCTCGGCGAGCGATCCTATATCTTGTAGCCGGCTGGCTGAAAGTAAAGGCTGCTGACTGAAGAATTCACTCCCGATCGACAATTCTTGAGTTTGTTGGCAACAGTCAAATCATCACACCTCAACAGTACATTGCGTTGAGTAGCTATCCGGTACAAGATGTTGTACAGAGCTTGATTGTTTGCACGCACCGCGCATTGCAAAGCCTCCATGTCGCTCGACTGAAACATCGACCGTTATGCCGAAGTAAGCGACGACCTTGAGCGGGTATCCCCGGAGGCTGCGTCTGCAACGAAAGTCAGCAGTGAAAGGGCGATAAAAAGAGGAATCGGAAAGTGGTCCGGGTTCGCCCGAGCTGGGGTTCAGCTTCATTGCCGCTGATAGAGGCGACGAGCTGTCCTCTCACATTTCGGAAATTCGTGCCCCTGCCCGAGCATCGATGCCGTACCCAGGCACGCGTTTGACCTACCGTTCAGTTAGAGTTTCCAAAGGTCTCAGAGCTATTGATATCGAAATAGTCAGTCAAACGTGAACTTCTGAAGAAGGAGCGGGTGCGCTCTGCATTATCACATATAGATCTGTGGGTCTCCGAGCGATTTGTGCCGTGCTCACCATCCGAATGCGCGACTGACGAAGTTCCGGAGAACCGCTTAAACCGATCCTCCGAAAACCCCCGCAGCCAAAGGAGACCACCCATTACGCTTAACATCCGCCCGGTCTAACCAAGTCTGGTTCGAACCGAACCCAGAACGCGAAACACGCCCCATGAAGCCGGCAACGGGGAAACCATACGTCGGCGGGATGGGCGCAGGACAAGTCCGCCAAAGTCTCAAAGCGATCGAATAACGCTTCGAAGTCAGCCCTGTCGCCGGTGAGCTCAGGCACCTCCCGACCGAATAGCGCGACCAGCACACCACGCCCACTATCGTCACATTCATCGTTCCTATTGAACCGCGCGATTTTGCCAGGCGTCGGAGCTCGATGGTCGGACCAAGGTGATTCGGCCTTGTCGAGCAGCATTGCCCCCCGAGGACCCGCGATAGGACAGAGAGGCGGTGGCGGGGCGATGCTGCGCCACCTTCAAGGTGGGGGGCTCTAGATGATCGAGATTTAGGGATGCTCGTTTGCGAAATCCGCCTCGATATCTGCTGGCAACCGACCCAGCGCCTCAGTCACCACAGCCGGGATAGAGGGTTGATCAACACCGAGGGGCCCGCGCCAGAAGCACGTCACGTGCGCCTGCAGGTTCCGCCGCTCCATAATGTCGCGGAGTTCTCTCAGCCGCTTATCCTCATCGGCGCGGGGAAAAACGAGGCTTGCCAACGCGTCGAGATGGTCACGGAGATCTTTGCTCGGAACATTACGCTTCGTGCTGGAGTACCAAACCCCGGTCTTGCCCGTTATGTCGGGGCTGCGTGGACCCGGCTGGTACCTTTGACCCTTCCGGTAGGCCCATGTCGGCTCTTGCCTAAGAAAGTGCGAAATCTCGTCGGGGTCAAGCTCGTCGCCGGCAAATCGCAACGTAGCAAACACTTGACTGGGGCTCTCAGAGTTCGTCATAGATATTGCCGAGGTGTTCACCATCCTCATCCGTGATCGTCCCGTCATCATATGATGACGCGATCCGCAGCACGAAGATTGCCCGCGGCCTTAATTTCATGAATCGCTCCTCCGAGCTGCCAGTGCTCGATGCCGAGCCGATCGCTGACGTATTTCGGGGATTTGCTGGTTGATTCCAAATGATCCTGGCCATGTCGGGCTGTATAGCCCGTGCGGTGGAGTAATCGTTAAGCGATTGGCCGGCTCTGCTGTTTCCAAGGCGATCTACGAAAAAGCCGTTAATGAATAGTCCACCCCGGGGGCTGGTCAGGCGATCCCATGGGCTGCCGGGTCGGACTAAGTGGCTGGCGGCGCCGAACGGGCAGCTTTAACGATCTGTTCCGGCTTTATTGGTGTCGTGTTGAACTCGGCGCCAAATGATGCCAGCGCGTCGGCGACCGCGTTGGCGATCGCCGCCGGCGGTGCGACGGCACCCCCTTCGCCCACTCCTTTGACACCGAGCGGGTTGAGCGGTGAGGGCGAATGCTGGTGGATCAGCGCCATGTCGGGCACATCGCCCGCCGTCGGCACCATGTAGTCAGCGAGCGATCCGGTCAATAGCTGGCCGTGCGGGTCGTAAGCGATCTCCTCCAATAGGATTCCGCCGAGGCCTTGTGCGGTGCCGCCGGCGATCTGGCCTTCGACCAAGAGCGGGTTGACTACGACCCCGCAATCATGGGCGATCGCGTATTTCTCGATCGTGACCTGCCCGATCACGGGGTCGACTTTGACGATCGCGACATGCGCGGCGTAGCTCCAGGTGACGGTCGAGGGTTCCCAGTAATGGGTCTCCTCGAGCCCGGCCTCGACGCCTTGCGGGCGGCCGTGATCCCAGCCGGGGCGCGCCGCGTGCGCCAGCTTGGCGAGGCTGACCGCCGCACCCGGCACGCCGACGACGCCGACCCCACCGTCGCGCAATTCGAGGTCGGCCGGCGCGCATTCCAACAGATTGGCGGCGATCGCGAACGCCTTCTCGCGCAGACCCTCGCTCGCGTGATGGATCGCCGCCGAGAGGGTGACCGTGCTGCGGCTGGCGAACGTGCCGGACCCACCCGATATCGCCGCCGTGTCGGCGAGCGAAATGACGACATCGTCGGGTGCGACCTGCCACGCATCGGCGACAATCTGACCAAAGATCGTCTCCATCCCCTGGCCTTGCGAGGCGGCACCCGAGGATACATAGACCTTGCCGGAGGGATCGATCCGCACGGTCGCACCCTCGAACGGCCCGACCCCGGTCCCCTCGACATAGCAGCCGATGCCGAGCCCCAAATAGCGGCCCTCTTGGCGCGCCTCGCGCTGATGCTGGCGGAATCCCGCGACGCCGCCGACGGCATCGAGCGCTTTCTGCAGCGCGCCCGGGTAATCGCCGCTGTCATAGACAATCTCTTCGCCGTCCCGATAGAGGATGCCCAGGTGATAGGGCATCTCATCGGCACGGACCATGTTGCGTCGGCGCACCTCGGCGGGCTCCAGCCCTAAATTACCGGCGACGAGGTCGATGATCCGCTCCATTGCGAACACCGCCTCCGGACGCCCGGCGCCGCGGTATGCCGTGTTTGGGACCTTGTTGGTTGCGGCCGTGCGCGCCGAGACGGCGAGATGGTCGATCTTGTAGGGGCCGGTCAGATGCGCGGCGGTGTTGTAAGGCACGCCGCCCCCGATCGGGTTCCATGCGCCGCAATCGAGGATGAAATTGTCGCGCAAAGCCAGGATCTTGCCGTCACCGTCAAAGCCGACCTCGACCTCGTGCAACTGGTCGCGCGAATGGGCCGAGCACTGGAGGTGCTCCTGGCGGTCCTCGATCCAGCGCACCGGCCGGCCGAGCCGGCGCGCCAGAAACGGGATTACCAGATCCTCGGGGTAGACGTGACCCTTGAGCCCGAACCCGCCACCAACGTCGAGCGCCAAACACCGCACACGCGCTTCAGGCAGGCCCAGGATCGCGGCAACCTCCCGGCGCACCCAATGCACGACCTGGGTCGCCGACCAGATCGTCATTGAATCGGTTCGCTGGTCGTGGATGGCGGCGACCCCGCGGCATTCCATTGGCATTGCCGCGTAACGGTGGTGGTAGAACCGGCGCTGCAATTTGTGGGGCGCAGCGGCCATCGCTGCGTGGACATCGCCTTTGCCCATCGAAAATGCGCCAAACAGATTGGTCCGCAGGTGCTCGTGGATCAGCGGCGTGTTGGCAGCGAGTGCTGCCTCGGCGCTGACGACGGCAGGGAGCGCATCGAGGTCGAGCCGCACCAATTCCGCCGCGTCTTCTGCTGCATAGCGGCTGTCCGCAACGACGACCGCGATCGCCTCGCCGACATGCCGCACTTTGTCGTGTGCCAGCCCGGGTTGCTGCGGGTTGTGGAACTCGTGCTGGACTCGGGTCGTCCATTTGCTCGGCAGTGAGAGCTGGGTGTCGGGGAGCGGCGGAAGCAGCCGCACCAGATCGGCGCCGCTCAATGCCAACGCCACACCGGGGGCCGCTGCAGCCTGCGACAGATCGACCGAGCGGATATGCGCATGGGCGAGCGGGCTGCGGATGAAGGCGGCGTGCAGCATGCGCGGCAATTCGAGGTCGGCAATGAATTGCCCGCGGCCCGTCAGCAACCGGCGGTCCTCGCGCCGCAATAGCGACCGCCCGACATAGGAAATGGCGCGTTCGCTCATTTGCGAATCCTCATGCGACCCACCTCGTCATACCGGCGAAGGCCGGTACCCATTGCCGACATAGATCCCGGCCTTTCGCCGGGATGACGGCAATTGTCGGTTGGCTCGTCGTTCAAACGTTCGGCTTCGCCGCCCGCATCACCTCTGCGGCGGCGGCGACCGCCTTGACGATGTTGACATAGCCAGTGCAGCGGCACAGCACCGAGGAAATGCCTTCGCGGATCTCGTCCTCGGTCGGAGCGGGGTTGGTCGCGAGAAAATCGAGTGCCGCAATCAGCATCCCCGGCGTGCAATACCCGCATTGCAGAGCGTGGTGCTCGTGAAAAGCTTGCTGCAATGGGTGATATTCGTCGCCTTTGGCCAGGCCCTCGACGGTCAACAGCTCCGCACCTTGCGCCTGAACCGCGAACATCAGACACGCGCGAGCGGCCTCGCCGTTGAACAAGATCGTGCAGGCGCCACAGATCCCGTGCTCGCAGCCGATATGAGTGCCGGTCAGCCCAAGATCCTCGCGGACAAAGTCGACGAGCAATTTGCGCGGCTCGCATCGCCCTTCATAGCTCTTCCCGTTGACGGTCAGGCTGATCTCGCGGATCTCGGACATCGGATCGACCTCTCAAGCTCCGGGCCTAATAGCCCTCACGATGGCGCGACTCGTCAATACACCGGTCAGATGGCGGCGGTATTCTGCCGAGCCGTTTAAATCAGACACCGGGTCGACCTGGGCTTTGCCCTTGTCTGCCGCCTCGGCAATGGCGTCCTCACCCAACCCCTTTTCCTCAAGGACGGCCTCGGCGTCGCGCAGCCGGAGGGAGGCGGGCCCGACACCGGCCGTCGCCAGACGCGCCTTGGTGCAGCGTTCGCCGTCGCGCAGCAGCACCACGGCAACCGCGGCAATCGCGAAATCGCCCTTGCGCCTGGCGAATTCCTCGACGGCGTGGACCGCTTGCGACGGCATCGCTGGCAGCCGCACCTCGGTGATGATTTCGAGCGGACCGAGATTGGTGGTCAGCGCTGACTGAAAGAGATCCTGAACCCCGATCCGTCGTTCTCCTTGCGGCCCGCGTGCGACGATTTCGCCTTCGAGCGCCTGGAGCACCATCGGAATTTCCGCCGAGGGATCGGCATGGGCGATCGAGCCACCGATCGTTCCACGCGAGCGGGTTGGCAGGTGCCCGACCCAACGCAGCGCCTCGCGCAGTAACGGCAGCTTTGCGGCGACCAGCGGTTCGAATTCGAGCCGGCGCTGACGGGTCATCGACCCGATCCTGACCACCTCGCCCTCTTCCTCGATAAAGGCGAGCTCGGCGATCCGATTGAGGTCGACGATGGCTCTGGGTTGCGCGAGCCGAAAATTCATCATCGGCACGAGACTTTGCCCGCCAGCAAGCACTCGCGCCTCGCCGTCGTAACGCCCGAGGATCGCCAGCGCCTCGTCGATCGAAGCCGGAGCGTGGTATTCGAACTTGGCTGGCTTCACGCGGCCCTCCCGCTTGCCGACGGAACGAGCCAAAGTCCGCCTTTTGCGGTGCCTCGGCAACGGATTTCGATTAAAACCGTACCGAGAGGCTCATTCAGGGAGGACGGCATGGTCGCGATCCAGGGCGTTGCCCATTTCAGCATTCCGGTCAGCGATGTCGCAAAAAGCACGCGGTTTTACACCGATGTCGTCGGCTGCCGGCATTTGGAGACCGTGCGGCGCGGCGAGATGGCCTTTCTCGACGCGGCCGGGACTTGCCTGATCCTGGTCAAGCGCGAGCCGCCGATCAACCCGGTGCTCGACGACTATGGCGGTGTGCACCACTCGTTTATCGTCGCGCATGACGACTACCAGGCTGCGCTCGACCATCTGCGTGCAAATAACGTCGAGATCACCTTCGAGGAGGACCGGCAAGGCGGCATCGTCAACGGCCCGCGCGCCTATTTCCACGATCCCGACGGCACAGTGCTGGAATTCATCGATCTGACGAGCTACGCCGGCAAGCCCGCGTGAGGGATCTGGAGGAGAAAGCCATGGAACTGCCGAAAGCGATCGGCAAGCCCGATCACCGCCTCGCCTTCGAGAAGAGCCCGAAACGGATGCGGGTCATTGTTGAGGACACGACCATCGCCGACACGGTCGGGCCGGGTCTGATGTTTGAGACCGGTCATCGGCCGGTCTATTATTTCCCCCGGAAAGACGTGCGCATGGATCTGCTCGAACGCACCGAGCACCGCACGCATTGCCCCTACAAGGGCGACGCGTCCTACTGGACGATAAAGATCGGCGACCGCCGGATCGAAAATGCAGTGTGGAGCTATGAACAGCCGTTAGCGGAGATCGTGGCGATCAAGGACTATGTCGCCTTCTATTGGACCAAGGTCGACCATTGGATCGAGGAGGACGACGAGATCTTTGGTCACGCCCGCGACCCTTATTCGCGCGTCGACGTCCGGCCGAGCTCGCGCGAGGTGCGGGTCACCTTCAACGGCGAGACAATCGCGCACACGCAGCGCGGCATGTTCCTGTTCGAAACCGGGCATCCGACCCGCTATTACATCCCGCAACAGGACGTGCGGATGGAGTTCCTGACTCGCTCGGACAAGACCACGGTCTGCCCCTACAAGGGCACGGCGTCCTACTGGTCGGCGCGGGTCGGCGACCGGGCGGTGGAAGACGTAGCCTGGGCCTATCTCGAACCGCTGCCCGACTGCCCGCGAATTGCCGGCTACCTGTGCTTCTATCCCGAAAAGGTGGACCGGATCGACGTCCAGGGCGAACCGCGATGAGCGAAATCCTGCACGAACGCCGCCGCCTGATGCTCTCGACCGCCGCGTGGGTCGGAGGATTCGCCGCGATTGCCGCCACCCGGTCCGCGCACGCGTTTCAGGTGGAAGAAATGCCGCCGACGAGCGCGGTCGGCCGCGCCTATGCCAACCACTGCGGCGGCTCTGCGGAGCACGCGGCGCTGATTGCCCGGCTACAGACGCTCCTTGCCAACGATCCTTCAGCGCGGTCGATGTCGGAGACCTGTCCGATTTGCGGCTGCCCGGTCATCGTCAGCAGGTAGGATGGGGACGCCACCCCCGGCGGCGCCCGCGCTTGCGGATCACTGACTTCCCCCGTCGAGCCTCTCGGCAATGCGGACGATCAGGGCGAGCATCGCCGACATGCGTTCTTCCGTAACGCCAAGGCGGCCTTCGATGCCGCTCAGCCGGGATTCGATGCCGCTCAGCCGGGATTCCATCGCGGTAAAGCGGCTCTCAAGCGCAGCGAAACGGTGCTCCATCGCGGTAAAGCGATACTGCAGGTCGCGTACTTCGGCGGTCAGGGTCAGAACACGCGCGCCCAGCAGCTCGAGGCCGATTTTTTCGTCGCTCATGAGCTCGTCGGACGCACGACCTATAGATCTTTAGGCGGTTATGGGGGCAGCAACGGGAATTTTGTTCTCGTTGGCCGACGAAGGTGCAAGCCCGAGGGCGGTTGTGAGCTGGTCGAGGGCGATGGTGAGACGCTGGTAGAGGCGGTCGAGCAGCGAACGCTTTTGTCGTGGAAGGGCGGCGTCACCGGGAACCGGGTTAAGGAGACCGGCGGTGAGAGGCGCGCAGAGCCGGTCGAACAGCTTCAGGAAGATCAGGCAGACCGAATATCCCTTGGCCGGCAATTGGTAGCGGCGCGAGCGCGGCAACTTCTGAACAAGGCCTTTGGCGCGGAGCTTAGAGAGGTCGTAGCGCAGCGAGGCCAGGCTGTATCGTTCTGCGACGGGGCCCAGGGCGGCGGCGACATGGGGATGGATTTCGCCGGTGCTGAAGGTGCCGGCCGCGGCGATCTGGGCAAAGCGGACCACGGCGTGCATCAGGGCCAATTGCCGGGGGTTGTCGAGTTTGAGGCCGGGAATGCGTTTGCCCGACACGGTATGGGTCGGCTTGGCGAGTTGGTGAAGCTGCCCGCGATCGACGAAGGTCTCAAGGATATCCTGCTGGATGTCGAGGTAGTTGTCGTCGATCGCCGCGAGCTTGCCGCGCAACGCCGGCAGGTTTGCGATGGCCTTGTTCACCCCGTAGTCCGTCACATTGTTGGTCGCCGCCTCGGTGCGCAGGATCAGGTGATCGCGTACATATTGCTTGATGAAGCCGTTGCGGTAATGGCTGCGGATGACCGGGTTGGGCAAGTGCATGTCTTCGATCTCGGTTTGCAGCTTGCCGCGGTGCTGCTTGGTAATCTTGCGGCCAAAGATGATGGTTATCTTATTTGGCTGGCCAATCGTCCGGTTGGCGTCGAGCAGACGCTCACCCAGCTTGTCGAGGGCGGCCCGCCGGTAAAAGATCAGGTTGTCGCAGAATTCGATCTGCGAGAAGAACAGCCGGTGCTGACAACCTGCTTGTCGGCGCTCTCGATCGCTGAAGAACGGGGTCAAATAAGCCAGCCATTTTCGGCCGCAGTTTGACAGGTCTTCGGCACTCAGAGTGTCGGCCAAGGCCTGCAGACGCCCGGGTGCGCTGCAGCGCAGAAAAGCATTCGAGCATTGTTCGAAGTCGATGCCCTCCTCGCGCATGCGGTTGGCCAGCCAGTTATGCTGATTGAGACAAACCCGGGCGGAGAACGGCAGATAGGGGCACATGCGTACGAACATGCGGCCCCAGCGCCGGTCATTGACATAGAAGTTGTATTGCACGATCCATCGTTCGGCGATCTGCAGGTGCCAGCGGTTGACCTTCTTGTCGCCGATCGCCGTCATGATTCGCGCCGGTTCCCGGGCTTTGAGAATGACAACGACTTGATCCCGCTTGGCGCCCTTGAAGTAGGGCTCGACAAATTCGTCGCGCCGTCCCTTTGGCGCCTCGACGATCGGAGCATTCCATGTTTCGGCCTGCTCCTTGACCCAGCCCTGGAATTGCTCGGCAACGCCGCGCAGCACCTCGCGGCTGACCGGATAGACCTGCCGGTAGCTGCCGAAAAAGCCGACCACCCGCTCGGCCTGCTGAAACGGCTGGATGAGGCCATTGAGCAGGATCCGGTCAAAACACCGGTAACCAAAGCGGATGCTGTCTTTGTGGTGCTCGTAGAAGCTGTTCATCGCTGGCTCTCCTGATCACGAGACGCCAGCTTAACGTTCCCTCCACATCCGCCTGTACCCGCCGCTCACCGGGGGATATCAAGGGCGAAGCCCTTGGCTAGTTAGCGCCATCAGATTGATCTCGATGATACCGCCCACCATGGCGAAGCCCTTGGTCGGCAC
>Ga0187846_10001919_pt1 | contig 11583 bp, 10 predicted proteins | sample TC_taG_FD_161473 | JGI IMG/M metagenome (GOLD analysis project Ga0187846, IMG submission 161473) | Biofilm microbial communities from the roof of an iron ore cave, State of Minas Gerais, Brazil - TC_06 Biofilm (v2) | ecosystem: Environmental > Terrestrial > Deep subsurface > Cave > Wall biofilm... | reverse complement strand
GTTGAAAGGCACGGTTGTGGAATTCGCATCGAAGACGCCATTTCCAGTCGAGAAGTAAATGTCGCCGAGTCCATCCACAGCAGGGGCGCCGCCGCCGCCCCAGATGCCTCCCAGGCCGCCGTTCGGGGTGGTGTTGAAGATGCTGGGTGCGGCCGACAGATCAGAAGCGGTGTAGCCGAGCAGCCAACCGTGATAGGGCGACGCGTCTTCATGCGCCGCCCACGCAAGATAGACCACTCCCCCGGACAATACGAGACCGGAGCGCAGGTTGTGCTTTTGCGGGTCGAGGCTGACTTGTCCTCCGGAAGATCCGTCGCCCAATCCGGGGAAGGAGGCGACTATCTCTACAGCACCGTTGAACTTCTCGTTCCCCGTCAACAAATCGAGCGCATGCAGCCGGCGGTGGAAGGTACCGGGATTGTACGAACAATTCCCTCCGGCACTGCCGACTTCGGACGCGCTGACGAGGTAAATCGTGTTCGTGCCGGGATCGATGACCGGGGTCCCTGTCACTCCAACCTCGGGATAGACGTCTCCGAAACAGTTTCCCACGTCGTTCCAGGTGATCGGCGTCTCGCCGGGAGTGCCTCCGTGCAAGGCGTCGAGCAAATTGATGTGCCAGTACGTCATGCACGGGGTGGCGTCGGCGTCAAAGGCATAGACAGTGTCATGCTGTGTGGCCACGAAAACCAGGTTGTGGGTTGTGCCACCGATGCTGAGCGCTGGAACCCAGAGCGGCTGGGTATAGACCGCGCCATCCACGGGGCAGGAAAACAGCTTGCCGAATGTGTTCGTGCTGACACTGGAGGAAGTCAAAGCGTACTCTTGCGCGTTCACGCCGTCGCGGGAAAGGTCGTTGTGGTAAGTGAAAACGCCCGCCAGATCGGTGACTGCAACGTTGGCCGACGCCGAGAGCGCCGGACTGGAGATAGCGGCGGTGACGGCGTGGGTCCCGGCGGTTGCTGGCGGAGTATAGAGTCCAGCCGCACTGATCGTTCCGACCGCGGCGCTGCCTCCCACGGTGCCATCCACGCTCCACGTAACGCCCGGATTGCTGATTCCTGTGGCGGTCGCGGTAAATTGCTGCGTCTGTGTGGACACGACGACCGCCGCACGCGGCGGAGAAACGCTGAGGCTGGGTTGTTGCGGCGGCGTATTACTTCCGCTCCCTCCGCACGCGGAAAGCGCCAGCATGGCAGCCAGAGCGATGGAGAGCAGCGAGAGTGCGTGGAACTTTGGCATTTACTCCTCCCGACAAGGGTTAGAAAGCAGAATTCTCACGACCGCAGAGCAGGATGGGCCCCAGTTAACTAGATCGACTTTACCGGAATAGCCAACAGATCATCCACGAGTCCTACTTCTTTTTGCAGAAAGGGTTCCGCGTAAGTAACGCCGCCCAGCATGCCGTAGTACCGCGCCATCGCCTCGACGCGGGCGCGAATCTCCTTGTGTTCGGGAAAGAGATCTTTTCCCGATTCCTGATCGCTGAACTGCGATTTGTAGGCCATGATGGAAGCGAAGCGCTGCTCGAACTGGGCGGAAATGTCGACGACGAAACTCGGCCGGATGTCATAGTAAAGCGTGGCATAGACGATCTTGAAGGGGCGGTGCGGAAGCAGACTCTCCGCTCTGGTTGTTGCCTTCGGGCCGAGGGCTTGAGCCGGATCAAGCTTAGCAAGTCCAGAAAGAAAGCATGCTTCGTACCCCAGCACCGACGCCGTGTAGTGATCCGGATGGCGTCCCTGCCAGTACGGCAGGATCACGACGTGCGGCCGTGTCTCGCGAATGACGTGCGCGACCTGGAGACGGTTCTCCCAGGTGTTTTCGACGCGGCCGTCGGGGATGTCGAGGGCGCGGCGCCAGCTTACGCCGAGAATCCTGGCAGCTTCCTGAGCCTCGCGGGCGCGATCTGCGGCCGTGCCACGCGTGCCCATCTCACCTTGAGTGAGATCGAGAATGCCGGTGCGCTGGCCGCGCTGCGCGGCTTTGAGCAGGGTACCGCCGCAGGTTTGCTCCACGTCATCGCGGTGAGCGGCGACGGCCAGAATCTGGAGTGCGGCGTCAGTCAAGGTTGCCCTGCTCCAGCACGACGTTCTCCCGCACGATCAGGCGGTGGGAAGCCATCTCCTTCAACGTGGGTAAGACCCGGCTGACGTGCTCGTCCGTGTCGACGAAAACGATGACTACGGGAAGCTTGCCACCGGCCTCGACCAGATGCGCCGTTTCCACGCGATGGCGGCCCAGAAATCCTGCTACGGCATGCACGGCTGTCGCGGCGTAGACGTTCTCCTTGCGCAGGTAGTTGAGGATCTCCAGGTGCAGCGGACGATGGTGCCACTGGTCAGCTTCGTTCAAGTAGATGGTGACCTGCACTGCCATGGCGCTCGTCATTCTACAGCACCCGCGCCAGGGCCATGCCGGCCAGGGCTCCGCCCAGGCAGAGCAGGTTGTTCGAGGCGATGTTGGCCAGCATCAGCCCCCATTGGCCGGTCTCGAAGTAAGTCATCGTCTCGAAGGCGTAGCTGGAAAACGTGGTGAACGACCCGCAGAAGCCGATCACAACCAGAAGCCGCCAGCGTGGGTCGACCAGCGCGCGCTCCGTGGTCCAGATGAGGAAGAAACCGACGACAAAGCTGCCCACGATGTTGATAAACAGCGTGCCGTAGGGGAAGACCGGTCCAAATTCGCGTGCAGCCAGGCGGCTGAGCAGATAACGCAGGTTCGCGCCGACGACCGCGGCGACAGAGATGGCGAGGAAGTCCTTCACGTTGGAGTTCTCCTACAAGTCAAGTCAGATTTTGTAGGAGTCATCAGCGCGGGCTGCAAGTGCCCGACGCGGTTCCGGCGAACTCCATCGCCTGCAAGAACGTTTTACCACAGAGGGCGCAGGGAAACACAGGGGCAGGCCGTGGTGTGAACGTCTGTTTTACTTTTTTCGTTCCACCAGGAACCGGGCCAGTTCCTTGAGGGTCCCGGCGCGCGGCCCGAAGCTGTCCAGCTGCGCAAACGCCGAGGTGATCAGCTCATCGGCCTTCCGCCGGGAGTTTTCTATCCCAAACAATGCGGGATAGGTGGCCTTTTGGGAAGCGGTATCCTTGCCGGCGGTTTTGCCCAATTGTTCCGAAGTCTGGGTCACGTCGAGGATGTCGTCGACTATCTGAAATGCCAGGCCGATCGACTGCCCGAACGCGCGCAATTTCGCAACCGCGTTATCTTTCGCTCCTGCATACAAACCTCCGCTTACGAGACTTGCCGTGATCAGGGCAGCGGTCTTAGAACGGTGGATGTATTCCAACATCTCCGCCGTAGGCTGCGTGTGTTCAGCTTCGAGGTCGACCACTTGCCCGCCGATCATGCCGTCGACGGTGCCGGTGCCGCGGGCAATCTCCTCGACGATCCGCACCCGCGCCTCCGCCGGGCATCTGAGCCGGGCGAGAACTTCATAAGCCTGCGTCTGCAGGGCATCGCCGGCAAGAATGGCGATGGCCTCGCCGAAGGCCTTGTGACAAGTGGGCCGGCCGCGCCGCAAATCGTCGTTGTCAAGGGCGGGCAGGTCGTCGTGGATCAAGGAATAGGTGTGCAGCATTTCCAGCGCGGCGCCCAGATCTTCAATTCCGTCCGGCAACGAACCCGTAACCATGCGTCCGGCTTCCATGCACAGGACCGGGCGCAGGCGTTTGCCGCCGGCGAAGACGCTGTGGCGCATGGCCTTGTGAATGGAGACCGGATGCTGGGTCTCCAGTGGAATCAGCCGATCCAACGCCGCGTCAGTGACGGCGCGGCCTTGTTCGAGAACGTCGGCGAGCATGAAGCAGTGAGTATAGCAAGGCCGCAGTGGAAGTACTGACTCGGGGCCATGCAGCGCAAACGAAAAGGACGCCCGCGGGCGTCCTTGTATCGTCGGTATCGATTTACGCCGCGGCTGGGCCGGAAAGCGCAAGACTCCGGATAACCGAGTGCAGAACATTCTGCACGTCGTCGGACGGGCACACGTCGCTAGCCCCAGCTTCCAGCGCGGCCATCCACAGTTCTTCATCCGGAATGCGGTGGGTGCACACGATCGAGACGGACGGGAAATCGTTGTGCAATCTTTGGAGTTCACTCAGGTTAGAAGTTTCGATGTCAAGAACGACCGCCTCCGGCCGATTCTTGGCAACTTTTTCCCTTAGCTCGTCGCGTGAGTGCGTGACGAGGACGGAACGGAAGTGGGAACGTAGACCGCCGGCCAGCGAGCGGGCAACCTTGGGGTCACTTTCGAGAACGACAACGCTCAAAGCCATAACACCCCCTGATCACTACCGTCGTCAACGGCAGACTAGGCTGTGGAGGGCGATTTGGGGGAACCGCAACTCCGCAGACGTGACTACTACGAGCGGCGACGGACGGAACCGGTGCCCTACTTGTGCGCGGGCGCCTTTTCCGTGAGGGGCTCGAACGGTTCGGCTTGGAGCTTCCCGTTCTTCTTGAGAAGAATCTCCACCTTTCCTTCCGCCTGTTCCAACTCCTTGCGGCAGGCGGTGGACATTTGTATGCCCTCCTCGAACAGAGTCAGAGATTTTTCCAGGGGGACGTCCCCCCTCTCCAGCTCCTGAACAATTTTCTCCAGTCGCTGGAGACACTCCTCGAACTTGGGCACCTGGGTTTGCTCCCGTAGCTATTCTAATGCAACTATCCGGGGTCGGTGTCCAGTGTTTTTTTTGTGGCCGAGGGAAAAATCCACAGGGTCGGTTCCGTAGCGGAACGGGAGGTCTTGTATCAAGGAGTGGGAGGAGGAAGGAAGCGGGTTTTAACGCCGTCAGGCCGTTGCCATGGGGCGTTTCGATCCCAAGGCTTCCAGCACATCCACTGCGGAGGCGTAGCGGCTGAGGGGAGCGCTGATCTGGGCGCCCTGGACGGTATGGCGGACCGCAATCAGCATCTCACGGGCGATGGCGATGCCCACCTCCCGTGCTGCCTCAGGAGTCTGGGTGCGCGCCATGCGCTCAATGACGGAATCGGGTACCGAGACGCGGAGCTCATTCTTCATGAATTCGGCGTTGCGAACGCTGATCAGGGGCCAGATTCCGGCCACGACAGGAATCCTGCAGTGCTCGATGCGGCGCAGGAAGTTCTCCAGCAGGCGGAGGTCGAAAACCGGCTGTGTTACAGCGTATTCGGCACCGGCTTCCACCTTGTATTCGAACCGTCGAATCTCCTCATCGAGATCGGTCAATCCGGGGTTGGCGCCAACGCCGATCACAAAGCCGGTGCCGGTGCCAATGGGGTTGCCGCCAAGATCGAGGCCGCGATTCAGATTGTGGACAATATTCACCAGCCCGATCGCGTCAACATCGAACACAGCGGTGGCGTCGGGATAGTTGCCCATCTTCGGGGGATCACCGGTGATGCAGATCAGGTTCTTGATGCCGACTGCTGCAGCTCCCAGAAGATCGCTCTGGATGCAGAGCACGTTGCGGTCGCGGCAGGTGTAGTGCAGGACGGCCTCGGTGCCGACCTCTCGCTGGATCAGCAGGGAGAGCGCCTGGTTGCTCATGCGGGCCGAGGCCCGCGGGCTGTCAGGAATATTGACCGCATCCACTCCAACCGACTTAAGAAAACGCGCGCCCTCAACCTCTTTGCGGATATCGGTCCCCTTAGGAGGAACGATTTCGACCATGGTGACAAACTCACCCTGGGCTAGCTTGCTCCCCAGACGGGAGCGCTGATCGAGAGGCAGCGCGGGAATTGCCTTGGGCGCTGCCGCGCCACCGGCCACCTGCGCGGTAGCCGTGCGGCCGCGTGCCTCGCCCGCGCGAAACGCGGACTTCATGGCCCGGATGTGCTCCGGGGTGGTCCCACAGCACCCACCTACGAGGCGAACACCCGCAGCCACAAACTTGCGAGCGTAGCTGGCCATGTATTCCGGCGAGCAGAGGTAGATGTTCCTGCCTTCGACGGAGCGCGGGATACCGGCGTTGGGCTGAGCTGCCAGGGGCAATGACGTAGCGTTGCGCACGCGTTCGATGGCGTCCAACATGGCGACCGGGCCCACGCTGCAGTTGCATCCGATTACATCGGCGCCCCACTCACCCAGCCGGGGCGTGAACGTCTCCGGGTCGGAACCGTCGAGGCAGTTTGCGTCTTCGTCGATCGTCACCTGGGCCACCAGGGGCAGCTTCGGAGCCACGTCTTTGGCCGCCAACATCGCCTGATGAAGTTCTTCGAGGTACCCGAAGGTTTCCAGGATCAAGACGTCCACACCGCCCTCAACCAGCGCCGCAATCTGATCGCGGAATGCCTGGCGCGCTTCCTGGAAGGAAGTCTTTCCCAGAGGTTCAATCCGGGTTCCCAGCGGGCCAACCGATCCCGCCACCCATACATCGAAGCTCTTGGCAGCTTCGCGGGCCAGTCGCGCTCCGGCGAAGTTGATCTCGCGCACCTTGTCGGCAATGCTATGCCGTGCGAGCCGGAAGGCATTGGCGCCGAAGGTATTGGTTTCAATGATTTCCGCACCCGCCTGGAGATACTCGTGATGGATGGAGCGAATCAGGTCGGGCTGAGACAGGTTCAGTTCATCGTAGCAACGGTTGATGAATACGCCCTTGGCATAGAGCAGCGTTCCCATCGCGCCGTCGCATAGAACGGGTGCCTGCTTGATGCGCGCGAGGAGGTCAGCTGCCATGGAATGAGAATACAGGATGACTGTGAGTTCGTGCACCTTCGGGCGACGGCATGATCAGTTCAACCCATAGCGGATCGACTGCATGGTCAGGAGACGAACACGGCGGCTCTGCTATAATCCGCTATTTCGCACTTAAATCTCTAGTTTGCCTGTACTTGGGAGCCTGACGTTTTGAAGAGAGTTCTTGCCCTGGTCACGCTGTTTCTTGCCGGTTTCGGACTCGTCTGCTGCAGCTATTCCAGCTCCGGCTACAAACCTCCCAGCGGCGTGTTGACCCGCGTCCTCGCCTCTCAGGATGTGAGTTCAGCCACCTCCTTTGCCGGCCTATGGATCATCAACGGGCAGAAGGACATGCTGGCGCAAGTCGCTCCCATCAGCGCCGGGGGCAATCCGGGGCTCATGGCGATATCGCCGACGCGGGCGACGTTGCTGGCGTTTGATCCCAGTGTCAATCGCGTCACGATTATCAGTACGAGAGCAGAGTCAGCAGTCGGGACGGTTCAACTCACGGGACCAACCACCAGCATGGTCGCACCGATCACGACCGGCTTCGGCTATGCCGCTGAACCGACGGCAGTTCTCAATGGGAATTCCCCGGGCGCGGTGGAGATGATGAGTCTGAACACGGGAGCGGTTTTGTTCAGCGTCAGTGTTCCCAATGCTCAGACGGTCATTGCCAATCCGAACGGAACCCAGTTGCTGGTCTTCAGCAACGACTCGAATTCTGTGACCGTTGTGACTCCGAACCTGACGACTCCGACACTATCCACCACGGTCACAGTAGCGGGCTTCGACCAGCCAGTCTACGGATTCTTCAGCAGCGATGGCAGTGTGGCGTACATCCTCAACTGCGGGGCTGAGTGTCATGGGAATCAGGCCAGCGTGCAGACGCTGAACCTGTCGACTTTAACGCCCGGCACGCCGCTCCCGGTGGATGGGGCGACTTTTGGTTTCGTAAAAGGCACGACGCTTTATGTGGCAGGCATCTCGCCCACAAACAATGCCTGTACCGGGCAGACGACTGCAGCGACAAGCTGTGGCAGGCTCGATATTGTGGACCTGGGCTCCATGACGGTGATCGGGAGCGCGGTTATCACTGACGGTTACCATGACCGCATGGACATGAGCCTGAATGGGCAGCTTTTTATCGGCTCCCATAACTGCACTACGATTAACAACCCCCCGACCGAGATACGTAGCTGCCTGTCGATTTACAACACGACTAATGAATCGGTCGTGGTCCCTCCGGCTCTGGGGGATGTGACCGGGTTCCAGAGTTTCACGACGCGCTATGTGGAATACGTAGCCCAGGGCGGGGGCCTGCAGATCTACGACACGTTGAAGGATGTTCTGCAACCAATCCAACTCGTGAATGCGAGTGGACAGCAGACCGGCATCACTGGCCAGGTGATCGACGTCAAGGCCATCGATTTCTTCTAAGCTGACATCCGAACGATCGCTATTTGATCGGCTCCAACACAAGCTGATGCGCTTTGGCTCCTTCCACCGCCTGCGGTGTGAACGGCAGAGTGAATGTCGTCCCTTCGTACCAGGCCTTCCATTGGTCCATGTAGTGCGGGCTGAGGAAATTCCCGGCCTGCCCGGTGACGAGGTTCAAGGTTGACTGATCCAGATCGGCGAGATTCGCTGTAAAGCGCTGGGACGGTCCGTGGTGCCTGGTGACGGCCTTGACCGTGAATCCGCTGCCCGATTGTTCTTTTACTCCCGGCTCGGCCCACCGACTGATCAGAGGAATCCTTCCCAACACCGGGTGCTCGATTTCGACGGGGTTAAAGCGTCCCCAGTGCCAGGAAGCCAGATCGTCAGGCGCCCCGGGTCCGCCGACCGCAGATTCCACGGCCGCAGTCAGCAGTTCGTCATAATTTCGGTACGGATCTGGCAACCAACGCTTGGGCCGGTGCAGCAGCAGGTTTTGCAGCCAGACGGTCCGCATCTGCCAGTGGTAGGTTCTCCAGCTTGACGTTTCCCTCAGCATTCTCGGGTCGTCTGGGGCGGCGCCCAAGCGCGGCTCCAAGAGAAGCCGCGTCAATTCCTCCGCCGTGCGGACCGCGATGGTCGGGGCCGCCGAAGATGCCAGCATGCGGCCGTCCCAGTTCCGCATGAGGTCGGCAGCCTGCCTGGCTCGGGCAGAAGCTTTGGGAACGTGGTCGACGGCATAGACAAAGCGCTCGGCGTTGAACTGATCGCTCTCGGAGTGAATGTCATTCTGCAGGGCAAGCATGTCGGCAGGAGCGAATTTCCGGCCTGATTCGAGCACGTGATAGATGCGCGCGGTGCGCCACGGAGCCTCCCACTCCATGCTGATCGAGTAGGGGTAGTTGTCGGGCGTGATCCGGCCGTTGGCGGTTGCAATGACGCCCGAGGGCGGGTTGACGATCATTGGCAGCTTGTCGAAGGGGATGAAGCCGGTCCACTCGTGGGCATCGTCGGCGCCGCTGACCGGGAGGCTGCCATCGCCTGCTGCACGAAGCGGAATGCGTCCAGTGGTCTGATAGCCGATGTTCCCGTCGACATCAGCGTAAACGACGTTCTGCCCCGGAGCATCCAGCAAGGAGAACGCGTGCCGGAACTCATCCCAGTTCAGGGCGGCGTCCACGTCGAAAAACGGAATGCGCAGGCCGTCGTAGAGCGTCCAGCGCAACGCGACCGGCCGGACCTCGCCCGGAATCAGTTCAGTGATGATTGGCCCATGGCGCGTGATCTTCACCTCGACTGTCACATCGGTCTTGCCTTTGACGCGAATCACCTCGGTGCGGTGCTCGGGCTGTAGCCAGCCTTTTGGAGTTTGATAAGCCCCCTGGTCGTTGAAGTTCTCGATGTAGGCATCGGTGACCGTCGGCCCAACGTTGGTGAAGCCCCAGGCAATGCGCTGGTTGTGGCCGACGATGACGCAGGGCATGCCGGGCAGGGTTACGCCCGCGACGTCGAGACTGCCGGACTTGAGATGCGCTTCATACCACCGGTTGGGCATCTGATGGTCCAGGTGCATGTCATTGGAGAGCAGCGGCTTGCCGGTGACCGTGTGCGCGCCGGAAACCACCCAGTCGTTTGAACCGTTGACCGCTTCAGGCTCACGTTCCATCCACGCCGGGTCCGGGTTCCATCGTTGAGTTACGGCGTCGTCTGAGCCGGTGTCGTCATCGTCGTCATCTTCGTCGTCGGAGTCGCCCGCGCTGCTCTGATCGCCGAGGTCCTCGCGCATAACGGTCGGCGGCCGGTCGCGCCACGAACGATTTACGTAGAGATCTGCCGTCAACTCGGGACCGAGCTTGGCCAATATTTTTTCGTGCGCGAACACGTCGGGGAGGTAGTAGTAGTTGAGGTCTTTGACCATCTGGGTGGCGATGACGAGGGAGTCCTCCGCGAGCCAGGGACCGGGCCGGTACTTGAGAATCCGGAACTCGAGGGGCAGGTGATCGCCACGAGTAGCGATGAAGGCGTTTACGCCGCGCGCGTAGGCCTCGAAATACGAGCGGTCGCGCGCCGTGGCAAGCTGCAGAGATTTCCGGGCCGCGGCGCGCATGCCGAGGATTCGCTGCTCGCGGTCGATCTTGATTTTGTCTTTGCCCAGGACCTCCGACAGTTCTCCCGCGGCGAAGCGGCGCATGATGTCCATCTGCCAGAGACGATCCTGCGCGGTAACAAAGCCCTGCGCGAAGAACAGATCTTCGAGAGTTGCCGCCTCGATGGTGGGAACGCCGTGACGGTCGCGGGTGACGGCCACACGGTTTGAAAGGCCTTTGACCGGAATGTTGCCGTCGAGCCGCGGCAGGGCAGAGCTGGCCACAAAGTAGGCGACAGCCACTACGCCGGCGATCGCCAGCGCGAGGACGACCAGCAGCCAGAACAGGATGCGGGTTGAAAGAGAACTGCGGGAAACGGGCACGGACGGAGCAGCCAGGGTATTCATGAGAAGTCTCGATTGTAGGGGGAATTGCGGCGGCGAGACAAACGGTGCGCCGCGGCGCGGGCGCGTACCGGGGGCGGGCGGTTCTGAAAATGAATTTCATTTTCAATATGGCGATGGTATTCTGAGACTCCACTGTCCCATGCTGCAAAAGCGCATCGATGACCAGCCCTCGATTTCCCGCGAAATGGTCCGCGAGGCCCAGGACATCCTGCACCGGCACCTCAAGAGCGTGGGCCTCAAGCAGACTGCGCAACGCGATACCATCCTGCGCACGTTTCTGGAGACTCGCGACCATCTCTCCACCGACGAACTCCACCGTCTGGTGCAGAAGAAGGATCCCGGCATCGGCTATACCACCGTTTACCGCACGCTGAAGCTCCTGGGGGAGTGCGGACTGGCCAGCGAAGTTGCGTTTCACGACGGCATCTCCCGCTACGAACACCAGTACAATCGCCGCAGCCATCACCACATGGTGTGCACCGAGTGCGGCAGTTCGGTGGAGTTCTTCTCCCCGGAAGTGCGCCAGCTGGAACAAGACATCGGACGCAAATACCACTACATGACCACGCGTCACACCTTTCAGATTTACGGTGTGTGTGAGGACTGCCGCCGAAAGAGCCAGGGTGGGCGGCCGGCGTGAACCTGCCCATGTCGATCAACTGCCCGCAGTGCGCCTTCTCCATGCCCGACACCGCCGCATTCTGTCCGGGATGCGGGCGCGACATGCACGTTTCCGAGCGGGCTGAGGGCCGGGTCGGAGCCCTGCCTGAGGTGGTCGCTGGCGCGCTGGCTTATTGCACGTTTATCCCGGCAGTTGTTTTCCTGGTCGTCGATCCTTACAAAAGAAACCGGTTTGTCCGCTTTCACTCCTTCCAGTGCGTGTTCGCCTGGGTCGCGGGACTGCTGATTGGAATCGCGGTAAAACTCGTCAGTTACATCCTGCTGCTCGTCCCCATTGTCGGACACCTGCTGATTCTGCTGATCTCCATCA
>Ga0187846_10001918_pt1 | contig 11587 bp, 10 predicted proteins | sample TC_taG_FD_161473 | JGI IMG/M metagenome (GOLD analysis project Ga0187846, IMG submission 161473) | Biofilm microbial communities from the roof of an iron ore cave, State of Minas Gerais, Brazil - TC_06 Biofilm (v2) | ecosystem: Environmental > Terrestrial > Deep subsurface > Cave > Wall biofilm... | reverse complement strand
GCAATGGATTTGCTGGGATTGGCGCCGTTCGTTGCCGACGGGCGATTTCTGGTGATCTGTCCCCAGGGTCCTCATGAAGTCGAAATCGGCGCGGTGAACGGTTATGGCTGGTACCAAATGCGCCCCGGCTCTGCTCCAGATGATGAAAAAGTGGGCCCAGCAGTTGAACAGCTTCGTCTGTTTATCGACGAGGCGTCTTCGCGCTATCCAGTTGATAAACGCAAAATCGTCGCTCTGGGCTTCAGCCAGGGCGGGATGATGGCCTACAATCTCGCGATGCGATGGCCGGAGAAGTTTGCCGCCCTGGTGGGAATAGGAACAGCGTTTCCCGAGTACCTGGTTGATCTCGTCGCCAACCGCGAAGCCATCCAACAATTGCCGACCCTGGTGCAGCATGGACGTGCCGATCCAATGCTCGAAATCGCGCGTGCGCGTAAATCGGTCGAGACGCTCCGCTCGCTGAAAGTGCCCGTGACATTCCGTGAATACGATTGCGGACACGAGGTCTCCGCCGATGGAGTTCGCGATTTATCCCGTTTTCTCGTCGAAAAGGTCGCCGAACCGATTATTGGTGTCTAGTCCAGGTTCACCATGAGCGAGTTCAACCCCGACATACGGCAGTTAGAGCGATTGCTCGGTGTCCTGCGCGATTTGCGCCAACGATGCCCTTGGGACCGTGAGCAAACACTCCCCGACGTGGCGAAATACCTGATTGAAGAAGCGTACGAGGCGGCCGACGCCATCGCGCGGGCTGACCGGCGCGCGATTGCTGACGAACTGGGAGACCTGCTGGTGCAGGTACTGTTCGCCGCAGTGATCGCCGAGCAGGACGGGCATTTTCCGGTCGTCGGGCTGGCAGAGCAGGCCGCGGACAAGTTGGTCCGGCGCCATCCGCATGTTTACGCCGGAGTTAAGGCGGATACGGCGGCCGAGGTGGTAGCCAACTGGAATCAGATCAAGACCGAAGAGCGCAAGGTCGAAGGCTTCCATTCGGCGCTCGATGGCATCGCGCGGGGCTTACCCGCACTGATACGAGCGCAGAAGCTCGGTACGCGCGCCCGTGAGGCCGGTATGGATTGGACGGATATTCACGAAGTGCTTGCGAAAGTGCGCGAGGAGATGGATGAGCTTGAGGGTGCGTTGGCGGCGAACGATACCGAAGCCGCCGCTCATGAACTTGGCGATATGTTGCTGGCCCTGGCTAACGCCCCGCGCTTCCTCGGCCACGACGCAGAAGAGACGTTAACCCGCGCCTGTGAGAAATTCAGCCGCCGATTTAGAGGCGTCGAGAGTATCGCCTCAGCACGCGGCCTGGATCTTACCAAGATGACCGCGAGTGAATTGGAGTCGCTATGGCAAGAGGCAAAGCGGCTCGACGCAGCAGCCACAAACAAATAACGCGATATTAAGCGAAACGAACTCAAGCCAGCGAGCCGAAGCTCTGCGCCTGTCAAAAGGAGAAAGAGTCTCCAAGGTGCGCATGCTAGGCCCGTGCATTGACCCACAGCCTTACCACTGTTAGTTAAAGCCGGGTATGCCTCATATCCCGAATCACCCGTCGGCGCGAAAGCGTCATCGCCAAAATCTCAAACGCCAGGCGCGCAATCGCGCGATTAAAACACGCGTCCGCAGTGCCGCAAAGGTGGCGCTGGATGCCATTGAAGGGAATGATAAAGAAGCCGCCGCGAAATCGTTGCGCGAAGTTATGAGAGTCCTGCACAAGGCGGCCAGTAAGGGCACCATCAATCGCAACGCTGCGAGCCGGAAAATCGCCCGGCTTTCGCGCCGGTTCGACCACAAGCACAATTCTAAAGAAGCCCCCATTGCTGGCGCTTCATCCTAGACGAGTGCCCTGAGTTTGAAGGTCGTTTACAAATAGAGCCAGCGGCTCAGCCCGCTGATCTTCGCGCCAGCGGGGCGCAGGATACCAGTCCAGAGCAACGCCCTGGGCAAGAGACTATGATGCTGATAAGCCTCGCTGTCAGCGGCCGGCGCCCGCACGTGGCGCATCGTTGGTAAATCGCCAGGCACGGGGAACCGGCAGTCGCCTTCTATTCGAGAAATACTCTTCGAATCAGATCGGTGTCGTTGTACTCGCGACCTTCGGCGATCAGATCGCCTTCGAAGCGCAGGTAAAAGTTGTAGCGCTGCTGATAGCGCTTACCGTTGTTGGCGATCGTGTCGCAACGGGCGAGCACGGCCACGTGCGGCCCGTCACAGATTAGCCTTTCAACCGTGAGGTTGAGGCCCCGAGGAAAGAGCCGGCGGAGAGTGGCGACCTCTTTTTCGATGAACTCGTGACGGCCTCGGAGTGGCGGGAACTCGTTCATCGAACTCACAATCTCGAAGGTAAAATCGTCCGCTATCAAATCGTCGAAGATCTCCGGATCGGCACGGTTGAAGTTCTCGAGAAATTTACGCGCCCGCTCGCGCTGTTTCTCTGTGTCTAAAATAGGCATCCTCCTCAAGCGAGTGATTGAAAAGGCTGGATTTTTTGTGGACGCACGGCGCGATTCAGTTGTGTATTGGAACTTCCTCAGTCACCATCGAGACGCAGTTCGCTAGGTCGACAAATCTGAGTTCGTCCGGGCGGATAATTTCGAGATAGCGCGGTTCGGTGAATGCCTTGCTCAGCTCGTCGACGTTATCGAACCAAAGTTCTGCGACGCCGTCGAAATCGGAACCTGCGCCCAGCGGAGCCGCATTCTTCACGATGTGGCATTGCACGTATTTGCGTACATGCCGAATGACTTCGGGTACGCTTTTTATAAGTGGGCCGTGATTCTCACGCCAGTAACGGTCGAATTCCTCATGCGTAATTCCGGGCTTCCGTTTGGCGCAGACAATTAGCTTTACCATCGTCATCCCTCGCGTGGCGATCTTAATGACGGCTCGCCCGGGCGGCAAGAACTGTCCTAGACTGCGAGGGCCGAGGCATCTGATCTGCTGGGGACGAAAGTGATACGGGCCAGTGATCGCGTGCCCTTAAGTCTCTGCACGCCGTTATTTCTTCCGAGCCGCCAGAGCGACGAAATCGCCTTCTGTAATGATTCCGATTAGACGTCCACCCTCGACCACCGGCAGACATCCGATCTTCCGCTCGACCAGCACGTGCGCGGCCTCGGCCAATGGCGTATCGGCGGTGGTGGTGATGACCTCTGAAGTCATGACCTCCTTGACCACAAGCGTGTCCATCAAATGTCGCTGGGCTCGCTCACCGTAGCCTAAAGCTTTAGCCAGCGCCCCGCGAAAAAGATCGCGCTGGGTCAAGATCCCGGCCAACTGCCCGTTTTCGTCGACCACCGGCAGGTGACGGATCCGGCCCAGCCGCATGATGTCGTCGGCAAGGGTGAGCTTATCGTTGCGCTCTAAGGTAGTGACCTCCCCAGTCATCACGTCGCGAACCCGCAATCCTTCCATGCTTTACCTCTCACTAAAAGTTGGTATTGGTTGACGATAAAAAATACGCTTCATGAGCCCATCTGAATCAAGCTCCTGGTCAGGCACCAAAATAGTTAATCGCTGCGCGGATCGCGATGAACCACAAAGCTAAGGTTGCGATTAGATAAAGATAAAAGCGGAGTATGACTAAATTGAATGTGCAATGGACGCCGCTGTGTAATGCACGAAAGACTACAAATACCCAGGCGGCGTCAAGGTAGGGAACATCCACTTGTTTCGTAACGAAAAGATAGAGCGCGAGCGCGTAGAAAAGTACCGGAATTTCAAACAGGTTCTTTAGATTATCCGACGGATTACTCACCGCAGGTGGCGAAATCTGTGCGAGAGCGCCCGGCATCGCCAAATCTTGCGAACTGACCCCGCGCCTCGTGATGAAACGGATACGCCGAATATACATATATACCCAAACAACAAGCGTCAGAAACATCGTGGCGAAGAAAGGGCCGAAAATCGCCGCCTGTTTCATCTCTCGCCTTCACTCCTGTCCGTCATCTCTTCGTTCCTGTTCTTCTGCTGAGATGCCATGAAAGGATTTTCACGGCCAGCCCGTTCTCAAAACACCCTGTTAAGGCGCTTTGCCCTCTGGCCATCCCTTAATAGTCGGGTCAATCGGGTCGAGGGGAATTCGCGCGGTTTTCAGAAAACCTGCCATCATCCGCCAAAAGCCCGACACCACCACGAGTTCCACGAGTTCGGCCGCCGAAAAAAATCGCTCCAAAATCGACCACGTTTTCGCCGATACCTCAGCGTTGTCGTTGAGTTCGTCGGCCAACGCGATGACCGCCCGGTCTACCTCGCTGAATACCTTGCAGTTGGCTGGATCACGCACGCCGAGGATCTCTTCGTCGCTCATCTCGAGTTGGCGCGCAATGGCGACGTGCTGACAAAATTCATATTCTGACTTGGTCCGCCATCCGGTGCGGAGGATTACCAATTCGCGCAGCCGGGGATTGAGCGTCTTGCTCGCCATTAGAGTACCGCCCAAATGGCTCTGCGCAGCGGTAACCGCGGGATTTTGCAGCAGGGCGCGGATGACGTTCAGCTTCGACATCGCTCCGGCTAGATTCGGATTGTTGAGAGCCTCGCCTATGCGGAATTCCGCAAACCGCCGTTGGGCCTCATCTGGTGAAAGCAGCGGTATCATTCCTTATGCCTCCTGGGGATGGTGCATTACACATCGCGTATCAATAACATGTCGCATATGCAGTCTAGCAGGGCGTTGACGAAAGAGTAGCTGATGGTATTGGCGGGAAAAGCAGCGCCAACACCCTCGCAGGCTGTCAGAGCCGCGACACCAGCGGCCGAGGATAATGTGCCGATGCAGTTGACGGCAGCCGCCGAACACCCGGCGAGCAGCGGATGTGTCGGCACCGCTTCTGATTCGGCCGCTCGCAGGGGTGGTGGATGGCGCCGTTCATTCGCTGCCTATAGCGATCCGCGCGTCCTCCTGACTCTGCCACTTGGCTTCGCTAGCGGTCTGCCCCTGTTACTGACCTTTTCTACACTATCGGCTCGTCTTGCGACCGCCGGAGTTAGCCGTGCTGCAATCGGCGCCTTTGCCTTGGTTGGGACGCCTTACGCTTTCAAATTCGCATGGTCGCCGCTCATCGATCGGCTACCCCCGCCCTTGCCGCTGGGACGCAGGCGTGGATGGGGTTTGACGATCCAAATCGCTTTGATCCTGGCGACCCTCGCATTGGGGCGCTGCACTCCGCGGGGCAATTTGGCGGCCATGGGGCTGCTGGCGCTGCTGGTGGCGTTTTTCTCTGCTAGTCAGGACATCGTTATCGATGCGTGGCGGGTCGAGATCCTCAACCCGGAGCAGCAAGGTCCAGGAGCCGGCATGATTCAGACCGGCTACCGGATCGGGATGCTGGTATCCGGAGCTGGCGCCCTGATGATTGCCGCACGAGCCGGATGGTTCGTCTCCTACGCGATCATGGCGGGGTTGTTAGCAATCGGGATGCTTGTATTCCTGCTAGGCCCCGAACCTGCTCCTGCGATAGAGACGGACCCTTCGCTACCAAAGGGCCAGCTCTCACAGAGGATTTCGAGTTCGAAAATCCCTCCCCCTGACCAGGGGGAGGTGAGGAGGGGGTTGCCTGCATTCGCTGTCACCAGCGAAAGATTGGCTGCAATACGCGAATGGCTCACAACCGCAGTGATCGGCCCATTCGAGGACTTCATGCGACGGCCGTACTGGGCCGCAATTCTGCTGTTCGTGTTCGGCTATAAGCTCGGGGAAGCGATGGCAGGCGTAATGGCGATGCCCCTATATGTGGCCTTGGGGTTCTCGCTTAACGAGATTGCGGCTATCTCCAAGCTGGTCGGATTCGTTGCAACGGTCGCTGGAGCGTTGGCCGGGGGGGTGGTAACCGTGCGGGTAGGTGTGGTCCGTGCGCTTATTTTTTGCGGTCTCTTACAATCAGCCGGCAATCTTTTCTATGTGCTCCAGGTCATCGCTGGCCATCGGCTTGATTATCTCGCTTTATGCGTAGCCGCTGAGAATGTGACCAGCGGCATGGCTGGTGCGGCATTGATCGCCTACCTGTCCGGCCTGTGCTCGCCGGCGTTCACCGCGACCCAATACGCACTCCTCTCCTCGCTGGCCGCGGTAGGCCGCACCCTCGTCGCCTCCGGGGCGGGTGTGCTCGCTGAGCGGCTGGGATGGGTGCCGTTCTTTGTTTCCACAACAGTAGCGACGCTTCCCGCTCTACTGCTGCTGGTTTGGATAGCGTGGAGAACCGGCACATATCAGCGCCAGGACTTCGATCCATTCCTGCCGAGTGAGCACGCGCTCAGCGACAGCACTTCAAGCAGAGATTAAACCAAGTGGCTAAAGTTTCTAGCCTGTGCCCTATACCTTTTTAAAGAATCACAGGCTGGAAGCCTGTGCCACAAAAGAGGCCGGAGACGCCGAATCGACTTGCCGTCACGAGACTTTCAACACGATCTTGCCGAAATGCTCACTCGCCTGCATCATGCGATGCGCCGTCGACGCTTCGGCCATGGATAGTGTCCGGTAGATCGGTGGCCGGATGGCACCAGCCTCAAGCTCGCGACCGAAGCGTGCCAGGAAGGCCGAGATGATTTGAGCTTTTTCACCAGCGGATCGAGTCCGCAAGGTCGAACCAAGGATCTTGAGATGCCTCCGCAACACCTGGCTGAGGTCGATTTCGCTGGTGGCCCCTTTCATCAACCCGATCAGCACCAGCCTGCCGCCCTGCGCCAGCGCTTCAATATTCGGCATCAGGTACGCGCCGCCTATACTGTCGAGGATAACGTCGGCCCCCCGGTTGTTGGTCGCGGCCTTCACTTTGGGCGCGAACGGCCCGGAATTGTAGTTGATCGCGACGCCGGCGCCGAACTTCAGGCACTGCTCGCACTTGGCATCCGAACCGGCGGTGACAATCGAGCGGGCGCCCGCGAGATTAAGCAGTTGAATCGATGCGGTACCGACTCCGCTACCACCGCCGTGAATCAGTACTACCTCACCCGCTTTTACCTCGGCTAGCATGAAGAGGTTCAGGAAAGCGGTCAGATAAACTTCGGGTACTGCGGCCGCGTCTTCGTCGGTCAACACCGACGGCACGTGCATCGCGGACCCATAATGCGCGATTGCTTTTTCAGCGTAGCCCCCGCCGGGCAACAGAGCCATCGCGCGCTCACCGACCCGCCATCCGTTGACCTCGTTGCCGACCGCCGCAACCAAACCGGCGCACTCCAATCCAAGTATGGGTGAGGCACCTTGTGGCGGTGGATAAAAGCCCTGCCGCTGCATCAGGTCAGCACGATTAATCCCGGCGCATCTGACGTTGATCAGCAGATCGGCCGGCCCGGGAACCGGGTCAGTGAAATCACCGAGCTTGAGCACGTCTTCGTTGCCGGGCTTATCGATCAGGATGGCTTTCATTTCGGACTCCTAATCAATGCCTTTACGGAGAAAGACTGCTGATTTTTCCTCTCGGCCTTGGCCGTGATGCAGAAAAAAGACCGGGATTTCCATGCGCGGCTGCAGCCACGCGCGAGAATAACCAATTAAGAGGACGGAGCTTCCGTAGTTCTGTCATTCCCGCGCATGGCTGTCGCGTGAGGAATCCCGATTTTCCTTTCGCTGCTCAAGAAAATCGAGAATCTCGAAACTAATACTTATCTATGATGGACACGCCGACGTTCTGGAAATTAGTCATTTCCTCGAGCACGCGCGAAGCACCATCGAGTCCTACGGTTTCCGTGATCATCGCTTTGGGATTGAGCTTGCCCGCCTGCACCATCTGCAGCATCGATGGATAACGCGCCGCCGGCATCCCAAGCGAAGCTATCAGTTGCAACTCCATCGTCACCATCCTGTCGATTGGGAGCTGCACCTCACCCTTCTCGGCCTGAGTAGTCAGGCCGATTTGGAGCGAGCGGCCCTGCTTGCGTAGCGACAGAATCGAATTGCGGCAAGTGGTGGCGATTCCGAGCGCATCAACGCTGACATGAGCGCCGCCCTTGGTGATGTCGAAGACTGACATCGGAACGTCCTCGCTCCGCTTGGCGTTGACGGTATGTTGTGCGCCGACTTTTCTGGCCAATTCGAGTTTGCGATCGTCCAGGTCCACGGCGACGACGTTGGCTCCGATGGCTGCCGCGACATGAATCGCCGATAGCCCGATCCCGCCGCATCCATGCACAGCGACCCATTCACCCGGCCGCACCTGCGCCCGATCGACAATGCCATGATAAGAGGTCATGAAGCGGCATCCCATCGAAGCCCCCTCGAGAAAGCCCACCTCCTCAGGCATCGGCACGAGGTTCATGTCGGCGTTAGGGATGCCGACATAACGCCCATAGCCGCCCCAATATGAGAAGCCGGGAATCGTCGGACTGTCACAGACGTGGGATTGTCCGCTGCGGCAATATTGACAGATACCGTCGCCTTGGCTGAACGGTACCAGCACGCGGTCGCCTTTTTTGAAGTTATGCACCTCTTTGCCCACTTCTTCGACGACGCCGCAGAACTCATGGCCCATGACCAGTGGCATCGTCGGCACCAGTCCAATCCAAGCCCAGTCGCCCGACCAGGCGTGCCAGTCGGAGCGGCAAATTCCTTCGGCTTCGGCACGCAGAACTAGGCCATTAGGTGGACATTTGGGGTCCTGCACATCCTTAACAACCAAGGGCTTGCGCACTCCCTCCATAACTGCAGCTCGCATAGTAACCTCCGAACGGGCTCCTTCTGCCGATGGTGCAGTCCGCTAGGCGTAAGCCGACTCAATCCGGCAGTGTGGAGCTAGGATTTCTCAATGCTATAGCGCTTGCTGTGCGCCTCGGCAACGCAGGAAGAAATTAGTGCCGCGGTATTTTGTTCCTGCTGCCGAATCATCCTGCGCTATCCTACAATCGACAAGAACGAATGATTCGGGCAGCGACAGAACGGTAAGGAGTGAAGCACATGGACCAACAGCCAGAACTGGGACGGGCGGCGCCCGTATGGCGCCCAAGGCCCGACTATATCCGGGGAAGTCATGTCGAGAATGTGATGGGAATTATGGGAATCAAGCCTGATCTGGCTGATCCCGAACCTGCATACGACGAATTTTACCGCCGCAGTATTGCGGCTCCCGGCGCGTTTTGGCGCGCGACGCTAGCGGAAATTGGGATTGAATGGCTCGAGCCGTTTACACGCGTCACCGACTTGTCCAACGGGATTCAATGGCCGCGATGGTTCCCCGGCGGCAAGCTCAATCTCGTGCACAATGCAGTGTTTCGCCATCTGAAAAGCAGTCGCGCCGGCGAGCCGGCCATTATCTGGGAAGGCGAAGACGGCGCCGTCACGCGTCTGAGTTATGCGGAGCTGGCGCGGGAGGTCGGCCGCGCCGCGAACATGCTGCATAGACTGGGCATCGGCAAAGGTGATCGCGTCGGACTGTTTTTGCCGATGCTGCCGGAGACCGCCATTGCCGCCCTCGCGATTGCCCATATCGGCGCGATTTTCATCCCAATCTTTTCCGGTTACGGCGCCGAGGCCGCCGCGATGAGGTTGCGCGATTCGAATGCAAAACTATTGATTACTGCTGACGCCTTCTATCGTCGCGGACAGAGCGTTCGGCTCGCTGAATACGCCCGCCATGCCGCGGATGCGGCAGGATGCGTCAAGACCATCGTCGCAGTCACTCGCATGGACCGGGATTTTCGGGCAGATGGAATAGTCACTTGGGATGACGCAATTCAATACAGCCCAGGCCCCGATAATATCCCGCCTGAGCCGATGGATAGCATGGACCCCTTCATGCTCATTTACACTTCCGGAACTACTGGCAAACCCAAGGGCACGGTTCACTATCATGCCGGTTTTCCTCTCAAGGGAGCGCAGGATATGGCTCATCTGTTCGACCTGCGCACCAGCGAGGTGATGTTCTGGTTCACTGACATGGGCTGGATGATGGGCCCATGGTTGATTCTCGGCGCGCTAACGCTCGGCGCGACTGCCTTCTTGTACGAGGGGGCGCCGGACTACCCCGAGCCGGACCGTATCTGGAGCATGGTCGAGCGGCACCGGGTTAGCCATCTTGGAATCTCGCCCACCCTCGTGCGAGCGCTGATTCCCTCAGGCGCTGAACCGGTTCGCCGCCACGATTTGTCTTCGTTGCGGATTCTGGGCTCCACTGGCGAGGTATGGAACCCGGAGGCGTACATGTGGCTGTTCAATGAGGTTGGGCAGCGGCGACTTCCAATCATCAACTATTCGGGAGGGACTGAAGTCGCCGGCGGCCTGCTCGGGTGCACAACGTTTCGCCCGATCAAGCCGTGCGGCTTCAATACCGCGGTGCCCGGGATCAAAACCGTCGCGCTCGACGAAAGCGGCAAACCCGTGGTCGATGCGGTTGGAGAACTCGCCGCACTTAACTCATGGCCTGGAATGACGAAGGGCTTTTGGCAGGACCCACAGCGATACCTTGATACATACTGGAGCCGGTTCGATGACGTCTGGGTGCATGGGGATTGGGCAATGCGCGATGGCGAAGGCCATTGGTATCTTCTCGGCCGTTCGGACGATACGCTGAAGATCGCGGGCAAACGTTTGGGGCCGGCCGAGGTTGAAAGCGCGGCCGGACAATGCGAGGGAGTCAAAGAATCGGCCGCGGTCGGGGTACCGCATCCGACCAAGGGCGAAACGCCGGTGCTGTTTGTCGTGCTGCTGCCCGGTTGTGAGCCGTCGGTCGATCGTGGCCACGCGATCGCCGAGAAGGTGGCAGAAGCGCTAGGCAAGCCGCTGCGTCCGCAGGAAGTCTACTTCGTGCCGGATCTGCCGCGAACCCGTAACGCAAAAATCATGCGGCGGGTGTTGCGCGCCGTCCATCTTGGGCAGGAACCTGGCGATTTGTCCGGCCTGGAAAATCCGGCAGCGCTAGTGAACATCCCCCGCGCAAGCGTAATCTCATGAACTCCTCCCAAATGATTCGAAGAAAATCAACGGCTGCGTTCCCGATTATTGTCTTGCTTTGGTGTGCGGCCGCGTTCCAGACAGTTGCCGCGGCCACTCCGGCGCCGCCTGATCCGATGAGCGTAATCAAAAGCGGGCTCGACCAGGTGCTCGCGGTCTTCAATGATCAGCGAATGCCGTTGGATCAGCGGCGCGAGCAATTGCGGTCGATGTCTTTGCAGTATTTCGATTTCGACAGCATGGCGAAATCGGTGCTCGGCTATCATTGGCGCGACTTGACACCGGCCCAGCGTAGTCAATTCGTGCCGCTATTCACCGAATTTATCCAGGATGCGTACTTGAGCAAGATGGAGCAGGCAACGGTAGAAAAGATACGCGAGCAGGCGAAAACCGCGAATGTCATGTTCCTCAAACAGAGCTACTTCAGCGCCGACTATGCCGAGGTCTTCAGTACCGTCGCCTTGCAGGATCAGCCGGACCCGCTCCAGGTCAACTATCTGATGCACCAGAGCGACGGCCACTGGCGTGTTTATGACGTGACAGTGGATGCAATTAGCCTAATCGCAAATTATCGCAATCAGTTTAACCGAATAATCAACAATGAAGGCTACCCGAAGCTGATTGCGGATTTGGAGGCCAAGCGCGAACAGTTGCGGCAATATATGAACCAGGAAGCGCGCAATACAGCATCACATT
>Ga0187846_10001917_pt1 | contig 11588 bp, 11 predicted proteins | sample TC_taG_FD_161473 | JGI IMG/M metagenome (GOLD analysis project Ga0187846, IMG submission 161473) | Biofilm microbial communities from the roof of an iron ore cave, State of Minas Gerais, Brazil - TC_06 Biofilm (v2) | ecosystem: Environmental > Terrestrial > Deep subsurface > Cave > Wall biofilm... | reverse complement strand
GCGCCATCATCGGCGCAGTCGGCGGCGCGGCGGTGGGCGCAGTCGCGTACAAGCAGAATCGCACCAAAGGCGCGATTGTGGGCGCGGTCGGCGGCGGTATCGCCGGGGGCGCCGTGGGCGCCTACATGGACAGCCAGAAGCGGGATCTCGAGAAGAATCTCAGCCGCGAGATCCAGTCCGGACAGGCGCGCGTCGAGAAGCTGCCGAACGACGTGGTGCGCGTCACGATGACCAGCCAGACTGCCTTCGACACGAACTCGTCGGCAATCAAGCCCGGTTTCTACTCGGCGATGGACAAGCTCTCCGACGTGGTCGTGCGCTACGGCAAGACCACGCTGACGGTCGTGGGGCACACGGACAACGTCGGGTCGCAGGCGTACAACCAGAAGCTCTCGGAACGGCGCGCCCTGTCGGTCGCCAGCTACTTCGAGTCGAAGAACGTCAATCCGATGCGACTCGCGACGGTCGGCAAGGGCGAGAGCGAGCCCGTGGCGCGCAACAGCTCGGAGAGCGGCCGCCAGGCGAACCGCCGCGTCGAAATCTACCTCGAGCCGGTCGTGCAAGGCTAACCGCTAAGCTGCGACGCAACGCCGGCAGGCCGCCTCGGTGCTGCCGGCGTGCGCGTCGGTCCCGGTCATCCGCCACGGATCCGGCAGGACCTATTTCGCGCGGCGTGCACGCGCCGTGCGGCGGCGTTGCATCCTGTTACCCGGGCTTACAAAGTGTCACCCCTGGACGGGCGACGTTGCGGCACGCTATGTCCCGTAGGTAGCCAACAACGTCTCGCGAAGGAGCTGAACATGAAAACGACCATCATTGCCGCAGGACTAGTCAGCGCCTTGAGCGCCGGCGCGATGCCGGCCGCCGAAGCGCATGACGGCGTGGCGCCCTTCATCGTCGGGGCAGCGGTGGGTGCGGTGGTGGCGGGCAGCGTGTTCGCGCCGCGCGTCGCCTATGTCGCGCCGCCGCCGGTGGTCTACGCGCCGCCGCCGGTCGCTTATGCGCCGGCGCCCGTGGTGTACGCGCAAGCCCCCGTGGTGTATGCGCCGGCGGTGGTTTACCCGCCCACGGTGGTCGTGCGCACGCACTTCTGGTCCCCGGGCTGGAGAGGGCACTGGCACTGAGCACCCACGCGCCGCGCGCATCGCGAGCGAGCGGCGCACGGGGTCGGCTTGACCCGGGTCTACGACTACTGCAGCCGAGCGCGGCCGCTATCGCTCACTCCGCCTCGATGCCGTTGCGGCGGATGAAGGCGGCCCAGCCTGCTCGCTCCCGCTTCAGTCTGGCGGCGAACAGCTCCGGTGTGTCGAATACCGGAATCAATGCCTGCGCTTCGAGCTTCTCGGCGAGTGACGGGGACCTCATCGCCTTGTTGATTTCGTCGCTCAGGCGCCGCACCGTGGCGGCGGAGACGCCCGCCGGTGCAACGACGCTGAAGGACGTGAAGACCTCGATGTTCGGAAAGCCCGCCTCGGCGAGGGTGGGCGTATCGGGGAGCAGTGCGGTCCGCTGATTGACGGCCAGCGCAATCGCTTTCCCCGATCGAATGTGCGCGATCACCGAGGTGACGTCAGCGAACATGAATTTCAGCTGGCCGCCGAGAAGATCCTTATACGCCTGACCCACACCCTTGTAGCGTACGTAGCACGAAGCGCGCGCCCGAGGTTTCCTCGAGCATTCGCACGCCCAGATAAGTGGGGCTGCCGGTGCCGGCGGAGCCGAACGGCAGCCGGTCCGGTTCGCGCTTGCCGATCGCCACTAGGTCGGCCAGCGCCTTCGCCGGCACGGAGGGGTGAATACAAATGACCTGGGGCGCGATGACGCCCCGGGCCACCGGCGCGAAATCGCGTTCGGCGTTGTACGGCAGTTCTTGTAGAGGCTCGGATTGATCGTGAGCGCCGGGTTCGCAGACAGGAGAAAGGTGTACCCGTCCGGCGCCGCCCGCGCCGCCGCCTCGGCGCCGATGTTGCCGCTCGCACCCGGCCAATTCTCGACCGCGAACTGCTGCTGCAGGAACTCGCCCAGCGCTTGGGCCAAGAGGCGCGCGTAGAGGTCGGTGCCGCCGCCGGGCGATGACGGAACGATGAAACGGACCGGCCGCGTCGGCCACGGCTCCTGTCCGGCGAGCGGGGCGGCGAGCAGCGCGAGGGCGATGCCAAGTGCGGGCAGGAAGCCTTTCTTCATGACCATTCCGTTAGCGGCCGCCGCCGGAAGGATCGGCTTTGACGGAGGCGCTGGCCGTGCCGGCTCCGACTTTGCAGCGGGCCGCGCTAGAAGGCGCCGCACGGGCAGTCGAGGCGCCAGGTGCCGCCGTCGCCGACGATGAGCGGATGGGTATGCGCGGCCGGGGCTAACCCGGGCGGCTCGACGCCTGCCTGCTCGTAGTAGCGGCCATAGGCTTTCACCGGCAGCCAGTCCTGCGCGACCGGCGGCGCGGGCGGCGCCAAGCGCGCGTAGGGCCCGGCGCCGTACACCACTTTCCCGCCAACCATGGTGAGCGTCGACTGGAGGTGCTTGATCGCGTCGTCGGGGATGCTGAAATAGTCCGCCGAGAGGACGACGAGGTCGGCGAGCTTGCCCGGCTCGAGCGTGCCCTTGCGGTTCTCCTCGCTCGATATCCACGCCCCGCCGGAGGTGTACAACCGCAGCGCCTCGGTGCGATCGAGCAGGTTGCGATCGCTCAGGTGCTTGATGCCGCCCAGCGTCTTGCCGGTGACCAGCCAGTGCACGCCGATCCATGGGTTGTAGGTGTTCGCGCGGTTCGCGTCGGTGCCGCACGCGAGCGGGATACCCATCTCGCGGATGCGCGCAATCGGTGGCGCGTCGGCCGCGGCCTGCGCCCCGTACTTCCGGATGAACGCCTCGCCGTCGGTGGACATGCGGTTCTGGATGTCGATGCTGCCGCCCAGCGCCGCGACGCGCTCGAGCGTCTTCGGCTGCAGCGTCTCGCAATGGTCGAACCCCCAGCGCAGCCCCGTGAGCGGCACTTGGCCGTTCACCTGCTCGAGCACGCCGAGAATGCGCTGCGCGGTGTAGTCGAAGCTCGCGTGCATTCGGAACGGCCAGCGCAATCCCGCGACGTAGGTCGCGACCGCGGTGAGCTGGCTCTCCATCACGGGCGGGATCGGCGCCGGCTCTTTGGCGAAGTTGGTCACGTCGCCGGCGGCCCATACGATGTACTCGCCGGCGCCGATCATGCGGTAATAGTCGTTGCCCTGTCCCACTTTCACGAGCTTGGACCAGGCCATGTAGTTCTCGAGCTCCTTGCCGCCCGCCTGCGCGAACAGCGTGTAGCCGATGCGCACCGTCATCTGGCCGTCGGCCGCGAGCTTGGCGATGGCAGCGTAGTTATCGGGATAGTTCTGGCCGCCGCCGCCGGCGTCGATCACGCTGGTAATGCCGAGCCGGTTGTGCTCGCGCATGAACAGCCGGGTCGAGAGAATCTGGTCCTCGGGCGACAAGCGCGGGATGCGCAGCCACGTCACGACCAGCGCGACCAGGCCGACGTTGGCGATGAGGAGACCGGTCGGTTCGCCCGCGGCGTCGCGCTCGATCACGCCGCCGAACGGGTCTTTGGTGTCCTTGTTCCAGCCGAGCACTCGCACCGCCGAGCGGTTAAGCCATGCGCGGTCGTACAAATGCATCACCATGCACGGCGTGTCGCCGGTCGCCGCGTTGATCTCGTCCAGCGTCGGAAAGCGCTGCTCCGCGAACTGCGCCCAGGTCCAGCCCCCGATTACTTGCACCCAGTGCGGCGGCGGCGTGCGGCGTGCCTGGTCACGGACCATCCGTAGGCCGTCGGCGAGCGAAGGCACGCCGTCCCAACGCACTTCCATCGTGTAGGTGAGCCCGCCGCGGATGAAATGCGTGTGCGCGTCGTTGAGGCCCGGGATCACGGTGCGGCCGCCGGCGTCGATGACGGTCGTGTTCGGACCCTTCAGCGACGCGAGATCCGCCTCCGCGCCGACGCCGGCGATGGTGTCGCCGCGGATCGCGAGCGCGCTCGCCGCAGGCTGGCGCCGGTTGAGCGTGGCGATTCGGGCGTTGACCACCATCGTGTCGGCGGGCGCTGCGGACTGGGCGAGCGGCGCGCATCCGCCGAGCACCGACAGTCCGGCGAGGCCCGCCCCCGCCGCGAGTGAATCCTTCAAAAAGTCGCGCCGCCCGAAGTTGAGCGCGCGGCCCGCGTGCGGGATGCCGCACGTCACGCCACCGCACCCCGGGTCACTGCACTGGCTCGATCCCATGCTCCCCCCTCATAGTCGCGTCGCTTCGTCTGGTGGTGCCGAATCAATCGGCCTTGATGTGGGCGGCGGCGACCACGCGCGACCAGCGCGCGAGCTCCGCCTTCACCAGCTCTCCCAGCCGCTCCGGAGGACCGCCGGCCGCGACCTGGCCTTGCCGCGCGAGCAGATCGCGGACGTCGGATTGGCGCAGCAACGCGTTCAGCTCGCCGTTCAGCCGGCCGATGATCTCGCCGGGGGTGTCGGCCGGAGCGAACATTGCGTACCAGGTTTCGATCTCGAGATTCGGGAAGCCCTGCTCCTTCAGCGTCGGCACGTCGGGGAACGTCGGCGAGCGCTCCGCGCTCATCACACCGAGCATGCGCACTTTGCCGCTCTGCACGTACGGGGCCACGGTCTGCAGCGCGATCACCGCCGCCTGCACGTGCCCGCCTACGAGATCCGCGAGCGCCCCGCCCTGTCCTTTATAAGGAACATGCACGACATCGATCCCGGCCTCGAGCTTGAGCAGCTCCATCGCGAGGTGTTGCGGCCCGCCGTTGCCCGGCGAGGCGTAGTAGAGCGCTCCGGGCTGGCGGCGTGCGAGTTCGACGAACTCGCGGATCGACCGGGCCGGCAATTCGGGTGTGACGACGACGCCGACCGCGCTGGTCGCGAGCAGGACGACCGGGGCGAAGCCTTTGATCGGATCGAACGGCAGTTTTGGATTAAGCGCGGGGTTGGTGCCGAACGAGGTGGCAGTGCAAAGGAGGGTATAGCCGTCCGGCGCCGCCTTGGCGACGAATTCCGTGCCGATGTTGCCGGTTGCGCCGGCGCGGTTGTCGGTGATGACACCGACCTTCCAGTGCGCCGCGAGCCGGGGCCCGAGGATGCGCGCGAGGATGTCGGCGCCGGTGCCGGGCGTGTAGGGCACGACGATCTGCACGGTGCGGTTCGGGTAGGGCCCGGCGTCCGGCGCGGGCGCGCCGGCCAGCGGGAAGGCGAGCGCGAATCCCGCAACAATCGACGCCATGCCTCCGGCCCGACGCGGGGGGCTACATTGGTTGGTCATCGGCGGTCCCATGATATAGGGCAAGCGCAACGCCTGTGAACCCTCGACGTGGGATCACGCCCATTTGCTTGCCTGCGGAGACGGGAACACGTGCGCGCTCAACCTGGCGAACGAGCGCTGCAACGCTCCCCTTCCAGGTCGACCGCGCGATCATGGCCGAGCGCGCGATGCGAGGCGGCGCAACGTTGGGGACGCAATTGACGACCGGCGGCTTGGGGCGCACACTCGCGCGCGAGAGTTCCGCGCGGAAGAGGGATGACGTGAGAAGAGGCAGCATCGTCGGGCTTGCTGCTTTGGCCCTCGTGGCTAGCCTGGAGTGTGCGCCGACTGCGGTTCTCGCCGGGGGGCTGCAGGTGAGCCACGGCAGGGTCGTGGTCGTGAATGGCCGCTCAGTCATCGCGCGGCCGGGGTTCCCGCGCTTCTTCAATAACCGCTTCTTCCCGTTCGGGGTCCCGGTCCTTTACGCGCCGCCCCCATTCTACGAACCCTGGGGGTACGGCGATCCGCCGGCGGCCTACAGCCCGGCGGCGGGTTACTACCCGCCGGCGAGCAGCCCGGTCGCGGCCGCGCCACCGCCCCCAGCACCCCCGGAGCGCGACCTGGTCCAGTATTCGGATGGGCGCTACGAGCTCCGCGGTAACGGGGCGGCGACGCCGTATCACTGGGTATGGATTCCAAACCCGCCGCCGCCCCCTAGCTCGGCGCGCGACGCCCATCTCTACAGTTGGATCGATGCGCAGGGCGTGATGCACGTGACGGATCGCTGGGACACCGTTCCGGAGCAGTACCGCGTCCAGGCGAAGCGCAACCAGTCGTCCTAGCGCAGCGGCCGGATCGGCGTGGTCCAGGGCCTGCGGGGTGCCCACGAGCAATAGGACCCGCGCCGGGCCCCACTCGATCCACCGTTCGTTTGCGCTCTCCCGGAATCCATAGGGCCTGTTCTCGTGCCGGTGACTGCGGCGGTCATCGCGCTTGGGGCGCCGACCACTGGTGGCGGTTGGCCGCAATGAAGCAGACCTGGGACCGAGCTGGCGATGCGGGTAGATTGGGCCGCGGCATCCGGCGGACACGTCGCTGAGACGCCGACTGCGGTGGCCATCGGCGCGCGAGCGCGCCGAATGTTGGTAGCGGTCTGCCTAAAAGTGGCGTCCGACTTCGAACGCTGGCTCGGCCGCACGCGAACTGGTGGAGGGAGACAATGCGCGTAGCCGTTGTTCAACGACCGCCGGTACTGCTGGATCGTTCGAGGACCACCGCCGACGCCGTCGCGGCGATACGGGAGGCGGCCGGGAATGAGGCGCGTCTGGTGGTCTTCCCGGAGGCGTACATCCCGGGATATCCGGCATGGATCTGGCGGTTACGGCCAGGCGGCGACATGGCGCTCGCGGAGAAGCTTCATTCGCAGCTGCTCGCCAACGCCGTGAGCCTCGAGGGCGGCGATCTCGTGCCGCTGCGCGAGGCGGCAAAGGCGCACCAAGTGACGGTCGTCTGCGGCATTGACGAGCGGGACGCCGAATTCAGCCGCGGGACGATCTACAACACCGTGGTCGTGATCGGGCCAGACGGCAGCCTGCTAAACCGGCATCGTAAACTCATGCCGACGAACCCCGAGCGCATGGTCTGGGGCTTCGGCGACGCCTCTGGCTTGAAAGTGGTCGACACGCCTTGCGGCCGAATCGGCGCACTTATCTGCTGGGAAAACTACATGCCGCTCGCGCGGTTTGCGCTGTACGCGCTCGGCGTCGAGATCTACATCGCCCCGACCTATGATTCCGGTGACAAGTGGATCGGCACGCTACAGCACATTGCGCGCGAGGGCGGATGTTGGGTGGTGGGCAGCGGTATGGCTATTCGCGCCGTGGATATTCCGGACGCGGTCCCAGGCAAATCGGACCTATACCCGAACCCCGACGAATGGGTAAACGTGGGGGACTCCGTGGTCGTCGAGCCAGGCGGGAAGATCGCGGCCGGACCGCTGCGGCGCGAATCGGGAATTCTGTATGCCGCAATCGACCTCGAGCGCGTCGGCATCGCGCGACGCAGCCTCGATGTCGTCGGACACTACGCCAGGCCGGATGTCTTTCAGTTGCGCGTGAACGCGAGTCCGCTCAGGCCGGTGGAATTCGAGTCGTCCAATCGGGGTGCCTCGAGCCAGGCGCCTAGGAGGGCGCGTCGCCTCCCAGCATGAGCGCCGGATCAGCGCTCCCGTAACCGCCGCGGCACCGTGTATTCGGCGCCCCCGATCTCGAGCCGCCGCGGCCCCTCACCGAAGAAGCGGCCGATCGTGCACACGATGTCCTCGATGCCCGATGCCTGGAATTCGCCCGACATCGCGGCGAGGTCGGCGAGCCCGTCGTGCGAGCGGCGCGCCGGGGCAGCGGCCAGGAACCGCTGCACCGTTCGATCAGCGTATTCGGGGTCGCTCGCCCAGCCACGCGCAAAGGCCGCGGCTTGAAGGCGAACGAAGGCGCTGGCGCTGATCAGAAACGAGACTTTCATGACTGCGGCGCGTGCGGTGAGTTCGGACCGGCCGCCAGTATGCGCACGTGCGACCACGCGGCCAATCGACCGTTGGGCCTATCGCGCTTAGCCTTGGCGGGTTAGGCCGCGCACCGCGTCGTCACGCGCGCCCGCCGCCGCGTCTGCTGTCCTACAACCGCCCGCTTCGCTTGATGTCGATGTAGCGGTTCACGAGCGCTATCGGCAGCTCGCGCGGCTCGACGTCGAGGCACACGGCGCCACCGCGCTCGAGCCGGCGAAACGCAAGCTCGCGGCGCTGCAGGTACTCGGCCGTCGCGGCGTGCGTGAGCGCGCGATCGAAAGTCTCGATGCGCGCCGCAAGCGCGTGCGACAGGATGGTCTCGCGGAGCGAGGCGAACAGCACCAGGTGGCGCGACTGGAGGAGCCGCAGCGCCGGCGCGAGCAGGTCGTCGTCTTCGTCGCGCAGGTTGGTGAGGAGTACCACCAGCGCGCGCTTGCGCAGCCGCTTCATCAAGTCGAGCGCCGCGGTGTAGTAGTCGGTCGCCTTGAGCGTCGGGTGCAGGTCGTAGACGCGGTTCAGGATCAGGTTGACGGTCGCTATCGACTTTCGCGGCGCCACCCAGCGCGGATCGCCCGACATCGTGAGCAGCCCGACCGCGTCGCCCTGGCGGAGCGACGCGTAGGCGAGCAGGAGTGCCGCGTTCAGCACGTGGTCGAAGTGCGCCAGGTCGTCGTCCTGGGCCGCCATGCGCCGCCCACAGTCGATGAGCAACACCACCTGCTGGTCGCGCTCGTCCTGATACTCGCGCGAGATGAGCCGGCGCATGCGGGCGGTGGCCTTCCAGTCCACCTGGCGCTGGCTGTCGCCCTCGCGGTACTCGCGCAGCTGATGGAAATCGAGGCCTTCGCCCCGCCGCCGCCGCTGCAGCACCCCGATCTGCGACAAGCGGTGGTCGGTGGCGAGCAACGCGAACCGCGTGAGCGCGGCGAAGTTCGGGTAGACGCGCGTCGAGGTTTCCACCCCGAGCCGGCGTCGCACGTGCCACAGGCCGGAGCGCGAGTCGACCCGCGCTTCCGCGCGGCGGAAGAGGAGTTCGCCGCGCCGGACGGGGCGGACGCCATAGCGGACCTCCGACCACCCGCGCGCGGGAACGGTCACCCGCTGCGGCATGCCGTGGACTTCAGTGTGCGCGGGGTAGTGGTCATGCACTTCGCAGGCGAGCGGCGCGTCGCCCTGGTTCGCGAGCCGGAGCACGACCTCATGCGGTACGCCGAGCGGGAGCGACCCGGGCAGGATGCGCTTCGCCGACGGCGACCGAATGTGGCGCGCGGCCAGGGCGTCGAGCAGCGCGATCGCCGCGATAGTCGCCGCGGCGGCAACCCACACGTAGGCGAGGGCCGGGATGACGGACACGACGATCCCGGCGACGACGAGCCCGGCCGCGAGCCAGAGGAGCCGGGCGGAGGGAATGACCATCAGGCGCGCTCGGCCGCGTGGGCCCGCGCCGAGCGGGGTAGGGCGCGTCCGCGAAGGCCGTGCTCATCAGCGACGGCCGTGCGGTCCATTTCCAAGTCCATCACGCACTGGTTGGATTCAGGTTCGCGGCGCTTCGACCTTCTCCAGCAGCACCTTCAAGATCGTGTCGCTCGAGTGCCCTTCGATCTCGAGCTCCGGCGCGGGCGTCACGCGATGGCGCAGCGCCGGAGCCGCCATGCGCTTCACGTCATCCGGCGTGACAAAGTCGCGACCGCTGACGAGCGCCGCCGCGCGCGCCGCCCGCGCGAGCGCGATGCCGCCGCGCGGGCCGGCCCCGGCGGCGACGCCATTCCACGTGCGCGTCGCGCGCACGATCCGCACCGCGTAGTCGAGCACGCGATCGTCGAGCGTCACGGCCGCGGTGATCGTCTGCAGCGCGAGCACGGCGTTCGGCTTGATCAGCGTCGCGACCGCGTCGACGTTGAGCTTGTCGCCGATCTGGCCGGCGGTGACGCGCTTCACCATTTCGGCTTCCTCGTTCGCCGGCGGGTAATCGATGCGCACTTTGAGCAGGAAGCGGTCGAGCTGCGCTTCGGGCAGCGCGTAGGTGCCCTCCTGCTCGATCGGATTCTGCGTCGCGAGCACCATGAACGGCGGATCGAGCGGGTGCGGTGTGCCCTCGATCGTCACCTGGCCTTCTTGCATCACCTCGAGCAGCGCGGCCTGAGTTTTCGCCGGCGCGCGGTTGATTTCATCGGCCAGCAGCAAGTTAGTGAACACCGGTCCGCGCCGCGTGGTGAACTGCCCGGTCGACTGGTCGTAGAGCGTATGCCCGGTGACATCGGCCGGCATCAGGTCGGGCGTGAACTGAATGCGGCCGAATCGGCCGTCGAACGTTTTCGCGAGCGCGCGCACGAGCAGCGTCTTGCCGAGGCCCGGCACGCCCTCGACCAGCACGTGCCCGCCAGCGAGCAGCGCGGCGATCACCTGCTCGACGACCTCGGCCTGGCCGACCATGGCGTGCGCGACCTGGGCGCGCATGGCCGCGACCACCTTCACCGCCTGTTCCAGCTGCTCGACGGGAATCTTGCTCGGGGCGTTCATCGTTGCTTTCTCTCCCTAGCGGCGCGACAACTGGTCGTGAATGCGCTGGAACACGCGCATCGCGTTCATGAATTCGTGCGGGGCGACGCTCTTCGCCGGCTCGAGGACGCGGCGCGCGGCGGCAACGTCGAGCCCGAACACTTCGGCGAGCCGTTGCTCGCGCTCCGGGCGGCCGAGGCCGGCAAAGTCCGGCTGCGCGCGCGTCACGTGCCGGAGCGCGGCCTCGCGCGCGCTTTCGGCGAGCGCGGCGGCTCCCCCCGCCGACCATTGGAACCGCCCGCTCGCGCGGAGGTGATCGAGCAAGCGCCGGCGGGCGGACTCGGGGTCCGGCACCAGCGGCCCGAAGCGCGGCGCGACCCGCCACAGCCAGAGCAAAACGAGCCCGGCACCGCTCGCGAGCGCGGCCCAGGCGTTGTCCGTCAGCCAGCCCCAGAGCGAGGGCGCCTGCGCGTGGTCGAAGAAGATCACCGCCGAGGTCTGCGGGGCAAAGCGCGTGAGCTGCCACAGGAACTCGGCATGGTCGTTTGCGCCGATCGACGCGTTGCGCATGAACTGGAGGTCGTTCAGGACCGTGACCTGCCCGCGTCCGCGCGGAAAGTGCAGGAGGTGGGTCGCGGTTTTGCCGCTGACGCGCAGCGTCGCCTGGGGTGCGTCGAGTGTCTGCAGCGAGTGCATGTCGACCCGCATCGGCTGCGGCGCATGGGGCAGCCGCACCTCGACCAGCCGTTGCGGCGGCTGCGGGTTCGGGGTCGGCGCGCGCGTCACGCCAAGCGCTTCGAGAATCGGATCGGGCAGGCGGTAGTTCTCGTCCTCGACGATGAGGTGTCCGCCGGCCTCGACCCACTCGAGCAGGCGGGCCCGTTCCTCCGGCGTGATCGACGCGCGGCGATCGGGAAGGATCAGCGTGCCGTTCGCCGGCAGTTCGTGCAGCTCGCCCGGGGTCTTGGCGCGGCGCGCGCCGACGCCCATCCGCGCGAGCAAGCGTTCGGCGGCGAGGTAGGGGTCGCGGCGCGCCTCGCCCTGGAAGCCGACCCACTCCCGGTACGTCACCCGCTGGAAGTTGTTGAAGAACCACGCTCCCGCGACGGCGGCGAGCGCCGCCAGGACGACGACCGCGAGCACCTGGTGGCGGGTCATACGGGTCCCCCGGCGCGCGCGGCAAAGTGCGGCACCCATTCGCGCACCAGCGACTCGGCCGCCGCCGCGTCGGGAAGTCGCGCCGCGTACGCGG
>Ga0187846_10001916_pt1 | contig 11593 bp, 7 predicted proteins | sample TC_taG_FD_161473 | JGI IMG/M metagenome (GOLD analysis project Ga0187846, IMG submission 161473) | Biofilm microbial communities from the roof of an iron ore cave, State of Minas Gerais, Brazil - TC_06 Biofilm (v2) | ecosystem: Environmental > Terrestrial > Deep subsurface > Cave > Wall biofilm ... | reverse complement strand
CAGAACAACCCGCTCTTGATTCCCGGCAGCGCAAACTGCGCCGCGTCGCTCGCCACCGCGAGGTCGCACATCGACGCGAGCTGGCAGCCGGCAGCGACCGCCGCGCCCTGGATGCGGGCGATCACCGGCTGCGGCAGGCGCGTGAGGCTCATCATCATGCGGTTGCACTGCTCGAACAGCGCCCGCTGCCAGTCGAGGTCGGGATGGGCTCGCAGCTCGCGCAGGTCGTGGCCGGCGCAGAAGTGCTTGCCCGCGCCGGCCAGCACGACGACGCGCATCGTGGCGTCGGCCGCGATGCGATCGATCTCGGTCTGCAGCGCCGTGAGCATCTCGCTCGATAGCGGGTTCAGGCGATCGCCGCGGTTCATCGTGAGCGTCGCGATCGCGTCGGCGTCGCGGCGTAGCACGAGCGCCTGCTCGACAGCCGGCGCCCCCTGGGGTGCGTTCATGGTGCGTCCTCTCCTACTCAATCGCGCTCGCGGACTTCGCCCGCTCGCGCAGGGCGACCTTCTGGATCTTGCCGGTCGAAGTCTTGGGCAGCGGTCCGAACACCACCGAGCGCGGCGCCTTGAAGTGCGCGAGGTTGGCGCGACAGTGCTCGATGATCTCCCGTTCGGTGACCCGCGCATCGGGCATGAGCTCGACGAACGCGCACGGCGTCTCGCCCCATTTCGGGTCGGGCTTCGCGACCACCGCCGCGGCGAGCACCGCCGGATGTCGATACAGCACGTCCTCGACCTCGAGCGACGAGATGTTCTCGCCGCCCGAAATGATGATGTCCTTCGCCCGATCCTTGATCTTGATGTAGCCGTCGGGCTGCAGCACGGCGAGGTCGCCCGAATGGAACCAGCCGCCGGCGAACGCTTCCGCGCTCGCCCGGGGATTCTTGAGGTAGCCCTTCATCGTGATGTTGCCGCGGAACATGATCTCGCCCATCGTCTCGCCGTCGGCCGGCACCGGCCGCATGGTCTGCGGGTCGATCACCGTCACACCCTCCTCGAGGAGGTAGCGCACGCCCTGCCGGCCGTTGCGTTCGGCGCGTCCCGGCGCGTCAAGGCGCTCCCAGTCCGCGTGCTTGGCGCACACCGTCGCCGGCCCGTACACCTCGGTGAGGCCGTAGACGTGGGTGAGGTCGAAGCCGATTCGCTCCATGCCCTCGATCATCGCCTGCGGCGGCGCCGCCCCGGCGACGAACGCCGAGACCCGGTGCGCGATCCCCTCGCGCAGCTTCGGATCGGCGTTGATCAGCGAGTTGTGGACGATCGGCGCGCCGCAGTAGTGGGTTACTCGATGCGCCTTGATCAGGTTGAAGATGAGCGCGGGCTCGACCCGGCGCAGGCACACGTTGGTGCCGGCATTCGCCGCCATGCTCCAGGGGAAGCACCAGCCGTTGCAGTGGAACATCGGCAGCGTCCACAGATACACCGCGTGGCGCGGCATGCTCCAGGTGAGCAGGTTGCACAGCGCGTTCAGATAGGCGCCGCGATGCGAGTACACCACGCCCTTCGGATTGCCGGTCGTGCCGGAGGTGTAGTTGAGCGCGATCGCCTGCCACTCGTCGGCCGGCGGCCGCCAGGGGTAGTCGGGGTCGCCCGCGGCGAGGAACGTCTCGTAGTCCTCCCCGCCCAGGCCCGGTCCCGGCCCCGAGTACTCGGGGTCGTCGACGTCGATCACGATCGGCTTGCGGTCGGTCTTCGCGAGCGCGGCCGCGATCGTCCCGGAGAACTCGCGGTCGGCGATCAGGACCTTGGACTCGCTATGGTCCAGCATGTACGCGATCGCGTCCGCGTCGAGCCGCGTGTTGAGGGCGTTCAGCACCGCACCCGCCATCGGCACGCCGAAATGGCATTCGTACATCTGCGACGTGTTGGGGAGCATCGCCGTCACCGTGTCGCCGACCCCGATGCCGCGCCGCGCAAGCGCCGCGGCGAGCTGGCGGCAGCGGCCGTAGGTCTGCTTCCAGGTGCGCCGCTGCGCGCCGTGAATCAGCGCGGTCCGGTCCGGGTACACCGCCGCGCTCCACTCGATGAACGTGAGCGGCGTGAGCGGCGCGTAGTTGGCGCGGTTGCGCTCGAGGTCGGCTTCGTACAGGTTCGGCGCTGGCATGACGTTCCTCGCAACCCTGTCGCGGGCGCTCGTTCAGTATAGATCAGGCGGCGGCCTGCGCCGCCCACACCGGCCGCGCCTTGGTCTCGCGGGCGATCGACTCGAGGACGCGCGCGTGCTCGGCAAGCTCCTCCTCGCTCGCTCGCAACACGATCAGCCGCGGGCGCTCGAGCGCCGGGCCGCCGGCGAGCGCCGACTCGGGGACGCTCGGCTCGAGCTCGATGTCGAGGCTCTCCTGCCCGCGGGTCATCGCGAGATAGGCCTCGGCGAGGAGCTCGGCGTCGAGCAGCGCGCCGTGCAGCCGGCGGTGCGAGTGGTCGATCTGGTAGCGCTCGCACAGGGCGTCGAGCGAGTTCTTCTTGCCCGGGTGCAGCTCGCGCGCCTGCTGCAGCGTATCGATCACACGCGCGACGTGGCGCGCGATCGGCTCCAGCCCGAGCGCGGCGAGCTCCAGGTCGAGAAACTCGAGGTCGAACGCCGCGTTATGGATGATCAGCTCGGCGCCGCGCACGTAGTCGAGGAGCTCGCGCGCGACATCGGCGAAGCGCGGCTTGTCCTGCAGGAACTCGGCGGTGATGCCGTGCACCCGCAGCGCCCCCTCCTCGATCGCGCGGCCCGGGTTGAGGTAATGGTGAAAGTGATTGCCGGTGAGCCGGCGGCTCACGAGCTCCACGCAGCCGATCTCGATGATCCGGTCGCCGAGCCGGGGGTTCAACCCGGTCGTCTCGGTGTCCAACACCACATAGCGCTCGCCGGCAGTGCCCATACCGTCGGTCTATATCACGTTTGGCGGCGCGCCAAAGGACGCCGCCTGCGCGCCCCTGCCTAAAAGCGCGCGCCCCCGCCTTCAACTGTGGGCCTGACCCCGCCGCAAGCGCGCTAAGCACCCTGGTAGCCGGGGCGCGCCGCACCGGCATCGGTCGAGTGCGGAGCGTCCGCGGACGGGTCCCCATCCACGGCCGGGACGTACTTGAACGGCCGCCGGCGGTCGCTCACGCGCTGAATGATCACGTAGAAGATCGGGGTCACGAATATGCCGATCGCCGTCGCGACCAACATCCCCGGCACCACCGTGTTGCCGAGCGAAAGCCGGGCGCCGGCGCCGGCGCCGGTGGCGATTGCGAGCGGGAGCGTGCCGAAGATGAAGGCGAATGAAGTCATCAAGATCGGACGCAGCCGCAGCCGCGCCCCCTGGATCGCCGCCCGCGCGATCGGGCTGCCGCGCTCGTGCGCGAGCTTCGCGAACTCGACGATCAGGATCGCGTTCTTCGCCGCGAGCCCGATCAGCATGATCAACCCGATCTGCGTGTAGACGTTGTTGTCGAGCCCGCGGAGCGCGAGTCCGCCGAAGGCGCCGGACACGCCGAACGGGACCACCAGCAGGATCGCGATCGGCGTCGCCCAGCTCTCGTACAGCCCGGAGAGCACCAGGAACACGAAGGCGAGCGACAGCGCGAAGATGTACCCGGTTTGGCCGCCGGTCTTCTTCTCCTGGTAGATCGCACCGGTCCAGTCGTAGCCGAACCCCGGCGGCAGCGTCTTCGCGACCGCTTCCATCGCCGCCACCGCCTGGCCCGAGCTGTAGCCGGGCGCGGCGGCGCCGTTCACCGCCGCGGCGCGGTACAGGTTGTAGCGTTCGAAGTACTCGGGCCCGTTGAACGACTTGATGTGAACCAGCGTGGAAAGCGGCACCATGTCGCCGCTCGCGCTGCGCACATAGAAGCGGTTCACGTCCTCCGGATGGGCGCGGGCGGACGCGTCCGCCTGGGCCTGCACCTTGAAGGTGCGTCCGAACAGGTTGAAGTCGTTCACATAGAACCCGCCCAGCAAGGTCTGCAGCGTGAAGAACACGTCGCTCAGGGACACGCCCAGGCTCTTCACTTTGTCGCGGTCGATGTCGTACTCGATCTGCGGAATACGGTCATCGTAGCTCGCAAACACGAACCCGATCTCGGGCCGCTTGCGGGCCTCGGCGAGGAAGCTCTGCAGCACTTGCGCGAACCGCCCCACGTCGCCGCCGGAGCGGTCCTGCAGGAGGAACTCGAACCCGCCGGTGGTGCCCAGCCCGCGAATCGGGGGCGCATTCAACACCAGCACGTTCGCGTCCTTGATCGCGCCGTTCAGCCGCGCCGTAAGCGTCCGCACCAAGGCGCTCGCGCGCTGCGGTGGTTGCTTCCGCTCGTCCCAGCGCTTCAGCCGAATGAACGCGGTGCCGTTGTAGGAGGTGGTGAGGCCGGTCAGCAGGTTGAACCCGGCGAGCGACGCCACCCCGTCGATGCCGTCGATTTGCCGCGCGATCGTCTCGACATCGTGCAGCGCGGCGGTCGTGCGTTCCAGCGCCGCGGCGGGCGGCAGCTGCACCACCGCAAACAGGTACCCCTGGTCTTCCTCCGGCACCAAGCCGGTCGGCCGCGTTGCGATCAGCCCGTAGACGGCGGCGAGGAGCGCGATGAACGCGAGCCCGACCACCCCCGAGCGCCGGACCAGCCAGGCAACCGTGCCCGTGTAGCGCGCGGTGAAGGCGGCGAACCCGCGGTTGAACACGCCGAACGCGCGCGCGATCGGCCCATGCGGCGAGTCGCTCGCGGCCGGGCGCAGGAGCAGAGCACACAGCGCGGGCGTGAGCGTGAGTGCGCACAACGCCGACAGCAGCACCGAGCTCGCGAGCGTGAGCGCGAACTGCTTGTACAGCAGGCCGGTCAGACCGCCGAGAAACGCGGCCGGGATGAACACCGCCGAGAGCACGAGCGCAATGGCGACCACCGGCGCGCCGACCTCGGCCATCGCCGCCTTCGCCGCCTCCTTGGGCGAGCCCGCCCCGCTGTCGAGCTTGTGCTGAACCGCCTCGACCACCACGATCGCGTCGTCGACCACAATGCCGATCGCGAGCACCATGCCGAACAGCGTGAGCGTGTTGATCGAAAAGCCGAGCGCGAGGAAGGAGGCGAACGTGCCGATCAGCGACACCGGAATCGCCACCATCGGGATCACGGTCGCGCGCCAGCTCTGCAGGAACACGTACACGACGATGAGCACCAGCACGATCGCGGCGCCGAGCGTTTTAACCACCTCCTTCAGCGACTCGGTGACGAACGGGATGGTGGTGAAGGGCACGGTGTACGCCATGTCCGGCGGAAAGCTCTGGCGCAGCGCCTCCATCGTGCGCGCGACCTCCTTCGCCACGTCGAGTGCGTTCGCATCCGGCGACAGGAAAATGCCGATGAAGGCCGACGGATTGCCGTTCTCGTCGACGTTGATCGAGTAGTCGACCCCGGCGAGCTCGACGCGGGCGATGTCCTTCAGGCGCACGATCTGGCCGTTCGGCGCCGCAGTCACCACGATCTCTTCGTACTGCGACGGGTCCGATAGCCGCCCTTCTACCGAGATCGCGTACTGCATCTGCTGGCCGGAGGGCGTCGGCGGCAGTCCGACCCGCCCCGCGGGCACCACCACGTTCTGCTCCTGGACGATCCGCACCACGTCGCCTGCGGTGACGCCGAGGCGCGCCATCTTGTCCGGATCGAGCCAGATGCGCATGCTGTAGTCGCGCGCGCCGAAGATGCGCACGAAGCCGACGCCCTTGATGCGCGCGAGCGCGTCCTGCACGTTGAGCAAGAGATAGTTGCTCAGGAAGACGTTGTCGTAGGTGCGGTTCGGCGAGATGAGCGCGATCACCTCGAGGAAATCGGTCGACTGCTTGCGGATCTGCACGCCCTGCCGCAGCACGTCCGGCGGCAGCGACGTCTGGGCGATCGCAACGCGGTTCTGGACGTCGACCGCCCCGATGTCCTGATTGGTCCCGACGTCGAAGGTGACGATCAGGCTGTAGCTGCCGTCGTTGGCGCTCTTCGAGTCCATGTAGATCATGCTCTTCGCGCCGTTGATCTGCTGCTCGAGCGGGGCGGCGATCGACTGCACCACCACGCGCGCGCTCGCGCCGGGAAAGCTCGTCGACACCTGGACCTGCGGCGGGACGATCTGCGGATACTGGGCGATCGGCAGCCCGAGCCAGGCCACCAGACCGGCGAGGACGATGACGAGCGAGATGACCGCGGACAGGACCGGACGGTCAATGAAAAAATTGAACATGCCTAGCTCGGTTTGCGCGGGGGGGCGCTCTTCGCCGGCTCGTCGCCCGGCCCCTTCGCCGCGCCTTTTCCGCCGCTGTCCGCGGCGGCCGGCGCCGCGAGCACCGGCTTCACCGCCAAGCCAACGCGCACCTTGTTGATCCCCTCGGCGATGACGAGCTCGCCGGGATTCAACCCCGACTCGACCACCCAGTCGTTGTCGAGGCGGTTGCGCGCGACGATTTCGCGGTACGCGACCTTGTCGTCCGCGCCGACGACGAACACCGAGCGCCGGCCCTGCAGCTCCTGGACCGCCGCTTGCGGCACCCGGATCGCGGTGGTCGCCTCCACCGCCGGCACCACGACGCGCACGAACTGGCCGGAGCGCAGCACGCGGTCGGGGTTCGGGACCGAGAGCCGGACCTGCAGCGTGCCGCTCTTCGGATCCACCGCGGCATCGACAAAATTGAGCTTGCCCGGAAACCGGTATTCGCTGCCGTCGGCCATTCGCAGGCGGAACTGCGGCGCCTTGTCCGCGGCCTCGCCGGGATTGCGGCCGAGCGCATGCTGCAGGCGCAGCAGGTTCAACTCGCTGATCGTAAAGTTCACGTAGATCGGGTCGATCGAGTACAGCGTCGTGAGCAGGCTGGTCGAGGCGTTGACCAGCGCACCGGGCTTCACCAGCGCCTTGCTGATCACCCCCGCGAGCGGGGCGCGGATGGTGGTGTAGGCGAGGTTGAGCTCCGCGGTTTTCACCTGGGCGAGGCCGGCCTCGACGCTCGCCGCGTCGCCCGCCTCCTTAGCGATCGCCGTGTCGAGCGCGGCTTCGCTGAGGAACTTCTCCTCGACCAGCTTCCGGTTGCGCGCGAGGGCCTGCGTCGAGTCGAAGTGGCTCGCGCGCGCCTGCGCGAGCGCCGCCCGCGCCTGCGCGAGCGCCGCGAGGAACGGCTGCTGGTCGATCACGAACAGGAGCTCGTCCTTCTCGACGCGGCTGCCGTCGACGAACGCCTGACGCTCGAGCACGCCGCTCACCCGGGAGCGGATTTCGACCGTGTCCACCGCTTCAGTTTGGGCGACGTACTCCTCATACACCGTGACCGGCTTCGCCACCGTCTTGATCACGCTCACCTCGAGCGGTGGCGGCGTCCGGTTGGCGCCGCTGTCGGAGCAGCCGGCGGCGAGGAAGAGGCCCGCCGCGCACGCTGCCAGCGCACCCCAGGCAGCAGGCCGCACCCACGCGCGGATGGCGCGCCGCAGCCCCCCCCGGGGCGCCATCGGCGCATCGACACCCATTGACTCGCTCACTGTCCTCCGTGTTCCCACTGATCTAGTCCGCGCCGCCGCCGGCGATGCCTTGGTTCGCCAGCGCGTCGGCCCGTTCGTTGCCGTCGTGCCCGGCGTGGCCCCGCACCCAATGCCAGCGGATCTCGTGCCGCGCGGCCTCGCGCTCGAGGCGCTGCCACAGGTCGGCGTTCTTGACCGGCTTGCGGTCGGCGGTGCGCCAGTCGCGCCGCTTCCACTGCGGCAGCCATTCGGTGATGCCGCGCTGCACGTACCGCGAGTCGGTGTACACCTCGACGCGGCACGGCCGCTTGAGCGCGGCGAGCGCGCGGATCACTGCAGTCAACTCCATGCGGTTGTTGGTGGTGAGGGGCTCCCCGCCGCACAGCTCCCGCTCCTGCGCGCCGAACTGGAGCAGCGCGCCCCACCCGCCGGGGCCGGGGTTCCCTTTGCAGGCGCCGTCGGTGTAGATGTGGACGACTTCAGTCACGCTCGCGCTGCGCGCCCCCCGCGCCGCCGACGATCAGGCGCAGGCGGGCCGCGGCGCGACGCGCCCCGGCCTGTGCCACCGGGTCGCGCTGTGCGACCGCCCCGAGCGCCTTGGCCGCGGCACGGCTCCGCCACTGCGGCGCAACCAGCCGCATGCCGCGCACGCGCTTGACGGCGCGCACGACGTAGACGCCGCCGCAGATCGGCCACCAGCGATCGCCCGCCTGCTCCATGAACGCGAACCGCTGCAGCCACATCGCCTGGCTGAACGGCGGGGCGTAGCAGCCGAGGCGGCCCCCGTTCAGCTCGAAGCCGAGGAGTTTGAGCCAGTCGCGCAACCGCACCAGCCCGATGAACTCGCCGCGCCACGGATGCTGATCGCGCCGGCGGGTCAGCCGGCGCTTGACCCCCCATAGGCTGAGCGGATTGAACCCGCCAATCACGATCTGGCCCTCGGGCATCAGCACGCGTTCGGCCTCGCGCAGGATCTGGTGCGGATCGTGGCTGAACTCGAGCACGTGCGGCAGCACCACCAGGTCCATGCTCTGGGAGGCGAGCGGCAGCAGGCGCGGATCGGCGGCCACTTCGCCGCCGGGCTCCAGGCCGACCCGGAATCGGAACGGCATGCGGTTCGCGCGCAGGAAGTCAAGCGACGGCAAGCCGACCTGCACCGCGTTGAAACCGAAAACGTCCTCGACCGCGCTGTCGAACTGCGCCCGCTCCCAGCCGAGGACGTACGCGCCCTTCGGCGTGTCGAACCATTCGGCCAGCGTCGGCTTTTGCAGCGGTTGCAACACGAGATCGCGGGCGTGCGCGGCTAGTTCTCGCCGGATGATCCGGCGGCCCAAGGCGCCGCGCGCTGGGCTTCCCAATCGCCGGGGCGCGCAGCCGGTCCTCGATTAGCGCTCACGCGAGCCTCTCCCGCTCATCCGCATCCTCGCGACGCATGTCCTCCGCATCACGTCGGCGGCGTCGCGTCACCGACAGCATCCCGCCCGCTCCCACTGCAGGCTGCGCGTTGGGGGTGCGGGGTTCTCTCGCGCTGATCCATCCGGTGGGCGGCGGCGAGCTCGTGATTCCCGAGCTCGGCATGCACCGCCAAGATGCTGGATATCCCAGACCACACCCGGGCGCCGCGGGACAGATCACGGGCGCACACGACGCGCGCGCGCGTGGCCAGCCTATTATGGCGCAAAACGTGCTGTTCCCGCGACGAGCCGCCCGCGCTCCACGCCGACGCGATCATGATCAGCGCGGTCCGAGCATCGGCTCGCGCGCGCAGCGGTCGAGCGCATCGCCGAACGCCGGCGCGCCAAGTGCTCGACCGATCCGCCCGGCATCCTTCCCTCGAGCGTCGCGCGAGCCGATAGGCTGGGCGCCTTTGGGCGTTCGGCGCATGGTCGCCCACGTATGTTGCTTCCTTTAGTGGCGCGCGGCTTGTCGGCGCGCCCCGACGCCCGGTGCTAAGGCCTTCTTTTGATTGGCAGCAAGGGTGCAGGTCACGGAATTATCACGCTAATTCGCCTGGCTTCCCTTGCCCCCTGCGCACCGGACCCGTAACATCCCTTACCGTTCACAGGGGGGCCGGTGGGGATACCAACAACCAGGGCGCTGTTCGCGTCGGCATGGCTCGTGGCGGTGTCGCCGCTCGCCTGCGCCGTCGACCAGAGTCTGCACGATGCGCCCGAACTGTGGTCCGGGATCCCATCGGCCGGCGAGGCGGCGGCCGCGCCGGACGGCGCCGCCGACGTCGAAGTGAGCGGGATCAAGGAGCTCGGGCCCAAACCGTCGCCGGATCAGCCGGTACCGGGAGACCTCTGGGAGCGCATGCGCGCGGGCTTCGCGATGCCCGACCTCACCGGCCCGCTCGTCCTCGAGCGGCAGCGCTGGTACGCGCAGCGGTCCGAGCAGCTGCGGGTCGTCTTCGAGCGCAGCCGGCCGTATCTCTACTACATCGTCGGGGAGCTCGAGCGGCGCGGCCTGCCGGCGGAGCTCGCGCTGCTGCCGATGGTCGAGAGCGCCTACAACCCGCTCGCCTACTCGCGCGCGCACGCCTCGGGGCTGTGGCAGTTTATCCCCTCCACCGGCCGGAACTACAAGCTCGACCAGAACTGGTGGTACGACGCGCGGCGCGACATTGTCGCATCGACCAACGCGGCGCTCGACTACCTGCAATCCCTGCACGACCAATTCGGCGACTGGCATCTCGCGCTCGCCGCCTACAACTGGGGCGAAAACGGGGTGCAGCGGGCGATCGACCGCAACCGCGCGCGGGGCCTCGCAACCGACTATCGGTCGCTCCCGATGCCGAAGGAGACGCGCCGCTACGTCCCGTCGTTCCAGGCGCTGAAGAACATCGTCGCCAACCCCGCCGCCTATGGGCTCGTGCTCGACCCGATTCCGACCGCGCCGTACTTCGTCACCGTCGCGCTCACGCGCGACATCGACCTGCGGGTCGCCGCGCGGCTGGCCGAAATGCCGATCGACGAGCTGGTCGCCCTCAACCCGGGCCACAACCGTCCGGTGGTCGCGACCGAGGTCTCCCCGCAGCTCGTGCTGCCGGCGGACCGCGCCGAAGCGTTCGTCCGCAACCTCGAGCTGCATGACGACGAGCCGCTCTCGTCGTGGCAGACCTATACCTTCAAGGCCGGCGACAAGTTGGATCGCCTCGCCGCCCAGCACGGCGTGAGCGTCGCGCGCCTGAAGGCCGTGAACGGCATCCGGGCGAATGCGAACCCGGTCGCCGGGCAGCAGCTGCTGCTGCCGCAGAAGGGCACCGCCGCCGCCTCCGAGCCGCTGCCGCCGGTGTTTTCACCGCCCGCCTCGGCGGCCGGCCGCGTGGCGAGCTACGTCGTGAAGCCCGGCGACGACTGGGCTCGCATCGCCAAGGCGTTCGGGGTCAAGATCGAAGACCTCCGGCGCTGGAACCAGGACGCGAAGCTCGCGGCCGGCGAGCATCTGGTGATCCAGATTCCGCCGAAGACCCGGGCCGCGAAAAAGCACGCCAAACCGAAAGCGCGGGATACCGCGAAGTCGGTGCCCGCGCGCGCCTCGCCGCAGACTGCGCTCGCGCGCGAGTTCGCCGTCTCCTGAATCGAGCCGCCTGCTCGGCGCTACTGGCCCGCCGGGTCGGGCGCGCGGGCGCGCTCGCCCTCCTCGTACAGCAGGCAATTCACCGCGCGCGTTGGCGAGAGCCGCACCGGCGCCGGGTACGCGGTGCGGCACCGGACCATCGCGTGCGGGCAGCGCGGGTGGAAATGACACCCCGCCGGCGGCGCCACCGGCGAGGGCATTTCGCCTGCGACCGTAAGCGGTTCGCGCGCCCCCTCGAGGGTCGGGACCGCCGCGAGCAGCGCCTGCGTATAGGGGTGCTTGGGCGCGCCGAGCACCTCCGCCGCCGTGCCGGTCTCGACGATCCGTCCGAGATACATCACCGCCACCTCGTCCGCGAGGTATGCGACCACGCCGAGGTTGTGGGTGATGAAGAGGTAAGCGAGCCCGAGCTCGCGCTGCAGCCGCCGCAGGAGATTCAGGATCTGCGCCTGCACCGACACATCGAGCGCGCTGGTCGGCTCGTCGCACACGAGGAGCTTCGGCTCGACCGCGAGCGCACGGGCGATTGCGATGCGCTGCCGCTGCCCCCCCGAAAA
>Ga0187846_10001915_pt1 | contig 11598 bp, 10 predicted proteins | sample TC_taG_FD_161473 | JGI IMG/M metagenome (GOLD analysis project Ga0187846, IMG submission 161473) | Biofilm microbial communities from the roof of an iron ore cave, State of Minas Gerais, Brazil - TC_06 Biofilm (v2) | ecosystem: Environmental > Terrestrial > Deep subsurface > Cave > Wall biofilm... | reverse complement strand
GTTTCCTCATCAACGACATCCTGTATCTTTGCGCGCAAGTCGGGCTGGCCGCGTGGTACGACCACAGCTATTGGTACAACTTTCATATGGCTTTGAGCCCGACGGCCACGGTGGCGATGGCTCGCAATGTCGCTGCAATCGTTAAGTCGGTCTATGGAAAATCAAAAAAGTGCCTCGTCCTGGATCTAGATAACACTCTTTGGGGAGGAGTCATTGGCGACGAGGGCGTGCAAAACCTGATCCTTGGTCGGGACCACCCCGTCGGCGAGGCCTTCGTAGACTTCCAGCGCTACGTGAAAGGTTTGCAGCGGCGGGGCGTCATTCTTGCTGTTTGCTCGAAGAACGACGGTGAGAACGCCAAGGAGGGGTTCTCGCACCCGGACAGCCTGTTGAAGCTGGAGGATTTCAGCGTATTCAAAGCCAACTGGAATCCGAAGCCCGAGAACATTCGCGAGATCGCCGCGGAGCTCAACATTGGTCTCGATAGCTTGGTATTCGTCGATGATAACCCGGCCGAGAGAGCGCTGGTGGAGGAGCAACTGCCCGAGGTGGCAGTGCCTGATGTGGGGTCCGACGTTTCCCGTTTTGCAGAAATACTCGAACAGGAACGATACTTCGAAGTAGACAGAGTGGTTCAGGATGATCTCAGCCGCTCAGCCTACTATAGCTCCAATTCCCAGCGGAGTGCCTGCCAGGCCAGTTTTCGTAGTTACGAGGAGTTTCTCAGTTCGCTCGAAATGACCGCGGAGATCCGCCCCTTCCGTCCTGTATACCTCGAGCGAATCACGCAGTTAATCAACAAGACCAATCAATTCAACCTCACTACCAGGCGGTACACGCGTGCTGAAGTCGAGGCCCTTAGTCAGGATCCGACTTTTATCACCCTTTACGGACGGCTGGCAGATCGATTCGGCGATAACGGTCTGGTATCGGTTCTGATCGGGCGCGTCTCCCACGAGACAGTTGAATTGGACGTCTGGCTGATGAGCTGCCGGGTGTTGAAACGCGAGATGGAATTGGCCATGTTTGATGCTCTGGTCGAACGGTGTCAGGCGCGGGGCCTTCGCAGAATTGTGGGTGTCTACATTCCGTCCAGGAAGAATAGCATGGTTGCCGGGCACTACGCCAGCCTCGGCTTCACTCGCCTGGATGCTGCCTCCGGGGACCGTGAGCTGTGGCAGTATGACGTCCCCGAAGCTAATTCGCAGCGAACACGTTACATCAGCAAGGCAAAGACAGGGGTTGATAACGAGACTCTTGAATTGCAGGTTGAGGCGGGAAGATGAGTTCTGCCACTAAAATCGGAGATACGTCCAATGGCGTTGATTCTGGATGGGTCGCGTGTGGGGGACCTTTGCTCAGGGGGAAGGCCATTCTGCACCATCTAGGTTTTGTGGTGCCATCGATTTCCGCAGTTGCCGAAGGATTTGCTGCGTCCATATCGGCGTGTTGGGATAGCAGGATCATCCATGACCCCCTCCAGCGGGTTCGGGTGGCCTTCTTTAACCCTGTCGATACACGGAATCCTGTCTTTGAGCTGGTGGAACCCGCGAGCGACGTTTCGCCGGTGAGCAATTTCCTCAAAAAAGGGGGAGGACTGCACCACGTCTGTTATCAAATTGACGACTTGGAGGCAGGCTTAACGGACGCGCGACGCGCGGGTTTAGTGATGGTTGCAGTTGCAGCGCCAGCCGTGGCCTTCGATGGGCGCAGGATAGCCTGGGTTTGTTCCAAGAACCGCTTGTTGATAGAACTGCTTGAACGTCACCCGCAATAGCCTGGCAGTGCATTCGCTCGCCCCCTTGTAGCCGTGAAGAGATTCTTGGAAAGCCAAAACAATCCCACGCAAGGGCGCAGAGTCGCCAAGGTACGCAAAGCAAACAGAAGAGTTCTTGAATGCACGTCTTTGCGCCTTGGCGTCTTTGCGTGAGGGGTTCATTTTTTACTTTATGCTGGATTCTTCTTGGCAAGTCGAAGTGGATCGTTCAACGCCCGCAGAATGGTCGCAGATGCTCGATCTGTTCAGCGATGCCAACCTCTATCAAACGTGGTCTTATGGCGGGGTCCGTTGGGGAGCAAACAACCTCAGCCACTTGGTTTTGAAACGGGGCGGGGAGGTTCTGGGGATGGCCCAACTCAGGATTGTTCGCCCCACAAGCTTCAAGTACGGAATGGCGTATCTACGATGGGGCCCTTTGTTTGAGCGGCGCGGAAAGCCACTTGATCCTGACGTTGCCGTAAAGTTAGCCCGCGCCCTCGAAGAGGAGTACATCACCAAGAGGAAGCTTTTCCTCCGCGTCCTGCCGAACGCTTTTGCGGGGTCGCCTCGCGCCGCACTCATTCAATCTGCCTTTTGCGGGTTCACCTCGGAGCCGCTTGCCACGAGCAATACGTACCGCACTTTTGTCGTGGATCTCGCGCCAGCCGTTGAAGAACTGCGTAAAAAACTCGATGCAAAGTGGCGAAACCACCTGACGCGCTCGGAAAAGAACAGCCTTAGCGTCGTTGCGGGAAACGGGAGCGACGAGTACCGGACTTTCTGCCTGATCTACATGCAGATGCGGCAACGCAAGGCGTTCGAAACCACCGTAGATGTTGAGGAGTTTGCGCGGATCCAAGAAGACTTGCCGGAGGCGCATCGCATGCGGGTCTTGATCTGCCAGGAGAAAGGCATTCCGGTTGCCGGACTTGTCATCTCGGCGATGGGGGATTCGGCGATCTATCTGCTCGGTGCGACCAACGAGGAAGGGTTGAAATCGCAAGGGGCCTACCTGTTGCAGTGGACCATGATGAAGTGGCTCAAAGAAAATGGCATCAGGTGGTACGACTTGGGGGGCATCGATCCCGTACGGAACCCCGGGGTTTATTCCTTCAAAAGGGGATTCTCCGGTGACGACGTTACTCAGGTGAATCCCCTGGTGGCATGCCAAAGTGTTGTGTCGTCTGCCGTCGTCAAGGCGGGCCTGGCGATGCAACGCATAATTCGTGGCCCTAAGGCCGCTTTGCAACTCCCACGCCCAACAAGCAGTTAGCAACCGCAGTTAAAACTAGGCCGTTAGTCTGCCCTAATGGATATCTCGGTCGTCATCGTCGCCTGGAACGCCAAAGGCTATTTGGAGCTGTGCCTCGAAAGCCTGGCCGCAGCGCCGCCACGACGCAGCATGGAAGTGCTTGTGGTGGACAACGCCTCCACGGATGGCACAGCGGAGATGATCGAAACCCGATTTCCGCGGGTGAAGCTCATCCAGAGTGCCGAAAATCTCGGCTTTGCCAGAGGCAATAACGTGGCGATCCGGCAGTGCCGGGGGCGCTATGTCGCCCTGGTGAATCCCGATGTGAAGGTCCTGCCTGGCTGCTTGGATGTCCTGGCAGACTTTCTCGATCAAAACCCCAAAGTGGGGAATGTCGGGCCGCGCGTGTTAAACCCCGACATGACCATGCAGAGCACGTGCCGGCGCTTTCCGACTCTCTGGAACAACTTTTGCGAGGCCACCGGGCTGGCGGCAAAGTTCAAAAAATCCCGACTTTTCGCGGGCGAGCATATGTTTTACTTCGCCCATGACCGGACCTTGGCCGTTGACGTTCTGGTGGGTTGTTTTTCGATGATCCGTCGCGAAGCCTTTGATGCGGTGGGCCTCTTGGATGAACGCTTATTCATGTACGGCGATGATGTGGATTGGTGCCGGCGCGCCTGGAAGGCGGGATGGAAGGTGGTTTTCTTCCCCGGCGCACGGGCCATTCACGACCGCGGCAAAATTACGGCCCCGTACCCGGTTCGCTTTGCGGTGGCGCAGCAGAAATCCGTTCTCTATTATTGGTCCAAGTATCACAGGACTCTCGGCGTGTTGGGAATCCGGTGTATTCTGCTCTTCCGTCACCTGCTTCGCTACACGGCTGCCGTTTTATCGGGCTTGCGTAGCTCCCAGCGGCGGACCCAAGGCGACGTGAAGAAACAGGTGAGCGTCGCCTGCCTGCGAGGTATTTTCAGTGTTCCGCGCCAAACCTGAGCGGCGGCCTCGATTCCGATAGCTAATGGGCATTTCCACTTCGTTCTCACGCTTCGCGGAGTATTACAGGCGTCACGGCTTGCAGGCGACGGTTCGACGCGCTGGGCTGGCGGTAAGGCGGGCGCTATTTTCGAGCGGGAGCGTCCTTTTTTATTGTGATCTTCGCGGGCAGACCTCGCCTCCGCCAACCCTCCCGGGTTTTCTGAAGGTGGAGCGCAAGAGTAGCGCTGCCGAACTCAGCCCGCAGGACTTCGAGGAGATGACGAATTTCTGGAATCCCAAGCTGGCCCGCCACAACATGAAAGAGCGATTCGATCTGGGGGCGTCGCTCTGGTTGATCAAGTCCGGGGACAGGCTGGCAGGTTACGGCTGGACCTTGCAGGGACGTACGATGGAACATCATTACTTTCCCTTAGGACCGGATGATGTACAGTTTCTCGATTTCCGTGTGTTTCCCAGATATCGCGGTCGTGCGATGGACTGGTTTCTGATCACTCAAATCCTGCACCGTCTGGCGGCGGACGGGTTGGGCCGCGCATTTGGGGAGGCGGGCGAGTGGAACCAGGCATCCTTATCGTCATTCAAAATGACTCCGTTTCGTCGCCTTGGCATGGCGAGAAAGATGACCATTTTCGGTAACGCTTTGGTCTGGTGGGGTGACGACAAGACCTGGAAAGACGAACGCCATAACCTGCGCAAGTCTGCGGCCGGCCGGAGAATCCCCACCGTTCTAGGCTGAATCGCGTTACTGGGACTGTTATGGTTTTCTGGTTGACCCTCGCGAGAGCAGGATGTATCCACGACACGCCTTACCTGTAAGCGACTTTATATCAGGTAGTTACACAGATTACTGGGAATTGACCTTCGGTAGATACAAAATTGAAATTGGCAATACCATTATAGGGATGCAAACTGGTTCTTACGCGTGTCTTCGAAAGGTAATGTTACTGGCGCGCGGCGGGAGGCCAGGATGGTGGGAACAAATCGGCAGATACTTTGTGACATCCTATTTGTTCTAACGGCTTGTGGGTTCTCTTTGATTTCCGCTAACGCCTTCGCTCAGCACACTTATTACATCTCTAAGAGCTTAGGCTCGGACTCGCACACCGCGACGCAAGCTCAGTCTAAGTCTAGGCCGTGGGCGCACCTACCAGGAATGCCAAGTTGCACCTCGAACTGTGCTTCCTATTCTCCCGTTCCTGGCGACAGCTTCATTCTCTATGGCGGCGACACCTGGGTTGCCTCGGACCTTGACCTGTACTGGCAGTGGAGCGGGACATCTTCCGCGCCGATATATATTGGAGTCGATCAAACCTGGTACAAGTCGTCGGTTTGTGGCGTGTCATGGTGCCGGCCCATCTTCACCTGTGGGGGAGGCCCGTGCAGTTATACGTCAAACGGCGATGGGATGTATACTGACCAAAGCGAGATCCAATATGTGACCGTGGACAACATCGAGTGGACAGGTCTGTATCAGAGCGCTTCCACAGGTTACCCGAACTACTTCAGTATCTATGGCTCGAACAACACATTTGAGAATAACTACATCCACGGCTGGTCGCACGACACGGCAGCGAGCGGAACGCAAGATAATTCCGCGGTCTTTAGTCCCAGTACGTGCTGCGGGGGAGGACTCGGCAACATTATTCACGACAATGTGATCGATGGGTCGGATACCGCAGGCGACAGCATGGTCTGCTTTTATGCAGCCCTCGACACGGTGTACAACAACATCTGCCGGCATGTGACGAACGGACTTGAGGGGTCAGCGAACAACGTGCACGACAATTGGATTGGGCCCATCAACCTGTGCTTTGTAACTGGAGGGTGCCACCAGAACGCCCTCTTCCAGTTCGGACCCAACGGCACCGCCACGTCCGCGTTCATTTACAACAATCTGATTACCGGGACCACCGCGAGTGGCGGAATTGTCAAGCTCTGGCTCAGCGGGAACAATGCGAATACGGCGACAGGGTATGCCTTCAACAACGTGATTTACAACAACGCCCCAGGAAACATGGTGAACTTGGCCGGCCACAACGCGGTTAACTATGGTACCTGGTATTTCTTCAACAACACCGTCGAGTGCGGAACGGACTCTTCAACCGGGTCGTGCGGGAATGACAGCGGTGGTACGAGCGGAGAAACGTTCGTTTTCCACTCGAAGAACAATCACTGGATTACGAGCACACCGCCAGCGATTTCTTGTACCTATTCTGCCTGCGATTTCGTTACGGACCTGACCCAAACCATGACGACTGCGAAAGGCCAGGGCTACACCTCGGGATCGGCGTATGCCTTTCAGCCGACAAGCGCCAGCGGGCTAACCGAGGGCGCTGGAACAAACGAAAGATCGTTGTGTACGACAATCTCAGGATTGAACGCATCGGCGGGAGCAGCCTGCATGGCTGACACGAGTTACGCCTGTAGCTACAACACGAGAAACCACACCGTGAGCTGTCCGGACCGGACGGAGAACGCCCGGCCTGCGACCCCGGCATGGAATATCGGGGCCTATGAATACGCGGGAACAGGAACGCCGAATCCTCCCACGAGTCTCACCGCCACCGCTCATTGAAGTAACAGGGCTTGCAGCAAGAGGACTCTTGCCCGCGTCCCCTACCTCTTTTCCCGAGCGAAAGCGAGTCGCGGCGGAAGCGCTTCCGAGCGCGTACATCAGAATTACCAGGTTCAATACTCCAATCTGTCTGAAAGAGTGGGCGGAGCTTAGAAACAACCAAACCCCGGCGGCTCTCTTGCGGGCAGTGCCTTCCTGGCCCGAGGGCCGGGTGAGCCGTTGCGCGGACGGGCGTGAACGATGCAACCTGAAAACTTTCGATTTGGAGGCGGCGCGTCTAGCACAATGTTGCATCCGCTGGTGGCTGTGTGGATGCTCATCGCCATCGTGTTGATCCTCACCCTTCCTCGCCGCAAGGCAATTGCGCCCTTTCTCCTGGCTTTTTTCACCATCCCGGCCGCACAGGTGCTGGTGCTGGGAGGGGTGCACTTTACCATGCGACAGATCCTGATCCTCACCGTCTTGGCTCGAATGGGGGCCTTTCCAGGGTCGCCTCCAGAAGGGAGATACGTGGGGGGATTCAACGCCCTGGACAGGGTGGTGGTGCTCTGGACGTTGTCGTCCCTAATAATTTTTAATGTCGAGTGGATGGAAGGGCAGGCATTGATCAAGAGCCTGGGAGATTTGATAGAAGCTCTGGGCGGCTACCTGGCGGTGAGGTTTCTTATTCCGAATCGCGAAGCCGTGCAGCGCACCATCAAGCTGCTGGCTGTCATTTGCGTCATCCAGGGCGTTTGCATGATGAGCGAGCAGTTCACGCATCAAAATGTGTTCGACTTCGCCGGATCGAATTGGCCTACGGTCAGAGAGGGGCACATTCGTTCGGAAGGAGCGATGGGCACTCTCTACGGCGGAGCGATCGCTGGAGCTTTGATTCCCCTATTTCTTTGGCTGTGGACAGACAGAAAATCAACGCTAGCTGCCTGCGCAGGCCTTGCCGGCGCCAGCGCCATGGTCTTCGCGTCTCACGCGAGTACTTCGTGGATGGCCTATGGGGCTAGCCTGATGGGACTTAGCTTCTGGCCCTTGCGCAAGCAGATGCGGCTGGTGCGGTGGGGAATCGTCGGTACCCTGGTGGGATTGCACCTGGTCATGCACGGACCCGTATGGTCCCTCATTGAAAAGATCGACCTCACCGGCGGTTCATCCAGTTACCATCGTTACGAACTGGTGGATAACTGCATCCGGCATTTCGGCGACTGGTGGCTCGTCGGATACAAATATTACAATTCCTGGGGATTCTGCATGTTTGATCTCTGCAACCAGTTTGTGGTCGCTGGTGTGACGGGTGGCCTGGTGACTATGGTCCTCTTCATCATGATTTTCACCCGGGGCTTCGGGATGATCGGGAGGGCGAGGAAGCAAGTGGAAGGGGACCGCAGTCAGGAATGGTTCTTTTGGTGCCTGGGTTCAATTCTGTTTTCGCTTGTTAGCTCAGCATTTGGCATTAACTACATGTTTCATCTGTTGATGTTTTTCCTGGTCCTGCTGGCTTGCACTTCCGCGGCGGCCTCCGAGGCGATGTGGCCTGCAACGGCACCGGTCGAGATTGCCGATGCGTTCGATGTCGATCCAACTCCAAATTCGGTTGAAGCTGAGCTTCCTGTAGGCTGAATCGCGGCACAGCCTCTGAAGGACTTGAGGGCTGGGCGTTCTCAAGGCCGGGAACACTGCATGGGGGCAGCCGTACACCGAGGCGCAGGATGACTGTCGCGCCCGAATTTTGTCGACTCACGGACAGCGGGACGGGGCGCGCTGGTTGTCAGGGTTGCGCAGACTACGGTGTCGCGAATCGGAAAACGGCTGGAGACGATTCGATGGGTGAGAGCAACGGACGCGTGCGGGTTTTGTACAGCTTTCCCAATAAGCTGGGAGCAGATCGGATCTGTTATACAGCCTGGCAGCAAGTGAATGGGCTGGCGGCTGCGGGCGCTGACCTTCTCGTGTTTCCCGGTGTCCTGCACAGGCCGGTTCCCGCTAACGTGAAAGTGCGTCCCACCCTGGCCCGAGGGAAGTTGCGCGTCTCCTACAGGCTTCTTGGAAGTTTGCGCGCCTGCGCCCTGCACGACTGGATTGTTTCACGCCGAATCGAGAAAATGGTGGGGCAGATCGACATCATTCATACGTGGCCCCTTGGAGCCCTCCACACGCTCAAGACGGCTGCCCGGCTCGGCATCCCCACCGTGCTCGAAAGGCCCAATGCCAACACGCGGTTCGCCATGGAGGTGGTGCAAAAGGAGTGCGAGCGCCTCGGGGTGGCTTTGCCACCCGATCACGAACATGCTTACAACGCTTGGAAGCTGCGCAAGGAAGAGAAAGAGTACGAGCTCGCCGATCGCCTGCTATGCCCATCCGACTTTACCGCGAAAACCTTTCTCGATAAGGGATATGCGACGAATAAGCTGGCCCGGCATATCTACGGCTTTGACGAGAAGGTGTACTATCCGAGCCGTGAACCGCGAGACCCCAAGCGCGGATTGACCATGCTGTTTGTGGGGGGGTGCGCCCCAAGGAAGGGTCTGCATTACGCTTTGGAGGCGTGGCTCCAGTCTCCGGCCAGTAGAGACGGTACTTTTCTCATCGCCGGCGAGTTTGTGCCGGGATATGCCGCAAGGCTTGCGCGCACGCTCTCCCATCCCACTGTCCGGGTCCTGGGGCACCGGAAGGACGTCCCGGCACTGATGCAGAAGAGTGACGTCTTTGTTCTTCCCAGTATCGAGGAAGGAAGCGCGCTCGTCACTTCCGAAGCCCGGGCCAGTGGATGCGTCCTGCTCGTATCGGAGGCCACCGGCGCGGTCTGCAGACACTTGGAGACGGGGCTTGTCCACCGCGTGGGAGATCTCGCAACGCTTACGCAGCACATCACCATACTGCACGAAGACCGCGGGCTGCTGGAGCGGCTCAGGGCAGCGTCGCTTGCGACTGTCCCCGAGATCACTTGGACCGCTGCCGGGGTAAAGCTGCTGCAGGTATATCGCGAAACGATCCGGGCCACCCGAGCAGGCGCGTTCCTGGAAACCGCCCCGGCCCGGACTGTTGGCGAAGAAGAGCAGGGAATCGGCAGAGAACAGATTTTATGAGTCCCAAAGTATCCGTCGTTATCCCCACCTACAACCGGGCCACCAAGGTTCGAAACACCATCGAAAGCGTCCTGGCTCAGACATTCCCCGACCTCGAAGTGATCGTCGTGGATGACGGGTCGTCGGATGGTACGGAAAAGATTCTTGAGGAGACTTTCGGCGACCGGATCCGCTACTATGCCCAGTCCAACCAGGGCGCGAGCGTGGCGCGAAATAAGGGGATCGCGGAAGCGCGGGGGGAGTGGCTCGCTTTCCTGGACTCCGACGATCTCTGGGAAAAAGACAAGCTCGAGTGGCAGTTGAAGGCCGTGGAGCGGTTTGCCCCACAGTGCGGCGGGTGTTACACAGACACCAGATTCTTCAACCACTCGGAAACACGGACCATGTTCCAAATGGCGAGAGAGAGCTATCGGCATGAAGAAACGATGGGCGTGAACGGGGACGTACTGAGACTGCTGGTGAGACCCGGCGGCGCCGGCATGGTGGTCTGCCTGTCCTCTTTTCTGGCTCGCGCCGATGCCGTGCGAAGAACGGGAGGGTTCGATCCGAAACTGCGGTACAGCCAAGACAGCGAATTCCTGTTCCGATTGGCCATGCTCACGGGCTTCTGCTACGTCAACCTTCCGCTCGTCAGGTTCGACCGATCACCCGCGGAAATTCGCCATGTGGGAGTGAGCGCCGATTGGAACAAGTTGGATTTTTTCCTTCAGGATAGCCAGCTCAGGCTCGAAGGGCTGTTGCGCCTGGGCGAGGGCGTACCTGGGAACATCCGCAGGCTCATTCAAGAGCAGTTGGGCTCGATACACAGCGGGTGGGCCAATTGGTATCTGGAGACCGGGCAGTACGGAAAGGCTCGCCAAGCCGTCTCCAAAGCGGCTCGGATGGATCTGACGTTTAACATCGGGATGAAATGGCTGTTAACGTGGGTGAGTCCCCGACTGGCGCATCGCGCGATACACCACCACTTGGAAGGAAAGCAAGAGTCAATCGCATGAGAATCTGTGTCGCAGAGGAACAAGACTAATGGAAATCTCAGTTATCGGAGCAGGTTACGTCGGCCTGACGACGGCCGCGTGTCTGGCGGAGTTGGGTCACAACATTCTATGTGCGGACCGGGCCATGGAGAAGCTCGAACTACTCAAAGCGGGTGGCGTGCCGTTCTATGAGCCGCACCTTACGGAGATTGTCCGGAGGAACCACGCAACGGGCCGGTTGGAATTCACCTCCACCGAGCAAGCCATTGATGGATGCGAAGTCCTTTTTATTTGTGTGGGGACCCCGCCCCTCGAGAACGGCGAGGCTGATTTGTGGGCCATCGAGCACTTGGCTCGGGTCATCGCGCAGCGGGCTCGCGGCTATCGGCTGATTATTGAAAAGAGCACCGTTCCTGTGCAAACGGGTCGCCAGTTACAAAGACACTTGGCTCTTTATAGTGCCAACGACCTCCAGTACGACGTCGTCTCGAACCCCGAATTTCTGCGCGAGGGTTGCGCGGTCGAAGATTTCTTTCATCCGGACCGGATCGTGGTGGGTGCCGAAACCCGCCGAGCGGCGGATTTACTCAAGCGAGTCTATGCGCCTATTCTTGACCAATCCTTTGTCTGTCCTGTCCACCAGCCCGTCTGCGCGCGTCGTGAAGCGGTCCCCTTGCTGTTGACGGACATCAATAGCGCGGAACTGATTAAGCACGCTTCAAACTCGTTCCTGGCCATGAAGATCTCCTTCATCAATATGGTGGCGGATTTGTGCGAGGCTGCTCACGGTGACATCAAGCGAGTGGCGGAAGGAATCGGATTGGACCGGCGCATTGGTCCCGCTTTCCTTCGGCCTGGAATCGGCTTTGGCGGGTTTTGTTTCCCCAAGGACCTCCAGGCATTCATTCGGATTGCGGAGAAATTCGGTTGCGACTTTTCCCTGCTTGCTGAAGTCGAAA
>Ga0187846_10001914_pt1 | contig 11599 bp, 7 predicted proteins | sample TC_taG_FD_161473 | JGI IMG/M metagenome (GOLD analysis project Ga0187846, IMG submission 161473) | Biofilm microbial communities from the roof of an iron ore cave, State of Minas Gerais, Brazil - TC_06 Biofilm (v2) | ecosystem: Environmental > Terrestrial > Deep subsurface > Cave > Wall biofilm ... | reverse complement strand
GAAAATGTTCATCGAAGCCGGTACGACCGTCGAAAAGACACAGACAACGCATGTAGCCTCGGGTTACATTTTAGATGGCTTGACGGCTCACCCGAAAGTTACATTCTGAAATGGCTTGATACGGACGGTGTTGAGGGGTGTTGAGGTTAGGGAGGTCAGCCAGCAACTTCGCCTCAGGGGGTGATGGATTCCGGCGCACTCTAGAAGTGCGGAGCCCGGTGGGGGCTGTGGCATACTAGCTGCCGGCATCCGAATCCCTATGATCGAGTTTTAGCGGCACACCTCCTTTTCCCCCGCCACACCGTTTTTCAGCAGTCTCTAGCCTAGACCCTGCTCTCAATATCCTGCTGGCAGCAAATGGTCTATCCGCTCATCGGCGTGGACAGGCTCGGCCGCCTTCTCGGCCAGGCATTTCAGCTCGTAGGCTGCCTTGTTCGCCGCCTGCAAGTACGCCCGCGCGGCGGCCTCCACAACACTCTGGCTGGTCCACCGACCGGTGAACTCGCGTCCTTCATAGCGTGCCCGAATCGCGACTTCTGCTACACCGTCCGTGCCGGGCCCTACGGTGTAGACAGAGAAATCCACAATAGTCCCCGCGTTGCCGATGATGCGGTCGATGGCCCGGAAGGCGGCATCGCAAGGACCCTCGTCAGTGGCCGAATCGTGGAACACTTCCCCGTCCTTCTCGAGCTCTATGGTCGCCGTTGCACGGCCCGCGGTTTGCGTTACGCTCTGCAAGAGCCGCAGGCTATAGGTCTCGGGCACGTGCGCGAAGCCTTCATGGACCAAAGCGATCAGGTCTTCGTCGTAGACCCGCTTCTTGCGGTCCGCAAGCTGGCAGAAGAGCTCATAGGCGCGCTGCAGCTCCGGCTTCGAAAGCTCGTAACCCAGCTCGGCGAACCGTTTGGCCAGCGCGTGGCGTCCCGAATGCTTGCCCAGCACGATGTCGTTGTGCGGCATACCTACCGTTTGCGGTCGGATGATCTCGTAGGTGATAGCGTTCTTCAGGACGCCATCCTGGTGGATGCCCGCTTCGTGGGCGAAGGCATTGCGACCCACAATGGCCTTGTTGCGCTGCACCGTGACACCTGTCAGGCGCGTCAGCAACTGGCTGGAGGCGAACAGTTCCTCGGTTCGGATTTCAGTGAAGAATGGCAGGGCGTCCCGCCGCACGTGGAGCGCCATCACCACCTCTTCCAAGGCTGCGTTACCAGCGCGTTCGCCAATACCGTTGACGGTACACTCTATCTGGCGCGCGCCCCCGCGGAGGCCCGCGAAGGTGTTGGCCATCGCCAAGCCCAGATCGTCGTGCGTGTGTGTGCTCAGCACCACACCCTCCATGCCGGGCACGCGCGACTGGATGTCCGCGAACATCTGCTCATATTCAGGCTCCAGACAATACCCGACCGTGTCCGGCAGGTTGAGCACCGTCGCGCCCGCTTCCACTGCCGCCTGGCATACTTCCGCGAGATAATTGCGATCGGTTCGTCCCGCGTCTTCCGGCGAGAACTCCACGTCGGCGCAGAGCGACTTGGCGTAGCCTACCGCATGAATAATCTGCTTCAGGATCTCCTGGCGCGTCTTGTGCAGCTTGTATTGCAAATGGATGTCGGAAGTGGCGAGGAAGGTGTGAATCCGCGGCCGCGCCGCTCCTCCCACCGCCGCCCAGGCGCGATCGATATCGAGGTCGCTCGCGCGGGCCAAGGCGGCGATGATCGGACGCCGCACCTCAGCGGCGATGGCTTTCACCGCTTCGAAGTCACCCTGCGAGGCAATCGGGAATCCCGCCTCCAGGATGTCGACGCCCAAGCGATCAAGCTGGCGCGCCATCTCCAGCTTCTCCTCGAGGTTCATGCTGCAACCTGGCGATTGCTCACCGTCGCGCAAAGTGGTGTCGAAAATGAGGACTTTTTCCGCCATACCCTCTGCCCCTTTCAGGGATCGAATCATTGAGCCATTGAAACATTGCCCCCACTCGTCAACGATAGGGATCCCCCGTTGCCGATTTCAATGGCCCGACGATGCAATGATCCAATGAAACAATCTCTGAGATTGTCCTACCGGTCGGTAGGTCGAGTCAAGCAGATTTTGTCAGACTCTGTTGGGTGTCTCTCCGCCGGGCGGTCGGGGCATGGCCACATGATTCATTGAGGCAATAGAGGTTATAATGCTGGCATATCGGGTCCGTAGGGGCGGGTCCCCGCGCCCGCCCTGGACCTGCACCGCGGTGATCGTGTAACCCCTGTGTGCATCCTCTAGCCGGGGCAGGCACGACGCTGGGCACACAGGCCGGGGTAGGCACAGGGGCCTGCCCCTACGGATGCGGCGAATGGACGATTGCAGGATCCATCACCGGCCTTCGATCCGGCTACGTGGGTATGGCTATTCTCGCCCGCGCCCATATGAGCATCTGCACCCATCTGAAGCAGGCGCCCCACCCCCGCTATAGGGCTGGCCCCCATTCCGGGCAAACCGAAGGGGCAATGTCTTTGCTGGATTTGATGCCCTTAACTGGTAAATGAAAACAGAATTCAGACATCGGGAATGACGCATGAATTGGCTGATGAAGGTAGGCTGGATTTCGCTCAGTCTGGTGGGCGCCCTGGCGCTGGGCATGATCGCCACGGCGCGCGGTGAGCCTATTGGCGCCGTTTGGCTGGTCGCTGCGGCGGCGTGCATCTACACCCTGGGCTACCGGTTTTACAGCCGTTTCATTGCCTACCGGGTTTTGCAGCTTAACGACCAGCGTGCCACCCCGGCCGAACGTCTGGACGATGGCCGCGACTTTGTGCCCACCAGCAAGTGGGTGGTCTTCGGCCATCATTTTGCGGCGATTGCCGGGCCGGGGCCGCTGGTCGGTCCCATCCTTGCCGCGCAGTTTGGCTACCTGCCCGGTACGCTCTGGATCGTGCTAGGAGGTGTTCTGGGCGGATGCGTTCAGGACTTTGTCACCCTTTTCTGCTCGATGCGCCGTGACGGCAGGTCGCTCGGCAAAATGGCCAAGGAGGAGATCAGCGAACTCGCCGGCTGGACGGCGCTGGTGGGCGTACTCTTCATCATGATCATCCTCATTGCCGTAGTGGCCCTGGTAGTGGTCAACGCGTTGAAATCGAGTCCCTGGGGGCTTTCCACCATCATCATGATTATCCCCATTGCCATGCTGCTAGGGATCTATCTGCGGTACTTACGGCCAGGACGTGTCTTGGAAGCTTCCATCCTGGGCTTCCTATTGGTCATAGCCGCCGTGGCCGGAGGACGCTACGTGGCCGAGTCACCGGCGCTGGCTCGCCACTTCACCTACGGTGGGCTGGCGCTGGCCTGGATGATCATCCTCTACGGGTTTGCCACCTCGGTGCTGCCCGTGTGGCTGCTGCTCGCCCCGCGCGATTATTTGGCGACTTTTATCAAACTAGGGACCATTCTAACCCTCGCCTTGGGCATTCTGGCCGCGCACCCCATCATGCTGCTACCACCTCTGACGCGCTTTACCGATGGCACCGGCCCCATCTTTGCCGGCAAAGTTTTTCCCTTCTGCTTCATCACCATTGCCTGCGGGGCGATTTCGGGATTCCACTCGCTCATCGCCTCCGGTACCACACCCAAGCTCATCCGCAAAGAGAGCCAGGCGCGGCTGGTAGGTTACGGCGGCATGATGATGGAGTCGTTCGTGGCCGTGATGGCCATGGTCGCGGCCACCGTGCTCCAGCCCGGGGTCTACTTCGCCATCAACAGCCCAGCGGGCATCGTTGGCTCGCTGCCCCAACAAGCAGTAACCACAATCTCCAACTGGGGCTTTCCCGTCACCGCCCAGGCGATGACCGAGCTGGCGCACCGAGTTGGCGAGCTGACCCTCTTCAACCGTACGGGCGGCGCCCCGACATTGGCAGTCGGCATGGCTCAGATCTTCTCCAAGACCCTCGGTGGCGCGAACTTGCTGGCCTTCTGGTATCACTTCGCCATCATGTTTGAGGCGCTCTTTATTCTCACGGTGCTCGACGCAGGCACCCGGGTGGGACGCTTCATGCTTCAGGACCTGGTGAGTCATTTCTGGAAGCCCATCGGCCGAACCAGCTGGTACCCCGGGGTGCTACTCGCGAGCGCAGTGATCTGCGCTGCTTGGGGGTACTTTCTGATCCAAGGGGTACTTGACCCGTTGGGCGGCATCAACAGTCTGTGGCCTCTGTTCGGAATTTCGAACCAGCTTCTGGCCACTATCGCGCTCTGCGTGTGCACGAGTATTGTGATCAAGATGGGCAAAAGACGCTTCGCGTGGGTCACGCTTTTGCCGTTGGGTTGGCTTGTCTCGATCACGATGACCGCCAGCGTCCAGAAGGTTTGGAGCTCGAACCCACGCATCGGTTTCCTGGCCCACGCGCGCCAATTGGTGGCAGACTTGGCCGCAAGACACGTACCCGCCAGCCAGGTTCTCGCCACCGAGCGTCTGATCTTCAATGATCGCCTGGATGCAGTGGTGACTCTGCTGTTCGCCTCCCTGGTGCTGCTTATCGTCGCGGAGTCCGCAAGGCACTGGTGGCTCTACGCGTTCGGCAGGCAGAAACCCGTCCTGAGCGAGGCGCCCATGGAACCGTCGAGGCTGACGGCGTAGCATTTTGTTCTTTGTTCTTAGTTCTTGGCTCGTAGACAGAGACGTGGTTACTACAGACTGCAAAAAAGCGAAGGGACCAAGAACCAAGAACTAAGAACCAACAACGAACCAATGACAACGGGCAACGGACAACGGTTACTTGACCTAATCCGAACCACCTGGGAGTACCTTCGCGAGATCAGCGGTGAACAGGACTACCGGCGCTATCGAGCTCGGGTCATTGCCCGAGGCGGAGTTCCCCTAGCCGCCGACGCTTTTTACCTGGCTCAACTGCGCAAAAAGTACTCTTGCATTAGCCGCTGCTGTTAAGCCGGCAGAAGCAAGATCCGCGCTCTCGGGGGAGCCTGGGCCGAAGGCGGCAGGCCGGGGAGGAACGAGGGTCGCGGAAATCGGCGTCGCCCAGACTAGCCTATTTCTGCCCCTCGGGAAACGGGCCAGTCCACGAGGCAACTGCAACTCCGGACTCGGCAGAACGGGCCGCATGGCGGCAGGGATTCTAGCACTCGACAGACCGGACTTCGGACGCAACCGCCTGGGGTGACCCGCAGCAAGCTGTGGATCCATGGCCAGTGCACCTGGGGGACCGCAGGGTGCCAACATATTGATTCTCATAAGGATGAGTCGCGCCATTCGCTCTCTCTTTTGTGCAGTCCAGGCCATTTGGATAACCATTCGACACAAATCGCTTAGCCAATCCGCTACGGCCATTTAGGATGGAATTGCTCGGGTTGTGGCATATCCAGAGTCTGGGGATGCGAGTCGGTGAATTTGCGGCCGCTCAGTATTATCCCCTGACGGCCGGGCGCCGGCGCCGAGGCTACGTGAAATCGCTTCGGAAACGCACGATCGCGCCAACAGACTGGCGTCTGCCTCCCGCAAAAGAGCTCTGGTATCGGTCTTGAACGAGCGGCGATTCGCCAACCCAAAAGGGGGAGTAGAGCAATCATATGCCTAGAATCAGAGGACAGCGACTAATGAAGTATGTTGACCGGACCGCCGCATTTGCGGCCGGCGTCGCCTTCGATAGCATCCAGTTCTTCAACAAATACCGTCCGAATCCCTCCTTCACTCCGAAATGGTCGGATAAGCCGCTGCTGAAGTCGTGGCAGAAAACCAAGCCTCAACTGGGGTGGCCCAGGCAGACGGACTCGCTCTGCCCGGGCTGCGTCAAGGAAGCGAGAGAGAGAATCATCAACGGAGAGCAGGATATCAACACGCTCCTCAAGGAGAAGGTGGGCGAGATCAAGGCCAACGTTATCGAGCGTGACGGCCAGGTCTGGATGGTGAAGGACTGTCCGATCCACGGCCACTACGAAGACATGATGGCCATCGACTCCAGATTCCTGGCGTGGATTGAGAAAAACTTCCCCGGCCGCGACATCCGCGCTCACAACGACAAAACGCTTCACAATCACGGGTCCAGCACCATCCGCCACGGCCGCGGTTCGGTCCTGACCGTAGACCTCACGAACCGCTGCAACATGATGTGCGATCCCTGTTTCATGGACGCCAACCAGGTTGGGTTTGTCCATGAACTCTCCTGGGAAGACATCCAGGAGATTCTCGACAACGCGCTCAAGATCAAGCCTCGCCGGCAGATGTCGGTCCAGTTTTCGGGCGGCGAGCCCACCATGTCACCCTATTTCATCGATGCCATTCGCTACGCCCGCAAGCTGGGATACAACAGCGTGCAGGCGGCGACGAACGGCATCGAGTTCGCCAAGAGCAAGGACTTCTGCCGGCGCGCGTATGACGCCGGCTTGCGCTACGCCTACCTTCAGTTCGACGGTATCGGCAACGATGCTAACAGCCATCGCCAGGTCGGCAACCTGTTCGACGTGAAACTGAAGGCTATCGACAACATGCACGAGGCGGGGATTGAAATTATCCTCGTCACAACGCTGGTCAATGGCGTGAACAACGACCAGGTAGGACCCATCATCAACTTTGCCCGCGAGAACCCTAAGAAGATTTCCTTCATCGCTTTCCAACCGGTCTCGTTCACGGGCCGGGATGAAGAGGTCACGCCGGAGCGTCGCCTGCGCCAACGCTACACGCTGTCGCATATGGCCCTAGACGTAAAGAAGCAAGTCGGCATCACGGAGCCGACGCGCGACTGGTTCCCCATTTCCCTCTTTGGCACATTCTCTGACTTCGCCGATCTAGTCCACGGTCCGGAGGCGCAGTGGGGCATGGTCAGTTGCGGATGCCATCCCAACTGCGGAATCGGCACGGCCTTAATGGTCAACAAGGAAAATAAGGAGATGGCGCCCGTGCCCCAGTTCCTCGATATTCCGAAACTCGTCGAGGACATTCGCAAGATCACAGACGCGAGCCGAGGCAAATGGTTCTCCAACTTCATGATGGGCCTTGCGCTGCTTAAGAATTACAAGCCCTTCCAGGCGCCAAAGAGCCTGGCGCTGATCGACTTGTTGAAAAAGTTTGATAAGTCGTTTGCCTTGACCGGCGAGGACAGGGTGAAGAAGGCTTATGGAGTTTCGAGCCCAGAGCGCACGTTGGCAGATACAATGAAGCGCCGCTCCGATCCCTGGAACTTCCTCTTCATCGCCGGCATGTGGTTCCAGGACCTGTTCAACTACGACTTCCGGCGTACCGAGATGTGCATCATCCCTTATGCTACGCAGCGGGGCGAAATCTCTTTCTGCGCTTACAACACCGGCATCGGCTGGCGAAACATCATCGAGAACATGCACAAGAACGCCACCGTCGCCGAGTGGTACAAGACCCACGGCAAGCATGAGATTTACGCCAAAGGCAAAAGCGTGAACTTGGAGAACTACGAGCACTCTCTTTACGTGAATCCAGAGGACGCAGCCCGCGTGCGCGAGCGGGCTCACGACATCCCAATGACGGCGGCGGAAGAGGAAAAGGCGCGCCGCAAGACCGCTTGGGAGGCGCAGCAAGCTCGCGCCCTGTACGAAGAGCTGGTGTTGAAGAAGCCCAAGCCACAGATCGTGCAGATCGGGGCGCCGCTCAATGGCAACGGCAACGGGCACAGCAATGGGAACGGAACGGCGAAGCCGGCCTCTGTCCCCGAGAAGGTCTCGGTCTAAGGTCGCGATCTGATGTGTGTTGCTTCGAGCGAGGCCGCCCCCAGGTGGACGGCCTTTTTCTTTGAAAGAGGTTCAGATCCTTGCCTGCTTGTTGTTCACTCTGCGAAGTCCGAACTTTGGACTGAGGAGGCCTGACATGACATCTGAAGGGCATCCGGCGGAGGCATCCTCGCCTCTCCCGGTTCTGGAAACTCTGTTCGCCCACCAACGCACCGCTGCGCTGCGGGCAGCCATTGAACTGGACGTATTCCGCGCTGTCGGCGAAGGTCCGGGCGACGTCGCTTCGCTGGCGCGGCAGTGTTCGGCATCAGAGCGCGGTCTTCGCATTCTGTGCGACTACCTTACCATCATCGGCCTGCTTTCCAAGGAGGATGGCTGCTATCGACACACGCCGACCAGCGCCATGCTCCTTGATCCCCGCTCTCCGGCCTGCGTCGCCTCAATGGCGCGGTTCCTCTGCAGCCCCACAATTTGCGAGCCTTTCCAGCATCTCGCGGACATCGTCCGCAGCGGGCGCACCTCCCTCGCCGGCCAAGGCACCGTGGAGCCGGAGAATCCGGTGTGGGTGGAGTTCGCGAACAGCATGGCGCCCATGGCGGCGGCCATGTGCGGACCCCTCAGCAGCATCGTCCTTGAGGGACTGGCCGGGCCGATCCGTGTACTCGACATCGCGGCCGGTCACGGGTTGTTTGGTATCGAAGTGGCGAAGCAAAACCCCGAGGCGCGTATCGTGGCCGTAGATTGGGCAGCGGTGCTAGAGGTGGCGCGCGCGAACGCCCACAAAGCTGGAGTGGAGAACCGCTACGATGGAATTCCGGGCAGCGCCTTCGAAGTTGACTACGGCGGGCCTTACGACATCATCCTGCTGACGAATTTCCTGCACCACTTCGACCCGCCTACCTGCGTCGGTCTTCTCCAGAAGGTCCATGCCGCGCTGAGACCTGGCGCCCGCGCCGCCGCTTTGGAATTCGTTCCCAACGAAGATCGGGTGTCGCCACCCCTGGCCGCTGAGTTCAGTCTTACCATGCTAGTCACCACTGCCTCCGGCGACGCTTACACCTTCCACGAATTGGAGTCGATGTACCGCGAGGGGGGCTTCGAGCGGATCAGTGCGCATCCAGTGCCGACGGGTCCCCAGACGGTAGTGGTCGGCCATGCAGCCTGAAGTCCACTCGCCTCAGCCTCCATCCGCTCTGTCTCTTGCCGTGTTACGGACCCTTCTGAGGAATTTCCAACGCGGCCCAGGCCTCGCGCATCTAAGGGGAGGTGCCGAAGACCCAAATCGGTCGACGTGAGTCGCGTCCCTCTCGATCCCTCGCGCTTTTCGTTCTTCTTTGCGCATCGGGGTTGGCGCGGGCCCAGCAATCGGCTCCTGCCGAGGCGCAAGTGCCGCCGAACAATGATTCCAAACCCTCTGCCCCCCTGACGAACGATCGCATTTTCGGAGTGATCCCCAATTACAGGACAGTGGAGGATCCCACCCGGGGCATTGCACCGTTGTCGACCAAGCAAAAATTCCAGATCGCAGCGGGTGACTCGTTTGACTATTACGCGTATCCCATCGCGGCCCTCTTTGCCGCGGTCGCTCAAGCCCAGAACAGCCCCCAGTCCTGGGGTCAGGGTTGGGACGCTTATGGAAAACGATTTGCAGCGCAGTTTGTCGATCAAACCGACGAGAACATGATGACCGAAGCCGTCGTACCGTGGCTTGCGAAGCAGGACCCGCGTTATTTTCGCATGGGGCAAGGCAGCTTCTGGCACCGTACCGGGTACGCGGTGAGCCGGATCTGGGTCACGCGCACAGACAGTGGCCACAAAGCCTTCAATGTTTCTGAGATTGCAGGCGCCGGAATCGCCGCGACGATCTCAAACGCTTACTACCCCCAAGATAGCCGGAGTATTTCGTAGACGCTCAGCCGCTGGGGCATCTTCCTGGGTGAGGATACGGCGTTTAATGTCCTCAAGGAGTTTTGGCCGGACATGCGCCAGAAGATTCTAAGGAGATAGGGGATGGCCGGAGGCATCGCAACCTTTCTTGCCCTACCGCAAGGTGTGGTTTACCATAGATTTTGAATGTCTCAAGTCACACCAGCCACGACATTGCCTGTACTCACACCGCAATCGGCGCCCGCGATTCTTGACGTGTTCGGCCGGCCACTGCGCAGCCTACGAGTCTCAGTCACCGACCGCTGTAATCTCCGCTGCCAATACTGCATGCCAGAAGAGGAATATGTCTGGTTGAAGCGGGAGGACATCCTCCGCTTCGAAGAGATCGTTGAACTGGTCGCTATCTTTACCGAGCTGGGAGTGGAGAAAGTGCGCCTCACCGGCGGCGAGCCGCTTCTGCGCCGCGACCTGGCAGAGTTGATCCGTCTTTTGGCAAGAAACCAGCGTGTCCGCGATCTAGCGCTCACCACCAACGGTATTCTCCTGGCGACACATGCCCGCTCCTTGCGCGAGGCGGGACTGGAGCGCCTGACCGTGAGCCTCGACACGCTGCGGCCCGAGCGCTTCCGATTGCTGGTCCGCCGCGACCTGCATGGCCAGATTTTAGAGGGTATTGCCGAAGCGCGTCGCGCAGCCTTTGATCAAATCAAAATCAACGCCGTCGTCATGCGAGGGTTGAACGACGACGAACTCGCCGATCTCATCGAGTTCGGACGCGCTTTTGATGCCGAGGTACGCTTTATTGAGTACATGGATGTTGGTGGAGCTACCCGTTGGTCTCCGGGCCAGGTCGTGACCCGGTCCGAGATGCTTGATCGCCTGGGGCGGCGTTTCGGAGGCGTCGAGCCCTTGCAAGCAACGCTAGGCCCGGCACCTGCTGCGCGTTACGTGCTGGCGGACGGCACCACGTTCGGAATCATCGCCTCGGTCACCCGCCCGTTTTGCGGGACCTGCGATCGCGCCCGGCTCACGCCGGACGGTGTCTGGCTGCTTTGTCTCTACGCGAGCGAAGGGGTAGACCTGAAGTCCCTCCTCCGGAGTGGTATGCCGTCGAAGGAGATCGCAGCCAGGATTGCCGCCATTTGGCGGGGCAGGAACGATCGCGGCGCAGAGAAGCGCCAGGCGCTCGCATCGCGCGGGGCGCTTTTCCAGATTGAGGATCTCCGTAAAGATCCGCACCGGGAGATGCATACGCGGGGCGGATAAGCGATTTTGGATTTTCGATTTTAGATTTTGGATTGCAGTGACGAACTCGCTGGCTGCTGGCCGGGAGGTCGAGCGCCCCGCGATTTCGATTTTCGAATTTCAAGCAGAACGTTGGAGCATGGCCGACAAGTATTTCAATCGCAGCGAAGCTCAGCAACTCTTGCCGGTGATTACTCGCGAGCTCGAACAGGTTCGTAGACGCAAACAGACCATCGATCAACTGGAACAAGAACTGGCCCAGGCGTCTGCTCGCATCATGATGCTGGGCGGCTCGATCCCCGACCACGAGGAACTGACGAAGAAGAGGGCGGAGGGCTTGCGTCTCACGGCCCAGCTCAAGCAGGCGATCGACAGGATCCAGGCGACAGGGTGCGTCGTGAAGGACCTGGATGAAGGCTTGGTAGATTTTCCCAGCTTGCTTGACGGGCAAGAGGTGTACCTGTGCTGGAAGCTGGGTGAAGAGCGCATCGCTTACTGGCACGGCTTAGAGGAGGGCTTTGCAGGCCGCAAACCTCTGGACGAATCCGCTCAGGAAGACAAGAGTCCCCCTGACCGCATCAACTGATTTTGGATTTTGGATTTTAGATTTTAGATTGAGAGGAGGGCTGTAGCCAATCCAAAATCCAAAATCTAAAATGCTAGAGGCCAATCCAAAATCCAAAATCTAAAATCCCAAATGCGGCAGGCTGCCACGGAAATCGTCCGCCGGTTACGTGCCGAAGGGTTTCAGGCCTATTGGGTGGGCGGGTGCGTGCGCGACTTGGTG
>Ga0187846_10001913_pt1 | contig 11599 bp, 15 predicted proteins | sample TC_taG_FD_161473 | JGI IMG/M metagenome (GOLD analysis project Ga0187846, IMG submission 161473) | Biofilm microbial communities from the roof of an iron ore cave, State of Minas Gerais, Brazil - TC_06 Biofilm (v2) | ecosystem: Environmental > Terrestrial > Deep subsurface > Cave > Wall biofilm... | reverse complement strand
AGCAGATCCGCGAGAAGCAGCGGAAAGAGGGAGCCGACTTTCTGGCAGCCAACAAGGCGAAAGAAGGCGTGGTCACGCTGCCCAGCGGCCTGCAATATAAGGTCCTGACCGAGGGCACGGGACCGAAGCCCACGGCGGCCGATACGGTGGTGTGCAATTATCGCGGCGCGTTTATCAACGGCAAAGAGTTCGACAGCTCCTTCCGGCGCGGCGAGCCGGCGACGTTTCCGGTGAGCGGAGTCATCAAGGGATGGACCGAAGCGCTGCAGTTGATGCCGGCAGGCTCCAAGTGGCAGCTTTTCATTCCTTCCGATCTGGCTTATGGCGAGCGCGGCAGGCCACCGGATATCGGTCCCGCCGTGACGCTGATTTTTGAAGTGGAGTTAGTGGGCATTCAACCCAAAGAGCAGCCCAAAGAGCCTGCCAAGGATCAGAAAGAACCGGCGAAGGAACCGCAGAAGCAGTAAGAGGAAGGCGGGGCTCGAAGCCGCGCCTTTTCAAAACCGATTTCACTCCCTGACGGCGCAAGCCGGCTCATGAGCCGTGGCCGCGGACGATCGTCTGGCGCACTTGGCCCGAGGGGCTGAGCACGACGATGTTTGCTTGCGCGCCGGCCTCGAGACGCCCGTGCCCGCCCAACCCGGCGGCGCGCGCGGGATTCAGAGAAGCGGCGCGCACCGCGTCGCGCAGGCTCCATCCGGCAAATTGAGTCACGTTGCGCACGGCACGATCCATGGTGAGGACGCTGCCCGCGAGTGTGCCGTTGGCCGTGCACTTCCCGTCTTTGACTTCCACCTGAATCGGCCCGAGCTGGTAGGTGCCGTCGGGCATTCCGGCGGCGGAAATCGCGTCGGTGATCAAGACCGCGTTGTCGCTGCCTTTGGCCTGCAGGAAAAGCCGCACGACTTCGGGCGCGACGTGGATGCCGTCGGCGATGATGTCGGCGGTAAGGCGGGTGTTGGTGAGCACTTCGCCGAGGATGCCGGGGTCGCGGTGGTCGAGCGGGCGCATGGCGTTGAAGGTATGCGTGGCGTGACGCGCTCCGGCCTTCACGCCGGCGCGTGCCGCGGCGAGCACGGCGTCAGAGTGGCCGATGCTGACGCAAACCTTGCGCCGCGCCGCTTCGGCGATGACTTCGAGCGCTCGGGGAATTTCGGGCGCGATGGTCATCATGGACACATGTCCGCGGGCGGCTTGCCACAAGCGTTCGAAGACGGGCAGCGTGGGTTCGACCAGGTATTGCGGGGGATGCACGCCGCGACGCTTGTGGCTGAGGAACGGGCCTTCAAGATGAATCCCTAAAGGACGCGCCGCGATGGCTTCGTCCCCGGCGGTTTTGCCTTCGATGAGGTTGGCCAGACGCTCCAGCGCGGCGCAGGTTGAATCGAGCGGCGCCGCGACCGTGGTGGCGAAATATCCGGCGACGCCGTGGGTGGCGAGCCATTGGCCGAGCCGCGGCAATTCGTCGCGCGAGGCGCGCATGACGTCGAGGCCCGCTCCGCCGTGCATGTGAAGGTCGAGGAATGCGGGCGCGAGGATGGAGTCGCCGAGATCGACGAGGCGGGCGTGGTTGGGGATGGCGGCGCTTCCGCGCGACGAGATGGCGGAGATGCGGCCGTCTTCGAGGAACAGCAGGGCGTTCTGTAATTCTTCGAGCGGCGTGTAGAGGCGACTGGCGCTGAGGACGATCATGGAGTTCGGCAGGCGAGATCAGTTTAGCGCGAATGTTATAATCTGGGTGCGCAAGCAGCGTGAGGCGGGCGCATGCAATCCTGCGCGCCCGCAACGCAGTCGGGGAGTGGCTCAGCCTGGTAGAGCACCTGGTTCGGGACCAGGGGGTCGGAGGTTCAAATCCTCTCTCCCCGACCAATCCTTTCAACAACTTGTAATTTTGACTTCTTGGTGGGGCACCCACAGGGGCACCCATTCGTTGCTCAAGGATTCAGACTGACCCTGTTTCGGTTCTTTTTCTGCATTTTGAGTGGCAGTGGTTACTGCTTCGACGGCTCTAGTAACCGCGTCCACTCGCTCTTCCCACCAACTCTTGCCGTAAACATTCTGAGTCACGTCGATATTGGCGTGGCCCATGTTGTCCCGCACCACTTCCGGCCTTGCGCCCTCGCGCAACATGAGGCTTGAGTGCATCGTGCGGAAGCTCCGAAAGTCTACGGCCTTCGAGAGCCCTAGTTGGACAGCCGCAGCCTTGATGTGACGCAATAAATTGCGCCTGCCCAAAGGGCCGCCTTTGCCCTTACCTTTACGCGTGCAGAACACCAAATCGTTCGGCTGCCGGTGCTTGCTCACGTTCCATCTTCCAATCAGGGCGCTCTTGATTAATCCGCGCTTGTCGAACGGAACTTGCCGTTCGCCGGCGTCGGTTTTTACGTCGTCGAATTCGCCTTCGTACACTCGCTCTTCGACAGTGATGCGATCTGCGTGGATGTGACGCCAACGCAGCGCTAGCACCTCGCCGATCCGCAGAGATCCGAAAACGATCAGCGTGACGACTGTTTTGGTGGGCTCGGGAAGAAGCGCGATGAGCTTGCCGATCGTCGCCAAAGGCAACAGAATCGTCGGCTTTCGTTGCTTCCTCCGAGGTAGCTTCACCCCAATCGCCGAGTTCTTCTCAACCATTCCCCAGACCTTCGCCTGATTCAGATGAACACGCAAACAAGCGTGCATCAGCCGGATCGACTTGGGCGAGAGCCGAGGGTGGAAGGAATTGAAGAAGTCCTGAAGTTCGATGATGACCATCTTTCGGAGCTTCATCGTTCCCCAAGACGGCAACAGGTATTTGTCCATGAAGAACTCGTAATGCTGCCGAGTCGAATTCTTCAGATGGGGCCAAGTCTTCTCACGACACTTCGTGACAAGCGAGGCCAGGGTTTCGTCATCGGAGGGGTACAGACCCGGTTCGTTGTTCCGCGCGTTCACTTTCTCCATGAATTCATCGGCCAAGCGCTGTGCGTCCCGTTTACTCGACGCAATTTGCTTGCCCCAAACCTTGGAGCGTTTACGGCGGGGTCGCGAACTGTAGTCCCAGTACACCATCCTCCACTTCGTACCGAGGTCCTTGACTTCGGGCCTTTGATAACCATTGCCGCCCCTGTTTCCCAAACAGGTCACTGACCGGAGGTCGTAGTCCTTGTTGGTGGAGAACCGCGTGCACCCGGTTCTTTAGCTGGGTGCGTTGCTGTCCCAAGTTGACCCGTAAGCGTGTAGCCTGCCGCAAAGCGCGCGTCGCAGCGTCCGCCTTCCACGCCTCAGGTAGCAAGTTCGTCCGCAATAAGTGGGCAAGGATGCCAGAATCGACCCGATCATTCTTCAGCTTCGCCGAGGCAATCGCCTTGACTCGCTGCGGGTGGACAAGAACGACCCGCTTCGCCTGCGGCTGCACACATTCTACGAAAGCTGGCCAGAAGCCACAGGCTTCCACCGCAACCTCGACTTCTCCTGCCCATCGCTGCATGTACTCCACGAGGCGAGCTGGATCGTTGGGCACTCGACCCTGATGCAAAATCGTCCCACTAACGTCCAGTGCCGTCATGTAGCAGAACTTTCGGTGCAGATCGACTCCTAGGTAGACCATCGCATGCCTCCTCACGGTCCAAGGGTTTCACACCAAACCCATGCTACCGCTCGCCAGGCACGGCGCTTTCATACCATCTGACGTGGCACAGGTGTTCAAGTTGCCGGGACAAGGTACGGACAAGGATGAAACCATTTGGCTGCCGATTGACGCCAAATTTCATAAAGAGGACTACCAACGTCTGATCGAAGCGGCAAGAAAGGGCCGATGTTGAAGGTGTGGCGAGTGCGGGGAAGCACTTAGAGAATCGCGTCAAGAGCTGTGCGCGAGACATTAGTGAAAAACACCTAAATCCTCCAAAACCACGGACTTTGGCATTTTGTTTCTACCGATAGAGGTCTCTTCGCGGAAGTAATACGCTGGACTGGTTTGATCGAGATCATCCAACGAGAGTGTCGGGTGATTATCGCTGGCCCAACGACGTTGTGGTCAATTTTGAACAGCCTTCAGATGGGCTTTCGTACGCTTGCCATCGAGAAACGTTCAAGCGAGGTATGGAACCTTCTTGCGGCGGTCAAAACAGAATGGACGAAGTATGGCGAGATTTTAGAAGCAGTCGAAAGAAAGTTTCATCAAGCCTCTGACACGATTGAAAAGGCAAAAGTGAAGACAAAAGCTATTGGAAGAAAGCTTAGGGATGTGCAAGAGCTTCCAGCAGCGGATGTAGCAGCGTTGCTTCCGAAGAATGAAATAGAGAGTGCTGAAACCGATGACACCGAAGGCGATGTGGAAGATGGGGAGACGCCGTGGTGGAAAGTGCCCTACAAAAGGCGGTTGCTTCAAATGGGGAGAGAAGAAGGGCTTCAACTGCGAAGCAGAACAACTCCACGACTATGTGCTCTTTGCAGTCAATACCGGACTGCGGCCCGACGAGGCCTGGCGCCTTGAGTTCCGGGATGTCACGATTGTTGACGACGAGGGATTTGGGCAAGACGATCCTGGAGATTGAAGTACGCGGAAAGCGCAGCGTCGGGGCGCTGCAGGGTGGTTTCAACGAACTTCAGCCGTTCGAGTCCGGAGCGCTTCGCCGCAGCTGCTGCGAGTTCGAGGGCAGCGCGCGTCAAGTCGGCACCGATCACCACCTGGATCTTTATCGGCTTGCTTTAAGTGACATTCCCAAACTTTGACAAGAAAATGACACGACGATGACACCCGAGCTCATCAACAGTCGGTACCGTAGCGGTGTTTGGACCGTTTGCTTGCGAATTGGGCCTTCCCCTCTTCTACCTTGCCCGAAAGGGAGAAAGCGAAAAAAACAGTGCCAGCGCAGCCAAGCCTTCTCCCATCTTCCACGACGAGTACGATTCTCGTGATCGCACCCAAGTCTTGGTCTGAAAGATGCCTTAGCGACGCGTTACGCGGAGCCGGATACCGAGTAGAGTTTGCCCTGGAGCGCGACGTTGCACTTGCCGCTCTTCAGGTCAACGCGGAGCTTGCGTTATTGGTTGCGTCTGAGTCGCATTTCGAACCAGACGATCTTTGTTTAGCACTCAAACGTCACAGGCCGACTCTCCCCATCGTTGTGCTCGGTCCGGACGTTGTGCCCATCAAACTCCGGCTTTTCGCTCTTGGCGCTGACGACTACGTACTCGACCCCGTTGATCGAGTAGAGCTTCTCGCTCGTATCAAATCGCTGATTCGGCGACACAAGTTGTCGTCGGTCTGAAGCGATTGGTTCCACTGGGACAGCCGAGCTCAGTGATACGTAGCTGATTGATTATCCGACCGGCAGAATCTCGGGCTCAATTCTCCCTCCGGTTCGATGTGCACTAGAACTTCTGAAACGTCGGGCAAACTTCGCAGGATGTTTTCTTCCGCTTGATGTGCTATCTGGTGGCCCTACCGCACAGACAGATTCCCATTCACTACCACATGCTAGCAGCATACAAACTGAATCCTATTTTTCGCACGAAGCACTTGTCCAAACCAATTACGCCAGGGACGCGCGCGCCGCGATTTCCCTGACCCTTGCTTCGACTTGTGGATCAGGGGCTACAATCACCGAGTTCAAGAACGGCTGGCCGCGAACGTCGCCACACGTTGTAGAGGATGACGAACGCTGCTCCAAGCGTGGCCCATCGGTCTCCAGCTTCCCATCCCTCTTCTCGGAAAAGAGCCATCGACACCTCAGCAAACGCGAAGGCGGTGCTAATCGCGTCGCTTCGGTGATGCTATGCATCAATGCGGACCTCCGTGCTGCCAATGGAATAGCCAACATTGGCCCCGTAACACTGGCAACAGCCCTTGTTACTAAACGCGGATCGAATCGCGGCTATCGAGATCGTGACGGGCTGCACGAGCTCGCTCGGAGCCTGCCCGAAACCGGTGCTAGTTGATCATAAAGTTCATCGGAGTGGAGGTCATCGATCCCATGCCGCCGTAGATACCGCCTGAACCGGGGTTGGCTACGGTGACAGGCACGGTGCCTGCATTCATGATCGCCGAGGCCGGGATCATGGCCTCCAGCTTGCTAGAACTCACGACCGTAGTGCTTTCCGCCGTACCATTGAAGTTGACGACTGCGTTGGCAGCAAAATTCGTACCATCGACTTCTAACTGAAACGCTCCGCTGCCGGCGGTCATGCTGGCCGGATTTAGCTGTGAAATTATCGGCATGGGGGACTTCGGCTTAGAGTAGCCGCATCCCAGACCGACAGCCATGAGCATTACCAGAATCAATGTCTTGTGAATGGTGTTCATACTCATCTCCCTAGGGCAGGCTCATTAGGAGACAGTGTAGAAATTTCGTCGAGCATGACATGTCAGAGGCGTGTCACTTTCTTGTCAATGTCTTGTTAAGGGCCCGAACGACCACTTGTCGCCCGTTGTGGAAGGCACGCCCGTCGGCAATCGCAGCCACGACCGCCGTGGCGATCACCCGTCCGACTCCTTCAATGGCAGCGATCCTCTGACAGAGGACGTTGCTGTGGTGAATGTGATCAATCTGTTCTTCCATCGCTTCGATGCTGCGGTGTTCCAGTGCGCAGAGTTCTTGGCATAGACCCGCCAACAACTGTCGCCCGAGCCCGCTCAACAGCGAGTTCTCTTCTTCGATGAGCTTGGCTGGGCCTTGCGCACCTGGCTGAGATGAGGAGGCAACAAAATGCCGTATTCGGCGAGCAAACCACGGACCTGGTTGCCCAGCTGCGTGCGGCAGCCAGTCAATCGGCTGCGAACGCGGTGCAGTGCTTGCAGGTTTTGCTGTTCGATGGATTTGCTGGGGACGAAACGCATACTTGCCTGACGGCCTTCTTCGTTGGCGCGCCCCCACCTTCTGACCCTGCTTTTTTGAAATTGCAATGTGTTCTAAGCGATCTAGGATCATATGTTTAGATGAGCATCAACCGGCCTCCGCGTGTCATCCAATCTATTGATGACAAAGGAGGGTCACGTATGAGGCTCACGGCAACAAAAGCCAAGCGGCACGCTCGGTGGGACCGTCGCGAAATGCGCTGCGTTACCGCCTGTCCAAAGTCGGGAACGCGGATGATTCAGAGAAGGAAACGTAATGAACTCTCGTTCATTCAGGGCTCGACGATGAGCTCTCCCTTCATGGACCGATGATGCCAGCCACAGTGCACGCAACAGCGAAATGAGTAGGTTCCCGGCGTTTGCGCCACGAATTCAACGGTTTCAGTCTTGCCTACTGCGATCTTCGTGCAATCCTGCGGCGAGGAGAAAATCAAGCCGGGCTTCGAGCCCACAGGTGCGCCATCGGCTAATTCGCTGATCTTGAAGCCATGCACATGGTCAGTTGCCGTGATCTTGAGCTGCACGTTTGTGCGCCGCTTGACGTGGATCGGAGATGGGTTGAACTCATACTTCTTCGCCGTAACCTCGATGACTGTTGTGCCCTCTGATCTTGCAGGAGACGGACCCGAGGGTTTGGCAATCGTGCCGCTGGCAAGAGTGAGTGTCACAACCATAAGCAGTGACAAGGGGAAGTGAGATTTCATCGTGATCCTCCGAGCACATTCTCCGGCGATTATGGTAGATAAGTGCAGTGCGCCATTCGCTCTTGTCGCCACGTTGCGATGACGGCGATGGCAATAAGCCGGAATCTCCTTTTTGACTCCAAAAGCGGCATCCGGTATAGACTCATTTCGCCCCACACCCATGGTGTGAAAAGATTCTCATCTGGTGAGCCTCTGACGGTCGGCGATCCGCACCAAGACAACATGACCTGATGGCCATGAACCCTCCTGCTTCGACAGTAGCAAACTGTTTAGTTGTCGGGCCGGGTCACATACCATCAGGTCACCAGCGCCCGGCTCGCCGTCTCCAGATTGGTCACGATAAAGCCCACACGCGGAAACGACTAGCGCATGAACGTCGTCGCACCACTGGTGGTTTATGACTCTCTCAACGTCAGCGAAACATGCGCTGGCGATGGACAAGTGCAGAGTACACGGGCAATTATGTTGCTGAGCGACCTAAGACGAGTTTTCTGATTCGCATTACGCTCAGCTGCGCGTGAGGGAGGGGAGCCGTCTGTTGCGCACCGGCCTGACCGCGCAAATCCTCACATGCATTTCCGGTTACGTGAAAGAGGTCCTGGCATAAGCGTTCTACCGTGACTAGCATTATAGTTAATCCGCTTTATCGAACGGAACGTTGATCGGCAAGTTTCCAAACCGTGCAGTTGGAAACGAAATCGTCGATGTAGACGAACTGGTGGAAGCGACGATTCTTGTTGTTGATGTCCACAGCAAAGGCACTCCCCGCATTCGGGTCTATCGAGAACTTCCGCACGAAGGTACCGCCGGGCGTGATTTCGACAATCTCGCTCGGATCCGTGGTGGGCAAGAAGTGGGTCGGATCGGCGTTGGCCGTAATTAAGTCGCCGTTGGGTGCGAAGATTAAACCAAGGGGTCCGTGCAGCACAGTTTGATCGTCATAGATCACCTGTCCTTTGCCGAGATCCCTGGTCGCATGTCCCGCGCCTTTTAACTTATAGATCGCGTCGTCTCCCTCCGCGGCCACATAGAGAATATCGTTATAGCTGTCATAGGCGAGGCCCGCCGGCCCGACGACTGTGCCCGTCGCATCCGGCGCGGAAGTGTAGCCGCTCGCGATCGTGATCGCGTTCAGCACGGTAATTCCTGATGCCGACAACAAGACATCCAGACGCGTAATGGAGCCCGCAAAGTGGCCCGTGGTATCGAAGATATTCGAGACGAATAGCTGAGCGGTACTGTCGCGATCGTTCAGTGCCATTCCCCACGGTCCGTCGACTAATTCGGGGCTGCCCAGTTGCTTCAGCAGATTACCGTTACGGTCAAACACATCGAGCGGACCCGGCTCGGCCGTACCACTCGAGGTCGGCAGGGACCCGGCGAAGACGAGTCCCACCCTTGCAATAGTCAGTGCATTGGTAAATCCGATCGGGGAGGTACCTTGGAAAAACACGCCAGTCTGTCCAGTGTTCGGGTTAACGGTAATAATCGTTGTACCCTGTCCGGCAGTCGAACTGCTGTTGAAATTCGCAACCAGAAGTTTGCCTGTCGAAATAGCGTCACTATCAGGAAAACCATCTGGAACAAAAGCGAGGCCATAAGGGGTCGTGTCCCCGTTAGAAGGGACTGTGGAGACTTGGAGCGGCAGAAACGGACTAAAGAAGCTATCGGCGAACGCAGTTCGCACAGTTCCGAGACGGCCGATTAGGACGATACTGGCGGCAATGCACAGTAAAAGCCCGATCGCTACGCGCAATCGTGAAATTGTTCGCATGATTCTCCTTCCCTTTCATGAATCTCCTTTTTGACTTCAAGAACTACAGGCAAGTGTCTACCCCCTCCGCCGCTTCCTTAACCCGCCGCCCCGCCGTGCACTGATAATCCTCGAAAGATATATTGGCAATGGATAAAGTAACCCCAGGTCCGCCTCTAGGGAGGCAACATCACGTTCTTCATTTGTCATTTGTCCATTGACCGACATTTGTCCAGGCACGTGCCAGTTCCAAGTCTGCGCGAGGCGGACGGCGATGTAAAGCAGGAAATCGGTTATTGACAAACGTTTTACAAGTCATCGTTTGGGTTCTGGAGGGTGGCACTAAGCCATTAGCGTTAGTTGGGACACATCTCGAGGCAGGGGAGTTCGATGTTGCCTTTCCTGCTGGCGACGCGTGGTTTTGCGGATGAGAGTGCGTGCGGTTTCGGCGGAGTCTTCTCCGAGACGCGAAGATGATGGCACAGAAATATCGCGCGCGACCTGAGCCGCGACTTGACGCAGCGCACGGCAATACCTGGCCAGCAGCAAGAACCAACCGTGCAGAAGATCGAGCCACCAGCGACGCGGCAGATGGCGCAGGAGCCACGACCAGGGCCGCAGCGTGGGTCACGAGATCACGATGTGAATCTCTCATTGTTTCCAGCGGACAGTTTACGGAGCGCGGGAATCGCGTCAAGGCTCTGCGCTTCGCTCGGATGAACGCGCAACAAACGCGCGGCCTTGACACGCCTCCCTCTCCGCTCCTGTCTTGTTCCAGCTATGGAAGAAATGAGATGGAAAAAAAGAGAGGCTATCGCCCAGCCAAGCGAAAACGACCCGCGCGGTAAAGCAACCAGTCAAGCGGACCGAGAAGGAAACCAACTTCACCTAAGCGAACGTGCCTCCCCGCGCGGAAACAAGGCAGAGCCTTGCATTAGAAACTGGGCTTAAGAGTGCGGTGGGTGGTAGAATCTCCAACGGACGGCCTTAAGGGACTGAACAAGGGGCGAATCCAAGCGCGGAAAAACGCGAAGGAGTTCATGAGCAAAATGACCAAGCAAACTGTGGAAATCGTCAGAAACTTTCACGGTTCCTTACACAGTTACGCAGTCGTCGTTTGGGACAACAAAGGAATGTCTTCCGAAAAGCGCTTTTAAATCATAGATTTCCACGAAGTGCCGGGACGGCGGAACTGGCAGACGCAGCGGACTCGCGAGCAACAATGGATGGCAGATACGTCATTGCTGATGCAAATGATCGATGATTGGGTGGATCAAGACGAGAACCGGGGAGTGCGAAAACGCAGCGCACATTCCTGGCACGGCGCGTTTCCATGGAAACGGAATCGGGGGCGGCGCCGTCGCCTCGCGTCGTACCGCATCCACGACCGAGGCGGAATCGAACGTGAGAAGCCACTCAAGATTTGCGCTTATGATCGCCGCGCGGCAACGCGCGCGGCGATTCCAGCTTGCGCGGGACCAGCTTGGTGCTAGCCTTAAGGGGTTCAGCAACGATGATCAGTGAATTCGCCCGACTCAGATTCTCGCGCGCTCTGAGCTTCGAGCTCTGAGGGGGCACGCTGGGCTGGGCACCCGCAACTCGGCCCCTCGTTTGTCCGACCACTAGCACACGAATCGTCGTTTCTGGGTTTGCCCCAACGTTCCCGACTGCGACTTCAGCTCAGGGCGCAAACCGAAAACCGAAACCTCCAGGGCCTGTCAAGACCCATCCGCAAGCTGACTTCACGATACCGTTGAGTGTCCACAGAAGGCCCCGGATCACGGGCCTTTCATGCGATTGCACGATTCGCTAGGCGAACCACCGGAGGGGCATGTGGCGGCTGGCTCCGAGCCCATCGATCCGGGAAGTGTCACCAGAGAAAGGTTTACTGCTTGTGTGCTTCCTCGCACATCTGTATTTTATCCATCTTCATGAGATTCTTGAGTGGAAAAGCGCCCAGCAATCGTTCTTCTCGCGTCTGCCCCAGCATTTCGCGCACTCGGCTTATCAGTTCATGCCGCAAGTACGGAATTTTCAGGCGAGCCAGATGCAGCATCGGTCTTTGGCTGGACCAGTGCGTATAGAGGACGGCTGGCGGGTTGCGCCGACGGCCGAGTCTGGGTAGCACCACTTTCTCCATCCACCCTTGCATCCACTCGTCGGCAAAGATCAAATCGATTCGAACGCCCTGGCCTTTCGCCTTGGCGATGCCTTCGTCCGGCGAAGAAGCTTCCAGCACTTGGTACTTTTCCGCGCGTAGAAATTCCGCCGCTACCTCCCGGCCGACCCAATCACTGCTCA
>Ga0187846_10001912_pt1 | contig 11605 bp, 11 predicted proteins | sample TC_taG_FD_161473 | JGI IMG/M metagenome (GOLD analysis project Ga0187846, IMG submission 161473) | Biofilm microbial communities from the roof of an iron ore cave, State of Minas Gerais, Brazil - TC_06 Biofilm (v2) | ecosystem: Environmental > Terrestrial > Deep subsurface > Cave > Wall biofilm... | reverse complement strand
TGCTCCTGTTGATCGGCGGAAAGGGTCAAACGAGTAGAATTCGTCATGACCCCACTGTAACTGAGACCTGCAAAAACTGTCTAGTTATTTGCTGGACACTACACTAGAGCCACGGAGGATGCGCGGCATTGTCTCGGAAGGAATGCTCTTCGACATCGGCTACGAAGACGGGGTACGCCCCGTGCTCGCCACTCCCGAGATGCCTGTACCAGACGGCACTCGGGCCGGGTAAATATGCTGAGCGGGTAATATCCTGAAACTGAAGCAGCGTTTTCAGGCAAAGCCTTCAAGCCGCAAAGCGGCACCTCTGAGCGGAATCCCGGCCGCGAAGTGACCGGCTGGAGACCCACGATCGTTCACCAGAAAGCCAGCCCGCGGTGTGCGTGCTAGAATGGAATGAAGGTTCGTGTTCGCAGAATTCAGGCTATGGGCCTCGCAAAGATCGTGCCGCTAGAACAGTTTATCGAACGGGTCGCGGAGCTGAAGCGCGCGGGTAAGTGCGTGGTTTTTACCAACGGATGCTTCGACCTGCTGCACCCCGGTCACATTCGCTATCTGGCAGAGGCACGGGCGCTCGGGGATGCTCTTGTGGTAGCGATCAACAGCGACCGCAGTGTGCGGGCCTTGAAGGGCCCCAGCCGGCCCGTCCTGCCCGAAAGCGAGCGGGCGGAAGTGATGGCAGCATTGCGCTCGGTGGACCTTGTCACCATCTTTGACGAGCTTACGCCTCGCGATCTCCTTGCGCGCATGTTGCCTCAGGTGCTGGTGAAGGGAGGCGACTGGGGTCCGATGAACATCATCGGCCGCGAGGAGGTGGAGGCTGCCGGCGGTGCGGTCGTGTCCATCCCGGTTGTTCCGGGCTTTTCGACTTCGGAAATTATTCGAAAGGCAGAAAAGGTTCTGAGTTCTAAGTTTTGAGTTATGGGTGACAAGAGAAACTCCCTAACCTGTCATTCCGAGCGCAGCGAGGAATCTGCTTCTTCCGCTTCACAACAAAAACAGATCCTTCGCTTCGCTCAGGATGACACCTGGACAGCAGGCTGCCAGTCTAGACTCGCCTGTTATCACTCATAATTCAGCATTCACAACATGTAGCAAAAGCTTGGACTCCATCCTCCAGCCCGTATTCGCCCATCCCGCTTTTCGTGACGCCTGTGCCGCAGCCACCACCGGGTCCCGCAGGGTCGTGCTTTCCGGTCTGACACGTTCGGCCAAGGCGCTTATCGTCGCCGGTCTGACACACGAACTTCGCCGACCGCTGCTGGTGCTAACCAAGGACAATGGCGCCGCTGACTACCTGCAACAGAACGCAGCGACCTTTCTGGGATTGCTGAAGCCTGATGTCGCAGAAGGCCGGAAAACGCCAGCCGGTGAAACGGCAGCCATCGCTCAAGCCTCGACGGCGGTGTGTGTATTGCCGGCCTTTGATTGTTCGCCCTATGAAGGCCGCTCGCCCCACCCCGAAATCTGTGAACGCCGCGCCGTGACGTTGTGGCGTGTGGCCCGAGGCGGCGCGCAGGTCTTGGTGGCACCACTCGCAGCAGCGCTCGGACGCTTTCGCCAGACGCCCCATTACGGCTCCCTTGCTCTCGAACTCAAAGTCGGCGACGAGCTGAGTCTGGACGATCTCATCGAACACCTCACAGGCGTAGGCTATGAAGCGAGGGAGCCCGTCAACACCGTGGGACTCTTCTCTGTGCGGGGGGGGATCGTGGACGTTTATCCGCCAGAAGCGGAGTGGCCCTTTCGTCTGGAATTCTTCGGCGATCAGATTGAGTCGATACGGGAGTTCGATCCGGCCACGCAGCGTTCCCGCAACACCGTGGCCTCTGCGGCTGTACTGCCGATGAGGGAGACGCCGGTTTCCCCGAGGTTCTTTGCCAACCTGGTTAGGGTGCTGGCGGCGCGAGTGCAGAGGCCAGCGCGAACGGTGCGCCTTGCCCAGGGTGCCGCGGAAGGAAGAGCGGTGGTTCCCTCTCAAGAGCCAGAATGGGGCCCGGCGTACTCCGATTCATTCCCGGGTTGGGAGTTCTTTGTGCCGCTGGTGGAGACTCATGGCAACAATCTGCTGACGCTTTTCGCTGGTGCAGGATCTGCCGTAGGGGCGCATGGTCATGCGCCCCTAGATCGCGGGGCGCCAATTCTCGTGTGGGACGAGCCTGTCGAACTTCAGCAACTCCTGGGGCGCACCCTGGAGGCCTGGGCAAACGCTTACGAGGAAGTTCGTGACGTGGAACCGCCGCGTCCACGTCCTGACGACATTTTCCTCACCGAATCCGAATTCCGTGAGTCGGTAGAAAGGGTGGCACAGATCGGGCTGAAAGAGCTGTCCGTTGCCGGCGGTCAGCAGTCAGTTGTCAGTCTTCAGTCGTCAGAGGAGAGCCAGCAACTACCGATCGCGGACATCGGACCGATCACCCCGGACAGCGGAGAAAACCCAAAGGGCAACGAACCACCCACAGCGGACTACGGACCAAGGACGACGGACGAATTCATTCTGCTCAGCCAGCCGGCGCCGAAGTTTCACGGCGCTGTGAAAACGTGGATCGAGGAAACCCGCGGGGGGCTCGCGCGCGGCGAGACGACAGTGCTGTTCGTGCCCACGAGGGGAAAGGTGGAGCGCCTGCGAGAACTCCTCCGGGAGTATGAAGTTACCTTCGCCGACCTGGGCAATGCCCTCCAGCCACGTCCGGTCCCCGAGTCCCGAGTGCCAGCACCCGCTCCAATCTTTATTGTCCACGCTGACGTCGGCGAGGGTACGACTTTCCCTGACCTCAAGCTCGTACTGCTGACCGACAGTGACCTCTTTGGCGGGTTTGTTTGGGGCGCGCCCTCGCGCCGGGAGAAATCGGCGGCCTCGAGTTTTATCTCCGACCTGAGCGATCTCAAGGTAGGCGATTATGTGGTTCACATCGACCACGGCATAGGCCTCTACCAGGGGCTGCGCCTGCTCGAGGTCGACCACGGGCGCCGCGACTTCATGCTCATCACCTATCAGGACGACGCCAAGCTCTACGTTCCCCTGGAGCGGCTCGACCTGGTGGAGAAGTATCGCTCAGGCAGCGGCATGGACGGCGCAAGACCGGTACTCGACCGCATGGGCGGCGCTACCTGGGCGCGCACCAAGACGCGGGTGAAGAAGGCCTTGCGCGATATGGCCGAAGAGCTGCTACGCCTTTACGCCATGCGCAAAATGAGCGGTGGCAGGGCTTTCAGTGCGGACACCCCATGGCAGAAGGAGTTGGAGGACGCTTTCGAGTTCGAAGAAACGCCGGATCAACTGACCGCCTTGGCGGAAATCAAGCGCGACCTGGAGAGTGCTGAGCCCATGGACCGCCTGCTTTGCGGCGACGTAGGGTACGGCAAAACCGAACTCGCCATGCGCGCCGCCTTCAAGGTGATTCAGGACGGCCGACAGGTGGCGGTGCTTGCGCCCACCACCGTTCTGGCCCTGCAGCACTTTAATACTTTCCGCCAGCGTATGGCTGCCTTCCCTGTGCGGGTGGAGATGCTGAGCCGTTTCCGTTCCGCCGCCGAGCAGAAAAAGACTATCGGTGACGTACGCGCCGGCAGAGTCGATATCGTGGTGGGCACGCACCGGCTGCTGTCCAAGGACGTCGGCTTCCATGACCTGGGGCTGCTGGTGGTGGACGAGGAGCAGCGTTTTGGCGTGGCGGCTAAAGAAAAGCTGAGAAAGTTGAGGGCCAGCGTCGATGTCCTCACTATGTCGGCCACACCCATTCCCCGCACGCTGCACATGGCGTTAGGTGGCCTGCGGGATCTCTCGGTTATCGAGACGCCGCCGCGCGGGCGCCTGGCCATCCAGACGATTGTGGCTCCTTTCAGTGACGCCCTAATCCAGGCGGCCATCCTTCAGGAAATGGAGAGACAAGGCCAGGTCTTCTTTGTCCACAATCGGGTTGAATCCATCTTTAGCTTCGCGGCCATCATCCAACGCCTCGTGCCCTCGGCGCGGATTGGGGTCAGCCACGGTCAGATGGGCGAGCGGGAATTGGAAAAGGTGATGATGAAGCTGGTAGGCGGCAAGTACGATGTGCTCGTCGCAACCTCAATCATCGAGAACGGCCTGGATATCCCACGCGCCAACACCCTTATTGTGAACCGCGCCGACCGCTTTGGTTTGGCTGACCTCTATCAATTGCGGGGACGAGTTGGGCGGGCTGACCGCCGGGCCTATGCCTACTTCCTGATACCTGAGGAAGAGACCCTGACACCCATCGCGAAGCGTCGTCTCGCCGCCTTGAAGGAGTTCTCCGACCTGGGAGCCGGCTTCCGCCTGGCTGCCCTCGATCTGGAGTTGCGCGGCACAGGCAACCTCCTGGGGGCCGAACAGTCCGGCCATATGAATTCTATCGGCCTCGACCTCTATCTGAAGATGCTGGAGCAGACGGTTCAAGAGCTTAAGGGGACGGCATCACCGCCCGAGGTGCGGACCACTCTCAACCTGGGCCTGGACATCAAGATTCCGGAAAGCTTCATCGCCGACGAAAGCCAACGGCTGCGCATGTACAAACGCGTATCAGGCATTGCCACAGCCGAGGAACGCGCGGACATGCAAGCGGAACTCATCGACCGCTATGGACCTATTCCGTCCCCCGTGCTGAACCTTCTGAATTACGCCCTGCTTAAATCGGCGGCAGAAAAGCTGCTCATTCAGTCGATGGAGCGGAAGGCGGATGAGCTCTGGGTTCGCTTTCATCCCCAATCGCCTTTAGAACCGGAAAGGCTGACTCACTTCGTTCGGCGGCGCCGGGAATCCAGCCTGCGGCCGGACGGCGTCCTGCGCTTCCGGTTAGCGGCCAAGGATGGGGACCTCTTCGAACCGATTCGAAACGCCTTGCAGGAACTGCAGGCGTAGCATACCATCGGCAGTAGGGGGATATTCCTGGGAGCCCGGGGCGTCTCGACCGCCCCTGGCGACCGGTAGCTGGCACCCAGGAGCGGGAGATTGTACCGACAGCGGGTGAAACATGGGCGCTCAGCAATTGTGGCTGGCGGTTGCCGTGGTCATGCTCGGCTACATTGTCGGCTTCTACTTTCAACACCGTGATCTCGACAAGTTGGAAGTGAGCTTGAATCGCCGCATCGATGACTTGCGCTCGGAGATGAATGCGCGCTTTGCCGCTTTGCAGTCAGAAATGAGTGCCCGCTTTGCCGCCTTGCACGAATTGCTCAAGTCGGAGATCAAACGCCTCGAAGACCGCCTGGAGCGCATCGAGCGCCCAGTCGTACGGGGCTAAACTTTCGACAAGCGATGGAGACTGAGAACAGGAGCAGCATATTCTACCTCGTGCCCTTGACTTGAAGGAGTGGAGTTCCGCGGAATGATCAAAAAGCCAGCATTCATCGCCGTTGTGACGGCTCTGCAGCTCGCCACGCTGCCGTTAGGTCTCAGCGCGGCAAAAATCATCGACCGTATCATCGCTCGCGTCAACAGTGAAATCATTACGCAGCGGCAGTTCGATCGAGAGAAAGAGCAGATTCGCGCCGAACTTGCTCAGCGTTACTCTGGCCCTGAGCTGGATGCCCAGGTCCGCCAGCAAGCCCAGAACCTGTTGCGAGACCTCATCGACCAGTCCCTGATGGTGGAGAAAGCGAAAGACCTCGACATCAACGTGGAAACTGACCTCGTTAAACGGCTGGATGAAATCCGCCAGAACTTGAAACTAGGTACCATTCAGGATCTGGAGAAGGAGGTCGAAAGCCAGGGGCTGGTCTGGGAAGATTTCCAGGATAACATCCGTCGCAAATTGTTGATGCGGGAAGTGATCGGCAGAGAGGTTCGCGTCAACGTACCGCCCGCGGAAGCGCGAAAGTACTTTCAGACCCACGAGCAGGAGTTCGCTTCGCCGGGAGGAGTGCACCTGGCCGAGATCCTGATTTCCACTGATAAGCACAAGCCGGAGGAAGTTGAACAACGGGCCAAGGACGCGCTGGCAGAAATAAAGGCCGGCCAACGCTGGGCGGAGGTGGCTAAGAAATATTCGGACGCCGAGACGGCGAAGGAGGGAGGGGACATCGGTTTCTTCAAAGATGGTACCCTGGCACCAGCCATTGACCAAGCCGTGAAAAAAGTGGACATCGGCGAAACCACGGACTTGATCAAGACACGGGAAGGTTACATCATCATCAAGGTGCTGGAACGCTTTAGCCCGGGTGTGCCCAAGTTCGAAGAGGTCGAGCAGCGAGTGGAAGAAGTCTTGTACAACGAGAAAATGCAGCCTGCGTTGCGGCAGTATCTAGTGACCCTGCGCAAAGAAAGCTACATCTTCCTGGCGCCCGGCTACGTGGACTCAGGAGCAGGGGGCGCCGCGGAATTGGAGCTCGCCCAGAAGCAGGAAGAATGAAGCGATTGATCCATTGAGTGATCGAGCGATCGGGTGATTGCGTGATTCAATGCAGATCGCGTGCTCGGTCTCATGCGTTTGGTCAGTACAGCCCAACCGTTCAATCCTTCAATGCAATGAGTCAACGACCCGATCACCCAATCGCTCAATGGCTCAATCACTCAATGACTCCATCCTGTTTCAGTCTGCCATCCAGCGCCTCATCCCGCACCGCTACCCGTTCCTTCTCGTGGACCGCGTCACCGAGTTCGCGCCTGGCCAACGAATTGTCGGCATCAAGAACGTCTCCTTGAACGAGGAGACGTGCCAGGGATATTTTCCACTTGCGCCGACTGCTCCTTTGAGCGTCATGCTGGAAGCAGTGACGCAACTGGGCGCTATCCTGGTGTTGGCAAGGCCGGAAATGGCTGACAAGGTTGCCGTCATGCTGCAGGTTCCTTCAGCAAAGTCGCTGAAGCGCATCCAACCGGGTGACTCACTGCGGCTGGAGGCGCGCGTCCTCAAGCTGAAGGAGACCTTCGGCGAGCTTCACGGCTCGGCTTTCCGTGAGGGCGAATGTGTAGGCGAGGGCCTGATGCGCTTCGCTATTGCCAGCGCCGAACAGGTTACAGGGGGCAGGTTACAGGGAACAGGTAAAAGCCAGTAGCCAATGTTACCCGCTGTTCCCTGTAACTGTTTCCTCGTCCCTTTGGCTTTGAAATGATCTTCCAAGAACTGCAAATTCGAAACACAAGGGTCCGGCCAGCACACATCCTGGCGCCGATGGCCGGTATCACTGACACGATCTTCCGCCGCTTCATCCGCCGGCTGGGGGGCTGCGGTCTGATTATGACCGAGTTTGTCTCGAGCGAGGGGATGCTGCGCCAGAACGTGAAATCGCAGCGCTTCCTCTATTACACCGATGAGGAGCGGCCGATCACCGCCCAGATTTTCGGTGCCGATGCCGAGCACCTGGCAGAGGCGGCGCGTATGATCGAGGATCTCGGGTTCGACATCATCGATTTGAACCTGGGCTGCCCGGCCAAGAAGGTCGTTAAATGCGGGGGCTCCGGCCTGTTGCGGGATCTGCGCTTGCTGGAGGAAATCTTCAGGAAGATCCGTGCCGCGGTCACCATCCCGTTCACCGCCAAGATCCGTATCGGCTGGAGCGATGAAGAGATCGTCGCCGTCCCGGTGGCTCGCTTGGCCGAGGACTGTGGCGTTGAGGCCATCGCTGTCCACGGGCGAACCCGCCAGCAAGCCTTCAGCGGCCGCGCGCGCTGGGAAGTGATCCGAGAGGTCAAAGAGAGCGTGCGCATACCCGTCATCGGTAACGGCGACGTGATGAAGCCCGAAGATGCTCGAGCGCTCTACGAGCAGACAGGATGCGACGGGGTGATGATTGGTCGAGCCGCGCCCACCAATCCCTGGATTTTCCGCCAGATGGCTGACCACTTCTCCACCGGCCGCTACGCCGAACCTGCCGAGAGTGACCGCTATGAGGTTATCCGCACTTACTACGAGATGCTGGTAGCTGAGGACATACCCGGGGCGATCGGCAAAATGAAGCAATTCGCCGGCTGGTTTAGCCACGGGGTGCGTAACGGAACCGAGCTGCGTCGCCAGGTGCAAAGCGCCCGCACTACCCATGAAGTGCTGGAGCGGGTCAACACCTTCTTCTCAGCGCCGGTGATCAGTACCTCGTGAATCAGACAGGCGTTAGATTCGGCGGCGTCAGGGCACGGCTTCACAGGCTGCGGAAAAAGGCGAATTCGGGCTTCGGAAGGGCGGGGCTTCAGCCCCGCCGTACCGACGCCCTCAACCTAAGTTGTTGAAATTGCGGGGGCGCGATTTGCCGCGGGGCTGAAAGCCCCGCCCTTGCAAAGCGCGTCCCAACAGTTTTTCCGCAGCCTGTTCAGCCGGTGCCGACAGCAAGTACGGTCGCATAAAAATGGGCCTTTAGGCCCTGAAGGCGAATCGCCGCAGCGGCTGAAAGCCGCCCTGTGTCGCGAGGGCCGGTATCGGCACGACTTAAAGTCGTGCGCTGACGCCTGTTTCTGACATCTGTCCAGTCAATTACAGGACGCTAGCGAGGGAATCGAGGTGCAGGCAGTGCCCAATGGGCGACGCAGATTTTCGACTTGAGGCCGCTTACACGGCGTGCCGCCGCCTGGCGCGCCGGCATTACGAAAATTTCCCCGTAGCTTCCCGCTTCGTTCCGCGCGACAAGCGGGATGCCCTAGCCGCCGTCTATGCCTTCGCGCGGTGTGCCGATGACTTCGCCGACGAGGGTATTAGGAAAGGCGACCGGGCAGTGAAGTCTGAGGCGCGCCTGCAGCAGCTTGCGGATTGGCGGCAGAAGTTACAGGATTGCTACCTGGGTCGTGCTGATCATCCGATCTTCGTCGCCTTGGGCGACGCTGCGCGCCGATTCCAGTTGAGCCGGCGGCACTTTGAAGATTTACTGCGGGCCTTTGCGCTTGATGTGCAAATGAACCGTCACCGGGATTTCGCGTCCCTTCTGGCCTACTGTTCTTGTTCGGCCAACCCTGTCGGCCGCCTTGTCCTGGAGCTGTTTGGGCATCGTGGCGTTGAACTTTTCGCGTTGTCTGATGACATTTGCACGGCTTTGCAGCTCACGAACTTCTGGCAGGACATCGCGGTCGACCTGCAGCGTGACCGGGTGTACTTGCCGCTCGAAGACCTAGCGCGCTTCGAGTACTCGGTTGACGACCTACACGCTGCCAGGGTGGACGAGCGCTGGCGACGTCTGCTTGCCTTCGAGCTCGCGAGGACTCGGGAAATGTTCGCGCGAGGCCGGCCGCTGGTCGAGGCAGTTACACCTAGGCTGCGGCTCCAGTTGCGGATAACGTGGCTGGGCGGCATGCGGATACTTGATAAGCTCGAGGAGACGGAATACGATGTGTTTCGCTGCCGGCCCTCCCTGGGGCGCCTGGACTTTGTTGGGCTCTTGTTCAGAGCCTGGCAGCTATTGCCTTGACTTATTCACCCTGCGGCCGTCGTAAGTTCGATTCCTGGTGTATCAGGGCATGGCTTTAGCCGTGCCGCAGGGAAACCTCCCGCCATCAGGGCTTTCGCCCTTGATGGCCAGCCTCAGCGGCTAAAGCCGTCCCTTGTTTCACCCTTTGTGGCACGGCTAAAAGCCATGCCCTGATACAAATCGGGTCTTTAGTGAGGTGACCATCCCTCCGACAACCCTCAATTCGGAATCCGGAATCGAAATCGGATCTGGCCTCGGCTCCAGAACCTCAAACTTTCACTATTCGTTCCTCTTCCTGCCCCGAGCAAAACGCCGGGCTATCCAGTCGGTGTACGCTTTTGCCCGACGAGGTGACGACGTGGCGGACGGCGATCTCGCGCCCGAAGCCGCCGCCTACCAGCTCACCCTTCACCGCCAAGCCTTGGACCGCTGCTATTCACCGCCCGACCGGCCGGAGACCAGGGCTCGCCTCTCTGGGCTCCCAGAGAACGCGAAGGCCGAATTTCGGGCACTTGCCGACTGCATTCACCGCTACTCGATACCTCGGCAGCACTTCGACGACCTGATATTGGGTTTCGAAATGGACCTCAGAAGAACGCGCTACCGGACCTTCGATGAGTTAGCCGTCTACTGCTATCGTGTCGCCGCCACCATCGGCCTGATCGCGATTCAGATCTTCGGGTACAGGAATCCTCAGACTCGCGAATACGCGGTGAAGTTGGGAACGGCGCTCCAACTGGTTAACATCCTGCGGGATCTGCGGAGTGATGCGCGGCGAGGGCGACTTTACCTGCCCCAGGAGGAATTGGAACGGTTTGGCGTGCAGCCAGAGCAGCTTGCCCAGGGAAGGTACGACGCGTCCCTCGCCCGCCTCATGTCCTTCCAGTGCCAACGTGCCCTCGACTATTTCGAGTCCGCGCGGCGGTTGCTGCCTCCGGAAGACCGTCGCTCCATGGTCGCGGCGGAAATCATGGCGGCTATCTACTGGCGGCTCCTCCGGCTGATTCGGCAGCATGGCCAAAACGTGTTTGGAGAGCGGGTGCGGCTGTCTCGCAGCGCGAAGCTTTGGACAGCGTTTTCCGTGTACCTGGGGGCTGAATGGCACAAGTGATTTTGTGAGCAAGATCAAATCTCGCCGTGCCGCCCAGCAGCGTTCCAAGTCGGAATTGCGGCTTGACCTGGCCATAAGATCTGGCTATAATCACGAGGATGGACGTTGGCATCGCTGAAGCCAAAAACCGCCTCTCCGAACTCATTCGCGTCGTCGAGGAGGGCGAAAAGGTTGTCATCACTCGCTACGGCAGACCCGTCGCCCAGCTCGCCCCTGCCCCGCCGGAACGCCGAAAAGTCCGGCTCGGGGGAATGAAGGACCGCGTCCAATTGTCGCCCGGATGGGACAAGCCTATTGATCTCGACCGCTTCCTTGAGGGCGAGCTGTGAGTGGCTATCTCCTCGATAGCAATGCGGCGCTGATCGCTCTCACCGAGCCGCGTGGCTTGGGTTCCCGAGCCCGAGCGGCGATCCTTGCTGGCCCTAATGTCCTAAGTGCTGTCGTGTACTGGGAGGTGCTGCTGAAGAGTATGAAAGGAGTCTTGAAAATCGGCGACCCGCGAGCCTGGTGGGCGGACGCGCTCGATCAACTCGCCGCCACACCACTAGCCCTCCGCCCGGAACACGTTGCCGGAGTTTATACTTTGCCACCGATCCATCGCGACCCCTTCGATCGGGTCTTGATCGCGCAGGCGACAGTCGAAGACCTCACCCTGGTGACCACGGATGCTGAAATCCCGCGATATGCCTCCGAGCGCTTTCGCGTGGTGTCATGAAAGAGCTTCACCACAGAGGCACAAAGACACGGAGAAGACAACGATGAATGACGGGCGAGGGCCTGCCTTCAACCCCTCACTCAACCTTCCGCGCTCCTCATTTCTCCTGGCGCTATTAATCCAGGACTTTCTCGCAGGAAGCGAAGAAAAGCAGATCCCTCGGTCGCCGCGGCGACCTCGGGATGACATGTCATTCTGAGCGCAGCGGAGCGGAGCGAAGAATCTGCTTTCGGTTGCGGCGAGCAGACCGCCCTACCATTGGCCATTCACTATTGGCCATTGCCCAGGTCTTACGGCGCGATCTCAAACACCAGGCCGTAATTGCTGCTGCCCGACGACGTGGTGCCGTAAAGGTTGCCCGCTGGGTCGAAAATCACGGGGGCGAAGGGGTACTTTCCGAGGCCCCCAAAGGTGTGGAGCACCGTCTCCTA
>Ga0187846_10001911_pt1 | contig 11605 bp, 11 predicted proteins | sample TC_taG_FD_161473 | JGI IMG/M metagenome (GOLD analysis project Ga0187846, IMG submission 161473) | Biofilm microbial communities from the roof of an iron ore cave, State of Minas Gerais, Brazil - TC_06 Biofilm (v2) | ecosystem: Environmental > Terrestrial > Deep subsurface > Cave > Wall biofilm... | reverse complement strand
TTCACGTGGAGTATTACTCATATAACTCGCCAGGTTTCCACCCTCAATATAATCCATCACAAAATAAGGAGTAGCGCTAGCCGACCCGGAAAGTTGAGTGGTAGAGAAGTCGTAATACTGTACAATGTTGGGATGGTGCAAGGATGCAATGATCTGAGCTTCACGCGTGAAGCGGGTCACAAAATCAGGGTCAGCCTGGAGATTAGGGTGAAGAAACTTGATGGCGACATAGCGTTGTGCCTGGGTATCAAAGGCTTTCCATACCTCGGCAATGCTGCTCTGTCCCAATCGTTCCTGCAATTCATATTTGTCGACACGACCTGGATTTGTGCTCATGGTAACCCCCTATCCTTCTGAATGGGTGCAATGATGAATAAAAGGCCTTGTACACGGTATGATCACGTGTGGCTTAAACCAGTTACTATAACAGTTTCAATTATTTAAGATGGGATTGTATTTGTCAATGCAAATGGTCACCAGCTTGATGTGTTGCATTTCACATTTGATTAATATACGTTGATAGAAACATTTTTCTTTCTAAGACGCTGATTGTTCCCCAAAGTAACCTTTAAGCCCTTTTGACGGACAAGCAGATGCACGCTGGTCGAGAGGCCGGGCATAGAGCGACTATTCTTTTAGTCCTTTCTGCGTAAGTAGAAGCTATGAATCGCCAGCTATGCTAAAATAGCGATCAAGAGAGATAGCAAAACAAAGGTTGGTGAAGTTTATGTCTGAAGAAAGATCTCCTATGCATGAGCAGGTAGCAACGCTCAAGGCGCGTGTCTACGCACTGGTCCGGGCATGTCCTGCTGGCCGTGTGACGACATATGGCTGGCTAGCGAAAACAGTGGGCTATCCGCGTGGCGCACGTATGGCCGGCTGGTTTATGAACGAATCCCCGGAGGGAGTGCCTGCGCAGCGAGTGATAAATAGCAAGGGTGAATTATCGGGAAGCTGGGCATTTGGCTCTCATGACCTCATGCGCCAGTTGCTGGAGGCCGAGGGCATTATGTTCTCCGCCGATGGGCGCGTGGATCTCAAACGCTATGGCTGGGATCCGTCGCGTGACCTCAGCGAAGAGGAGCTGAAGCAGATTCTGGATGATGCCGCCAGCATTCCGGCCGGTGTCAGCAAGCGACTGTTGTATCTGATGCAGAACGACCCGGCTTCGCCGATGCGTGGGACAACGGGCACGGAATGAGTGCTTGAGTGTAAATGAGACACATGCTATGCCGAAAAACCCGCCAGCTCCGATTCATATTCGCATCGATACGCAAGAACAACGTTCTGGGATACCCGATCTTCTGGCCGCCATGCCGCAGGTGCATATTGAGGTGACACCACTACAATTGGGCGACTATGACGTAGGGGGCGATCCACGCAGGGTGTTCGAGCGCAAGACGGGGAGTGACTTTCTCAGCAGTCTTGCGCAGGGGCGCTTATTCGCGCAACTCTCAGCGTTGCTGGCCAGCGATTTTGCGCCCATCTTATTGCTGGAGGGGGATCCGCTGCGCGTTAGTCACTCGCAGATGCGTGCTGAAAGCATACGAGGGGCGTTGACGTACATCACCGCTATCCTGCACGTGCCGGTGCTACCCAGCAGCGGACCGGCAGATTCGGCGCACTTTTTATATACTACAGCAAAACAGTGCCAGATCGGGTATGCGACTCCTGGTCCTGCGGCCGGACGGCGCGGGGCTTCCCTGTCCGAGCAGCAGATGCAGATCGTGTTGTCACTACCAGGGATCGGCACGGTTACCGCGCGGGCGTTATGCGCGCGATTTCGCAGCTTGCATGACCTGCTGAATGCTGACGCCGCCACGCTGGCGACGGTCCCCGGTGTTTCGCACGCGCGAGCCGCAGCGCTGGAACATTTGCTGCATGCCGCGTTGCCAAGGTCGGACGATGGCAACCCGTTGGAGCGGCAGGACCCCCTCAGCGAACGTACCCAGTAGAGTCTCTCTCTCAGGTGCGAAAACGGCACAACACTCACCGCTTTTCCCTTGTTTGAAAACTTCCTCAACCGCTTCGTCTAAATATGATTAACATTTCCGATCTTTCGTTCGTCAATTGTTGATAGGATCGTACATGCATTTTCGTTTGTATCCCTATTTAACCATTTTGGATAAAATTACTTTTAGCAAAACAGAATACTCACGTCTATATAAATATCACGTTTAAACACATAATGATGGGGAAGGACGATTTGCCATCGCCATTAGTGCCTTTATTACGTTCGTTGTAGGACCGCCTCGTTTTTCTCAATATCTCAAAGGATGTAGGGAGATGGACACCCTCCTTACATTCACTACATGATTGTACTGTCAACGAAGCCAGCAACAACCAGGAGAGTGTACAACGAATGACAGAGGGCAAACCTTACGTTCCGTGGCCAGGAACGGACCAGAGAATCGTAGTCGAAGAGATGTTAAGGGACATCGAATCGGAACAGTGGTACGAATGCTATTTGTTCATAAATAAGCTTGTCCATGCTTATGCAAAAAACATTTCTAATGATCATTGGGATGATATTGTTCAGGAAGCAATGATCCGGGTACATAAATACCTGCCTACCTTCCAGTATCAATGCGCGTTCAGAACCTGGCTTTTTGGCATTGTGCGTAGCTGTATTATTGATGACTTTCGCAAATTCTCGCGTGTAGGACAGCATATGACTCCTCCCGTTGACCCTCACGACGATGTTGAGCGAGAAGGCGATGAGTTCACTGCACATGTGCCAGGAACAGTAGAAGATATGTGTATCATGCGTGATGAGTTAGACAAAGCATTGGTAGCACTCCAGGAATATGTATCTATGCACGCCAATCCGATACGTAACGCACGAATATTGGATATGGTGTTATTTGAAAGCCGTTCACTCGAGGAGACAGCAAAAGCAGTCGGATGTTCTGCCCCGGTTGCCGGCTATGTTGTGCGCTCAGCTCAGCGTTATGTGCGCGAAAGGTTGGGACGTCAACCCTAAACTACAGAGACGAAATACATGAACTGGCACCGTACTTATCGGTGCCAGTTCATTACTGTTACACGTTCTCATAGACGAGATCAATCAGCCTCTCCGGGTTCGTTGAGGAAAGCCAGTGTATCCTCCAACGTGGATTTGCAGCTCGAGCAACTTGTGACATGGTCCGCGAGTACCGGAAAGCGATTATCTGCTTCCTCTCTCCCTACAGCTATAATCGCTTCGGCGTATACCCCCATCTGTTCGTAATCTTGCGCCTCTATTTCGTGATGTAATGCTACAAATCGCGTTAGCAAGTTGTGAACAGGAGTTTCTGGAGAGCTGTTCAATCTCTCGTACTCTTGGTCAGCGGAAAGCAATACTATGAGAGCCGTTCTGCAATAACGACATTCTGTGAGATGTACAACCAGTTGCTCCCGTTGAGAAGGATCAGGTTGCCATTCACCTGCTACTAAATGATACAACGTACCTACAATATGCGGTGGTTCAAGAAGGTCTGGACGGACTTTGTCCAAGACGCTAGCCTTTTTGTCTTCCATTTCAGGTATTTTCCTCTCGTCATAGTCACGTATGTGCTTACTTGTCACGAGAACACACACTTTCCTAACATACCATTCCGTCAATACCTCGAATCTGTTAATATCTTAACGGCTACAACGTCGAAATACGTGTATGAATATTTACGCCAAAAAATACACAATGTTTCTGACGTTTTTCAGAGCATTCCGTAAGAATCTGGTAGCTGCCATCCTTATTTAGTTTGACGACAAACCATTTGTACAAGTGATATCATGTGCATATCATCCTTATATCAGATTTATGCAATCGCAATTGAACCATGATTGATCGCCTGAATAAGTTTTTGATTCACATGGCGTATCGTTCGCAGAAAATCTCAGATTTGTCAGGAACTATGAGATGAGTACTGAAGACGCATCTGAAGGCAAACAGTTTTCTAGGCCGGTTTCTCGTCTGAAGCAAGAACGAGAGTTGCGAGCATGGACACAAAGCGAGCTTGCGGAACGTATCGGCACAACTCAGGTCAATGTCAGTCGCTGGGAAACTGGTATTACCATCCCAAGTCCCTACTATCGTCGAAAGCTTGGAGCACTCTTTGGAAAAAGCATTCAGGAACTTGGCTTAATCTCCGAAAGCAGTGAGGAACAAAATGAGGAAGTTTCTACCGTTTCGGATAGTCTTGACTCTCAGATGTCCATCCATCCTCAGCTAATCTGGAACGTACCATACCGCCGTAATCCGTTCTTTACAGGCCGTGAAGAAATTCTAGCCTATCTATATACTGTACTTCAAACCAGTAAGGCAGCGGCCTTGACTCAGACCCAGGCGATCAGCGGCTTGGGCGGTATAGGGAAGACACAGGTCGCAGTTGAATACGCCTATCGCTCTCGCAACCATTACGAGGCCATTTTCTGGATAACCGCTTCTACTCGTGAAGCTTTTACTGCCGACTTCGTGATTTTAGCAGCGTTGCTAGGTTTACCCGAACAGCATGAGCAAGATCAGGACATCGTAGTACGAGCAGTAAAGCGCTGGCTAACCGCCCATAGTCACTGGCTGCTCATTCTGGATAACGTTGATAACCCGGAGATGATCGCTGACTTTTTGCCGGTGCACAGTACAGGGGATGTGCTGCTTACCACGCGGCTACAGGCATTGGGAACGCTTGCTCAAAGTATAGAAGTTGAAAAGATGGGGTTGGATGAAGGTGTAATCTTTCTCTTGCGTCGTACCAAAGTTCTTGCGCCGGATGCATCTCTTGACCAATCGACAACAGAGAGCCAGGCACAGGCAGCTGCAATAGTTGCTGCACTGGATGGATTGCCGCTTGCTCTTGACCAGGCTGGGGCATACATTGAAGAGACTCACTGCGGGCTACCTCAATATCTCAACCTATATGGTACACGCCGTAAGGAACTACTCTTGCGACGAGGAAGGTTTCCGATTGACCATCCCGATTCCGTTGCTGCCACCTGGTCGCTCTCTTTTCAGCAGGTGGAACAAGAGAGTCTAGCTGCTGCTGATCTGCTGCACCTGCTTGCTTTTCTCAATCCAGAAGCTATTCCTGAAGAAATCATTACGCTCGGTGCAGCAGAACTTGGTCCGGCGCTTGAAGGGCTGGCGAGTGACCCCATAAAGGTTGATAACATCATTGAGTTGTTGCTGCGATACTCACTTATTCGACGCACTCCAGAAGTGAAGTCCTTTAGTATTCATCGTCTGGTGCAAGCAGTCATCAGAGATAGCATGGATAGAGATACGCAGCGTTTATGGGCGCAACGGGCTATACGAGCGGTGAACTGTGCTTTCCCAGATGTTGAACTGCAAACCTGGGAGAGGTGTCAGCGCTGCCTCCCCCATGTGCAGATGTGTGCAACGTATAGTGAAGAATATGCACTGGCCTTTCCCGATGCAGCTCTATTGTTTAACGAAGCGGCCTCCTACCTGGTAGCACGTGCCAGGTACGAACAGGCGGAATTACTGTTACTCAGGGCCCTGGCGATTCGTCAACAGGTATTGGAAGCCAATTATCCCGATATTTCTCGCACGCTGAATGACCTGGGAGTGCTCTATCGCAAACAAGGCAAATACCAAGAGGCAGAGCCCCTGCTACAAGAAGCATTGGCGATTCGTAAGCAGGTGCTGGGGGTGGAGCATCCTGATGTAGCTCAAACGCTTCATAACCTGGCAAGCCTGTACCGTGCACAGGGAGCCTATATTAAAGCCGAGCCATTCTATTTGCAGGCTCTGCGTATTCGAGAGACAAAATTAGGGATTGACAACGCTCTCGTAGCCCAAAGTTATTATGGCTTGGCAAAACTGTACCATTCACAAGAGAGGTATCAAAAGGCTGAACAGCTATGCAAGCAGGCCTTGTACATTCAAGAACAGCACTTAGGAGAGCATCATCCCATGATTGCTTCCACACTTAACTTGCTGGCGAAGATCTACCAGGGGCAGAATAAACTTGACCAGGCTAGAGAAATGAATATGCGCGCGTTGTGGATTCGAGAGAGTACTTCAGGTGAAGACCATCCGCACGTGGCGGTCATCGCCAATAGTTTAGTTGAGATTTACCTTGCTGAAGGGAGGTACCGCGAAGCAGAGCCGTTGATTGCCAGGTCGCTCAGGATTTATGAGCAATCACTTGGCCCGGAGCATCCCTATATGGCGTATAGCCTCAGTAACTGGGCCGAAAATTTCTTCTTGCAAGGAGATTACGTTCAAGCCGAATCTTACTATAAGAAGGCACTGGCTATTCGCGAGCAAAATCTGGGTTTTAACCATCCACGTACCGCCTCTACTTACTATAATCTCGCGAGGGTCTATTCTGCTTTAGAGCGGTATGAAGAAGCCGAGCCATTCTACCGTAAAGCGCTATCTATCCGCGAGCGCGCTTTCGGGCTCGACCATCCAGCTGTTGCTGACATGCTAGAACAGTACGCCACCTTACTAAAAAAGCTGAAGAGGGAGAGCGAGGCACGTGAACTTGAGGCACGTATCCAGGCAATCAGAGTAAAGCAGACTGCTCTAGGGAGTCTATAAGTTCTCAAAAGTAGATATGCCAGCAATAGTTGCATTGCGTTCTGGTTATTATCTTCTGTGTTCGTTTGATACTTGTACACTTAGTGCGAGAATTGCTGATGAAGAAGATCGTCATCATTGGATCATCAGGTGCAGGCAAATCAACGCTTGCAAGAAAATTAGGTTCCACGCTCAAGATTAAAGCCTTTCACCTGGATCGCTTTTTCTGGCAGCGCGGTTGGAAAAGAGAAACCAGAGATACGAGAATAGATATTCTCCAAGATCTCGTTGGGGAGAAGCGGTGGATTATTGAGGGAAGCTATCTCAGCCTGTCTGAACTCTTCCTAGGTGCAGCGGATACTATTATTTTTTTGGATACTCCGCCCTTATTGTGCCTCCAGCGCATAATTAAGCGACATCGTAAATATCGTGGACGTTCTCGCCGTGATATACCGGAGGGATGTACAGATAGACTTACCCTCGCCCACATATTGAAGGTGCTGGCCTTTCCATTTGGAGGCCGGAGAACGCTTAAGCAGAAACTGCACAACTACAACAAGTCTAAACAAATTATCATGCTTTGTTCTATTCAAGAGGTAGAAGACTTTCTAGCGCAACAAGAGCAAGACACGGATGATAGGACTAACTTTTCCAGTAAAGCTCCTATTAAAGAAAGACTCTCAGTGACAACTGGGCGATAACAAGGACCTGCCATCCGCGAAAGGCGCACTTCTGGGGGCAAGCTCAATCCATAGAGTATGATATCAAACTCCTTAGAAAAAGGACCGAACCATGAGTCTATCTTAAGGGAAATAGCAAACCGCCGACGTTGGCGCGTCGACGGCTTGCAATGATTGTGGAAAGTCAGCAAGACCGCAGCAAAAGGAGCAGCTGACTCTCTGTTCCCACCCGAAAGGGGGGCTATTCGTTCATGAACGAATATGCTGAAAAAAATGTCACAACGGCTAATAAAGTGTCAACCGTTCCCACGACGTATACTCTCTCAACGCAAGACACTCAAGTTAGTAACAGCGGTAGCTTGGTTAGTCCCGGCAATGACCATAAATCCTCAAGCTTACCCACTTCCAGTATGGCCTGGTATCTGCTTATCATTATCACTTTATGGCTCTTTAGTGCAATAGCAGCTACAATTATAGTCTATTGTTACACAAGAAACCCTATCAGCTTTGCCCTTTTTACTGCCCTAGCACCTCCCGCCTATATTCTGTCCTGGATTGTAAAGCGTGTATTTTCAGAACCTGAATCCATCACAAGGCTGAGAATAGAAGCGAATGCACAAAGACCAACTTTCAGATTACCAAAGTGGAGTTGAGTATTGATGACGAAAACGGAATATGTTGTTCAGGGTTTTGCGCCTCTCTCAAGTCTATGCATCTAAAACAGGAGTACATGCTCAAATTTGCTCACTATAGATATGCATGTTGTTTCCAGCATATCGTGGACTGGTACGGTACACAGAAAGAGCCATAGGGAAGCCTCGCCTCCTCAGCCTACCACCTGCAGGATGATTTTGCCGCGGGTATGGCCGCTCAGTGCGTGTTCGAAGGCCTGGCGTGCTTCTGAGAGCGGGTAGACGGTGTCGATTACCGGTCGAAGCTGCCCCGAATCGACCAGGTTGCCAAGCTGGATGAGTTCGGCTCGATCCGGTTCCACGATGAAAAAGACGGCGCGCACGCCGTGAGCTTTCGCCTGCTCTTGCGATGGCGGGCTGAAGATGGAGACCAGCAGGCCTCCTTTTTTCAGGACGCTCCAGGAGCGCTCCATTGTATCGCCGCCTATAGTGTCGAGCACGATATCGACGTCGTGAAGCACGTCCTCGAAGCGTGTGGTGGTATAATCGATGACCTCATTGGCCCCAAGTTCGCGCAGGAAGTCGCGGTTGCGCGCGGAGGCCGTCCCGATGACGTGAGCACCGGCCCAGCGAGCCAACTGGACGGCTATGCTTCCGACGCCGCCCGCTGCCCCGTGGATCAGGATTGATTGTCCTGAAGAAAGCCCGGCATGATCAAATAGCGCTTGCCACGCGGTCAGCCCTACCAGGGGAATTCCGGCGGCTTGCACGTAATCGAGGGAGCGCGGCTTAGGAGCCAGGTCGGCTGGGCGTGAAATCGTGTACTCCGCTGCGGCTCCGTCTCGCCAAAATTCAGTGAGCGCATAGACGGCCTCTCCGACCGCCACGCCGCTGACGCCAGCGCCGATTTCAGCGACCACGCCGGAGAGGTCGTGGCACGGAATGGGCAGATGACGGTCAACACCCGTTGGCGTTTTCCAGGTTTCCGACCAGGTGGGCTCTTGCCACATGACGCTCGTCGCGTAGACACGCACCAGCACCTCTCCCTCTCCTGGATGCGGTTGCGGCGCGTCTTCGTAGACGAGGCCCTCTGGGCCGCTTCGACTATGGATACGGATAGCTTTCATTGTGCTCCTTTCGCCATAAATATTATACGCAAGGAAAAGCTGCCCAGTCAAAAAAAGAAAGGCATAATAAAAAATGGGAGGCACGATTATGCACATTAGGCAAGGTTCAATTGTGAAGAAAAGTACGTGACAGGTTGACCAGTCACACCGTGTCACCCTGAGCACATTCGCTGCGCTCAGTGTGAACTCCGCGAAAGGTCTGTCGCGATAGGCAGCGAGATGCTTCGCTGCGCTCAGCATGACAGAGCTGGATCTTTCTGTTGGCTAGAAACTGTCACGTGCATTTGAACCATGCCTTAACTCATTAATCGGGATTTCGGAACGCCCACCGAGGGCCGATAATGATTTTTAACAACCAAGATCGGTCAAGGTTTGTCATCCTGAGCACATTCGCTGCGCTCAGTGTGAACTCCGCGAAGGATCTGGCGCGATGGGCAACGAGATGCTTCGCTGCGCTCAGCATGACAGGACCGGTTTTGGTCGTTAAACTTCATAATAGGCGGTGGGCGCGATAAATCGGGCCCCTACGGGTGGCCGGATTAGTGTGTCTAGTGCATAATCGCGCCCTACATGAGTGATGGCTAAGGCTTATGCCTGTCCGACATCGGTAGAGCCGCCTGCGCTCTCACCCTCGCTGGTCGCCTGACCCTGGGCTGATCCGTAGATCATATCAGAGAGCTCTTTACGCGAGCGATCAAGGAATGCACGCAGTTGTGACAGGCGCTCCTTGTTCTCGAGGGCGCCCCTGCTGGCGATTGCGAAGAGCCGGGCTACTTCTGCGGCCTCAGAGCGCAATGCCAGAAGTTCATCGGGTATGCCCCAGTGCCGACCTGGACCAAAGCCAAAACCAAAGCCGAATGGGCCCTGTGGACCACCAAACCCGTACGAGTGACCGAAGGGACCACGAGGACCACGCCAGTGACCGAAGGGTCCGCGCGGACCACGCCAACCGCGTGGATCCTCTCCCTCACGCCTCATCCAGGGAGGCGTCCAGCCTTCCCAGTTAGCTTGTTGTGGAGAATCACCAGGGTGCCTGTGAAATTCACCAAACATTGTTCTTCATCTCCTTTCAATTGAGAGAACTTTTGCGATATATCGCGTTTATCAGGAGGAACAATGCGATATATCTTTCTATTCCCATTTACGATATATCGTATTGAAAGTTGTAAAAATGCATAAGGCAAAATATCATTTCATCCTGACAGGCGGACTGACTGCCAGAACGGCTGGTTTTGTGCTGGCAAATGTCAACAATGGCGATGAGTTGAAGGCGATGTTTGCGGAAGATTCCTTTGTGCGCGTGCAGGTGGCGGAATATGAGGTGATCGAGTTCCAGCCTTCGAGGTATCACGAGAGCCTGGCTTCTTTGATTACTCCTTCTTCCTAGAAGGGATGGTCTGCTTTCAGTTATTCCGCCTTGACCGTTTGACCAGTCACACGGTGTCGACTTTCGCCGTGCGAAGGGTCTGGCTCGATCGGCAGCGAGATCCTTCGCTTCGCTCAGGATGACCGAGCGAGTCCGTTCCCTTGGGGAGGCAGCGAGATCCTTCGCTTCGCTCAGGATGACAAAGGGGCGCTCAGGATGACAGGGCTGAACCGTTACGTTGGGGAGGCAGCGAGATCCTTCGCTTCGCTCAGGATGACAAAGGGACGCTCAGGATGGCAGTAGGGCGCTTTGGATGACAAAGGGACGCTCAGGATGGCAGTAGGGCGCTTTGGATGACAGTAGGGCGCTCAGAGATGATGTACCCCTGTCATGAATGAACTACCTCAATATCCTTTGATGAGCCAGCCGGTGCTGCCGCTGTTTTCTTTAACAGCTGGATCAGGCTCGTCAGTGTCGCTTTCGCATCGCCGAAGATCATCATGGTCTTCTTATCATAGAAGAGTTCGTTGTCTTCGCCAGCAAAGCCTGGTGACAAACTGCGCTTCAGGACCATAACGGTGCGTGCCTGATCGGCGTTGAGAATGGGCATACCGTAGAGCGGGCTCTCTTTCTTGTACCGCGCGGCGGGGTTCACCACATCGTTGGCGCCGATGACCAGGGCTACGTCTGTACTCTGAAAATCATCATTGATTTGTTCCGGCTCGCAGAGCAAATCATATGGCACGTTCGCTTCCGCCAGCAGCACGTTCATGTGGCCAGGCATGCGGCCAGCAACCGGGTGGATGGCATAGCGAACGGTTGCGCCCCCCTCAATCAATAGCGCAGCCAATTCATGTACAGCATGCTGGGCCTGCGCTACTGCCATGCCGTAGCCAGGAATGATAATCACTGACTGGGCGTTCTCCAGGATATAGGCGGCGTCTTCCGGGGTATAGCGCATGACCGTTCTCGCCTCTTCCTGCACCTTTGGTCCCTGTTTCACCGCGCCGACCGCGCCGAAAAGCACATTGGTGAAGGAGCGGTTCATCGCCCGGCTCATCATCATAGAGAGGAAGAAGCCAGAGGTTCCGTCCAGCGCGCCCGCGATCAGCAGCACGTTATTGGAGATGACCAACCCGGTGGCGGCAGAGGCCAGACCCGCATAGGAGTTGAGCAGCGCCAGGACCACCGGCATATCTGCTCCTCCAATTGGCAGCACGATCAGGATGCCGAGAAGCAGTCCCGCCACGATCATGCCATAGAACAGCGCACTCGTA
>Ga0187846_10001910_pt1 | contig 11606 bp, 9 predicted proteins | sample TC_taG_FD_161473 | JGI IMG/M metagenome (GOLD analysis project Ga0187846, IMG submission 161473) | Biofilm microbial communities from the roof of an iron ore cave, State of Minas Gerais, Brazil - TC_06 Biofilm (v2) | ecosystem: Environmental > Terrestrial > Deep subsurface > Cave > Wall biofilm ... | reverse complement strand
CTCTGAGCGTCAACAGCATGAGTATCAACGGTTGGACGCTTGCTCCTTTGGCAGCAACAGGGTGGCTGATGCTTGGGGTCCTTTCGTCTCCTCTCATTGCAGAAACCCGCGATCGCTCAAGCATGCAAGAGAAGGGCAACAGAGTAAAAAGAGCTTCTTTCCTCCCAATCCCATGAAAGGGATGGGTATCCAGAATGGAGTTTTTATGAGTGAGCAACCACGACGCCGATCAAGCTGGCGTACTTTTCCTCTCATCGGGACTCTCGTCGCAGAATGGCAGACCTGGCGTGAACAACAGAAGCAGCCACGCTACCGTCAGGCGCCGATGCCGGATGATGCCTCCAAAGCGCCACCGTATCCTATCGACATGTGGCCTCTGCTGGCTTTACCGTTTGGAACCCTGGATGAATCAGGAGTGCCTTATAACGCGCAGACGCAGGGATACCCCGCCACATACCAGCCGACGACGATCGCTCAGTATGCACTTGCTCGATGGAACGTTTACCTCACAACTGGAGATGAGGAGCACAGGCGGGCCTTCATGATCCAGGCGCGCTGGCTCGTGGAACACGAATTGCGCCTTGCTGATGATGCAGGCGGCTGGCCGATTCCCTTCCCTTCGTACAGTTACCACACTCCAGAGTCGTGGCTGTCTGCCTTGACACAAGGCAACGGCATCTCAGTACTTGCACGAGCCTACCGACTGACTGACAACGCTATCTTTCTAGATGTTGCCCGGCGTGCTGTCCGTACCTTTGAACTGGATATTCGGGATGGTGGAGTCAGCACGTCTCTTGGTGAGAACGGCGTCTTCTTTGAAGAAGTAGCTGTCTATCCCACAGCACATATCCTCAATGGGTATATTCTTGCGCTCTTCGGCTTATATGACTATGTTGCCCTCACAGGCGCTATCCAGATTGACGCGCTGATTCGACGCAGTCTTACTACACTGCACACACTCATCGATGCATTTGATACTGGCTATTGGACGCGCTACGACCTGCGATCCAGGCACCTGTCTACTCCTTTCTATCACGCATTGCACGTGACTCTCCTCGAAGCGCTCGCCCAATACTCCGGCTGCGAACATTGCGCGGCGTTGGCGAAACACTGGGCTGGGTACAAGTACAGTTCCAGCTACTATATCAGTACTCGCCTTGCTCAGGGTCGCCGTAAGCTCCTACACACTCTCTCTCGTGGGCTCATTACAGGGGAAAACCGTATGCGAACCTTTTACAGCGAGCAACCTACGCATGCCTTCAGGGGAAGCGATGGCCTTAATCCTGGCTCTTTGAATGGGAGAGTTACTTACGAAGAAAATTAATCTGGAGAAGATTTCCTATCCGAAACCTGACACGGCGGATTGCCGGGCTATGGCTGACACACCAGAGCCTGGCATAGGAGGTAACTGGGCCATAGTCGATACACCTACACTGATCTTGCCAGTCATTGCAGTAGGGCACACCGCGAATGCTACGACAGAGCCACAGGAAACGCTCGCCTCTGGCGCAGGAGGACAGATGGCCGTGCTACAGAAACTCGTTAAGAGTTCGGGTATTTATGCTCTATCTTCTGTGGCAGTTCCGTTGGTCTCCCTCGTTCTTGCGCCATTTCTGACTCACCATCTCTCACCTACCGACTATGGGGTCTTCGCGATTATTAGCACTGCTATTAGCCTGGGAGTAGGCATTACGCAACTCGGTCTGTCCTCCGCCTTCTTTCGTGCCTACGGCTATGATTACTCATCCGAGCGAGACCGGCGTGATGTCATTGCAACGGTTACCGTATTGCTCTGTCTCGTCTCAATTCCAACGGTGATTGTGGTAACGTTGACAGCTCCAGGGCTGGCAAAGCTCCTATTTGGTCGCTCATCGCTGGGAAACTATATCTCCCTGGCTGGCGGGATAATACTCTTGCAAAACCTCACTGTCCCAGCAATGGCCTGGTTGCGAGCAGAAAGTCGTTCGCTGCTCTTCTCTCTCTTGTCGATCAGCAATCTACTCGTCACGCTCCTGGCTACCATTTTCTTAGTAGGGGTACAGCATTGGGGTATCCTGGGCGCAATCATCGCAAATGGCAGTGGGTATGCCTGCATGGTGATCTGCACAGTACCGATCACTGTTCTGCGCACAGGCATCAAACTACGCGCTGATATTGCGCGGAACCTTCTAACCTTTGGACTCCCTCTCGTCCTCAATTTTGTTTCCTACTGGGTGTTGCAACTCTCGGACCGTTACCTGCTTAGCCTCTTCGCGTCACTGGCAGAGACAGCAAGGTATACGGTGGTCTACACTCTCGGATCGGCTATGTCTGTGGTTATCATCAGCCCCTTCACGCTAGCCTGGCCTACGGCGTTGTTCACCATAGCTCAGCGTAAAGATGCTGTTCAGGTCTTCAAGCTCATATTTCGCTGGTTTAGCATGTTCCTGCTTTTTGCCGCATTCGGCTTCTCGCTCGGCGCCACCTTTATTCTTGACTGGCTTTTCCCTGAGACGTATCACTCGGCGGCCCTGGTCATCCCTGTTGTTGCTGAGTCCATTGCATTTTACGGGGCATACTTCCTTTTCATGGCAGGGGCAAATATCAAGCGCAAGACGTGGCTAGCTGCTGTTTTCACGACCATCGCCGCCGTTGTCAATCTTGCGCTTAACCTGGTTCTGATCCCTCTCTCTGGAGCGATGGGGGCCGCAGCATCGACTCTGATTGCATACATCGTACTTGCTCTAGCTGCCTACATCGTAAATCAGCGCCTCTACCCCATTCCCTTTGAGATAGGTCGGGTGACCGTTGCGCTATTCATTGGTGTTGTACTCTACGTTGGCAGTAGTTTCCTGGCACAGTCCCGTGGAACGTATATGGCGTGGGGTATATATTGCGGAGCTTTTGCTCTCTATGCTGGCTGCCTTGCTTTGCTGGGAAAATTACCAGCACGTAGCTATAGCGGTGAAAAGAAAAAGTGCTATGTGTTAAAGGACATCATATCATGAAAATACTTTCCCGTGTCGGCACTGCAGTAGATGAAAAGGTCGCTGTGGTGCAACCACCTATCAGAGTATGCATGCGTGTCCGGAATGAGGTGCGCACTGATTTCCGGGTGATGCGCGAGGCTACTGCGCTGGCAGAAGCGGGTTTCGTCGTTTCCGTTCTTGATGTTGAACGCGACAGTACGCGTCCTGTTGAGGAAGATATGCGTGGCGTGCATGTGAAACATCTTATGAAGCCCCATTGGTATACGCCTACACGTAACCTGCAGAGGATCGTGAGATCCGCAGAGAAGCTCATTTGTAGCACATTGACCATGATCCAGACACCGGCGGATATCTATCATGCACATGATGTGAATGCGCTACCTGAGTGTTATATCACTGCGATAGTGCACCGAAAACCACTCATTTTTGATGCACATGAGCTTCCATTAGATGAACCAGACCCTACTCGCTGGCGTCACCTGCGCGCGCTATTGATACGTCTTCTAACCGGGATCATATCACGTTGCTCAGGAGTTATTACCGTTTCATCCCCTATTGCGCAGGAGATCCGCAACCGCTATCGCACGTCGAACGTCACAGTGATTCGCAATATCCCTGCCTATCAAGGAGTTCCGCAAAGTAACCGGCTGCGGCAACACCTTGGTCTCGGCCCAGAGGTACGGATTGCCCTTTATCAGGGCAATCTACAATCGGACCGTCAACTCGATAGATTGGTTCGGGCAGCAGCATTTCTAGAGCAGGGCATCGTGATTGTTCTGATGGGTAAGGGAATTGGAGAGACACCCTTTGAACTTGAAGCACTCGCTGCCAGGGAGGGTGTTGCTAACCGCGTCAAAATCGCACCGCCTGTTCCCTATGCGGAACTGATGGAGTGGACAGCCTCAGCAGATATCGGCCTGGTCGTCTATGCGCCTGACCACTCGCTGAATGTACAGATGTGTCTGCCGAACAAGCTCTTTGAATACCTGATGGCCGGCCTACCTGTTCTCGCTACACCGCTTGATGCCGTGGCAGATATTCTTAATACCTACGATGTCGGTCGTATCGTGCCTTCACTCGCGCCTGCTGACGTTGCGGCAGCCATCAATGCAACGCTGGAGGATCAGGTTGCCCTCGAACATATGCGCCGTAATGCATTAGAGGCAGTGCGAAATGATCTTTGTTGGGAAAAAGAACAGCAACAGCTCATTCGCCTCTATCACGATATTCTAGTGGTGTAAACACAAAGTGCAGGGCAGAGAGGGCCCACTATCCATCCTCTATGCTCTACACTCTCTGCACAGCAGGAGAACACTATGCGTATTCTCTATATACGTAATATCAATCAGGTCGCCCAGACCTATGCCAATGAACTCACTCGACGCAATCATTACATCAAGGTATACGAGCCTGATCTTGCTGGAGGGTTTGCATCGCTGCCCATAAAACTCGCTCTGATGCCGGGGCGCGTGCTCAGCCTGCGACATATCGTTGGCAAGCTGAACCAGAACCATTTTGACATCGCTCATATCCATTGGGCTAGCTATGGCATGCTTGGATTGGCGAGCAGAATTCCATTTATTGTGGAATGTCATGGCGGGGATGTACGGCATCGTTTAAAACAGCCCTTCTTTCGTTCGATGTTAACGCCTATTCTTCGCCAGGCGGCGATCGTTCTGTGTATCACCCCTGATCTATTGCCTGTAGTACAAGCGGTTCGCCCCGATGCGACGTTTTTCCCGGGACCAGTTGATACTGAGCGATTTGTACCGGTGGAAGGGGCTTCGCCACATTTATCGCGTCCCTGGACAGTCTTGCTCTTTACTCGTCTCGACCCTGAGAAGGGTCCTGAGATTGCAACTGCGGGGATTGTGCGATTTGCCCAGCGTCATCCAGATGCCTGTATACAGCTACTTGACTGGGGACTTCTTAAAGAAGAATACAAGGAGCGCTATGGCAAGCGCTGCGAGTTTCTTTCTCTTGTTCCACCAGAACACGTACAACGGCTCATCTTATCCGCAGATGTCATAGTTGGCCAGTTTGCCTTAGGGATATTGTCATTTTGTGAGCTGCAAGCAATGAGTTGTGCCAAGCCTGTAATTGTTTCATTTCGCTACCCAGAAGCCTATTCTACTCCACCACCGGTGTGCCAGGCTAATACTGCTGAGGAGATTGATGAGCATCTTGAAAACCTCTTCCAGCATCCGGACATGGGGATCGCATTGGGACGTGATGCGCGCGCCTGGGTGGTCAACAATCATGACCCCCGAATTCTCGCAGGTAAACTCGAAATGTATTATCAATCGATTGTTAAAATCCGTAATGAACTTTAACAATCGATTGATAATGATAAACGCGCCAAGGAAAGTGTTGGCCGTGACAGAAATTTACCATGGGTAAGATTTTGACGTGAGACAATATGATATCGACCTGGTTTGCTTCCGTAGCCTGCCCGGGGTGAGGTAAATCACAACTCATTCTTGTTTTTCTATCCACAATCTCAACCAAATCTTAACCGACTCTCCCTATATTTGTCATACAAAATACCCTACACTATCATTTGGGTCGGCGCGCATGTGCCATGCATTCGATGTTTCCTTGACCCGGCGCAGATCTCGGCCAGCAGTGTTCGTTGCTATTTACCCTATTGACCGGCGTTATCCTTGACAAATCCACTCTCGTGCCCGGCCCGTTGGCGTTACGACAGGTCCAGGCGACTGAAAAGAAGGAGGTGAGCTGCTTTACTAGGACATCCGAAGTCCAGGGGGTTGGATTGGGAACGCATTTTTCTCGTGGATCATCCTATGATGACCAATAACGATGTTAGTATGATACAAAGGAAGTAGACATGAGGAAGCACAATACACTTACCTCGACAGTGAGCGCACTCTTTGGGCGCGCACTGACACGATACCTGGTGGTTGCCGGTGCCCTGGTACTCCTGGTGGGCAGCCTCCTCAGCGTGCAAGTCGCGTCCCTGGCGGCTCCTCCTCAATATGTGCCGCTAGCGCACTCGACCTTGCCCTCGGTGGCTTACGACCGCGTACTGGGACATCACAACCCCCATGCGCCGCTGACGATTGAACTGGCACTGCACCCCAACAATCAAGCGGAGATCGATCATCTCATCGCTACCCTCTACAATCCTGGGAGTGCGCAGTACCGCCAATGGCTCCCCACAGGGGAGTTTGCGCGCAGGTTTGCCCCGACAGCTGGCCAGCTTGCAGCAGTCGAAGATTTTCTGACGAAGGCTGGCCTGGACGTAGTCGCAGGGGCACCCAGCCCGTTCCTGTTGCGGGCCACGGGCAATTCCGTGCGGGTGGAGGCAGCTTTCCACACGCACATTAACAATTACCGAGCCGGGGATGGCAGGCGCTACTTTGCTAATGCGACCGACCTGATGATTCCTGCCAGCCTGAACGGGATCATCGATGGCGTGGTGGGTCTGGAGAATTACACTCGCCTGCACACCAATTATACGCGCACTGCGACGCCACACTATGGAGGCGGACCGGGTGGGACGGGACTGACGCCCTCGCAGATAGCCGGGATCTATCTGGCCAATCCGCTCTATGCCCTGGGCGATCACGGTGCGGGTAGGACGCTGGCGGTGTTTGAACTCTCCAACTACACCCAGAGTGATATTTCTGTCTATTGCTCGCAGTTTAGTCTGACCTGTCCGACGTTGACCAATATCAATGTAGATGGCGGCCCCGGCAGCGATCACAGTGGCGCAGGTGAGGTAGAGCTGGACATCGAACTGCAGATTGCACTGGCTCCGGGGACGAGTGGTATCCTGGTCTACAACTCGCCGAACACTGCCATGGCGTCCAACGATCAGTATGCTAAGATCGCCATGGACAACCTGGCCGACTCCATCAGCACAAGTTGGGGGCTCTGTGAACCGAACAGTTCCCCCGGTCAATGGGATTCGGAGTTCACTTCCTTCGAGCAGATGGCGACGCAGGGACAGACTATCTTTGCGGCAGCTGGGGACTCTGGTGCCTTTGACTGCCTCCACGGTGGTAGCACCAATGGCTCGAACCAGGTGGATGACCCGGCCTCGAACCCGTACATGACGGGGGTGGGCGGCACCTCCCTGGGCAGCTTCGACCCGGGTAGCAACCCCAACCCGGTCTATCCTGCCACGGGCGAATCCGTGTGGAACAATGGCTGTACCCCGACGTCCTGCACTGGGGCGGGCGGTGGTGGCAACAGCAAGATCTGGGCCAAGCCACCCTACCAGGTGGGACCTGGGGTCACGCAAAGCTATAGCAAGTTCTCGCCCTGGTGTACGCAGCCAGCAGGAACACAATGCCGCGAGGTGCCCGACGTCTCAATGAATGCCGACGGGTTCACCGGTTACTCCATCTACTGCACGGACCCGGACCCTAGCTGTGGAGGTGTTGGATGGCTCCAGTTTGGTGGGACGAGCTGTGCCGCGCCGCTATGGGCTGCGATCATTGATCTGACGGATAGCTTCCATAGTAACAACCGCCTGGGCGAGGCAAGCTTCAACCTGTACAATTACGATACGACCAATGGCTACATCTATCAGTTCCACGACGTAACGTCGGGGAATAACGGGTGGTTCCCGGCCAGATCCAACTATGACCTGGCAACCGGCATCGGGACACCCAAGGTGTACTACCTGGCGACGACGCTGCCCTAGGAACTGCTCCTTCAGTTTAGCGAGTTAATCAGGCTGATATGGCCGAAGGGAGATGTTCCACTCAGCATCTCCCTTCTCTGTATCGAGCCTATGGCCAGGAAGCCGAGATCGAGCCGGGCTCAGGGCTATACTAGAGCCAGGTTTGGACCAGGCAGATCGTGTGCCGATATCGGCACACAATCATACATAAAGAGGCGGAACAATGTCTCAGAGTCCCCAGGGACCCTCGGATGGTCAGGGCGTGTATGAAGAATGCCGACTGAGCGACCATGCTTGTCTTGATCGATTGAAACACATAGCTGACGGCGGGTTTAAGCTCGTTCTGAACTATAATTCGCTTGTTGGCAGCAGTGCGCAACAACTCCTTGCCTATGCAGATCAAGCACAAGCGGCTGGCGTAAAGATTATCTGGGCCATGCATACCTCTGGTTTTTGGGATGGAACAGACTTAACAACGCTCTACCCTGCTCTTGCTGCCCACTGCAACTGTTCAGATAATACGAGTTTTATTGAGTATCTTATCACTCTGCTGAAGGACCACCCTGCTACCTGGGGATACTACGTTGGGGATGAGCTCCATCCCTCTGTACATACTCAGTGGAAAACATATGCCGATATAGTTCAGCAGCTAGATCCTGACCATCCCCGGTTAATTGTGCAAGGTACCTCTGCGAATTCTTTAGGAAATACAACACTTTCGCTGTTTGCTGATGGTGTTGAGGTTTTAGGGCAGGACTATTATCCAATAGGTGTATCCTACCTTGTGCCCTATACCCAAACAGGCGCTGTTGCACGAGATGTGCAATCGCTTGCTGATCAGGCCGGGAGGCAGTCAGCGATGGTATTGCAAGCGTTTAGTTGGACACACTACTATCCACCAGCGCGATGTTCTCCCTGGCCTGGTTGTGCCCCCTATCCAACGCTGGAGCAAATGCAGCAAATGCTCGATATGGTTCTTCAGAGTTCCCACCCCCGGCTTATTCTCTGGTACAGCTATTTTGATATTCTCAGATCAGATGATCCGACAGGTCACTGGAATGATTTAGTGCGGGCAATAGGTACTGCCATTGGACATGATGGATAATTCGATCAGCTCCCTGCGAACCCATTTCGAACTGGTTTTCTCCTCATTCGACCGCACAGTAGGGTACTACATACATCCTGTAGGCAGCTGCACCAGCCCGGGTATCCCATTCAATGTCACAACACAGCGTCCGCACCACAGACTGCGCATCCACATACCCGTCACAAGAGCCTCCATGTCCCAACTGCCTTAGAAATTCCTTGGCGAGGTATTTGTGAAGTTGAGAAGTTCTTAAAGAGAATTGACTATGATCGATACACATCTACATATCTTACCTGGCGTTGATGATGGGCCAGAGACAATACAAGAATCTCTTGCACTGGCACGTGTGCTCGTACAGGAGGGCATTCACACTGCCATTGCAACTCCCCATTACAACGATGAGTTTCCGCCGCGTTCAGCAGCAGAGATTCAAGAGCGCGTCTATGGCCTGCAGCAGGTTCTTGATCAGTATGACATTTCGCTGCGTCTCTTTGCTAGTCATGAGGCGCTCATCAAGCCTGGATTGGTCGAAGATATTCAGACCGGACGCCTTGCAACACTCAACGGCGGTCGCTATCTCCTGTTGGAACTGTGGAACAGTACCTGGCTCCCCGAAACAGAGCGGGTGATTTTTGAACTGCGGGCTTTTGGCATTGTACCAGTTATTGCCCACCCGGAGCGCTATCGTGCGATTCAAAGGGATCCCCATCGACTTGCTACCTTACTTCAACAGGGAGCGTTGGCCCAGTTAGCGGCAGGCAGCCTGATAGGCATGCAGGGAAATACGGCTCATCGCACTGCTGAAGACTTGCTCAAGAAAGGGCTGATCCATTGCATGGCCTCTGATGCTCACGGCTTGTCGAAGCGTCTCCCTGGCGTTAGTCGTGGCATACAACGTGCTATACAGTTACTCGGCCAGGCCCGTGTCCATTAGATGATTGAGACCTGGCCGGCAGCAATTCTCAACAACGAGGTCTAGAGTCTGGTACCATCGTGAAGAGGCAAATCCTTTTGGAGAGTGCAACGATGAAGTGAGATTGACTATCCCTGTCACCCAAGGTAGAATTTGTCTGAGTCGAAGGTAAGATTGCTTCCTTGGAGACAACAGTTGATAGATAAACTTTTTTACATCCACCCCACCACCGAAGTATCACCCGGCGCCCATATCGGCGCTGGGACACGCATCTGGAGCCAGGTACAGGTGCGAGAACACGCCCATATCGGTGAAGAGTGCAACATCGGCAAAGGCGTATACATCGGCGCGTATGTCCGTGTTGGTTCCCGCGTCAAGATTCAGAACTATGCTCTGGTTTATGAAGGGGTGACACTGGAAGACGGCGTTTTTGTTGGCCCTGGTGTCTGTTTCACTAACGACCTGCTTCCCCGTGCTATCACCCCTGATGGCAAGCTCAAAGGCGCTGAGGATTGGGAAGTAACCCCTACCCTGGTGAAGTATGGCGCATCGATCGGTGCAGGCTCGGTCATCCTCTGCGGCGTGACCATAGGCAAATTTGCCCTGGTTGGGGCGGGCTCAATGGTGACACGCGATATTCCTCCCCACGCCCTCGTTTTCGGCAACCCTGCCCGCCAGCATGGATACGTCTGTCGCTGTGCCCGTCGCCTTGCAGATGTGCATGAACAAGATAGCAAGCTCGTAGGTCAGTGTGAAACCTGCGGCCAGGTGTGCCTTTCTTGAAAATATTGTATCTGCTCTGCTAAACCAGCACGCCGCAGCACAGTTTGTGGTATGATGGTGCTAGTGGACTTTAAGGGCCCTTCAAATTTTACATGAGGCCGGGTGACTCATGTCTATATAGTATCAAAAAATCTAGCGTTTTATCGCATCAATTTCTTGTTTGTACGGAGGCCGTACAGGCACAACTACCGATGCCTCTACTCCCTCGGCTTGCGCCTTGGGTTTACTTGAGCACAGAGAGAAGGTCAACTTCTCTGCTCTTGCGGTAGCGTTTTTACCCACGGAACCGTCTTATCGTGGAACCCGCCGAAACACTATTGAGTTAGAAAGGTGCTCAGGCATCTATTCTAACACAGCATCAAGAAAGTGGAAAGGATGCGATGGATCGTGAGACCATGCTACAAAACGCTAGATTTTCTAAAACTAGTTGCAATACCAGCCGTGTTAGGAGGCAAAGTGTAGCTATGAAAGCTGTGAAAACCCACGTGGGGCGATGTGATACCTGTGGTGAACCGGCAGCGTACGCCCAACTTTTGTCGGGAGGACGCACCTTCCGCTTCTGTGAGCAGCACGCGCCCTTGCTTGTAAAAAAACAGGCCGAGGCTGCTGCTGCTACAAGCAAAGAAAGCCAGAAGACGAAAGAGTAATGTTGTTCGTTAAATTACATAATCGGATGCCTACGGCATCGGTAACTGGATGTAGAACGCGGAGCCTGCTCCTTCAATTCCTGTACTCTCAACCCCGATCTCCCCATCCATAGCCTCGATCAGGCGGCGAGAGATGTAGAGCCCGAGGCCGGTGCCGCGCACAGGGCTGTTCACATCTCTCTCCAGGCGATAAAAGCGCTGGAAGAGGAGTCCCTGCTGCTGTGGAACGATGCCCTTCCCTTTGTCAATTACACGGATGATGACCGAAGGAACAGAGTCTATCATGGCGCGGGCGGCGAAGGCGATTGGCGTTCCTTGCTCCGAGTATTTCAGAGCATTCATGCTGAGATTGAGAAGAACCTGGCGCAGCCGCCCGGCATCAGCTAACACAGCGAGATGAGCTGGGATGTCCAGGTAAACTTTGCGCTGTTCTTGCGTCACATGAGGCTCAATCAGATCAACGACGCTTTGTATCATCTCGCGTACCGATACTTGCTCTAAATGAGCAGGGCGCAGGCCAGATTCAAGCTCAAGCTGGCTGGCATCCATTACATTG
>Ga0187846_10001909_pt1 | contig 11613 bp, 15 predicted proteins | sample TC_taG_FD_161473 | JGI IMG/M metagenome (GOLD analysis project Ga0187846, IMG submission 161473) | Biofilm microbial communities from the roof of an iron ore cave, State of Minas Gerais, Brazil - TC_06 Biofilm (v2) | ecosystem: Environmental > Terrestrial > Deep subsurface > Cave > Wall biofilm... | reverse complement strand
TGTGACATGCTGAGCGCATGCTCGGTATCAGCACGGGTCAGGCCAATCTTGTTGCCGGCGGCAGTTTCGCGTAGAGAGTCTTACCGGACGGACTGATGGTGTAGGACCGCGTTACCATAGCTGTGGATTGGGCCGTCTCGGAGAAGGCTTCCCCGGGTCCCCCTTCCTCTGTGATAATTTCCTTGGACAGCAGGTTGGAAATGCTTTGGCCTTCGCGAGGCTTATAAGTAGCAAGGACACTGTCTAAGGAGCGGTTCTCGCCGATGATCACAATGACATGTCACCGGGCATGCCGGCAATCATGGGGAGGATCATGAGCGTGGCCAGGCCTATCTTCAACCGGGTCAGGCAGGCGTTCAGGCTCATCGATTTCAACCTCATGTAGGCACCCTCCAGAGAGAAATCGGGCAACCGCTGCGGGCGCGCGCGGCGGCCATGCGCACATGGGAGTGTAGACCCATATCATTAATCGCGTATTAAATCGCGGTTAGGGCTGCGCCAACAGATCAGGAAATCTGGCCGCGTCGATTTCGACCAACGTCGATCGACTAGGCGATGAGAGAATCTGGGAGCCTCACCCGGAAGGGAGGATAAGCGGAGGTTTTGCAAGGACGGTGATCATGTTAATATGCGCCTCGCAATACACACGGAGTATAGGAGGGTCATATGACGACGAGAACCGAGTACGCACACGGCGAGTTTTCTTGGGTGGACCTGGCTACGACCGATCCGGCTGCCGCGAAGAGTTTCTATGGGAGCCTCTTCGGGTGGCTATTTGAAGACATGCCTGCGGGACCGGACATGATTTACACAATGGCGAAGTTGAAGAACCAGTACGTGTCGGCGCTCTATGCCTTGGACAAGGAGAGGCAGTCGCGGGGCGTGCCGCCGCACTGGCTCCCATACATCAACGTGAGGAACGCGGACGAGATCGCCAGGAAGGCTGCGCAAAACGGCGGCAAGGTGCTCATGGGCCCGTTCGACGTTTTCGACGCGGGGCGGCAGGTCTCGCTGCAGGATCCCACGGGTGCCTACTTCTCAACCTGGCAAGCCAAACGGCACATTGGCGCGGGGATCATCAACGAGCCCGGCGCGATGTGCTGGAATGAGTTGACCACCCCCAACGTAGACGCCGCTGGGCGCTTCTACCGCACCACGTTCGACTGGTCTGCTGAAGCAGTGGACATGGGACCGGGCATGACGTACACAATCTTCAAGGCCGGCACCACCCAGGTCGGGGGCATGGCGGAGCGGCCTCCGCAGATGAAAGACGTCCCGCCGCAATGGCTCACCTACTTCGCCGTTACCGACTGTGACACCGCAGCGAAGAAGGTCACGGAGTTGGGCGGTAAGGTGCTCAGAGCGCCTGAGGACATCCCCAACATCGGCCGGTTTGCGGTCTGCCAAGATGGCCAGGGCGCGGCGTTCGCACTCTTCAAGCCTTCCATGTGAGAGCCGTTACGGAGCCAGGGAGTGGGTCAGGCTCTCTGACCCACTCCCTCCATCGTTTTCCCGAAAGAGCACCCATGAAATAATTCCTCGAAAGCGATTCGCTCGCCCCCCGGAAGACGCCGACGGTTCCAGAGTACGAGTCTCCGGGGAACCGATGGGATGAATGTCACGGTCGCTGTCGTTTATCCCCTTTGACACTGGGGATAGCAAACCCGCGCGAGGAGGATACGATTGCACATCGGTATCATCGGCTCGGGAAACATTGGCGGGACAGTCGCCCGACTCTTCGTGGGCGCCGGCCATCACGTGGCCATGAGCAATTCGCGAGGTCCGGACTCGCTCGCGACTCTCGTGGAAAGCCTCGGGCCCAAAGCCCGCGCGGCCTCGATCGAAGAGGCGTCGTCTTTCGGCGAAGTGGTGCTCGTGGCGATTCCGTTCGGGAAATATCTCACGATCCCCGCAAATCCCCTCGAGGGCAAAATCGTCGTGGATGCGATGAACTACTATGCACAGCGTGACGGCCGGATCGAGTTCGGCGACTCCACGTCAACCGAACTGCTCAGCCGGCATCTGTGCGGCTCACGCGTCGTCAAGGCGTTCAATTCCGTGTACTATGGGACCCTCGCCACGAAAGGCCAGCCGGAAGCTCGGGCCGAGAACCGCCTCGCCGTATTTGTCGCCGGAGACGACAAGGGCGCCAAGACGATCGTCTCGCGTCTCATCGAGGATATCGGCTTCGCACCGGTTGATACCGGATCGCTTCATGAGGGGGGCCTCCTGCAACAGCCCGGCGGCCCGCTCTATAATTATCCCAGGACGGCTCAGGAAGCGCGGACCGTTCTTGGTGAGCTGCGCTCAGGCGCCTGAAAGGATTTGGGAGGATAGGACGCATGAGCACGTTCATGATCGCGACGGAAGAGGGCCTGCTCGTTGCGCGTCATGGCGCACAATGGTCGGTCGAGGAGCATTTGAAAGGCAAATCCCCGGAGTCCCTTGGCGTCGATCCTCGGCATCCGGCTCGCGTCTACGCCGGGACGTGGGGCCACGGCTTGTGGCGCAGCGATGACGCCGGGCGAACCTGGGACACGGTCGGGGCGGGGATTCCTTACGGGGTAATCACGGCCGTCGCAGTCAGCCCGGACGAACGCGAAGTGGTGTACGCGGGAACAGAGCCCAGCGCCATCTTTCGCTCCGAGAGTGGTGGAGCAACCTGGACCGAACTCCCGGGGCTGCGGGCACTCCCGTCTTCGCGGTCATGGAGTTTCCCGCCCCGACCGGAGACGCACCACGTGCGCTGGATCGAGACCGATCCCGATGCGGCCGGTAGACTGTTCGTGGCCATTGAGGCCGGTGCGCTGGTCCGGTCGGTTGATGGCGGGCGAACTTGGCTGGACCGTGTCCGGGACGGGCCCATCGACACTCACACGGCGGCCACACACAAGAGCGTGAAGGGCCGGGTGTATTCAGCCGCGGGTGATGGGTATTTTGAGAGCTCGGACGCGGGCGAGAGCTGGTCGCGCGATATGGAAGGACTACACCACAGCTACCTCGTGGGCGTGGCGGTCGATCCTGCCGATCCGGATACCGTCGTCGTGTCCGCCGCGTCGGGACCGTATCTCGCGTACAACCCGCGCAGGGCCGAAGCCTTCGTGTACCGCAAAACCGCGCGGCGTTCGTTCCGGCTGGCGATGGAGGGGCTGCCGGACGCCCAGGGGACGGTGGTAAGCAGATTCGCGACGCATCCCCACGAACGGGATGTCATGTATGCAGCGAACAACCATGGAATTTTCCGTTCGCCTGATGCAGGCCAGACTTGGAAGGCGCTGGAGATTCCATGGCCGCAGCAGGTCTTCGGGCGCGGCACCGAGGCGCTGGCCTACCTTCCAGATTGACCGGCCATGCCGGTGTACACGAGGTATCCTGCCCGCGCCAGACCGAGTAAATATAGATCAGGGGCTAGTCAGTAGCCTGTCGCAGAAGCGCGCCGGCGCCGGCAATATTCTTGAGCAGCTCGTCGGGAACGTGGTGCCGCCACTTGAGGTATTCTGGGCTGTTGTGCGTGAGCCACACCGTGCCGTCCGCATCTTGCCACGCGAGCGCCTTCATGGGGAGATCGATGGCGAGCGTGGGAGAGGCTACCATCAAAGGCGTCCCCGCTTTGGGGTTGCCGAAGATGAGCAGTTGAGTCGGGGGCATCTTCAAGCCTATTTTTTCGGCCTCGCCGCTGTGGTCAATTCGGCAAAAGATCATAAGACCGTGGGCTTGCAAGACCGACTCGAGCCGTTGAAGGGTCTCTGGCACCGAGTAGCGACTGCGGAGGTGTACCAGCCCGTCGTTCTGCATAACCGCCATGTGCACCCTCCCCGTTCCTACTCCCGCCGGTCGAGCATCCCGCCCTTGGGGGAAGCGGAGATCAACTCCACAGGGCAGGCTTCGTCACCATCACGAACACGATGATCACCGCAATGATCACGAGCAGGATGCCGAGGCCTGTCCCTCGGGCCGCGAGCCGCTGGTACTCCTGCGAACTTGGCCCGCCGGCGTCGAGCGCTTGAATCTGCCGCCGCAGCGTGGGCGTATACCCCGCGGCCGCGATGACGACGAGAATCACAAAAAGGATGATGCCGGTCAGAAGCCAGGGAGTAGTAAACGGGATTCTCCCCATTCCGGCCATGGCCAGCCCGGAGAGCAGCAGCAGGCCATAGGCCGGGTTGGCGATTCGATTGTCGAGGATACTGATGCCTCGGAGCGCGAAGACGAGATGCTGCGGTTCCCGCGCCGCTCGAGAGAACCATAGGCCGTAGGTGAGGTTTGCGCCCAACGCAGTGATGGCCATCAACACGTGGAACCATTTTACGACCAGGTATGCGCTCATCTGTCACCTCCGCGGTGCGCCTTTACAGAAATTTCTTTTGGGACGCGTGTGCTCCTCCGTCAGTCGACAGCCTCTTTGTGCTCGTGTATCGACATGACACATGGACTGGGGGCCTTCCTGGCGCTTGCCACTCTGCTCGTCATCGAACGGCGCCAAGTAGCTGCGCCCAAGAACCTTCACAGAAAACCCTCACGCCACACCCGCGAAAGTCAAGAGGTCTCCCATGGTAAACTCACCATCGCGCGTTCCCGGGAGCGTTGGACGCCAGTTGGGGTCCACATTTCGGTACGAACGGGGATCGCCCTCGAGCAGACCGAGCAGGACTTCTGCGACGATCCGGCCGCCGACATCTCCCAGTCGTTCACCGCCGGCCTGGATTTCAGACTCTTTGAGTACGTAATACCACAACGGAGTCTCGCCGTCCCACCCGAACGCCCGCAACCCCAGGGCGTCTTTGGGGAGGGGATCGAGGCCGATGACGCGGGCAATGGCTTCCCCGGATGGCAGGTCGCATTTCAGTCCGCGTTCGAGATCGCGGTAGGCGAGCGAATGGTCCTCCGGCCGCTCGGTTTCACCGACGATGGATTCCGGGAGGTCGATCAGGGAGTGCGCGAGGCGGGCCGTGATGCGTTTGCTGGCCTGTGGGGGACGGCGTCCCGGGAGGGCGAAGAACCAGGTCCAATCGATGACCCGAGCCCCCGGGACCGGACGCATCCCGGCGAGATCGGGGAACATGGTGAACCCGCCGGCACGGTCGTTCAGCTGATAGGTGGCCCGGATCTGGGGATGGCCAAACCGGTAGGCGGCGTCGGCGAACTCGACGGGGATGAAAGGCTGGCCCTGGAATGCATAGATCAGGTGCCCATCGTGCAGGATGTGCTCGACCATCTCTTCCCCCACGCTAAGCGGCAGAAACTCGTGAACGACGATCCATTGGTAGTGCCAGGTCGCGAGACGCCGGGCTTCGTCCAGCGCGGCGTCACCCCGCAGCCCCCGCTGATGGAGTTGATCCACAATCCGGTTGTGAAACTTGAGAAACGCCAGGTGGAGTTGCGAGATGATCATATGCACGTCGTTCCGGGAGTCGCCAATCAGGGCCTGGCCTTGCGCGTTGCGCGGAACGTCCTCCGGCCGTCCCGCGTCGTTCACCCCAATCAAAAACTTGTCGGAATCATGCAGATCATAGAAATAGGGGTGGACGAGGGCGCCCCCTCCGTAAAGGACCTCGAAGTCGAGGCGAGGCGTCCGAAAGTTTTGCAGCTCCTTCAAAGCCGCGTGGTGGTGCAACAGCGATGGATCACGCGTGATGTCGTGCGCCACGAACTGCCCAAAGATGGGAAAGCCGGCCGGAATGCGCCCGTTATCGCTGGCAGGATCCTCAAACGCGGCCGATCTACTTTAGCGCACCCGAGCCGCCCGCGATGTCGAGTTCGGGGACATCGTTCGACTATGTGATGGGGGATGGACGAGGACGCCGCGGGCTGGTCCGCCGGTCAACAGGAGGCGGAGCCATGCCCAGCCAAAACATTGAAACGACGATGACGAAGACTGGCTTCAAGTCTGTGGACGAGTATATGGCCGCGCAGCCGGCGGCTTTCCGGGGCATGCTCGAGCGAGTGCGGAGCGCGATTCGCCACGCCATGCCGGATGCCGAGGAAGCGATCTCGTACAAGATCCCGGCGTACAAACTGCACGCCACGCCCGTGCTCTATTTCGCCGGCTGGAGGGAGCACTACTCGCTCTACCCCGCCACCACGCGCCTTATCGCGGCATTCAAGAAAGAGCTTGCCCCATATGAGGTCAACAAAGGGACAATCCGCTTCCGCCTCTCTGAGCCGGTTCCCGTGAAGTTGATCGGACGCATCGCGAAGTTCCGCGCAACGGAAGCCGCCGAGCACGAGAAGACGAAGAAGGCCACGTCGAAGCCGCGCTAGGACCGAGCCTCGGGATCGACTTGGGGGACCTTCTTAAACTGCGCGACCTGAGGGTCCTTGATCGTGTAGCCCAGGCCGCTCGTAAAAGCTCCCGAACTCGGATGGAGGCCTAATCCGCCGCCCGCGCCCACCAACCCGGGCGGATTGGAGTTGAGGTTCTCGCGCCAAAACTCGCGATCAAAGAAGACCGGCGTAATTTCCATATGGCGCGCCTCATGCGTGAAGAAGTAACATCCCGGTTGAAGCAGGGGCCACAAATGCACGAGGCATGTCTCCAGCGATGACCGCAGATCCACATCCTCGAAAACGAACGCGCACGGACGCTCGAATGTTGCCATCGTGTCTTCAAAGAAACCGACATGAAATCGGCACACGTCGATCCGGCCATACCGAGCAACATTCCGCTTCACTTCCTCGAGCGGAGCGTCGAAGGCTCCCCGCGCATAGAGATGTATCTCGGACGAATCGATGATGGTGTGAGCCGCGTCACCAGCCGGCGGCTGCGGCAATCCCTGAAAGGAATCGAACACCTCCAACTGCCGGCCCGAGAGGGCGCAGACGAGTGAGAGGTTTGCCGTGCTTCCGCCCTTATAGCATCCGCATTCCACCACGCACCCTTCGACAGCTTTGGGCACCTGCAGGACGCGGGTCATCATGACGAGGTGCTCCAAAAACGAGCTCAACGTGGGAATCCTTTTGGTATTGGCAATCGCTCTGGCCATGAGCACGAGCTTGGCCAGCATCCCCACTCCGTATTCGCGTCCGGTCGTCGTACGGAAGTACTCGGCGAGGATCATCGGCGTACTCAATGCCACGAGCAGGAGCCAATACACTCGATACGCAGCCTTCCTCATACTCGTCGGCGGCGAGCCTGCGGTACCTGCGACGCCGGGTTCCGCTGCGTGGGGGATCTCTACGATGACGATCGCTGCTGAAGTTTAATCAACGACCCGATGCCCGAAATGATGAGGCCGGGGACGACAAACGCCTGCACGCCGGTAAACGCCATGATCGCATTGATCGCGAGTCGTGCGCCGGACACGCTGACAAAATCTTTAAGTTGTGGGGAGAGCGCTGCCAGGTCGGACAACGTAGGCGTGACCGTGGGTGTGATCCGGAAGATGCCATAAAGGATGCCAATGGTGCCCAGGCCGGCCCACACGGCGCCGACGATTACCAGCAAGATGCCCACGCTATACACCTCCACAAGAACATGTCGGGACCCGCTAGCCGTGCAGGAATCCGGCAGTCAGAGCCTTTACATGCCCACCCGGTAACTTCGTTAGACCCTGGTGTCGGACTCGAGGGGATGAGCGCGTTCACTTTAGGGGAGCGAGGAAAAAGAAGTAGCGGTAATGGGTGAGAGCGTACGCCGCGGAACCGCCACAAGCCCGGCGGATCGGAGCACCGTGAACTCCGCCCGCGGAGCGGGCGCCATCACCTTGGCTGACACGGCCAAAATTTGCGTTGACATATAGTAACGTATATGTAACCATTGTCAAAGACGATGTTCACTGTCGTTGAGTATGTTCGGGAAGATGGTTCCAACCCATACAAGACCTGGTTCGATAGCCTTCACGCGCAGGCGGCCGCGAAGGTGGCTACTGCGACGGCGCGTCTTGAGATGGGCAACACGTCGAGCGTAAAGTGGATGGGCGCCTTCGGCGAGTACCGTATCGATTGGGGACCAGGCTACCGGATCTACCTGATGCAGGATGGCGATTTGATCATCCTTCCCGGGGGCGGAACCAAGAAGGGCCAGAAAAGAGATATCGCACAAGCGCAGGCGTTCGCGGCAGAAATACAAAGCGCGAAAAGCCGCTGCGAAGCCAAAACGCAAGAGGTGAACACCATGGCGCTGACACGGGATTTCAAACAAGCGGTAGTGGAGCGTGTGAGACGTGACCCGGCCTTTGCCAAGGCACTCCTTGACGAGGCAGCCACTCTGTTCCTCAATGGCGAGCCAAACACCGCTCGCCTCATTTTGCGTGACCTCGTAAATGCGACGATGGGTTTCGAAGCGTTGGCCGCCAAAACCGGGAAGCCTACGAAGAGCCTGCACCGGATGCTTTCGAAGAGAGGCAATCCCAGCATGGACAATCTAGCAACAATCCTCAGTGCCGTACGTAAGAAGCTGAGAGTGTCCCTCAGAGCCCACACCGTAGACGCCGCTTGAGGATGGCCCGACCGAGTCAGGGCGACGCCCAATGTCGAGCATAAGTTCAGTGGTGCCCACCCCCAAAAACCAAACTACCGGCTCACTTCGCAGGCACAAGGCAACACGCATGAAATCGGAAGCGGCGATCGAGCGGAAAGCCTTGAAAGATCTGGTGGAGACGAGCGGATTCGAACCGCCGACCTCCTGAGTGCGATTCAGGCGCTCTCCCAACTGAGCTACGTCCCCACACTTCCCACTACGCACCACGCTCGCCCGCACAACGAGCGCTGGGCTTCGCGCACGTTCGCGAAACCGTCTCGATTATAGCCAATCTCACCGGCACGCCGCAACTCCGCGACGTGCCGAACGCGCCTTACGAGGAGGCAGCGGAAGCCGCGGCGTCCAGCGCGGCGAAGGGGTAGCGGCTGACCGAGAACTCCCGGTGCCCAAGCCGCTCGGCTTTGGTGAGCTCGCCCTGGGCGACGGCGAGAATCTTCTCGTAGATCTGCCGGCCCATACTTTTCAGGGTCTCCGCGCCTTCGAGGATCAGCCCGGCATTCAGGTCGATGTTGTCCTGCATGCGCGTGGCGGTGTGGGAGTTCGTGGCCACCTTGATCACGGGAATGATCGGCGAGCCGGTCGGAGTCCCACGCCCGGTGGTAAACACGGCGATCTGGGAGCCGGCGGCGGTCATTCCGACCATCTGCTCGATGTCGTTGCCCGGCGTGTCCATGATAATGAGGCCGCGCGCCTCCGGCCGAACCGCATATTCGACGACTTGTTGGACCGGCCGGGTGCCCCCTTTCTTAGCCGCACCCAGAGACTTCTCTTCGATCGTCGTAAGACCGCCCTCGATATTTCCGGGGGCGGGATTCGCCCCCCGGATATCCTCGCCGTGGGCCCGCACCACCGCTTCGTACCGGTAGATGATCTTAAAGATATCGTCCGCGACCTCCCGGTTGGCAGCGCGCCGCGCCAGCAGGTGCTCGGCGCCGATCAACTCCGTTGTCTCTGCGAGGATCGCGCCGCCCCCCGCATCCACCAGAAGGTCGCTCGCCTCGCCGAGCGCCGGGTTCGCGGTAATTCCAGAGAGCGCATCGGACCCTCCGCACTCGGTGCCCAGCAGGAGCGCGCCCACCGGCGCGGGCGTGCGCTCGAAGCCGGCGGCATACGCGAGGAGCGGCCCGAGGCGATCGCGGCCCTGCGCGAGCGCACCGCGCATGCCTCCTGCCTCGGTCACGACCACGAGGTCCGCCCGCTGGCCGGTAGACCGAATGGCCTCGAGCAGCGGCGACCGCTCCGGGGTATCGGCCACGAGCAGGACGGCGCCGACATTCGGGTTGGTGGCAAATCCGACGAATGTGCGGGCAACCCGGTCGCGATTCTGCGGGAGTTCGTCATGGCTGGGTTCGTAATCGTGCTCGACCCAGGTAGCGGGTGTGCCTCGCGCAACCGCGCGTGCCACGCCAGACGCCGAAGCGACAAGCGGCATCACCAACACGTGATTGCGGGTTCCCCACCCCCCCATGGACCGCCGGTACAGGAGAATCTCGGCCATGTGTCTCACATCGTCGGAGCGATCCGGTGGATCGCCATTTCGAATGTCCCGAGCAATTCTGTTGCGGTCTCGTCCCGGCATGCCGCCGCCAGCGCGCCGAGCGCCACTTGGGCCGCGCCCGGACCCGGCTCCTCGTCAAGCATTGCCTCGACGTCGCCTGCGAAGGACCGGGCATACGGGGCGATTCCCACGTGGACGACGGGGGCGACGGGGCACCCGGCGGGGAGGCCGTCTACGAGCGGAGAGAGGATGACGTGCGCGCCTGCCGCAGCAAGTCCGGTCTTCTGCGCGATGCGGGTCTCCGGTGCCGGCATCAGCACAAGCCCGGCCGCGATCGTAGGGGTGGCGTACGAGATCGTCTCCGCCCTGCGCCCATCGAGCCCCGGTAGCGATGAAACAGGGGCGATATCCACAACGCCCCCTCCGCCACCCTCGGCGGCGGGGACCGCCTGAATCACAGTGGCTCCCCGAGAAAGCAGGTCGTCGATGACGCGCGCGAACACGGCGGCCTGCGCCGGGCGGATGGACAGCCAGGTCGCCTCGATCCCCACGCGCAGATCCCCCCACGAGATCGGGACCACCGGGTCCGCCGACGCCGCGTCCCGCAGTCGGACGAGAGCTTCGCGGCCCGCCTGGGTCGCGGCCAGCGTGCCCCCGGCCTGTTGAATGCCAACGAACTCGGCGCGCTGGCCTCGGTGCTGGATCGCGCGGTGGAGCAGGATCCCTTGAACGGTTTCACACCCCAGGCTCACGACCAGGGTTCCGGCCACATTGGGGTGCGTCCCGAGTCCGGTGAGGATCTGCTCCGTCAGGCGGGCGTCGCCTCCGAGTTGGGAACACCCGTGCTGGTGCTCGATCGCCACGCCGCCGGGAATTCCCTCGGCCATCATGTGGGCGGCCTGGGCGGCGCAGAGCACGGACGGGATCACAAGAAAGTGGTGCCGCACGCCCACGGCCCCGCCGGGTCGGCGGCGGCCGCAAGCCTCGAGGGACATCGGGTCACGCACCGCCTGCTCCCGCCCGATCGCTCCGGACATTGTGCACGTGAACATGCTGGCCGGGAGGGATGGGGCGCGTGGCGATACCAATCACTTCGCCGTACTTGACGACCGGGTCCCCGGCCCGCATCGGGGCCACGGCGATCTTATGCCCGAACGGGATCACCGTCTCCGCGACAACACGAACCGTTTCGCCGGCTCGCGCGACTTCCACCGGCGTCCCCGGCTGCAACGGGACGAGCGCAATGGCCACGGTATCCCGGGGGTCCAGGAGCAGGACACAGGGATGTTCGGTGCGAGAAATCTCCGCCACGTCTTTAGTCTATCACGGCACCGTAACATGACGAGGCGCGATCCTGTCACCTTCGCCGCCCCTCGCCGCCGAAGAGCGCGAAGAAGACACCGCTCAGGTCGGGGAACCGGAATGAATACCCCGAGGCGCGCAGCCGCGCCGGCTCCGCGCGAGTACTGGCCAGCAGCGCTTCATCAGCCATCTCCCCTAAGACCACGCGCAGCACACCGACGGGAACCGCGAACCGAGTCGGACGCGAGAGCGCCAGACCCAGCGCCACGGTAAACTCCCGATTGGTCACGGGGTGCGGGGCCACCAGGTTCACGGGTCCGGTCACGGTGTTGTT